>MTKZ01053236.1_pt1 | contig 11727 bp, 15 predicted proteins | sample 1042781 | NCBI WGS metagenome assembly MTKZ01 (sample SAMN06212207, study PRJNA360539) | anaerobic digester metagenome | biome: Wastewater treatment plant; material: sludge; isolation source: anaerobic digester fed with sludge from wastewater treatment plant | place: Denmark: WWTP Viborg ...
AAGTCCGCCAAGATCAAGTGCGTTCTTCCGTCTTGTAAGATCTTTCGCTAACCTGGCGGCAAGTCTTGCTTCAGAAGCCAGAATACATTTTTCAATTATCTTTTTTGCAATGGACGGATTTTCATCGAGATAATTTCCCAGACTTTCTCCTGTTACCGACTGTACTATACCTTTGACTTCACTGTTACCGAGTTTGGTTTTTGTCTGACCTTCAAACTGAGGTTCAGGCACCTTAATGCTGATTACACATGTTAGTCCTTCCCGGAAATCATCCCCCGTAAGAGTTATTTTGTCATTCTTGATGAGATTATTCTTTGTTGCGTAATTATTCAGAGTTCTGGTAAGAGCGGCTTTGAATCCTTCAAGATGTGTTCCGCCCTCATGAGTGTTGATATTGTTTACAAAAGTATATGTGTTGTCATTGTAAGATTCATTGTACTGAAAAGCAACTTCCACCTGAACATTTTCCCTGTCTCCGCTGATGAATATTGGTTTTCCGGAAATTGATTTTTCCGATTCATCCAGATATTTAACGAAATCAACTAATCCGCCTTTGAAATGAAATTCGGCTTCTTTGTCTTTTTCCCTGTCGTCTTTTATTGAAATGGAAAGATCCTTATTCAGATATGCAAGCTCTCTCAGTCTTTCTTCTATTGTCTCATATTTAAAATTTATTACTTTAAAAATTTCACTGTCCGGATAAAAAGTTACTTTCGTTCCTGTCTTTTTTGCATTTCCAATAACTTTTACTTTAGCTTCAGGAGCGCCTCTTTTATATTTCTGATAATATACTTTTCCGTCGCGTACAATCTCAGCTTCAAGATATTCGCTCAACGCATTTACTACTGAGACACCAACTCCGTGCAGACCGCCTGAAACTTTATAACTGTCTCTGTTGAATTTACCTCCGGCATTAAGCTGTGTCATAACAACTTCCAAAGCAGATATTTTCTCAGTCGGATGAATATCAGTAGGAATTCCCCGGCCGTTATCAGTTACAGTAACGGAACCGTTTTTATTTATTGTTAGTGTAATCTTGTCACAATAACCCGCAAGAGCTTCATCAATGGCGTTATCAATTACTTCGTAAGCCAGATGATGCAAACCTCTTGTGGAGATATCACCGATATACATCGCCGGTCTTTTTCTAACGTGTTCAAGACCTTTTAAAACCTGTATATCACCCGCACCGTATTCTTCTTCCTTTTCAGTTTTGTTTTTTGCCATAGTTTTTTTACTTATATAAAAATTATTTCTTTAATTAGTTTTTTCCGGAAATTGTCGTTCAGCCTGGAAATTATTTCTTCTTTTTTCATTGAAAGTTCAAATCTCCATGCCGCATTTTCAACCCTTACCAATAATTTATTTTTTCTTAATTCTACAGGNNGCGGCATTTTCAACCCTAACCATTAATTTATTTTTTCTTAATTCTACAGGTGTGGAATATTGCGCAATTGTTTTTCCGACACAATCGCTCCAGACATCAAGTATCTTCAGTTCCTGCATTTTTGCATCAAGACCGATATAATCCATGAATACGTCGAGTTCGCTTTTTAAACTCACTGTTTTATTAAATCTTGTCTTCGTATCTATGTTTTTCATTCTACTGTTTTCCCGTTATCAATTTTAAAAACGGAAATTTCTTCTTCGGAATAAAACTGCTTCAGGTTATCATTATAATTTTTCCCTGTAGTGGTCAGAAATATCTGACCGTAATCTTTTAAATGAGAAATTATTTTTGAAACCCTGTTTTCATCGAGTTCGGACAGTACATCATCAAGCAAAAGCACAGGGCTTGTGGATTTTTTATCCTTAAGATAATCATATTCAGCCAGCTTAAGAGCGACAACAAAGGTTTTATGCTCTCCCTGTGATGCAAAATATTTAATTTCAAATGCTTCCTTCAAATTTATTTCACGGCTGCTACCTGATTCAGTTTGATTCAGTCTGAAAACATAATCATCTCTCTGAGGACCTGAAAGTGTTATTGCTCTTGCTATTTCTTCATCCGCCGTTTCTTCAATATGCTTTCCGAGTTTATTCCTGATAAAATCAGTATCAGCGGTATCCGAACCTGTGGTTATTTCCCCGAATACATCCGAATTGTAATTAATATAACCTTTATGATTCTGAAGAAGCAAAAAAGAAAAATTTTTTTCGAAATAACTTTTAAACTCTTTTAAAAAATTAAGTCTTCTGAAAATTATCTGCGCCGATACTTCTGAAAATTTTTCGTTGTAGGAACTCAGTAGATCTCTCAGCTCCTTATATGTATATTTTTTATAAACTGAATAATTTTTCAGCAGCGCGTTTTTCTGCTTGAGGATTTTTGCAAACTCTCTCAGATGGTCAAGATAAAGTCTGCTTGCCTGTGAAATCAGTATATCAAAGAACTTTCTTCTGTCCGAAGGATTTCCGTAAGTAATGCTCAGACTTTTAGGAGAAAGGTAAACCATTGGATACCTGCCGAAAATTTCAGAAGATAATGCCGTAACTTTTTCTTTATTTCTGTGAATGGATTTTAATCTGGGATTCAGACTGTAACTTATAACTATGTGATCAATATTTTCAAGATCATTTTCAAACTCCGATTCAATGTGAAATTCATTTTCACCGAATCTGACGCAATCCGCTTCAGCCGATCCTAAAANNAAAAAACTTTTTCCGAATGCCGAGTAAGAGATCCCTTCAAGTATGTTGGTCTTTCCCTGTCCGTTATTCCCGTATATAAAATTAAATTTATCATTGAATATCAGTTCCTGCTTATCATAATTCCTGAAATTTTTTAATACGATCTTTTTTAAAATCATTTTATTTTAATGCATTGTAAAAAACCAACTCGTATTTTTCTAATTTGATCTTTACTTAAACTTAATATTCACGAAATAAAGGTTATAAATTTATAACCGGATCATGATCCCGGAAATTTTTATTTCATTACCGGTTGTCCGGATTATCCTACCCTGACAGGCATTATTAATTCAATGAAGTTTTCATTCGCTAATTGCTCCGAAGGTGTTGCTATTGCTGCTTTTGAAGGACTTCCGAAACTTACATTGATCTCATCAGTCTCCATCTGAGATACTGCATCAAGAAGATATCCTGAATTGAATGCAATTACAAAAGGAGTCTTGTCAAAATCTTCCTGCCCGTCATTACTTATAAAACTGCATTCTATAGTTTCTTCGCCTTCCGACCCGATCTCCGGATTATCAGCTTTGATCTGAATGGAATTGTTTGTTATTTCAAGTTTTACACGCTTAGTAACAGCATCTGCAAAGATAAGAGCCCTTCTTAATGAATCCGACAATTCGCTTTTTTTGATCTTTAACTTCTTGTCGTTATCCTTAGGTATTACATTTTCGTAACTCGGGAAAGTATCATCTATCAGTTTTGAATATATTTCTATACCTGCAAATGTAACTTTGAGATCAATATCATCAAATTCAAGTATTGTGTCATCATTGTTGTTCAGCTTTAGAATTATGTTTCCTGTCTTTAGCGGAATAATAATCTTTTCTTCCACTTCTCCCTGCGGTTTGAAATTGTCTTTGATTATTTTTGCAAGTCTGAACCCGTCTGTAGCTACAAACTTAAGCTCATTCTGATTGACATCCATTAATACTCCGGACATATTCCTTCTGAGTTCATCCGTATTTACTGCATGAATTGTTTTTGCAAGGCATCTTTTCATCATCTGTCCGTCAAGCTCGAGTCTGTGAAGTTCAGCTTTCTCTTCCGGTACGGGAAAATCTTCGGCCGGCTCGCCTCCGATTGAACGCTTTCCGTTTGTTGTCTTTATTGAGATTCTGTTTTTATCATTGACATCCAGTGTAAGAGACGCTGTAGTAAGAGTACGGGATATATCCAGAAGTCTTTTTGCGGGAATAGCTACCTTCCCGTCTTTCTTTCCGTCCACTTCAAGCGTGGTTCTGATAAAAATTTCAAGATCAGAAGCAAGAAGTTTAAGTTCGTTCCCGTTCAGCTCAAATAAAATATTATCGAGTATCGGAAGCGGAGAGCGGGTCGGAATAACTGAATTCAACTTTGATAAGGCATCAACAAGCTTATCGCCGGTAACAGAAAATTTCATTTGCTGTGGTGTTTTTTTCTTAAATTGATTCAAAAATACATATTTAATGTGCTATTTTCAATTCATTGCTTTGTTTGAAAATTAGTTTTTCAGCGTTCATCTGATGGAGATCATCTGCGTAAATCTGCGGGAGATCATCTGCGTAAATCTGCGAGAGATCATCTGAGTAAATCTGCGGGAGATCATCTGTATTCATCTGCGAGAGATCATCTGCGTTCATCTGATGGAGATCATCTGCGTAAATCTGCGTGAAATATTCTCTATATATTTATGACAATGATAATTATGACTAAAGGTATTTTAAATTTTGTTTTAATAATTTAACTTGTCAGCAATCAATAAAATCATGCTTAAAAAACTGCTGTTAATATTTATCATTTTATCTGCATCCGGGATTTCATTTTCACAAAGCAGCAGATGGTCATCTATATCAAGTTCATACTCAAAAGGTCCCGTCTCACCTGAGTATCAGTATAATTATACTATTGACATAGGTGAAAGCGGTTCAGGAAAACTCTATTACACAAAATCTTCAGTAATAAATGAGTTTGATTTTAATGTAAGCAAAAAATGTCTGAAGAAGATTAACAAAGCTCTTACAAAAAGCAAAGTTTTCATATTAAGACCGGATGAGATTGCTTCAGAAAATGCAACCGTCGGAGGTCCGGAAAGAAGTATTACAATCACAAAATGGCAGTCACCTGATCTGGATGCAAGACCTGAAGTAATAATTGTTCCATCCCAGGTAAAAGAATTATATAGCGCAAGTATAAACAACCTTTTTAAAACTATTGAAAATTCAGTTCCGGCAGATGTCTGGAAAAAAGCAAAAGGAGAATAAAAATTTATGAAAAAAATCTTATTATTGATATTGTTTTCTTTCATTTCTTACTCAGCCAGCGCTCAGTATAAATGGACAGGCATATCTTATTATCACAATACCGGTCCGGTCTCTCCTGAATATCAGTACAATTATATATTACAGATAAACACAGATGGAAATTCAAAACTGGAATTTACAAAAAACGGAAAGACGAATACATTCGAATTCAATGTCGGGAAGAAAGGTCTGAAAACTCTTAATAATTCATTGTTAAGAACAAAATTATTATCAGAAAAAATTGATACAATATCAGAAGAAATGAACCTTATTGGCGGAACTGTTAACAGCGCTACAATATTTCTTGTAAAACCGGAGGGTTGGAAAAAGAGAAAATCTCCTGTGATTATGATTCCTAATGGAATGATTTTCAGGAAATCGGCTGAGATCAACGATATGTATCAGACAATGGAAAAACTAGTTCCGGATCATATCTGGAAAGAAGCGATGGAATAAAATTAAGTCCCGGTAAAATATTGCAGAGAGATTCGATTTTTAATCTGATTTTTTGATCTGAATGCCGTCTTTGGTATCAAGTATTTCATAACCTTTCTGTTTAATCTCATCACGTATTTCATCTGCTGACTTAAAATCTCTTTTCTTTTTTGCTTCATTCCTTTTTTCTGTAAGAATACGTATTTCTTCCGGAATATCTGTTTCAATTTTTTCGGGCTGAACAGATTCAAGTCCAAGTCCGAAGATCATGTCAAAGTCATAAGCCAGATTTATTTTTTCATTTGAACTGAGATCTCCATCTTTCAGCATTTCCCATAAAACCGACATTGCTTCAGGCATGTTCAGATCGTCATTTATCTTTTCAAGAAACCTGCTTTTGAAGTCATTCTTTTTCTCAGAAGAAGATATTGCCTCATCTGATGAAATATCTTTTCTTAAGTTTAAAATTTTACCCGATAAATTATTATATCCGCTTTTTGCCGCATCAAGAGCTTCGTAAGAGAACTTAAGCTTTTTTTTATAATGCGCCATGAGAAGGAAATATCTGTAATGCATCGGTGTATATCCTTTGTCCATAAGGGTTTGCAGAGTAACGAATTTTCCGGAGGACTTAGACATCTTTTCATTTCCCATATCCAGAAACTCTCCGTGCAGCCAGTAATTTACAAATTTTTCTCCGCTGCAGGCTTCTGACTGTGCAATTTCATTTGTATGATGGATTGGAATGTGATCTATGCCTCCGCAGTGAATATCAAAATGATTTCCGAGCAATGCCTTGCTCATAGCCGAACATTCCAGATGCCATCCCGGAAATCCCTTACCCCAGGGAGAGTCCCATTCCATCTGACGCTGTTCAGTTTCCGGTGATAATTTCCATAATGCAAAATCTGTAATATTTTTTTTCTCTTCCGAAAATTCTATCCTGCTGCCTTCCTTCAGACCTGAAATATCCAGCTTGGCCATTTTTCCGTAATCAGGAAACTTTGAAGTATCAAAATAAACCCCGTCACTTGTAAAATATGTATAACCTTTTGTTTCAAGACATTTTACCAGATCGATCTGCTCCTGAATATAATCAGTGGCTTTGCTGTAAACATCCGGAGGATAAATATTCATCAGACCGATATCTCTTTTGAATATTTCTGTATAATGATCAGCAATTTCCCTGACTGATTTTCCAAGCTGCTTTGCGCTCTTCTCCATTTTGTCTTCACCTTCATCCTGATCTGAAACAAGATGCCCTACATCAGTAATATTCATTACATATCTGACTTTATAGCCATTGTATTTTAAAACCCTGAAAAGAATATCTTCAAAGAAAAATGTTCTGAGATTACCAATATGCTGATAATTATAAACTGTAGGACCGCAACTGTACATAAGGACGTTCATTCCGTTTATCGGGATGAATTCCTCTTTTGACCTCGTTAATGTATTGAAAAGTTTTAACATAAGTTTTTAGTGACTGCTGTTTCCTTTTGGTTTTGCATTCCATAATACAAGCATAAGTATTGCGCCGATTCCGGCAAATCCAATCATACTCGGACTCCAGTATCCCCATCCGAAATTATCGAGGATCCAGCCGACTCCAATTCCAACTGCAGCTCCTCCGAGATACTGCATTCCGTCAAACATTCCTGTTGCCGTTGCCGCCGCCCGCTGTCCTCCGAAATCCATAGAAGCAGTCCCTGACAACATCGAATGAACCATACTTATTGCAAGTGAATTTGTAATAAATGCTACAATAACAAAAGTAATATCATTGGCAAACCAGACTACAAGAAGCGAAGATATTATCAGCATATAACCTATAAAAGCAACCGGCGTTCTTCTCGACTGAAAAACCCAGTCTGACATATAACCTGCGATAAATGCGCCTGCAATTCCGGCAAGCACAACACCAAGTGCCCCTTTCTGAAAAACAGGAGAATCCAGAGCAAGTTTCTGATATTCCTGANNGCTGCATATATCTTGGAAACCATTGTTCAAATCCGTGTCTCACAAATCCGGTGCAGAACTCCGCTATCGCAATAGTTATTGCTACAGGATTTGAAATCACTTTTTTGAAAACATATTTGAAATCAATTTTTTCTGTATCTCCGCTTGTTGCATCCATTGTATCTAAATAACCCAGTCCTGCAGATTCAGGTGTGTTCTTAACATTAAGATATGTCATAAAAGACATTACTGCTACTATCATTGAAGGAATAAAGAAAACCCATTGCCATGGAAGTACAGTAACAGCAAAACCTCCGATCACAAATATAAGCGCTCTGCCGCTCTGAATCATTGATCCGAAAATGGCAGAGAAAACTCCTCTTTCACTGACTTTAAACCATCCTGCATTTACTTTTATCAGAGACAATGCGCTGTAAGATTGAAAATAAGAGTTCAAAGCCCAGACACTTGCAAAGTAAGTCAGCAGCATTGTTCCTGTTCCGAGAAAACCAAGATAAGCTCCTAAGCCGAAAAAGAAGTTAAAGACAACTGTTCCAATTGATCCGATCAGCATCGCTTTTTTTCCTCCGATCCTGTCAACTATTGGTCCGTTGAATATTGCCGATATTCCGTAAATTGTCAGCGCCGCTGTAATGATTGTACCGATTTGAGTTTTATCCCATCCGTAATTATCGGATAGTGATTTATTTGCAAAGGAAAGATTGTACCTTCCCATATACATTGCAGCATAAGTGAATCCAAGAGTCAGCCAGTTAATAGCTCTTCGTCTTCTGAATTCCTTTGTGTAGACCGGGCGCTCGCTTTTTTTGATCATAACAATGATTTAGTTGGTAGGAAAATTTATTGCAAACATAGAATTTATATTGAACAGAAAAAACTTATAAATAGAAATATTATATCTATGAAGGAAAATTTAACAATTAGTTAACATTCGGTTAAGATTTAAATTAAATGATTTAAAGTTCTCCAATATCCTCAAACCAAAGCTCCGGATTTCTTTCAATAAAATCTTTCATCAGATTCTTACATTCATCGAGATTCAGATTGATAACTTCAATTCCGTGAGACTCCATGAATTCCCTCGCACCGCTGAATGTTTCATCTTCGCCTGCGATTACTTTTTTTATGCCGAACTGTACGCTTGCTCCTGCGCAAAGATAACAAGGCATCAAAGTGGAATAAAGAACTGTATCGCTGTAAACTCCTATTCTGCCTGCATTCTGCAGACAATCTATTTCCGCATGTATCACAGGATCATTTTCCTGAACCCTTCTGTTATGTCCGCGTCCGATAATTTTATCTTCACGCACAAGAACGGATCCGATAGGTATTCCGCCTTCTGACAATCCTTTTCTTGCTTCTTCAATAGCAGCTTCCATGAATTTGTCCATAAAAATTTTTTCTTTTAAGTTAACTGTTTTATTATTTTACTGTGCTGAGGAAACATTTTCAAAAGTTCATCCCTGTCTCCGAGTTCAAAATCATCAAAATGAAATCCGGGTGAGACTGTGCAGCCGGCAAGACAATAAGTACCCGGATTAATTAATTCAGCGCCAAACCATTCTCCGGCTTTCATCAGAATCTGAGGAATCTGTCCTTCTTCATAATTGATACCGAGCTTTCTTTCACTGAGATTTCCGGCATTGTCAATTATGCTGAAAATCATTCCGTCTCCGTCATAGAAATGAAATATCTCATCAGACTTTAACCTGTGAAATTTAGAAATCTGATTCTTTTCAAGAAGATAAAATATGGCTGTTGAAAAATTTCTGTCACCTGAATATCCCGGAGGTAAGTTTTTTACTGAACATGAGTCTTCGGAACGGTAAGTTTCACTGTAATAACCACCTTCAGGATGCGGGATTAACTTAAGACTTTTTATCCATTTCTCTGCAGTGTTATTCATAATATTTTTTTAATAGTAAACTGCGATCCAGATACATGCAGGATCAGTGCTTGTCTTTTCCACTCTGTGTCTGGAGTTTTTTGGAATTATCAGGTGATCTCCGGGATTTAACTCCCTGCTCATACCTGATTGAAATGAAATCACCGATCTCCCCTGAATCAGCATTACCCATTCGTCTCTGTCATCTTCAAGCCATTGACCTTCAGGAGTTTGCTGTCCGCAGGAAATTATCCTTTCAATTACAATTTTTTCGTTTGAAATTATCTGCTGAAATAACTCGAAGTCAAGCGGAAGATCTTCCGGAAGTTTTAAAAAANNAAGTTTTAAAAAATTTTCTGTCATAAAATAAAAATCCGGCATTCTTTAAATATTTAAAAGAATGCCGGAATAAAATTAACCTTTACTCGCAACTACAGTAGATTTTGAATCTTTTTCTTCCTGTACATGCTTTGGCACTGTACCGAAAATATAATCCCACATTGGATTGCTTACTCCGTAAGCAGTATTGTCGTCTGAATAATGATGCTTAAGGTGATAATTTTTTAAAAATTTTCCTAATTTTCCTTCCATCTTAAAATGATGCGTCGCATAATGAATCGAATCATAAGCCATATAGCCAAGTAAGAATCCGGAAAAAATATTAAGATAATAACTGCCAAAGGAAAATTTAAACAGAAAGAAAAAAAGTGTTGCAAGCGGAATACTGACAAGCAAAGGCATTACCAGTCTTGTAGAATCTCTCGGATAATCATGGTGAATTCCGTGAACAAGAAAATGAACCCTTTTCCCTGTTTCGGATTTCGGATGATAATGAAAAGCCCATCTGTGTATCACATATTCCATCAGTGTCCAGAGAAGCAATCCTGAAATAAAACCGATAATACCTGCTGAAACCCCTGTTTCTGAAAATCCGAAATATGAAGTTATGATCATAACGGGAATAAAGACGATTAAAAGTGTCGCAGGATGTATGTGAGAAAAATATTCAAGAAAAGGATTCTTGAATAATCTCACAGTTTCATTCCTGTTAGATACGAATTTTGCCATGTTGTTTTTAAGTTTGAAATGTAAAATAACTAATACATACTTAGTTTAAAATGAAATATTTTATTGCTTGTTACTTACCGGACTTAAGCAGATCCCTGATTTCTCTGAGCAGTTCCTGATCAGGCGTTGGAGGAACAGGAGCAGCTTCTTTTTTTTCTTTGAACCTGTTCATGATTTTAATTATCATAAATAATACAAAAGCAATTATCACAAAGTTAATCACTGCCTGGATAAATTTACCGTAGGCAAATTTCGCACTCCCTACATTTAAAGACAGACCGGAAAAATCCAATCCTCCGATAATTATTCCTATTAATGGAGTAATCAGATCACTTACTATCGAACTTACAATCGCTCCGAAAGCTATTCCGATTATAACTCCTATTGCCAGATCCATAGCGCTGCCCTGCGAAAGAAATTCTCTGAATTCTTTTACCATTTTTTTTATTTAATATTGACGAAATATTTTTCTCAAAAATAGTATTAATATTTTACTATAGAAAGTCAGCAGATTTATACAGTAATCCGTATCTCAGTCCTTTGACTGAAACTGTTACTGCATCTAATCCAAAAAACTCCATTACTGTGATAAGTATCAATGTTCCGCTGAGAATTATCTCACTTCTTCCTTTCATGTATTCGCCTAAGTCAAGTATCTCTTCATCATTCATTGAAATCAGTTTTTCAAAAATATTCTTTACATCCTGCAAATGCAGAATATCCTTATGTATAATATTTTCATCAAACTTTTTCATACCATGTTTTATTGCGGAAAGAGTTGTAAGAGTTCCTGCAACTCCAATAAGCGGTCTGCCTTTTATATCATCGTAAGAAATATTTTTTAATTCTGCTTTTATAAGATCTGATGCTTCCTTGATTTTTATTTCAGAGTGGCTTTCTCTGAAATAATTTTCATACAATCTCACAGAACCAATGTTAATGCTTTTGTGATTAAATACACCTTCTGATTTGAAACTGATTTCTGTACTGCCTCCTCCGATATCTAAAACTACACACTGCTCGTGTTGCTCCATATCGAAAACTGCACCGAGATATCCATGGTATGCTTCATCTTCTCCGGATATTACTTTTATTCTTACTCCTGTTTCTTTACTGATGTATTCAATGAACTCATTGCTGTTTTCCGCATCTCTGAGTGCGCTTGTTCCGAATGCAAATATCTTCTGCGAATTATGTTCCCGCGAAACGTAAATATATTTTTTGAAAATATCCGCGACAAGAGCGAATTTTTCCTTTGAAATATTTTTTGTACTGTAAAGGTCTTTCCCGAGTCTGGGAATTTCCTGAGCTTCGAATATCTTTACGGGAATATTATTTTGAAGAGATGCTACAAGCAGCAGACAGGTGTTTGTTCCGATGTCTATG
>MTKZ01081331.1_pt1 | contig 11727 bp, 11 predicted proteins | sample 1042781 | NCBI WGS metagenome assembly MTKZ01 (sample SAMN06212207, study PRJNA360539) | anaerobic digester metagenome | biome: Wastewater treatment plant; material: sludge; isolation source: anaerobic digester fed with sludge from wastewater treatment plant | place: Denmark: WWTP Viborg ...
CACCGACCGTGGAGCCCTCGCCGGAACCCACGCCGACGAGAACGCCGAAGCCGAAGCCGAAGCCGAAACCCGAGCCCGTCAGTCCTGACGAGCCGCAGTTATCCTATACGCTCTAAAACGCCGAATAAGGCTTCAGAAGGCCATACGGCCCTCCTACTCCAGTAAGGGGCGGGAGGGCCGTATTCGGCGTTCTAGGGGCAAATGCGGCGATGTTTACTGGCGATTAGTGTTCAGCGCCGCCATAAGCGAGGTCAGTGCGGCGATGACTGCGACGATGACTTCAACGGCCCTGTCGAGCTGCTCTTCTGTCACCACGCCGAAGATGACGAGGGCGCTGACGGCGACGGCGACGATGGCGTAGATGGCCTGACGCCGGGCCGGAGTAAGGAACCCAAGGAAGTCTCTATCCATTAGTTATCCACCTCCTCTCCATCCTCTCCGAAGATGAAGAACGGCTCATGGGCCGAATGGCCACAACAGGCCGACACGCAGCCGGGGACGTAGCCCAAGCACGCGTCGTAGCCCTCAACTGTGGGTGGGCGAAGGCACCGGGGGCAGACCCTATCCGGGTCGGAGTCCACAAGAACTCCGTCATCGTACCTCCACTCGCCGTCCGTGCAAAGGTAGACAAGCCACCCCCTGTGATAACTCGCGTACTCGGATTCATCTATAGCCAAGGCCACGGCTGCCATCCTCTCGACTTCCACAACTTGTGGGCTCGTCTGATGGAGTGGTACCAGCGGAACAGGTTGACGCTGACTCCCCCTTGGCTTTGCTGGAACAGGCCGTGGTACTGGCCGTTGTGCGCTCCCGGTTATCCCCGGCTCTCGACGTAGATGACGCGCATACAGACGGAAAGCTGACGACGCGGCCAATATCGGTCGCACTCATCCCACCAACGCCCAACGCGGTATCCCCACCGCTTGATGGCTCGCTTCTCTGCTGCCGTCCGCTTGGGGTGTTTTGTGTAGCTCGCCGCTTGAGCGGAGGATGGGCCTGAAGCCAAGCCACTGTCAGGCACAGGGGCCAGAGTAGCACCCCAGTACAGACACCCAGCACAAATGATGACGAGGATGGCATTTCTCATCGCTTCCTTCCGTTGCCCACAGGTCTAGTCGCGAGCGAGCCTTGCGACGGTCTGCAAGATGTTCGCCAACTGCCGAAGCTGGCCGAACCTCTCCTTGGCCGACAGGTACTCATGATAGCTTTGCGAATGTCTCCGCATATCGGCCTGTGCGACAGCCATGTGCCCGGCGATAACCTGCATGGCCTCCTGCAACTGCCAATCCTCAAGGGCGGCGAACTCTTCTGCGCTCATGGACAGGACGTCTGGTTCCATGCTATCTCCCTCACTCTCTCTTCCGGTCCCAAGTAAACATCCGTACTATTATGGCATAAGTACATCCGCCGGTGGTAGTCCGCCGCGAGAGGTTCGATGATGCGCTCCCACACTTCGCCCCCCTCGTCGAGGCGACGGTGATGGGCGCGGCAGAGGGGGATTATCTCAAGCAGGCCCCAGCCCGCCCCATGTGAGCGGCGGACAGGGTGATGAGCGGGGTCAACACCGTAGCGCCCGCATACCAGACAGGGCTGCTCCGAGTTGATGCGCTTCGCCCGCTTAATCCCATTCGTCGGGGCTACACTCAAGGTCACGCACTTCCTCCAGCCAAGCCTCAATGTCTGTGTCCCCCGGCTCCCAGCGCACGGAACCGTCAGGCATGACGATATACGTGTGTTTCTCGATTCCGGGGGACATGGTTCAATAGCGTGGCAGGCGAATGACACGGTGGATGGAGCTCCACGGGCGGTACTTCTTCACGACGCCGCCGCCGGGGGCACTGTCGGAGATGGCATTGCCCTCGATGGTGACGACCTGCTTGTACGGCCCGTAGTTGGCGAGGATAAGGCCGATGTGGTCGCCACTTGAGTCGGCGTCGAACTGGAAGGTAACAATGTCGCCCTTCTTGGCCTTGTACTTGTCGATGAGGTAGCCACGCTCGGCGGCCCACGACTCCCACGAGGGCACCCAGCCCTTGAGCGAGGGGAGGTTGCGCTTCCAGCCTGCCTCCCTCATGCACCACGTAACAAAGGCGGCACACCACGGGGTCGGGAACTTGAACCCGGCGGCCTTGAGGTACTTCATCACGGGGCCGGAGTTGGAACCCGGCGGCCACTCCTTCGTGCCAAGCTCCCTCTTCGCGGTCTCAACGAGCTTGACGTTGAAGGGCTTGATGAGGCTGATGTTGGCTTCGGTCGGCTGGTTCGTGAGGGGCTTTCCGGCGTGGCGCAGGGCATCCTGCCACGTCAGGCGGGCGGGCTTGCCCCAGCGGTTAGAGAGAACCCGGAAGCCCTCGCGCGTGGTGAGGCCGTGGGCGTTGCAGTAGCCCTTGAGCCAACGCTTCTTGGTGATATACGAATAGGCCATCTTATCCTCCGAACAGTGCTCGACTCAGACAGTTTCCTGCGGCAACGAGGATAGTGCCACCGACGACGATAAAGACCCATTTCAGCAGCCGCCACGCCCGTCTCATGTCACCCGCCTCTTCATCCTCCCCTCCCCCGAAGTACGACGGCCACCAACTCTCAGTGGGCGGGTCGGTGGCTCTCCGTGGGCTTCTGAGGTGTAGTCTGACACAGTTGTCCCGAATCGTCAATAGCTCCTTCTCAAGTTTTTCTACGTCAGCACCAAGGTCTTGCTCTAACTTCTCAATATTCCTGTCCCTGTCCTCATGCTTCTTGCAGAAGGTCTCTACGATATCATCAAACTCTTCCTTGGTGATATGGTACATTGCTGTAACATGTTCTTCTATCTTATCCAAGACCTTCTTGTCTCTTGCTCTTGAGTCATGGTGAACGGCGAGGAGAAGCTCTTTCAGCTCCCTCATTGTCGTCTGTTGGCCGTTGCTCCTTGCCGCCATCCTCTCGACAGCGCCCTCGGTCTCACCGTATTCGCCCATCGGGTTCACTTCAGCATCACCACCCCGAGGCGGGCNNGTGTTGAGGTTGAGCGCGGCCCCGGCGCTGTGCCGAAATTTGAGACCGATTGCCGTGCCCGTCTCGGCGTAGAACAGGCCGGAGCAGGAGAGAAACCCGACGGCATCATATCCGGGGATGCGAATCTCCGCAACGGTAGTAGAGGAGGACACGACCCAGACGGTACGATAGCCGTCGGCATCGGCGGCGTACGAGACGTTCGCAGTCGCCAGATACAGGCCGGAACGTTTGATAGTGACCCGGTCGCTGTTGCTGGTGGAGAACATGCCATCGTTGGTGTGTGCCTCAACCGTGCCGGATGAAGTGAAGTCAATGGTGGTGTCGGTCGTGTCGGGGATACTGACGGCTTGGGGGATGGAGACGACTACGTAAGCGGGACTCATGTAGGTCGGGATGTCATTCCGATATGCCGCCATCGGGGTCAGCGTCATCAGTCAAGACCACCCTACTGCGCCTGTGCGCCAACAGAAGACGCACTCTCGTCCACCTTGGNNACCATGCAGGTGCCGGTCAGCTTGTCGTAACGCTTGAGGTCGGCCGGTCCCTTGAAGAGCTTGACCTTATGAATCCGTGCCCGCTGCCTGCTGTTGGGCTGGTCGGTGGTGAACAGGCTCTCAATCTCAACGACCTCGCCGGAGTCGGCAGCCTCGAAGAGGTTGCGGATGGCGTCCTCCGGGTCATACCCCCAGTCACGTCCCGTCCTGTTCTGCACACCTTCGCGGCAATTGAGATAGTAGGTGTGGAGGTGGGGGCCGTTCGTGGGGAAGAAGCGCGAGGTGATGCGGAAGACGCGCAGCCGCTCGTTGTAGGGGCGGTTCGGGTCATCGTCTGTAAGGGCAATACGAACACGAATCTTCTTTCCTGTCAGGTTCACCTCAGCGGTGCTATAGCTAGCCCCAGCCGCCGCGTCCGTTCCGCCCCCACCGATGTCGTCAATGTACGGTGTGATGGTGAGTGTCTGCCCGCTTTGCAGCGTGGAGTGCTCGACCGTTACCGAGGTAAAATACTTATCGACAGACCCCATGTGGAAGGCGGAGTCGGAGGTCTCAAGGTGGCCCGACGGTGCAATCTCCTTGGAGTTGATGTAGTCCAAGCCACCGACCGTGGTTCCGTTACCCGGCACCGGGACCAAGGTGACCCCCTGCATGGTGGCGATGTCCTTCATGCCGGTGGTGGTCAGCGTGCCGCCAGCGTAATCTGGCGAGTACGCCCCATCGGCGGTAAATCGGACATAGTCGAAGACGACCCGCTCCTTGTGCTTGTCCGTTCTGCCGTCGCCCGGCCAGCCGACAGAGAACCACACCTTGGTCGCGTCGCCGCCCGTCACGTTGCGCAGTTCACCGTATGCCGACTGTAGGGTCAGCACGCCGTCAACGTAGACTCTCGCCCCAGAGCTTGAGTATGTGACCCGGTAGGTGTGCCATCCAGCGGACNNTACTCGTAATCGCCAACGCCGCCATCAGGGTCGGTCATGTACCCGAGTCCGACGCGGTGCTTGGTGACGACGCCACCTGCGACCCAGCCGTTGAGATAGACCCGCACCTCCTTCGACGTGCCACAGAGATTGAGACATGCCGCCTGAGAGTGAAGACTGTTGCAGCGGCACTCCATGGTAGCTGCGCTTGTCGGCAGGCCGTCAAGGGTCCAGCGGCGGTACTTACCGGCGTTGACGGTGTAGCGACGATAGAACCCCCTTCCCTTTTCGTAAAACCAGCGTTCGTCAACGAACCCAGCGCCCGACGATGCATCCGCGACAACGATGCCGTCGTCAACCATTCCATCGCTGTCGGTGTCCCACGTGGCGTACTCGGACCTGACAGCCCCGGTGTTATCGGGCTGCTTGTTATCCCACCCGCCGGTGTCCCATTCAAAGCCGTTGGTCAGCCAGTCAATGTCGGCAGTCTCCCCGCTAACGGTCGAGGTCGATGTGTCGGCGTAGTGCGCCCAGCCACCCTGCGAGGTATCGTAGACGTAGACATCCTCGTTGGACAGAATGTATATATAGGGGCCGGAGGAGGCGAGCCCCTTGACGCGGCTGTCCGGGCTGCTCTCGTCGTAGAAGTTCCGCAGCTTGACGACCCGCTCGACGGCGCTCTCCGCCCCAAGAAGGTATAGTGCCCCCTCGTAGCGGGGCAGGTTGGAGTCACCGGCGGTGGTCGCAAGCGTGTCGATGTAGCCGCCGACATAGAGGTTGCCGAGGTGTGAGTGGGCACAGGTGGCGACGAATCCGCGCGGCATCTCGGACACCAGTTCAAAGGTATCGGTGCTGGAGTGCTGGATGCGGTAGACCCACGAACGGGAGAGTCCGTCGGTCACCACCCAGTAGGCGAAGTTGCCCACAGCGACGAGGGCGGCAGTGGTCGCCCCCTGTGCGATGGCCCCCGTCAGGCTTATCTGTGTGTAGGCGTTGGACGATGCCGTGTTGAACCAGCCGACACTGCTGACATCGCTTCCGCCGGGCTTGTCCTGCGCTCCGTAGAGATAGCCACCGCAGAAGCAGAGTGCGACGATGTTGTTCGCATCCACGAAGGTCGTCCACGCATCGGCAGTGTCCACGGCCATCCCATATCGAACCTCGCCATTGTCGCTGCCTGCGGTGTGGAAGGCGGCATATACATAGCGCCCATCGGTCTCTAGGGCAGTCAGCCCCTGAGTGGGCTCCGTACCGCTGAACCCCACGGGGGTCCAGTTGAATCCGTACCACGTCTCTCCGGCGGTGTGGGCGACGGCCGTTGTGCCGCACTCACCGCGCTCAACCGTCAGCGTCGTGCCAACCACCCCGGTCACGTGAATGACCTCGTTGTGCGTCGGGCAGTAGAGATAATCGCCCATGAGCTTTGAGGCTGCGGTCTCTGGTGTCGGCGCGTCAAGCGTCTCGATGAGTGAAAGGTCCGCGATGTCCGTAGCATCGGTGACGACGAGCGAGGTGTCGTCGGTAGCGGAGAGGAAGTCCCCGGCCCCTGACCCGGATGTCACGGTGTAGCGGTGGAGGAAGCGCAGAGTGTGGGGCTCGTCATCCTCAGCATCGGGGGTGAACCCGGCCCAGAACGTGCCCAGCGCGGCAATGACCTTGTTGGAGATGTACCAGTCGGGCATGTGCAGGACGCGCGGTCCAAGCTCGAAATGCCCCTCCTGCGTCACATCTACGTTCACCGAACTGCGGAACGCCTCTGGTGAGGAGTCCTCCTTGTCATAGGTCAACTGACCGGCACCGTCCTGCCAGTTGTTGATTTCGATGGGGTATGGCGGTGCTGCATCACGGGCGGAGAACGTCCCCCCAGCCTGCGTCACTCCCGTCGAGGTGCTGATGGGGATGTCGGGCGGTGCGCTCTCGACCGAGGCGGGCGAGGCGCTCTCGTCGCCCCACTCGAACATGTAACCGAAGGATGGCTTATCGTTACGGTGGACTATGAAGTCGTAATTGCTCCCACGGGTACTCATCAGAACCTCTTCGGGCCAAGGCGAAGCTTCCGCATCTCAAGTTCCGCCAGCGAGCGGAAGTCGGCGGCGATGCGCTGTATCTCGTAAACCTTCGGCACGTTGGCCCCTTCGGCGTTCTTGAACTGGTTGGTGCGTGCTCTCGGCAGCAACTTCTGCTCGCAGAGGTAGAAGCATGCTAAGTAAATAATAGCCCATTTCGACCTCTCGGGCAAACGTGCCGCGGCCATCGTGTCGGTATCGCTGGAGAAGAACGTCGGCTCTGAAACGTAGTGCAGCCGAACGGTCTCCCCGCTGGTGGGGGCAGAGAAGAGGTAGAGATACCTTGTCGCCCCATCCTCTACGACCCTCCAGTTATGCTCCTTCTCGTAGGGAGAGTTCGCGGTCGCACGCTTGTCCACCCGAACAAGGCGCGCACAGTCGGACGGCAGGGCATACTCGTAGGTACCGGACGAGGCCGCGATGGTCGATGTGTCGAGCGTCGTCTTGGGAATCTCCGCCCACACATCGGCGACAGCCGCGTTGACGGCGGAGAGGATATCGGCATTGTTGTACTGCGAGTAATGGTATGACCAAATGATAGTCGAGTCTGCCGCAGGTGCCGCCGTGAACTCGACCCAGCCCGAGTCGAAGTCCAGTATGAACCCCGTTTCGGCAACAGAGTCCACGGTGCAGGAGACAGAGTGCGCGGCGTAGACTTTGACGGTATCCGTCTCGGCGTGTGTCTCGACCGGCAGGGTGACCTGCGTTACGGTCTTGAACTTGACGGTTCCCGCAACCGCCGTTGCCCCGGAGAGGGCGATGGTGTCGGTCGCCGCATCGCCCTGATAGTCGGTGCCGGTGATAACAACGTTGCCAGCGATACCGGGGGCATTGCCCTGTACGTACAGAATCTTCGCATACGGCGGATTTATCAGGTCTGTGGTGATGTCCTGCGCTACGCCTATCAGCGCCGTAGCGGCCAAAATAGAGGTCTTTCCGACGATGTTTTGGTCGGGGAGGGGAAACGCTGTCGTCACGCCATCGGCTGTAGCCTGAGCGTAGGCCCGTTCGTCAAGGTCGGCAAGGAGCCGCTTGACCTCACCCCGTATAGTTGCAAGTGTAGCCAACTCCTTACCTCCTTCTCTTTGCGCTGGTTGGAATCCTTACTGGGAGTAGGTTCGGGGCTTCTATATCGTGAGACATCTTTCTCACCTGAGAACTATCGGCGTACATCCTTACCGGGATGACGCCGAACGGACGAGTATAGTCAATGGTTGTCTTGTCTGTAATAAGGACATCGTCTCGCCCAATAAGTAGTGTATTGTCGTCATCGTCCTTGAGATATACGTCAACGTAGTGTTCTCCGGTGGTCCCCAGTTCTACCGTGATGGACATTGGGTGGTACGGCCTACTCAGGTCTGGCACATACGTGCCCCACGCGACTGCTGCCCCGCCATCTATAGCATAGCAGTATTGTACCACATCACCGGCAGACGATGTACCCCCGAACGTCAGGGGAACCTCAGTCACCCCGGCGACCGGCATACCATCGTTGAGAGTAACGACCTCAAGGTAAACCGATAAATCTGTCCAGTCGATTTGCAGGGTGATGGCGTCGCTCACGGCGTCCGAGGTGTACGTCGTGCCTTCCGACGTTGCGCGGAACTTCACGTAGACGGTGATGACGTGCGCGTCTTCGTCCGACTGCGGCGGCAGCTGGTACGCGCGTGTCGTCGCGTATGCCTCCCAATCCGACCACGTTGCGCCATCGGTCGAGAAACACATCTGTGAGATGGGGACGTTCGCGCCTTGAGCCGACGCCGAGGCGTGGATGTCGAGGTGGACATCGTTGTCGTCGGTCGAGGCCGCGCCGTCATTGACGACGATGCTCAGGTCCTCGCCCCACTCGAACCATTCCTCTTCGCCCCAGACATCGTTGAGCGTGATGCCCGCCGCGATGACGATTGGTTCCTCCCACCCCAACCCTCCGGCGTGCGAGTGATAGAACGTCCCGAGATTCACCGAGATGAGGCTGTAGTACCCTGCGTACTGCAGCTTGGCGGTCCCGATGGTGCCGAGACCTGCGTGAGAGCAGAAACCGCGGTTGTCGCCCGCGACTGCGCCTTTCCAAGTGTGATGACGCCCTCGCCACCCACTCCCGCTATAAACGGCGGTTTCGCGTTGCGCCCCATTCCCGTTCCCGGAGAAAGAGGCGAACGACGCACCGCTGTCTGTCGACTTGTACCCCGTTGACGTTGACGACTGTTTACAGCACACCGCGAGCGCGTTGTGGATGTCGACGCAGCCCATCCCGTAAGAACCGCCACAGGCGACTTCGCCCCAGTTCGTGCCGCCGTTGGCGGTGCGAAGGACGTTCGCGCCGCCGCTCCATCCCGGCCCTGCGGCCATGACGATGTTCACTTCGTCTGGCGTCCCGTCGACGCAATACAACCGCTTGCTTGATTGATCCGGTTGCTGGATTGCCCACGTCACGCCGCCGTCCGTCGTCTTGACGATTCGCCCCGCGTAGGACACAGCCCAACCGATGAGCGGCGTCGCCATGAACACGTCGGTCCAGTCGTTCGCCGTATCCGTCACGTCGGTGTCCGCAGATGCGGTCCACGTCGCCCCGCCGTCGTGCGTGTAGAGGATGATGCCGTTATCACCGCAGCACAATGCGTTGTCTTTGTCGTAGGCCGAGATGCCCTTCAAGGCTTCGGTTGTGCCGCTCGTCTGCGCCGACCACGAGTGCCCGCCGTCGTTTGAGCGGTATATCTTGCCCGCGTCGCCACAGGCCCAGATGGTCTTGAGCGCACTGTTTGACACCTCGCGGGTCATCACGTGGCAATCGTTGTGGGAGCCGTTCGACGGCACGCACCCGCTCAGTCCGTCGCGCGAGATGGATGCGCCATAGTGGGTGTACGTCGAATTGCCCTCTGTCGTGAAAGTCGCGCCGCCGTCAGTGCTCCAGTTGACGCCCGCGACACCTCCCCCGCCATGCGATGTTGCGACAACCTTCGTCCCGTCACCCGACATGGCAAGCTGAGTGCCGGAGTTGTAGTTGCCGCCGACCATCGAGCCGCTGTTCGCCCACGTCGCGCCACCGTCCGTGCTTTTCCGCGTGAGGCGATTGTTGACTGCTTGCCCGGGGCCGCGAATGACGGTCTGCCCGTCGCCCGAACAGCACAACCCGCCGCCAGCGACGTAGCGATAGAACGCTCCGCCGTCAGCCCCATTGGCGAGGTCTGGGATGACGTGCGTCCACGTCGCGCCGTAGTCGCTGGAACGTGCGATGTAGTCGCCGCTCGTCTGCGATGCGTAGACGTAGCGCCCATCATCCGAGCACGCGATTTGCCAGAACCCGCCGCTCGACAGGTACTCGACGCAAAGACGAGGCTTCGCGCCAGCCGTCGCCCCGTAGAGCTTCACGTATTCATCCCCGACAGGGGCGTTGTTCGTGCGTTGACGGCTCGACGACAACCAGAGTCGCGTGTTCCCTGTCTTGTTGATAATCGAGGCCAACTCGTTCGCTGATGCGACGAGCCGCCAATACTCTGTCCCGTCATTCCACCGCGACGTGTTCTCGGAAGCGAGGAGAGTGTAGCCGCCGAGCGAATCACCGCTGCGGAAATCGCCCGTGTCGAGCATGCCTCCGTGGTCGTAGTTGCGCGCCTCAAGAACGAAGTCGGTCGCGCTTGCGTCGGTGGCAAGGCGCAAGTGAAGGTACGCGCCTACAATCGTCAGGTCGTCGGCGAGGCTGCTTGTGTCCCACGAACAACCCGCTTGCCACACGTTGTACGTGCCGCCCGTCAACTGTTGCCCGACCCAGAGGCACGTCGCATCACCGAGGTCCGTCTTCGTGCCCGCTCCAGAACGCGCGTCTGCGTAGGTCGCCGACGAACAACGTATGGTGTCGTTCACGCCAGTTGTGGCCCCGTCGAACGTCGCAATAGTGCGGAATGGAGTCGTCACAGCCGCGAACGTCGCGCCGTAGTCGCTCGACACCTGAATCCCAGCGGTGTGCGCGGCGAACACGTAGCGCCCACTGTCGGAACAACAGATAGACACGTAACGCGCAGCGTTGCCGACAACGCTCCAACTCGCGCCTTGGTCGGTCGACCGTCGAATCTCGCCTGTCGCCCCGTCGTCGCTGGCGAGGAACATGTAAGCGGCGTCTTCAGCGATGCACGCCGCTTTGCTCGCCTTGGACGACCCGCTGGAGTAGCGGAGCCAGTTGAGGCCCATGTCGCCCGAAATCCAGATGTCCGTGCCACTCCCCGCGAGCATCCAGTCGCCGTCAGGAGAAGTCGCAACCGCACTCGGGTTGGCCGAAGCGTTAGGACACCCGGTGTTCTCGTTGCGTTGCCAGTAGTACTTGCTCACGTTACCCCAGCCAGTTGCGCCGTGGGTTGTACGTCACGTCTCCGGTGAACCCGACGTGCGAGTACGTGCGGTTGTGTGTCCCGCCCGTGATGCGGTGGTTATTAAGCGCCCCGTCGAAGTAGTCGTTGCCGACGAGGGTGGCCGCCCCCGGCGGGATGGTCGGTTGCGCCCCGCAACCGTAGTACACGGGTCCGAAGAGCAGCAAATCGGCAGAACGCCCGGTAATCAGGAAGTTGCCTCTCGACGCCGTGACCCCGTGAGGCAGTTGGGGGACCGGATAACCGACGATGCCGTAGTAGCCGGTCATGGCCTCCAGCGTCCGCATCGGCGTCGTTCCGCCGAGTGGGCTGCTGCCAGTGTAATAGACCCGCGACACTGCTTACCTTCTGGCGATGAAGCCGTTGACGTGGGCCGATGCCCCGACGCTGTCACCCGAGGTCGTCAGGCAGAGGGCCGTTGCGGCGGTCAGGCGAATGGGGACCGCGAGGCTGACGTGGATACTGGTGTTGGCCGCCGGAGTCGCCTTCCAGACTGCCGTACCGCCGGAGCCGTCGAGCAGGCTCCACGTGCGGCTGGTCGCACCGGCGTTGACGTTGATGTCGGTGATGTAGATACCGAGACCACCAGCGGGGGCTGCCTGCAATGAGNNTGCCACTGCTTTTGTCCCATCTCTACTCCCCTCTCGACCCCCACAACGAGAACCGCCAAGCCCCCGCTGGGCCGATTCTTATTCGTCAGGATGGTCTAGCTCGATAACGTCAATCTGCTTGCTCCTGTAACGGTCTTGATACACGGCCCAGTAGAGCGGCACGCCGTCGTGCGGTAGCTCTGCCAGCGTCTTGAACCAAATGTCCGTCGTTGCCAGCGTGCAGCCCATCTCAAAGCCCTTGCGCCCCGGCCTTCTGTAAGACGCACGCCACGGGCTGAGTT
>MTKZ01019777.1_pt1 | contig 11724 bp, 7 predicted proteins | sample 1042781 | NCBI WGS metagenome assembly MTKZ01 (sample SAMN06212207, study PRJNA360539) | anaerobic digester metagenome | biome: Wastewater treatment plant; material: sludge; isolation source: anaerobic digester fed with sludge from wastewater treatment plant | place: Denmark: WWTP Viborg ...
CCGCGTCCTCGCGCCGGAGGAGGCGACCCGGGATTACGAGGCCTGGCAGCGCAACGACTCCTTCGCGATCCGGCAGCAGGCCGGGCTTGTCGCCCTGTATCCGTTCTACGAGCGGCAGGGGGAGATGGTCCGGAACGCGGCCAACCCGGACGAGGCGCTGAGCATGCCGGACATGTTCAGGCCCCTGCAGCGGAGAACCCTCGAACCGCCGGCTCCCGATCTCCGCCTGAACCAGTCCTTCTATCAGGACGTTGCCGTCAACATCCTCGGCTTCATCCCGGCGGGGCTCTTCTTTTCCGCTTTTCTTGGCAAGGCAACGCGAAAGCGCAAAGCCGTGGTCTATCTGATCGCCTTGCTTCTCGGTGTGGGGCTCAGCCTGCTCATCGAGATTTCCCAGGCATGGCTCCCGATGCGGGACTCCTCTCTGGTCGATGTTGCCTGCAATGCGGCNNTTCAAACGGAGACGCGGTTGCAGCAAGCGGAAATGAGGGACGATAAGTTTACACCTGGGTGCAACTGCGGGTGGCGATGTGGACAAACGCCAAATTCATCGGATTGTGCCGTTGCCATACGACCAGAAAATGCATCCGGTTCAGGGGTTCACGGATTCAGGACTCAGCAGGAGCAAATTTATCGACGGTGATATTCTAACAACGGGATTCCTGGTCGTCGTAACATTTGGGACATACAGTTTTATGAATTGAATGTATTCAGATGTCCGGGTGTACTTGCCATAACATCCATTGTAACTTTCGCAGGATACGCCGGTAGAGACAATTCCGGCATGTACCCATTTTCCGTCGACTTGTAAAACTGCCGGTCCTCCGCTGTCTCCATCACACGCATCCTTTCCTTCGTAATACCCTGCGCAAAACTGGGAGGGGATAACTTGGTCTGTGTAAATATCATTACAATAACTGTCTGCAACGACCGGAAGGTTTACTTGTCGTAATTTTGTCGGATAGTACCAGGTGGTTGCCGTGTCAGCCAATCCCCATCCGAGAACAGTGACCACGCTGCCGAGCAAGGAAGGAGGGGTGTCATCCTTGGACTGTCCGGAGAAAAGAGGGATTGTTGGCGTATACGATGGATTGCTCAATTCAATCAGTGCGATATCGTTATAGAATGTGCTGTTGTACTGGGGGTGGATTTTAATTGACTTTACAGGGGTGCGACTTCCGGTGAAAGCAGTCAGATCATAGGCTCCAACGGCAACCTCTATATCTTGAGATGACATCCCCTGAACGCAGTGAGCTGCGGTTAAAACCCAGGTCTTGTCGATAAGGACGCCGCTGCAATATTGAGCATAATATGTGTCTTGCTCGTCGGACCAGAGTATCGCGGCTATCCATGGCCAGGCTCCCGGCGCGGCTTCCACACCACCCAGAATCTTGGGCGACTCCTCAACAGGCACGAAGGGAATCGATTTGCTGTCAGTGGCGAAGGCTGCGTGGGTAAAACATACAAGCAACAAAAAAAGTACTCGGATCGTCAAGATTCACTCCTCTACACCCTCACATCTGCATCGTGGCTGAACCAGGCAGAAATTTGGGTCCACATGATCACCCAATGCCAATCGATCGAGATGAAAGGTTTTCAGCCGAAAGGGGTGATGGCCCCAGTGCCTTCCCTGTTGCGCTATTCCAGGTATATGGCGGCTCCGCCACCCTTCTTGTTCGGAATGACGTAAAAACCCCCGGTGGGTTTCTTCAAGTCGCCCTTCAAGTCGTCCGATAAAAGGGACACAAAGGAATCCTTGTTTGCCGCCTTTGCAGGCTGTGCCCCCCCTGTTTTCCCGGGGAGATCGGTGGAATTGGTTTGTCCCGCGACATAGACATAGCTTCCGGACACAGCGAGGGAATAAGCATCCTCAATGTCCGTACCTCCGATGTAGGTGGACTGGACAAGTTGTGTCAGGCTGCCGTTCAGCCTGGACACGAATGCGTCCTGATTCCCTCCAAATGTCGGCTGTGCCCCGCTGCCTGTTCCCGGAAAGTCGGATGAACTGGTGGAGCCCGCCACATAGACATAACCCCCGGACACGGCAAGGGCGCTGGCCGTGTCATCGGCCGAACCCCCGAGGTAGGTGGATTGGACAGTCGGGGTCAGGTCCAGGTTTAATTTGGAGACAAAAGAATCAACACTTCCCCCACCAAATACAGGCTGGGCGCCGCCAGATCTGCCAGGAAAATCGGGGGAATAGGTGGCACCCGTCACGTAGACGGAATCCCCGGAAACTGCAAGCGCATGGGAGAAATCATATCCCGAACCCCCGAGGTAGGTGGATTGGACAGTCGAGGTCAAGCCCAGGTTCAGTTTAGAGATAAACGCGTCGCTTAACCCGCCAAAGGTAGCCTGGGCGCAGCCGCTCGTAACGGGGAAATCTGTATCTGAATAGGTGTGCCCCGTCACGTAGATATACTCCCCGGAAAAAGCGAGCGAATGGGCCTCATCCAGCAAGCTACCCCCCAGGTAAGTGGACTGGGTGAGCTGCGTCAGGTCCATGGTCAGTTTGGAGATGAAGGCATCGCTGGTTCCCCCGCCAAAGGTAGCCTGGGCGCCGCCGCTTCTGCCTGGAAAATCGGTCGAATCGGTGTGCCCGGTCACGTAGACAGAATCCCCGGAAACAGCCATGGAATACGCAACATCAGTGTCGTTCCCCCCGAGGTAGGTGGACTGGGTGAGTTGCGTCAGGTCCAGGTTCAGTTTGGAGATGAAGGCATCGCTGGTTCCCCCGCCAAAGGTAGCCTGGGCGCAGCCGCTCGTAAAGGGGAAATTGGCGGAACTGGTGGCCCCCGCGACATAGACAGAATCCCCGGAAACCAAGAGCGAACGGGCCTCATCGGAACCCCCGCCCCCGAGGTAGCTGGACCGGATGAGCTGTTTCAGGTCTGAACTCAATTTTGCCACATAGGCATCTTTCGTTCCCCCCCCGGATCCGGGCTGGTAGCCGCCGCTCGTAAGGGGAAAATCGGCGGAACTGGTGGACCCTGCCACATAGACATATCCCCCGGAAACAGCCAGGGAAAGCGCACTATCCGTGCCGCCGCCCCCGAGGTAAGTAGACTGAATGAGGGGATCGATGACCAATTCGCGGCCCCTGTCGTATCGACCGACTTCGAACCCGTAACTGTTCCCGTCTACATGGTAGGCGACTTCAATTTCCGCCCGGTGATTGCCTGCCTGCTGGAATGCCCGGGGACGACTGAAAACCACCGGTCCATTGCCGGTCCGGACCTCCATCTCCCCCCGGCCGTTCACAGCGATGGATTCAGCCCCGCGTAGCCGGATCCGGATCTCCCGCGGATCGCCACCCGGGACGACATGGTAAAGCTTCTCCACGCTCCCGCCCCAGGCGCGGAGCTTCAGGGTGATCCCCTCATAGATCTCTCCCAGGTTGACCATCTCATAGGTTGCAAGGCCGTTTTGCCACTTGGACGGATCGTTGCCGGTGAAGAAACTGGCCTTCGTTTGCGACTCTTTTTCCCCCCGGATTTCGCTGGCCGGCAGGCCGTTCTCGGTCTCCTCGACCAGAACCCACCCATGGTTCCCGTCTTTTCCAGCAGGGAGCTGGTAGACGGTCCGGCCCTGGTCCGTCACGTAAACGGAACCGCTGAAAGTCCGGGCAAAAAACCTGACCTGCTTGTCCAACTGGCCCTGATTCGGGACGAACGGGACGCTCAGTCCCATGAGTTTTCTCTGCGTCTCCTGGGGTACATTCCCGGCTGAAACACTCCCTGGACCGGCGACCATCAGGGAAACGGACAAACCCAGCATAGCCAGCGTCATCCTCCGGAAAGTTTTCTTTTTCGCCTCTTTCATTTCGCCACCTCGAAATTTGTTTTTCCCAAGGTCAAAAGCATCATATTCATGGCCTTTTTTGTTTAAAAAGTCAAATCATATTCTCTTCATAATCTCTTGCCGCACAGGGACAGGGCATTTCCACTCATCTTGCCTCTTCATCATGCCTCCATCCTCTGAATCTGGACCGGCTACGGGGGCAGGCAAGTGGAACAGGTTGCGATCAATGGATCCGGTCGGCGGTTGTCAATATGAAGGAATCCCAACGAATCAATATTGCAAGGAAAAATTCAATTTGTAAAAAAAATTGACATCAATCAGGCCACTCAATGGCGCAAATGTACGCCGAATTCAAGGTTATGTGTTTTTAAAACAAGAGTTTAGGGGGTGAAAAGCATGCCCCCACGGACTTGTAAAATAATTTGACACCCGGTTGAAATCGGCAAGGGGGGGGGCGAACCCGGGGTCCATGCATCCGTTATTGCCGGATGCGCACGGGTAGAAGACAGACTCCTGTGATAAAAATAACAAAAGCCCGCAGGAATAATCCGGCGGGCTTTTGCAGTCAAGTCTTTGATTGAATTATTTTTTCACCTTCCTGGAAGCAACCCCCACTCCAAAAATGCCCAGACCGAGGAGGATCAGGATCGATGGTTCCGGAACCGGGAGAAGCGTCAACATGCTCTGCGCCAGCATCGTATTGCCCCTCGCGTCTTTGTACGTGAGATTCAAAACGCGAACGTTGCCGATGTCCTCCCAGTTGGCAGCATCAGCAAGACCGAGATAGGCTTGCGCTTTTGGATTGTAAGCAGTCGGTATGGACGTTACCTCGTTTTCGAGAAGCCAGATTGCATACTGGAATGCGGTGACATCAGCTTCGCTGGTGACATCCATGCCCAATAATGCCAACGCATCTGTCCTGAATGCGTTATACAGGAATGCGGTGTCTTCGGAGATCGGGTCAGGGTTACCCCCTGCGACACCACCCTGGATTGCCCAGACATCAATCGTGTAATCATAGTGCTGTGTGAAGTTGATGTACTCGTTTTTTTCAAGGCAGAAGGTATCGAAAAGGAATTCATTCGTATTGGCGTTCCACACCCCGAACATTCCCCCTCCGTCCGTGCCTACCCCGTCCGACATCTGCACCGGATAAGCCATGGCGGCTGTGCCGGGAAGCAACAAAACTGCCACGGCTATCAAGCACACCGACAGAAATGAGCTTTTCTTTCTTTTCATTTTGTATACCTCCTATTTAGTATTGCATGCGAGTTTTCTTTGACCGTTTACGATGCAAGGAGCGCGCCAGTTGAAGTCACGGCCGGAATATTTTCAGGAGGCAAAATTTAAATATTTGTTTTTAAACGATAATTATATTTCGCAACAGTTACCTTTCCGGGGGGCGGTGCTGAGTGGTTCGGCAGGGCTCGTCAGAATTGTAAAGATTTCCGACACTGGGGGACGGGGGGGCGAGGGGCAAGGTTCGAGGTGCAAGGTGGGAGAGGCAAGGTTCAAGGTGAAAGGAAGGGGCTCATTCCTTGGGCAGGCCGAATTTCTCCATGAGGTCGTAGAGCGTCGGGCGGCTGATGCCGAGTTCCATCGCGGTCTTGGACAGGTTGTCGCCGTTGCGCAGGAGAGCCTTGATGACCAGTTCCTTTTCCATGGTTTCGCGGGCATCCTTCAGGCTCATTCCCTCGTACCCGGTACCCGACGGGGCCATCTCCAGGTCCGCCGGCGTCAGCTTGCGCCCCTCGGTCATGATCACGGCGCGCTTGATCCGGTTCTCCAGCTCCCGAACGTTCCCCGGCCATTCGTACTGCTCGATGGAAGTGATGGCTTCCGGGGTGAAACCCTTGATTTTCTTTCTGTTCTCTTCGGCATAGCGCTCCATGAAGGCCTTGGCCATCAGCAGAACGTCCCCGCCTCTTTCCCGAAGGGGGGGGATGGAAATGGTGACGACCCCGAGCCGGTAGTAGAGGTCCTCGCGGAAGTTCCCATTCTTCATCTCCTCTTTCAAATCCCGGTTGGTGGCCGCGATGACGCGCGTGTCCACCTCGATCTGCTCCCGTCCGCCCACCCGCTCGACCATCCGCTCCTGCAGAAAGCGCAGCAGCTTGACCTGGAGGGTCATGGGAAGCTCGCCGATCTCGTCCAGGAAGAGGGTGCCCCCGTCTGCCATCTCGAAACGCCCCTTGCGCTGGATGTGGGCCCCGGTGAAGGCGCCCTTCTCATGGCCGAAAAGCTCGCTCTCCAGGAGGTTCTCCGGGATGGCGCCGCAATTGATCACGATGAAGGGGTTCTGCTGGCGGATGCTGAGCCGGTGGATGGCAGCGGCGACGAGTTCCTTGCCGGTTCCGCTCTCGCCCATGATCAGGACAGGGGCGTCGGTCGTCGCGACTTTCCGGGTAACGGAGAAGATGCCCTGCATCTTCTGCGAGGTCCCCAGCATGCCCTCGAAGGCAGACCCGCCCAGCCGCTTTTTGAGCGCGATCTGCTCCCTCTCGAGTTTGGCAAGGTGAAACGCGCGGCCCAGGACGATCCTCAGCTCGTCCATCTGGATCGGCTTGTAGAAGAAATCGTAGGCGCCCTTTTCCACGGCGCGCATGGCGTGCTCCTTCTCCCCGCGGCCGGTGATGATGATCACCTTGGTCTGGCCGTGTTCGTTGACGATATCATCGAGTATGGCAAAGCCTTCCTCCACGCCTGCCGGCTGGGGGGGCAGGCCGAGGTCGAGCGTGACCACCGCGGGCCGCTTCGCGCCCACAGCCGCCATGGCGCTTTCCCGGTCTTCCGCCAGCAGAACGTCGTAATCCTGGGCCAGGGCCCACTTCATCTGCGTGCGCAGATCCTCGTCGTCGTCCACGATCAGTAGCCTCTGCTTTTTCGGTTCCCTCATCTTTCACCTCTACCTTCTCCCTTACACCTTGTACCTTGTACCTTGAACCTCATTTCCCAACAGGCAATAATACCCGGAACGTCGTCCCTTTCCCTTCCTCGCTCTCAACCTGTATCCTCCCCCCGTGCGCCTCGACGATCGTCTTGCAGTGGTAAAGGCCGATGCCCATCCCCTGTTTCTTGGTCGTCTGGAAGGGGCGGAACAGATTCTTCTCTACAAACTCCCTCGACATTCCACAGCCGTTGTCCCGGACGGTGATGATGGCCCAGTTCTCGTGGCGTCCCGTGGAGACGGCGATCTGACCGTCCTGACCGACGGCGTCGGAAGCATTCATCATGAGATTCTCAAGGACCTTGAGAAGCTGGTCCCGATCCGCGGCCAGCGCCGGGGCGACTCCCAGGTGCATGGAAACGAGCACCTTGACGTATCCTTTCGTATCGGAAACGGCATCCTCGACCAGTTCGTTCAGGTTGGTCTCCTGGAAGGAGAGCTCCAGCTTCTGGCTCAGCATCGAGAGTCTGCTGCTCATGCCGTTGATCTTGCTGACGCTCTGGGAAAGCGTCCGCAGGGCATCGGCTCGGAACTCCGGGTTGTCCATGTGGACCGGCAGGTTTTGCGTGACCAGGGAGAGCTTCGAGGCTAGGTTCTTCAGGTCGTGCATGAAGAAGGCGGACATCGTCTGGAAGGCCTCGTGCTCCTTTGCCTGGCGCAGCCGCTCGGCGAGCATCAGATTCATCAGGCCGGCCGCCGCCTGGTCGGCGATGGTGCGGACCAGTTCCGACTCCTCAAACGAAAGCGGTTCATAGTACACCTTCTCGCTCAGGGTCATGATCCCGATGAGGTGACCGGCGGCGTTGAGGGGGACGCAGTAGCGGATGCGGGACTCCTTCGTTTCCTGGCCGTAGGTCTGCTTCAGGTCCGAGACCCAGTCGTCCCCACGACCCTCCAGGTCGACGGGCATTTCCTGGCCGGTCATGGCCCGGATCAGGGCCGCTCCGCCCTGGTCGAGGAGCCTCATCTTGCCGGCCTGCTCGGCCGTGAACACCGTGGAGCCCCCGAAGGACAGGTTCTCCTGCTTTTCGTCCGCCAGCCAGATGCTGACCGAGAGGATCTCCAGGGTTTCCGACACCATTTTGACGATCACGCGGCAGAGGTCTTGGACAGTGGTGACCTGTGCGGTCCTGGCCGTGAAGTCGCCCCAGATTTTCTGGTAGTCGTACTGGGGGCGTTTGAAGTGGCGGCTGATGAACCGCTTCCGCTTCAGGCGGAGCCGGTCGGAGAGCAGGGTCGCGGCGAACCCGACGAGCAGGACAAAGACCAGGAAGATAGAGATGTGGATGTTCCGGATCCACTCGAAGCGCTGTGATGTCCAGGAAATGGCCCCGATGACGATGAAGTAGATACCCACGATCAGCATCGTCAGCGAGTTGTACAGGAACTGGTGGGAGAGTTGGATGCTCGCTTTCATCGGCTTTCCGCGGAACAGGGACCGGATGATGAGAATATCCGCGACCAGCAAGGCGCCGAGGTCAACCGCGACCATGTCCGTGTCCACTCCCCGGAAAAGCAGGGCCTGGCTGTCCGTGAACAAGTGGATGACGAAGATGCCCCCGATGCCGAGGAACATGAACTTGGTCTGCCAGCGCATGTGACCCGTGGCGTGCCGGAATGTCCTTTCCAGGTTCATGAGGATGATCACAGAAAGGATTGCCCAAAGGATATGCCAGAGATAGCCCGTATCCCCGATGCGGATGAAATACTTGGTCGCTTCCCTTGGGGCCAGAATGATGGAAATGAAATCCCCGCTGAAATTGTAGAAGGTTAGCGACAGGGGAAGGACAAAGGAAAGCAGCAGGATCCATTTCCACTTCGCGATCTGCTCCGCGTGATTGCTCCGCGCAAAGACCAGGCTGAAGAGGAGCCAGGCCGCCGGCAGAAAGGAAGAGGCCGTGAAGCGCATTTGCTGCCAGAAGAGGAAAGAATCCAGCGAAGAGGCATTGTAAACGAGCCCCGTCAGACCGGCCTCGGCTGCAAAGAGGGTCATTCCGAGCGCGAACACACGGTTGACAAAGGCGTTCCGATCGCGCCACAGCGCCAGCGCGGCGATCCCAGCCGTCACGGCCGCGACGGCGTATGATGCCCAGACGATGAAATTCATGCAGGAATCAAAATTCTACTTCTTCGTTGCCGTGAACGTCACGGTCGACGTGCAGATCGGCGGGTGGAAGCCGATCGCTTCCTCATCGGCACAGTCGTCTCCCGACAGCGCCTTGTCGGTGAACTCGTAGGTGCCGGCGAAGACGTTTTTCTGCACCATCTTCCCCGTCACTTTCTTGATCCACATGTCCCGGCAGTCCGTGTCGGGGATCACGTCGCCGTCCCTCGATGCCACGGCCATGAACTTGTCCCCCAGGATCGCGCCCGTGGGCGGCGTCAGGTCCTTGGCCATGTATATCTTGAGCATGCTGTCCTTCACGATCACGTCGATTTCGTGGCCCTCGTTGAAATACTCCTTCACGTTGCAGTCGTCCTGGCTGAAACTCACCTGTGAGAGCACGTAGTTTCCGCTGGAAAGGGGTTTGTCTGAACAGCCGCAGCAAGCGAGAAAGAGCAGCAGAGACATTATAATACCATAACTGACAGACCTGATCACGCCATTCCTCCCTCAATTTACGTGTAAACCGTTTTGTCGTACATCTGGGTGAATTTAACTGCCAGGCTTGAATCAAGAAGCTTAAAGAGACCCAGGCGCATGGCTGTGCGAACCAGCGGATTGGGAAAGTAGCAGTAGGCGCCCGGCAGCATCTTGATTTTTCCGCCGAAGCCAAGCTTGTAGGAATTTGTGTTCTGCGGCATGGGTTCTGAACCGGCCCTGGAGAGCATCTCCCTGATCTGCGTGGGATCAAGCTCGACAAGGTCGAAGTGGTGATGGCCGGACCTTCGGGCATACTGAATCATCTCCCACTCCATTGCCTCATTCGGTTTGAGGTTCCCGTATTGACCGGACCACCCCACCTTCCAGACCCGGAACCAGTTCCTGAATGGGATGGCAAGGGCAGCGGCCACGGTTTCATGCCCGTGCATCGCCTTGAATATTTTGATCCAGCCCACCTCGCTGAAATGTTTCCAAAGGTAGTGAAAGAAGTCGGGTTGGGGCGGATTTGGAGAGGTCCCGCGCCGTTTGCAGAGGGTCAGCATCAGTTGCCGGAACGTCTCAATGTCCTCTGCGCTCCCCTCGACGACCGAGATGCCCTTTTTCAGTGCCCGCCGGACGTTGTTTCTCGTACTCGGCCTCATGTCGGCCAGGATCTCCTCGGGCTGTTTCGTCAGATCGATCACCAGGGTGGCTTCCATGAAGCGCGGGTGCAGCCGGGCAGGTTTCCGGAAAAAACCGTTTTTTTCCAGCGGCCGAATCATATCATCTCCCTCATAGGGAAGGCCCACGATGGCAAACGTGACCCCGGTGCTGCCCAGAAACTCTTTTAACTCTTCCACGCAGACTTTCGTCAGCCTTTCTTCCCGGCATCCGACGCATGGACCGTAGGTGATGTATGCCGCTTTTCCGAAGCGGCCGACAGTCCTCAACTGCACCTGGCAGCCTGCAACCGTCTTCCCGTTGTCCTTCAGTGTGAAGCGCGCGATTTTCCAGCCGTAGCGTGCCCGGACCTGCCCCCACCGCGATGTCTGCTCATGGTGCCCATCCGGTAGAGAAAACACAAAATCATCCCATTCGGGATCATGCGGCCTGTCGCTCCAGGTTGAATCAAGCCCATGTCCATCGTGCCGGATTAGCCTCCGTCGGTTTATGTCATCCATATTAAAAAAACCGGAACTTTCTGTAATTTACAAACAATATCTTTAATTTACTTGAATAAATTAATGCAAAGATGCAAATATATTCTATATTGATCTGATTTCATTGGTATTTTTTTGTCTGTGATTTCAGTCTGCAAATCAAGGCAATTCGAATTCCCGTGAAAATCACGGTTCAGTGTCGGATATCACTGTGCGGAAAGAAGAAAGATGAGAATCGCACGGCTAATATTTTTTTGATTGACACTCAAGTGTATGAAAACAAAGAGAAGAATCGAATATCAACCCGACACCTCATGACGACCCACAATCTGGCATATTCCTTGCTGTGTAAAGCACGGGATGGATCAACGGACAATCGAACGACGATAATCAGAGATCATATGATCAGGAGGAACCAAGATGAAAAAAAGGGTTGACTGTGTTTTTTTGGCTTTTTTCATTTTAATGCTTTTACCGGCGCACACCCTGGCGGTACCCGGAAAGAGTCAGGTAATCAAAAAAAGAGTATTCAACAGGGTAACAACAGCGTCAAAGACAACCACCTCCACACAAAAGACCACCCCACCAACAACGACGACAGCAACGACATCAACTAGTTCAACGGTGGCAACAACGACAGCCCCCACACCGACGACGACCACAACAGCAACAGCAATAGCAACGACCACAACTCCTGTAACGACCACGACGTCAACGACGAGTCAAACGACCACATCAGGTGAACACATCTACATTTCCCAGAGCGGCTCGGCAACAGGCTCCGCTTCAAGCTGTTCAAGTGCAAAGCCGGTTGCGTGGCTGAACACCGCAACCAACTGGGGTGATGGTTCGGGCAAGGTCAGTGCCGGTGATACCGTGCACCTTTGCGGCGTCATCAGCCAGACAGTGTATGTTCTCGGAAACGGCGCTCCCGGCAATCCGGTCACAGTCAGGTTCGAGCCGGGCGCGAGGCTGTCCAGTCCGGCGTGGGACGCTTCACGTGGCGGTCTGTACGCAAAGGGGAGACAGTACGTCGTAATCGACGGGGTTGGTGTCGGCATAATCGAAAACACGGCTAACGGCACAGGTCTTACATATCGGGTCAGCAGCACCGGTTTAATCCTTTATGACTGTCAGAATTGTGAAGTTAAAAATCTTTCCGTCTTGAATATTTACCGGCGAACGCCGGTTTCCTCTGATTCAGAAGGCTCTGGCTTGGGCATTGTCCTCTT
>MTKZ01071686.1_pt1 | contig 11720 bp, 9 predicted proteins | sample 1042781 | NCBI WGS metagenome assembly MTKZ01 (sample SAMN06212207, study PRJNA360539) | anaerobic digester metagenome | biome: Wastewater treatment plant; material: sludge; isolation source: anaerobic digester fed with sludge from wastewater treatment plant | place: Denmark: WWTP Viborg ...
TTTTTTCAATTCGGTGATATCGGAGACTGGGGATATCACGATTATTTCAAATGGAATTCCATGACTTTTTCATATGCATTCCTTAAGCTTGTTATGTGGAATATGACAACTACAAACACGGATTTCAAGCCAAGAAAAAGCCTCCGTATTGCGGCGGAGGCTCAATCTATGTTTACGGTTCTACAATCAGCCTTGCATCAGGCGCATATTGAACTGGAACTTGGTTTTTTTGCTCACGCTGAAACTCCAGTTCTCCACGATGGATCTGACGTCCTGCAGGAAGCTGGGACTGAAGGAGCCGTTGGGCGTGATATCGGCGACTACGCTGCCGTTTTCGCTGATGTACATCATAACGGAAATGGAGCCGGATTGGGATTTTTGCGCCGCTGAACGCCTGTAGGCCTGCATGATCTGGTTGCGTTTGGGTTTTAATTGGTCGTAAACGTTGTCGGTATCGGCCGCTTTGCCGGTGGACGAACCCAGGATGCTGGATTCGGAAAGCGCGGCGACGGTGGGTCCGACAAAGGTCTGGATGATGCTCGAGGCTCTGGGGGTGCGAGGGATAGGTCTGTTCGATGGGGCCGGTTCTTCCAGGCGGGCTGTGTCGCCGGTATAGGCGACCTTGGGAGCGGCGGCCTTGGTGCCTCCGCCTCCGCCCGGGGGAGGTCCGAAAACGAGATTTTTACCCAGGGCAACCAGATTCGAACGGCCAGGAGCGTTGGGATCATAGGCTTCCTGGTAACCACCGCCAGCCGAATAGCTGGCGCCGTTCCCGGAACCGTCAATTCCTCCGGCACCACTGCCCGGACCTGCTCCGGATGAGGAGCCCCAACCAAAACTACCCGGCTTTAGCGTGACGAAATTGCTCAAGTAGGTGTTGTCGTAAGAGCCCGAGCTGCCATAGCCGTAATTCAGGTTACCAAAAGGCGACCGTCCGCCCCGGCCAGTGCCGGCTGAAGGCCTATCTGCCCTCGTGCCCTGTCCAGCGGGGGCTTTTTCGGCTTTCCCGGCGGGTTGTTCGATCTCCGAACCGGGTTGGGGCCTCGTCATGGCTTCCACCTCTATGCGGCGCGCCCTTTCCATTTCGGCCACATAGCTGGAAAGCGAGCGCGGAGCCGCCGGCTTGGGTTTGATGACGATGTCGTAGACCATGATAAAGGCCAGGCTGAGGGCGATCAGTAAAAAGATGATCTTGCGGTCTTTCTGGTCGATCGCGTCGGGCTGCGACCGTTCCAAGCAAGTCCCCACGACTTTCCTCTGTTCCGAGGTCAGGACCTGGATTTGGGGCCGGGCGTAAAAATATTGGATCTTGTAATCGCGGTTGAGCTGGACCGTGCCGTCCATATCCGGACGCAGCAAAAGATCCGTGCCGTTCAGGATGCCGTTTTCATTGAGGTAAAAGTTATCGACCGGCATACCGTTGCGGTTGCATTCGTAAATGGCCGCAGGAGGTAGTTGGAGGTGGTATTCGTTGCCCGCCAAGGCTAACAGTTTGTGTTTGAGTGGGAACTTTTTGTCGTTGAGGATCTGCCAGAAGATGTGTTTGCCACGGCCGATGAACCAGGAATAAGTGAAATCCGAATGCTGCCGGATCGTGTCCAGTGGCTTGTCCTTGTAAAAGAGCCTGAGCGTGAGGAGTTGGGACGGCGTTTTGTGTCCCGGTCCGGCCTGATTTCCAGGATGGCAGGCAGATCCCCTGCCAGCGCCAGATAACCAGTTTTGGAGTTTGCCGACGGTTTCCCGGGCAGAGTCAAACAGGTTGTCCAAAAAATCCTGTTTTACGTGTAGAACTTCGAGTGCCATATGTTACCCCCTTAATTCATCCGCCCGCGCGCCTTTGCTCCATTATCAGCCAGTCCGATTCCAGCAAGGTCGCGAAATAGATGTAGTCGTAGTAGGACCGGGTTCCCATGCGGACAAGTTCCGTAATGTAGTAGCAGGGAATGCTGCGGTCTGCCTGGATCAGGAGCGCGGTGGGCGTTTTTGGTTTGCCTTGCTCATCCTTGACTTCAAGGATTTGGGAGGCGGTTAATCTCAGATATTTTTGGATCTCGGCGCGTTTGGCGGAATTGGTGGTAAATTCTTCCAAAGTGCCAAAATAGAGAGCCGGTTCGCCGATCAAGATTTTATCAGGATAGACCTGGATGATCGTGGTTCCCTTGTTTTGCAGCAGGTCGTGCTTGGCCATGGCCACCGGGAAACGCATGTTGTTGGGCATCGTGATCTTCTGAACTTCCATGGTGACATTTTTAATCAGAAAGACCAGCAGGATGGTCAGGACGTCCACCAGCGAAGTGATGGACAGATCTGTCGTCACCTGGAACTTCCGGCGGACCTTGCGGTTGAAAACCTCTTCCTTTTTACTCAGTCTGCGCATGTCAATCCAACTCTATGAACTGCCGATGGGTGGCCTGTAGTGAACAAACTGGAATCCGTTGACCCGGCAAATGTCGATGGTCTTGATCAGGTTGTCGTATAGAACGTCGTCATAGGGCGCGACGTTGATATCCTGCAAATTGGGATAGCGTTGCCGGACTGCTTTGAGGGTCCTGTCCAGTTTGACGAAATTGTACCTGCCGTTGGCTACGGAGATCGAATCCGGCGCCGTGCCTGGTTCGCGTATCTCGAAGCCAGGATAGGTACCACTCGCGATCCGCGACGCCATGATGATGACAGTGACCTGAGGGACGTTTTTTTTGGCTCCGGGTCCAGCGCCGCCGGTTCCCTCCCCGGTAGGCTGGTTAAAGTTAAAGGCGATCAGCGCTACTTGGGTGATGACCAGCATGAGCATCAAAAACGGCACGATGGTGAGAAACAGGTTCATGACCGGAATCAGGTTCGGAACGACCGGAGCCGTCGAGGACATCTGATTTCTGCCGGCAGAAGGGCGATAAGCCATTATTCTTTCCTATTTTTCTCCCGAGATGGTGAGTAAGTTAATCAGTTTGACGCAGTATTCGTCAATCTCGTTGATGATCTTTTGGGCCCGCACCAGCAATCCGCCCTTTATCAGGGTGAGCGGAATGGCTGCCAGCAAACCGAGCGCGGTGGTTCCGATGGCGGTTTTGATTCCCGAGGAGAGCCGGATGTTCTTTTGGCTATCCAAAATGTTGGGATCGCTGAGGGAATTGAACGCGTAGAGCAGGCCCCAGATCGTTCCCAACAACCCCAGATAGGTGCAGATCTGGGCCAGGGTGTCAAACCAGAAGAGCCCGGCATCGAGTTTGTAGACCTTCTGCAAGACCGCTTCGTCAAAGGCGTTTTGCACTATCTTGGCGGTATCTTCCTTGGGGCTGGTTTTACGGGCGTCCCGGAAGACCGAGAGGCCACTGAAAAAGATAAAGCCCAGCGTGGTGTTCTTCAGTTGACCTGCGATATTGATGGCTTCGTCGATGTTGTCGTTTTTCAAGTAACCTTTGAGGCCCTTGTAGAGATTTGCAGCGTTGATCTTTTCGTGTTGGTAGAGTTGGATGTAGCGTTTGATTGCGTAACCCACTCCGATCAGGAAGGCGATCAGGATAAAGTATCCGAAAAAACCTTGATCGTTGCTGTCCCTGAAGATCGTTCCCAGGGTCACAGGTTCGGGTTCGTAAGGAGCCACAGTCGCAGTATCAGTCACAGCTGTATTCGTCGTTTCCTGCGCATGCAGGAATCCCAGGCCGATGATCAGCATCACGAGCGGGATCAATATGTGTTTGGCTTTCATTTAGATTCCTCCAGCCATTTGTTAATGTCTTGTTGCCATTTGGTCAGTTGCTTGTAACTTTCGTTCCGGATGACGGAGATATTTATTGTGTAGTGGTATTTTCCGGCCGGGACGTAGGTGTCGGTCTTGGTAACGACCTCACTCTCGACGGGCATCAGGGCTTTGAGTTCGATAATGATGTCCTGCGGAGCGCGGGAGACCGAGATCTTCTCAAAGCCGGGGCGTTCCTCGGCAGCCAGGGCAGCCACTCCCGAGAGCAGTAAAATTAATGTTATAAAGGTAATAATCCGAGGCATGTCATTGCTCCTTGATCGTCTGGGTGATCCTGAGTTCGGCGAGCATCCCGCGATTCGCGGAAGAGTTCTGGATCTCGATTCTAAGGTTGTTTTTCCCGGGCAGGACTTTATCCTTGGGCAAGGCCAGCCGGTGGGGGATTGCAAGGAAGGGCTCATCCTGGTATTCCATGAAATAACCGGTTTCCAGCGCCTCGCCGTTCAAGTAAACGGAAGCAGTCTCCGGGGCCACGAAATCCAGATAGCCTTCCCGGAATACAGTGCTGACATTGAAATCGGTCTCAAAGGAGACTTCTGCCTGGGGATTTTCCGGAGATTCCTGCACCCAGATAGGCTGGGCCTTGGAATTCGCCAGATACTCTGTCCGGTCGATGGGTAGGGTGAAGTTTTTGGCCAGGATGGCGGCGGTTTTGATCGGTTTGCCGACCTCCGGCTGCGCCAAAGTGGCGACCCATTTGGCATCCGAGGGAATGACGACCGTTTCCGTGGGCAAACTGTCCAGCAATTTCCTGGAATCGAATACCAGCGCTGAGTTCAGGTGCAGGTTCAAAGATTCGTCCGTGGGATTTGTACACACGATCTTCACTTTGTTGGCTCCGGCTTTCAAGGTCTTTCCGTCGATCCGGCAGGAATTGACGATCTCCCGTATTCCGTTTTCATCCAGGGAATCGACCGGGATGGGATTCAACTCCGCTTTGAGGTCATTGATAAATACCTCAGGCAGGATCGGGAAGCCCAGATGCAGAAACATCATTTCCGGAGGGATTCGCGTGGAGATATCCTGTTCTAAAGTGACGCTGTCGTGCGCCGGGATCGGGACGACGCCGAGATTCTTGCCGTTCAGCGAGACCGCTGTGGTAAAACCTGTGGTGACAGGCATCCACAGTCCGTCAGGTTTTTTCAGGGTAACTGTCCAATCGGGGTTCAGCGGATAATCGTCAATTTTGTAGGCGGGAAGCAGATTTCTGGCTTTCAGCTGCTGTTCCGCACGGGCGGTGTACTGGTCGGACCAGCCGGCCAGGGCGTAGTTGTTGTAAATATCTAAATAATAGCCGTTGGCGATGGTTCTGTATTGATTCAGGTAGCCTCCCGTATAGGGCAGGCTTTTCACTGTCCTCTGATATTCCGCGTCCGTATTGAGCAACTTGTAATCGCGCATTTCGCGAGAAACTTCGATATAGCGGTCGATCTGGGTTTCGGTGACAAGGGCCGCGTGGTCGTTGAGGCGGCAGATGAGGTCAAAAGCGTGCAGGACCTGGCCGACGGACAGGTATTTGGCTTCGCGTTGCTTGAGCAAGGTTGTGATCCTGGCGCACTCGTTCTGGGTCGTGGCATTGAGTTTGGGTATGCGGTTCAGGCCCCCGAAAAGATGGCCCTGCCAGGTGGTAAGTTTGGTGACCAGGACCATGTCGGCGGGACCGGTCCGGAGAAAGTCCCCCTGCTCGATGGACCGCAACGTGCGTTCGAAATTACTCAAGTAGTTTTCTTTGGCCTTGAGTTCTTTATATTCGTTTTCAGCGGCGGTGAAGGCCAGATAGGACTGGCTGGTGTCCATCGGTAACTTGTCGCGTTTGTAGGTGGCTTCGACCTGCTTGAATTCATCCCTTTTCCGGAAGGCCAGATCCCAGTCTTTGTCACGATATGCCTGATCGAACTCGCTGCCGAGTTTGGCCAGTTTCTGATAGGCGATTCCCTGCAGAAGTTCGTATTTGGATTTATCTTTTAGGAACAGTTCCCTGGCATAATACTCAAATCTTTCGCGATCGCCTTTATCAGAGTAATTATCGGCCAGATAGACGAGGTATTCGATGTCGCGGGGATCTTTAGGATACAACTTGACGAAATTGCCCAGCAGTTCCAGAACCTTGTCGGTGTTGCCGTCGCCGCGGTAGATCTCCACAGCTCGGAGATAGATATCTTCAGGCTTTTCCGGACCGCTGTCGATTTTATTGGCCCGGACGTCATTGTACAAAGTCAGAAAAGCGTCCGCAGCCGCAGCGTGGTCGCCAGGCTGGTCCAGCTCTTTCTCGATCGCCTCAACCTTAAGTTGATAGGTATAATTACTGGAAGGCGCCAGGGCGATGAAGCTGTCTTTGAGTTCCTTGACCTTGGCCTGATCGTGCATCAGGGTGTCCGCGATCATCCATCCATCATAATACAGAGAGTACTTTTCCTCCAGCTTTTTGGCAGCAGGTACCATTTCCAGTTTGACATCAATGGCCGACTGGTAATTGCCAGCCTTAATGAACGACTGGGCTGCGTTATTGCGGTTTCCAACGTATTTATCCTTATTGGATGTTTTAAATTCATCGGCCAGGCGCAGGTATTCCCGGGCGGCCTTTTCGAAGTTTCCTGCCTTTTCCGCTTCCAGGATAATGGTCTGGATGACCAGGTTTATCTCCGCAGCTATAGCCTCGGCGTCTTTTTTGTCATGGTTGTATTTATAGGCGTTACGGTAGGCTTTCTCGGCGTCAGGGTAGTTCTTCAGTTGGAGTGCGATATCAGCCAGGCTGAGATAAATGGTGCGGTTCGTTTCTGCAGAATGCTGGTCTTCGTATTTGAGTAGGTCGTAGTAGGTCGTAATCGCCTGATCGATCATACCCCGGTTCTTCTGGATGTTGGCCAGATCTATGGTAACCTGAACCGATAACTGGCGGTTGGCCTCGGAGGCGAACTTTTTCATGTTCAGCACATTGATGAACCGTGAGGAGGCGTCGCGGTAAAAGACATACAGGGAATCCGAATTGGCCGGGAGGCCCGGAGATGGAGCGAATCCCGGCTGAGCAAAACTCTCGTTCAGGTTTTTGTACACTGTCTGGACGTACTTGTTGGCCAGCCCTTCATAATAGAAATAATCGGCATTGTCGAGATATTTATCGTTGTATTTCCAGATGCCCTGGATCGCCTTCATGTATTCTTCGTTCGTCTGGCGTTTTTCCGCGACATTCGCCAGCAGCGCCAGATCAGTCTTTTCATTGGCGGTTAGCCAAGCCGCATAATCGTTTCCGAACAGGTCCCTGTTTGCCGCGTAGTCTTGCATGTGCTCGTAGTAATTTCGGATGTCCTGGTCGGCGGCGGTCTCGATCATGATGTTGTAATAATGGACCCGGACCTCTTCATAGGCTTTCCTGATTACTTTCAACTGCTTTTTTATGGCGGGGTCGTTGAGATCACGGTTGCTGATATTTTTCTGGTACCATGGGGCATTGTGGTTGTAATCGCTGACTATCTGGCTGAATTTTTCGAACCGGAGAGCGTCTAGATCTTTGCCGGAGCGCAGTTTGATCCCTGGAGTATAATAAAGGGTGACAATGGAATCGACAATAGAGGGATTCTGCAGGTCAAGCGGTTGGATGCGTAGCCGGAGTTCCAGGAAATCGATGGCTTGCAGTGGCGCATCCAGGTCGGCCTTGTTGCTGGCCGCCTTTTCCAGAATCCGGATGGCGACTTTGACATCTTTGTAGTTGGCCAAAGCTTGTTGAAAGACCTTGACCCCTTTCGATTCATCGGTGAAATCCACTCCGTCGAGCGCGGCCAGGGTATAGGCGATGTTGTTTATGGAATTGGCCTTGTAATCCTGGGCCAGGGCTTGGTCAGTAATCTTTCCGTCATCCACGGCGCGGATCAAAAAGATGAAATCGTCCAAGGCCTTGTTCAGGGACGCGTCATCGCCCTCGTTCAGATTGATCCAACCGCGCTGATAGGTCGCTTCATAGTAGTATTTTTGGGCGGGGTCGGCTGTCAGTTCCTCAAAGCACTTCTTTGCCTCAGTATAATAGACGACTGGCTGCTCGGCGTCAAGTGCCAGCATGAAATAGAGTATTCCCAGTTGGTAAAGAGAGGTTTCGTAAAGCGGCGAATCCTTGAATTTACCGGATCGGGCGATCTCTGAGTAGGCATCTATAGATTCCTGAAAGTCCGCGACTTGATAAGCCGGCGCGGATTTGTCTTTAACCTGGGCCTGCCGGGCGTCGATGGTATTCTGAGTGGCGATTTGGCTCAGGTATCCGATGTTGAACAGCGCATAATCGCGCAGATAAAACTGCGGATTGGACTCCAGAACTTGGCGGTAATCGGCCAGCGCTTTCTCTGGATGATCAAGATCCACGGCATACTGCAGCTCGCCCATGTTGTAATAAATAGCCGCCGTATCCAGTAAGTAACCGCCGCTGGGCTGTTCCAAAGCCCGAAAATCGGGATTCTGGGCGATAAAATCCTGGTACCTGGTGAGCAGGGCTGCCTTCTGGAGAATGATATCTTGATAGAGCGCAGAAGCCTCGGCGTCGCTGAGCTCGTTGGTCCGTTCCTTGTACTGCCTGTCTTTGAACCGTAGGCGGCGATAATCAAGCTGCAATCCGAGGAAATCAAGATTGGCGACCAGATAGGACAGTTTGTCATTAATGACTGGATTTTCGACCGCGTTGCTGATGACCTCCGCCTGCTGTTTTTTGATCACTTTCTGCTTTTCGCGGAAGTAGTGCCGGGTGATCATGGAATGCATTTCGTCTTCGGTTTCCGGGAGTTCCTGATCGAAGACGCGCATGGCCTGGTTCAGGGCGTAATAATCCGTAAGGGCATCGTTGAAGAAATCCTCTTCCTTCTTGTCCGGATGCTTGCGGAACGCCAGATAGCGTTGTTTCCGGTTTTGCAGGTCAGCCAGTTTTTCCACGTATTCCTGACGTTGCGGACGCAGGTCGATCTTGAGTTTGGGATAACCGGGATCGGCCATAAGTTTGTCGATCGCGGCGAGCACATCGTTGTAGACCCCGATATTCTTTTCAATGTCAAAGAGGCGCTTGAGTTCCATGTCGCTGAAGCCCTTGTCCAATACGGAGGGATCCTCTTTGACGTAGAGCTGGTATCTGTCCTCCAAAAACTTGTCAATGTCGGCAAGTTTCTTGCCCAGGCTTTCCGCGGAATGTTTGGCTTCATTCAGCTTGATGGCTTCCTTTCGGTAGATCTGGTAGGATTGGGCTTCAATTCCGGTAGCAGGCGCCTCCGGCGGGTTTTCCTCGGCCAGCCTCTTCAGGTCGAGAGGCGGGACATAACTGTAAAATTGCAGTTGATTTTTCAGATCATCCAGCTGACTGACTTCGGATCTGAAGATGCTGTCCACTTTGGTCGCGTCGAAATAGAGTGATTTGGCTTTCAATTCCTCATATAAGGATCTAAGATTATTTTGGATCCCATCGATCTTTGCCGCCACAAGGAGATATGCCGCTTTGCTGGGATCTTTGTAGTAACTGCTCAGGTTAAGGCTGTCCAATTCAGATATGACCGCCGCCTTACGCGGTTTGAAGGAATTCAGGATCCAATCCCGGTACGCGTTGTATTCCGAGATGTAGCGCCCAACTTCAGTTTCGCGGCCGCTTTCGGCGAGGGAATCAAGCAATAAATACAAATACGTGGGGTAATAGATCCCAGCAGTGTTATTCCTCACCACATCGCCAAGGAAGGCCTGAGCCTTGTCTGGCGCTTCATTTTGGAGTGAATAAACGACCTGGCGATACAAAAGCAGATCGAGCATGCGCCTGGCACCTGCGCCCAGCAAAGGATCTTTGGCCAGGACGGTGAAATAGGGAAGAGCCTTTTGGACATCATCCAAATCGGCGTAATAGTGCCCTTCCATGAATTGCAGATCGGACGCTCCGATTTTCTGCAGGTACTGGTAATGGGCGAGATATTCTTGGGCGGCTTGGTTGGGATTGTCCAACAATAATTGCGGGAAACGGTTGCGCAGGAAATCCACGGCAGCGACGACATTGGGATCTTTATAGGCGGACTTTTTTGCCTCCCGGAGGGGTTCGGCCATTTGCGAGCACAACCACGCTGCGGGACCATTGGCGATGATGACCAGCGCAAGAACTTGAATGAATCTCTTCACAGACTACCTACACCTTTCAATACCCGTAGTGAGCGCGATAGGACTGAAGGCACCCGTCTCACCAAGCGGGGCTTTGTTATTTCGCTGAATCTAAGGAACGCTTTCATCCGGATCGGCCGTTTATTTGTGCCAGGCTTATGGCTCCTGAACCTCTAACTCTTTCATCCACTTGCGCAGATCTTCCAGAGCCTTTTCGGCTTTTTCCCGCTCTGTGCGCAGTTGCTTGAGTTCCTTGAGCAGATCTTTCATTTCAGGGGAAAGCTCTTTATAAGTGGAAGTGCCGACTATCTCCAAGGGTTTAACGTTCTTGGTGGGCTTGGTCGTTTCTGTGGGGCTCACTACCACTGGGATCTCACGGGGCGGGACTTCATTCTTGGCAACGGTGGCTACAGGCTGTTCGTTATTAGTATCCTGGCCTGGCAGTCCGGTAGTGTCGGCCGGAGCCTTTTCCATCTGCGCAATGCCAGTTTCCGGAATTTCCGTTGGGTTAGTTTGCCCTTGTTGCTCCTGGTTTTTTCCAACGTCGTTTTGAGGAGTTGAAATGGTTTCCAGAGGCTGTTCCTGCTCTTCCGGGGAAGGAGTAACATCCTTGATAATATTGGCCGTAACCTGTTCTACATCGCGTTTGGGTTCGGCAAATCTATCAAAGAGATAGGATACTCCGACTGCCACCCTTACGTTATCTTTATATGCGCTATGTTCAAAAGCCTTGGCCCAATCTTCCACAGACTGGGCGCACAGTTTGAAAGTGCAATTCTTGTAGAGATACTTGATACCCGCATTAAAATCCTTGCCATCGAACTCGCCCTGAAATGACATATCAAAATCCTGATGCGGGGAGATCTCGATCGAGGCAAACGATCCACCGAACATTTGTGATCTATGTACCTGTCCATAAAAGCGATTCAGGCCAATGCCCGTATTGAAACTCCAGGACAAACCTCTAAACCCGACTTGCTTCGACAGCACTATATATGGCGAAAAATGCTCGTAATCGGTTTTATCCGGATGGTCCGCCCAGGCAATGTCTGGATAATTCACGGGAGAATAATCACTAGCATCAGATTTATTGACCTTGGAAAATATGTTGTCCATCCCGATAGTTACCTGAGGGAATTTTGGAGTCTCATTGATCAACTTCACCTTGGCGTTCATAAAGTAAACATCGTCCCCGGCAAAAAAACCCAGTTCCATGCGATCCATAACGCCTACGCCAAACATTCCATACGGGATCAGGCCATTGTAACCGGTGGCATAGTCTGGTGTAGCGATATGACGATAATATGCCACCAGGACAAACTCCATTGCCTTGCTGGGCAAAAGGTAGCCGTCCGGAGTCCTGAGCAGCCCCAGGGTTTGAAACGGGGCCGCTAAAACCAAGCCTGACAAGGCAGCCAAAGTGACTATGCTGATGACTGTTTTCTTCACAACTCCCTCAAAACATCTGTTGATACGTAACTAAGGGTATCTTTAATCTTATTGACATAATTCCCGTCAAGCTTTTTTTTGCCTCATGCAAGGACAGGACGCCAGAACACTTTTTCATTTGGGTGAGGATTTGGCCGCAAAGTATTTAGCGGGAAAAGGTTACGAAGTTATTGAGCGTAATTTCCGTATACGCGGGGGCGAAATCGATATCATTGCCAGTATTGACGATAGCGTTGTCTTCGCCGAAGTGAAGACCCGCCGGAGCCATGCCCGCAGGCTGGCTTTGATGAACGTCGCCTATACCAAACAGAAAAGGATAAGCCTCACAGCCCAAACTTATGTCGAGCGGCATCCTGAATATCAGGGATGCAGGTTCCGGTTCGATATTATTCTCGTGCTGCATTACCGC
>MTKZ01008664.1_pt2 | contig 11718 bp, 9 predicted proteins | sample 1042781 | NCBI WGS metagenome assembly MTKZ01 (sample SAMN06212207, study PRJNA360539) | anaerobic digester metagenome | biome: Wastewater treatment plant; material: sludge; isolation source: anaerobic digester fed with sludge from wastewater treatment plant | place: Denmark: WWTP Viborg ...
GGCGGGTGCTCGCCACGATCGCCACCGTGTGCTGCGCCGCAGCCGCAGTGGGCAGCGGCGCACGAGCGGCGTGGTGCGGCCTGCTGGTCGCCGGGTTGGTGATTGCCTGGCGGGTTCGCGGCGTTCGGCGACCGCTGGCCATCGTGGGCAGCGCGGTGATGGTGGCCGTGGTGCTCGCGATGCCGCTGGTCGGCACGGTGCTCGAACGCGACCAGGGCGCCACCAGTCGACTCGACGAGTGGCGGGTCGCGACCCGTGTGATCGGCAACCATCCAGTGGTGGGCGTGGGGCCGGAGGGGTACCGCATCGCAGTGAGCGAGGGCGTCGACGCCGAGTATGAACGGGCACATCCACGCGACAACGTGCTCCCCGACCGTGCCCACTCCTCGCTGTTGGACGTCGCGCTGGCCGGAGGGCTGTTCGCAGCGGCTGCCTACGCCGGCCTGCTCTTCGTCATCGGCCGCAGGGCCATTCGCGCCCTCCCCACCAGTTCGCCCCGCCGCGTTGCGCTGACGGCTTCGCTGCTGGCCTACTTCTCGGCACAGCTGCTGCTGTTCCCCGTGTTCGAGCTCGACCCAATCGCGTGGCTGCTGGCCGGCGTGATCGTGGCGGGTTCCCAGCCGCGACGCCCGCGCCACGAACTGTCGGCGCGGCTCTTGACCGTGGCTGGTGCGTCGGTCGCCGCCGTCGCTCTCGTGGCTGGCGTGCTCGACGTGGCAGCCAACCGGCTCGCGCGCGATGCGATGCTCGCGTCGGCTGACCACGACGATGCAGCCGCCGGCGACTACGCCGCTCGTGCGACGCGGTTGCGCCCCGACTCGATCGCGTATCGGATGATCGCTACACAGGTGCTACTGGCCGCCGACACCGTGACCGCGACCGACACGGGGCTCACACACGCAGCAGCCGCGCGGGACAGGTCGCGAGAAGATCCGATCGCCGGCGATCTGTGGGCCTCGAGCATGCTGCAACGCGCGGCACAGACCGGCCTGGACGCGGACGGCCGGTCGGCGGTTGCGGCCTGGCAGCTGCTCGTGGACCGCGACCCGAATCGAGCACGCTGGCAGTTGCAGCTCGGCAACGCAGCTGCATTGGTCGACGACGTCGAGATGGCCCGCCGCGCGTGGGAGCGAGCGGTGGCACTGGGGCAACAGCAGGCCGCGCAGCTGCTGGAGGCCCTGCCGTGACGATGGAACCGGATCGGGCACCTGAGGGTGTTGATGGCATGGAGATCGCGCTGCGGCAGACCGCAACGAGCACCACCGCCGGCGTCGATGTGGCCACTCGGCTCACGTTCGAAGAGTTCTGGCGCGCTGAACGAAGCGCCGTGTCACGCGCGTTGGCGCTCACGCTCGGCGATGTGCAGCTGGCCGCCGAAGCAACCGACGAGGCCATGGCACGCGCCTTCCAGCACTGGCCGCGCGTCGCCACCCTCGACAGCCCGGCCGGCTGGACCTACCGCGTGGGCCTCAACTGGAGCCGCTCGGTGTTGCGTCGCGTGCACCGCCGGCCACCCGTGTGGTTGGCACAACCCAACACCCATCACGATGCGCCGGCACTCGACCCCAGCATCGACGCCGCGATGCGTGCGCTGCCCGTGGGCCAGCGTGCGGTCGTTGTGTGCCGGTTGCTGCTGAACCACTCGGAACAGCAGACCGCCGCGCTGTTGCACGTTCGCCCGGGCACGGTGAAGAGCCGTCTCTCCCGCGCCATCACTCAGCTCTCCACCTCGCTTGCCCATCTCGACCCGCAGGAGCCGCACTCATGAACCCGTTCGACGAGCACACCAACCCGGTAGCCGACATCTTGCGCGGTGCCACTTCCCAGCTGGATGTGCCCACCGTGGGGTTGGCCGCAGTTCGCAGCCGCGGCGCACGTCTGCGCCGCCGCCGGCGAGCGGCCGTGGCCGGCACGTGCGCGGTGCTGCTGGTGGCCGGCGCAGCGCTCACCGTGCAACGGTTGAGCGCGACACCCGAGCGGTCCACCGCACCTGCCAGCACATCGGCCACCGACCTGACGACCGACACCCGCACGCCCGACACCGGCGTGGCGTCCTCCACGCCGACGGTGTCCACGGCGACCGCCACCACCGAGGCAGGCCAGGGCGTGGTCGGCGAGCCGGTCGAGCGCGTGGATCCGGCGTTCGTGTGGAACCTGGTCGTGCCCGGCAGTGCGGAGGCGATCGGCAGCCTGCAATGGGGCATCGGCGTCACGGAGGAAGCGCCGTACCTCGCATGGTCCACCGCGCCCGGGCCGAGCACCGACGGCAACTACCAGCCGACCCTCTACCGGTCGGACGACGGCATCCACTGGGCGCCGGCCTCGAATGGCTCGTTCACCGAACCAGAGGTGTCGCGCCGCGGCCTTGCCGCGCAGGGCGACACGCTGTTCGCCTTCGGCACCGCCGCGGCCACTGCGGCGATCCCCAAGGGCGGGGCCGGCGACGCGGTGGTCGACATCAGCACCGATCAAGGCGCCAGCTGGGAGCATCAGGTGCTGCCCATCGACCTGCGTGGCCTCGCCGCCACCGATGGTGTGATGTCCGTCGGCCTCAGCGGTGGCATGGCCGCGGCTGACGGCGTGGTGGTGGTCGTCGCCCAGCCGTACGTGACGTGGGAAGCGCAAGGCCAACGCGAACTGGCGGTCACCTCACAGGGCGCGTACACGATCACCTACCCGACCTGTGAAGACTGCGTCACCGAGACGACGATGGCCGGCATCGGCGCAGCACCGCCTGCAACCGTTCCGGAGCCGTCCACCCCGTCGCCGTCTGCACCCGAGACGGCAACGGGCGACACGGCACCTGCAGAGACGATGCCCGCCGACACGGCACCAGCGGCGACCGGCGACACCTTGCCGATCATCAGTGAGCTGATCCCGCTCAGCGAGCTGGGCATCGACCCGGCATCGGTGGAGGCCACGCGCACCCCGCGTGCGTTCTTCAGCACCGATGGGGCCACGTTCACAGAAGCCAGCTTCCCCGAGCTGCCCGCCGAGTTGTTTGCCAATGGCGGCGACGTGCGCGTCTTCGCGGCCGCCGGCCAGTTCTACATGACGCTCTCCGCCAACACCTTCGACCCCTCGCTCGCGTACGGCTACAGCGGCGGCCAACTCGTCTACCGCTCCGCCGACGGCAGCGCATGGGAGCAAGTGGGCGAGCTCACTTCGCCTGCCGTCCAGGAGCTGTTGGGGGTGCTGCCCGACGGCACCATGGTCGGCCGCTCGTACTCCCCCAACGGCTCCGCCGTCATCACCACCTCGGTCGACGGTGTCACCTGGCAGGCCCATGATCTCAGCCCACTCGTCGAGCCCGACGACGGCGCGATCGTGAGCATCGACCTGTGGGCGATCACCGTCGACGACGAGGGCATCACCGCCATCGGCAACGTCTCCAACGACCCCATTGCGGAGGCCGGCGGCCGTTCGATCGAGCGCGACGGTGTGCGGTTGGAGATCCAATCCAGCCGCAACTCGTTCCTGCGGGCGTACGACGCCGACACCGGCGACGAGCTGCCGCAGCAACGCCTGAGCTACACCAACTCCGGCAGCATCGAAGTGCTGGCCGGCGACGGATCGGTGCGAGCAACGTTCACCGGCGAGGAGCAGCAGCAGCTGTACGGCTTTCAAGACGGCGGGCGGCTCACCAAGGTGCTGCTGCACTCCGACGACGGCATGCGCTGGTCGCGCGAGAACCTTGCCGACCTCACCGGCTCCACCGAGGCCGGGCCGGGGTTCATCCAGCAGCACGACGGCAAGGTGCTGATCACCCTGGTCGACCCGGCGCAACGCACCGATGCGATGGCCACCACGATGGTGCTCGTCGGAACCCGCAAGTGACGTGCCCGGCGGCTGAGCACCCCCAACTGGGGAGCGGGGCTCAGCCAGCGGGCCGATGCGTGATCGCGACTGCCATGGCAGGGGAAACCTCGTGGGTCACCTCTTTCGGACGCGGCAACAACGCCGAAGAACGCGTCCGAAAGAAGTGACCCGACGAAGGTGACCGCCCGCCGACGCCGGCGGACCCGCGGCGAGAACGTCCGCGGCGATGGCCGGGCAGTTCAGCCGCCGGGCAGGGTCTGCTGCAGGGTGAGCACGGGGGCGAACAGGTCGCCCAGCTCCTCGACCCGGGCCAGCACCTCGCGCCACGTGAAGCGCAGCTCGGGGCCGCCTTCGGCGCAGGCCTGCACCTCCGCCCAGGTCACCGGCGTGCTGCACGTGGGCTCGGGCCGGGCGCGCATGGAGTACACGCCGATCGTGGTCTTGAAACGAGCGTTCTGGCTCCAGTCGACGAAGATCTTGCCCGGGCGCACCGCCTTCGCCATCGTGGTGGTCACCCGCTCGCGGTGCTGACGCTCGAGCACCTGGCCCACCGCGAGTGCGAAGTCGGCGGCCTGCTGGTGCGTGCACGGCGTGTTCAGCGGCACGTACAGCTGCAAACCCTTCGAGCCCGATGTCTTGGCGAACCCTTGCAGGTTCACCGCCGCGAGCACCTCGTGCACGAGCATCGCGATCTCGCAGCACTCCTTCATCGCGGCCGGGGCGCCGGGGTCGAAGTCGAAGACGACGGCGCGCGGCGACTCGAGGTCGGCCGACAGTGCCATCGGCACGTGCAGCTCCAACCCGGCCATGTTGGCGGCCCACACCAGCCCTGCGGCTTCGTCCATGCGGCAGTAGGCAACGTCGCCGTTGCGGTCGCCCGGCCCGATGGCGGTGCCCAGCCACGGGGGCCGGTGCTTGGGGCAGCGCTTCTCGAAGAAGCCTTCCTTCTCCACCCCGTCGGGGAAGCGCTTCAGCGTGATGCAGCGGCCGGTGAGGTGCGGCACCATCACCGGCGCGATGCGCGCGTAGTACTCGATCACCTCGCCCTTGGTGGTGCCGGTGGCCGGGTACAGCACCTTGTCGAGGTTGCTCAGGCTCAGCTCGCGCTCGCCCACCTGCACGGTGGTGCGGGCACTCATCGCGCTGCTCCCGCGGCCGACGGGTTCACGCCGACTTGCGCACGCGCTTGGGCTTGGCCGGCGCGTCGATGGCGGTGACCACTCCGTCGGGGCTGCCCGCAGGATGGCGCTTGCGGGCATCCTTGGCGGCCTTCACGCTGGCCTCCAGCGCCGCCATCAGGTCGATCACCTGCGGCGCCGCGGCAGCGGCCGCGGGCGCCTCGAACTGCTCGCCGGCAGCCTTGCGTTCGATGAGGTCGAGCACCTGCTCGCGGTAGTTGTCGCGGTACTTCTTCGGCTCGAAGGCGGCCGACAACGACTCGACGAGCGCTTCCGCCATCAGCACCTCTTTGTCACTCACCTGCACGTCGGCGAGCGCGTCGAGCTCGTCGACCGCGCTCATCGGCACCACTTCGTCGGCGAACACCATGGTGCTCATCATCAGCTTGCCGTCGACGGCGCGCAGCGCGGCTACGTACTGCTTGTTGCGCATCACGAAGCGGCCGATGGCCACCTTGCCGGCCTGCTCCATCGCCCGCGCCAGCAGCGCGTACGGCTTGGGCGTCTTGTCGGGCGCAACGATGTACTGCGAGTCGAAGTAGACGGGGTCGATCTCGCTGAGGTCGACGAACTCCTCCAGCTCGATGCTCTTCGTGACCGACGGCATGAACGGCTCGAGCTCGTCGGGGTCGACCACCACGTAGCGACCTTTGCTGATCTCGTAGCCCTTGACGATGTGCTCGTCGGGCACGTCGTCGCCGGTGTCGGCCGAGACCTTCTTCAGCTTGATGCGGCTCATCGAACGATCGTCGAGCTGGTTGAACGACACGCTCTTCTTGCTCACCCCGTTGTACAGCTTGATGGGGATGGCAACGAGGCCGAAACTGATCGTTCCGCTCCAGATGGGTCTCGGCATGAGCGCAAGTCTGCCTGAGAATTGCTCGATTGACCAGGGGTGCGGTCAGCCGGCGAGGATGGCCCGCGCCACCAGATCGGTACCGAAGGCGGTGAGGATGGCCAGGTAGAGCAAGCCGGTGGCCGCCATCACCGCCGAGTAGTAGCGCTCCTTGAGCGCCGCCTTGGTGACGACCACCAGCACCATCGTGGTGATCGCGCAGGCCGCCCAGAACCAACCGAGCTGGCCACCCCAGCCGTCGTTGACCGAGCCCGACCACACCGAGAACATGCCGATCGGCAGCAACAACGCGATGATCTCCACCGGCCACACGAAGCCCAACGCCCGCACCAGATCGTTGAGGTGACGGCGCGGCAGGCCCGGCTGCACCAGGTACCAGTGGCCCAGCAGCATCGCATCGGTGACAGAACCCAGGAACGCAGCGCCCGCGAAGGTGCGCAGCAGCGACACGAACAGATTGCCCCCGGCATCGTACGACGCGGCCACCAGACCGGGGATGGCCAGCAACGGCGCCATCAGGTCCAGCACCGGCGGGAACTCGTGCCCGCCATGCCGCTGGGCGACGCCGCGCTCGATGCCGGTCATCGCGGCCACTCGCTCGCTGCGCCGATCGTGCTCGTCGGTCTGACCCGACACGCCGGCCTTGCGGCGCACCACCGACACCAGCAACGCAACGAAGGCAGCGCTCGCGACCGCAATCGAAGAGGCCTCACGCACCGGCACCACGCCGAACTGGAACCCGGCCGCAGCAGCGGCAACGGCGAGCAGCAGGTAGGTACCGCGCAACAGCCAGCCGTAGCCAACCCCCACCACCCGCCGGCGAGTGGTGAACCACAGGAAGAACAANNCCCGCAGGCTAGGGAGACTTGGTTGATCTTCGCCAAACCTTCGGTGCGCGAGCGTCGTGTCAGTACGCTCCTCGGCGATGTCTCGCCGTCGCCTGCCCGTTCTCGCACTCTCTGCGCTGCTGCTCACCGGCTGCTTCACCGGCCCACGGCCCTACTTCAGCGACGATCCGTTCCCCACCGGCACGATGACGGGCGACCCGGCCATCGACGCCGTGCTGGAGAAGTTCGATGCAGTCACGTCCGGCCCAGCCACGGCCGCGTACAGCGTGCTCACCAAGTTCGGCAACACCACCACCCAGGCTGTCGCCATCCTCGATGCCGGCAGCCGCAGCATCACCATCGGCAACGTCCGCTACGTGCAGACCCCCGGCGCCTCGCTCACCTGCACCGCCGATGACCAATCGGCACCCTGCGTCGAGGGTCTCGACGCCACGCGGGTCAGCGACATCGGCATCACCATCGACTTCTACGCTCAGGACACAGCCACGCGACTGCGCCGAGACGCCACCGCCACCATCGCGCCCACCACCGCGCACGACGAGACCATCGCCGAGCAGCCGGCCACCTGCGTCGACCTTCCCCTCGCCGGCGGTGTGGCGGTGTACTGCGTGCTCGACAACGGCCTCCTCGCCCGGCTCGACGACGGCGATGTGGCAGTGAACCTCATCCTCTACGGCGCCTCCGCCGATGCCGGCCAACTGGTGGCAGTCACACCCTGACGCAGCCTCGTCGGCTAGCGCACCGACACGGTGTGCGTGTCGCTACCGCTGCGCAGGATGCGGCCGGGCCTGGCGGGCAGCAGCTCACCGTGCTCCACGCAGGGCACACCGTTCACCACCACGTGGTGCACTCCGATGGCTTCACCGTAGACACGACCCGCGCCGCCGGGCAGGTCGAACTTCATCGCCACCGGGCCGGGGCCGACGGTGGCCGGGTCGAACACCTGCAGATCGGCGCAGAACCCTGGCGCAACGCGACCGCGCTCGTGCAGGCCGTACAGCTCGGCCGGGGCGCCGGTGAGGAGGTGCACGGCCTCCTCCAACGGCAGCAACTGGTGCTCGCGCACCGCTCGGGCCAGCAGCGTGGTGCTGTAGCTGAAGCTGTCGATCATGTCGAGGTGGGCGCCGGCATCGCTGGCGCCGACGATGGCGCGGTGGTCGCGCCACACCTCCACCCGCCGCTTCCACGTGGCGTCGTCCTGCCCGCGATCCTGGTTGGCGATGACCGTACGCAGGTCGTCGGCGATCACCAGGTCGCACAGCACGTCCCACGGCTCGCGACCCAACTGCAGCGCCACCTCACCGATGATGCGGCCTTCGTAGGGCTTCCACTGCGAGCTGAACGTCTCCAGGATGCGGTAGCCACCCCAGTTGGCAATGGAGCGAGTTGCGCCTTCGGTGGACTGGGCCAAGCGGTTCCACTCGGCACGGGCGGCGGGGTCGCGCAGCTGGCGCAGCTTCTCGTGCACCGGCAAGGCCATCAGGCTGTCCCAGCCGTGGAGGATGTCGAGGATGAAGCCGCTGGTGAAGTTGAGCCGCAGCCGGAACGTGTCGGGCAGCGTCAGCGCCAGCACCCTGCCTCCCTCGGCAGCAGCGAGGTCGTAGCCGGCGAGCTGGTGCTGCACGAGCTCCCAGTTCTGCGCGTACACCTGCAGCAGGTTCCAGTTCAGCGGTCGGTTGGCCGCCGCGCTCATCGCCCCCATCAGCCGGAACGTGTCGTCGGCGAACTCGCCGACCGCAGGAATGAACTCCAGCTGGGTGCCGGGGAACTCGCTGACGACGGCGCACAGCGCGAGCAGCTCCTCGCGACTCGCGCAGCGCGATGGCACCGGGTGGCCGAGGTGGTCGTTGTGGCTCGGCGACCACGTGCTGCTGAAGCCCATGCCACCAGCTGCCAGGCCGGCGCGCAGCAGTTGCTGCATCTGCTTCACTTCATCCGCCGTCGCGTGGCGCTCGGTGGCTGCGTCGTGCATGACCACTCGGCGCAGTGCCGAGTGACCGACGAGGAAGCCGGCGTTGGGCATCAGCGTGCCGTCGAGACGGTCGAGGTACTCGGCGCTGGTGTGCCAATCCCACGGCACGCCCTGCTGCAGGCTCTCCAACGGCATGCCCTCCACCCGCGCGAGCATCCGCATCAGGTAGTCGGCGTCGTCGGGGCGCACGGGGCCGCCCTCGACCCCGACGAGCGGCGCAATCGTGAACCCGCAGTTACCGCCCATCACCGTGGTCACACCGTGCAGCGGCGAAGGGCTCAGCGTGGTGTCCCAGAACGCCTGCGCGTCGTAGTGCGTGTGGATGTCGATGAAGCCGGGCGCGACGACGAGATCCGTGGCGTCGATCGTGCGCGCCGCGGCCTCGGGCACCTCGCCCACGGCGACGACGCGGCCGCCGCGCACACCCACGTCGCCACGCCGGGCGGCCGCACCCGTGCCGTCGACGATCGAGCCACCGGAGATCTTCAGATCGAGCATGCCGCGAGCTTCGCGCGCACTCGCCGGCGCGGGGCTACGGGAGCGTTCAGCCCAGCGTGACCAGCGCGTGGTCGGCGAAGTTCATGCTCAACGGGCCCTGCTCGGTTGCGACCACGATGTCTTCCAGGCGCATGCCCCACCTGCCCGGCAGGTAGATGCCGGGCTCGACGCTGAACGCGTGCCCGGGCGCGATGGGCAAGGCGTTGCCCTCCACCATGTACGGGTCCTCGTGTGCCTCCATGCCGATGCCGTGGCCGGTGCGGTGGATGAAGTGGTCGCCGTAGCCGGCAGCCGCGATGACTCGGCGCGAGGCGCGATCCACGTCTTGGCACGCTGCACCCACCACACCAGCAGCGACGCCGGCGGCCTGCGCCTCGTGCAGCACGGCGTACGCTTCCGCGATCTCGGCTGCCGGCTCACCCAACGACACGCAACGGGTGATGTCGCTGCAGTAGCCGTCCTTGGTGCCGCCGAAGTCGCACAGCACCAGGTCGCCGTCGCGGATCACACGGTCGCCGGCGTGGTGGTGGGGCGACGCTGCGTTCTCGCCGGCAGCGACGATGGCGAAGTTCACCACGTCGTGCCCTTCGGCGATGAGACGAGCCGAGATGTCGGCGCTGACCGCCGCTTCGGTGCGCCCCAGCAGCGGGATGTCGCCGGCGTGCAACTGCGCAGCCACGCGATCGGCGGCGGCACCGGCCGCCTGCAGCGCCGCGATCTCGGCGGCGTCCTTGCACATCCGCAGGTCGTTCATCAGAGTGGTGCTGCGCACGTATGTGGTGCCGTCGGTGGGCCAGTGACCCAGCAGCTCGACCAGGAAGCGCGCCCACATCGTGTCGCCCACCGCTGCCACTCGCGGCCGGCCGACGAGCTGGGCAACGATGGCGACCGGGTCTTCCAGCTCACCCCACGCCCGCAGCGTGAACACGTCGGGGTGCTCGGCGACTCGCGGGGCCTCCAGGCGCGGGATCACCAGCGTGGCATCACCGTCGCGAGGTACCACCAGCATCGTCAGCCGCTCCAACGGCATCGCCTCGTAGCCGGTGAGGTACGGCAGATCGCTGCCCACGGACACCAGCAGGGCATCCACGCCGGCCCGCTGCATGCTGGCCCGAGCGCGCTGGACGCGATCGAGGAAGACGGATGATGACGGATCGGAACGCATACGACCAGTCTGGCGCGCCAACGGCGCAGCGGCGAGGCCTATGATCGCAACGTGCGCGCTCGCTTGATGGGACTCGTGGGAATGGTTGCAGTGGTGGCAGCGGCGTGCGGGGCCACCGACCCCGGTGTCAGCGCCACTCAATCGCGTCTCAGCGACGGCGACGGCCAGCTGTTCCCCACCGACACCACCGTGGCCGGCGACGACCCGGCACCGGTGGAGCCCACCTACGACATCATCCCCGGCGTGGTCGACTTCGGCGCCGACAAGCCCGCGCAGCCGTACGACGGTTTCCTCACGGCGGCGTTCGGCGACATCCAAGCGTTCTGGAACGACGCGTTCGTCGAGTCGTACGGCGCCACGTTCGAGCCGCTGTCGGGCGGCATCTACGCCGCCTACCCCACTCGCCAGGAGGCGATCCCGGGGTGTGGCACGCCCACAGGGTCCACCTATGAGGATGTCGCCAGCCTCGGCGCCTTCTACTGCATCGAAGGCGACTTCATGGCCTACGACGACGACTCGCTGCTGCCGTCGCTGGTCAACGATCTCGGCAAGGAAGCAGTGGCCGTGGTGCTCGCTCACGAGTTCGGCCACGCCGTGCAGGCTCGCGCCAAGGAGTGGGACCAGCCGGGGGTGTTGAAGGAGCAGCAGGCCGACTGCTTCGCCGGCGCATGGAGCGCACACGTGGCCAGCGGCGGCAGCGACCTCATCGTGTTCGACGACGCCGACGTTCGTTCCGGCCTGATGGCGATGATCAACGTGCGCGACCCGATCGAGGGCGACGGCCTGGCCGACCCGCAGGCACACGGCACCGGTTTCGATCGAGTGGGCGCTTTCCAGGACGGCTTCGAAGGCGGGGTGCTGCGCTGCAAGACGTTCTTCACCGAGGACCGCATCAGCGCGATGGTCAACATCCTGTTCGACCGCGAAGATCCCAACGCCGGCAACCTGCCGCTCATCGACGCCAACCCCGACCCCGACCTCGGCCCCAGCGACATCGTCACCCTCATTCCCGCCAGCCTCGAGTTCTTCTGGACCGATCTGGCAGCCGCCAACGGCGTGCCGTTCACGCCCCCCACGTTGCAGGCCTACAGCACTGCCGGGCCGTTCCCTTCGTGCGCAGGCGTCGACGAGCAGCAGTACCCGCGCAACGTGCTCTTCTGCGCTGCCGACAACGTCATCTACTGGGACCAGGACTTCGCGCTCGAGCTGTCGCAGGACCTGCTCACCGGCGACATGTCGGTGGGCTACCTGTTCTCCAACGCGTTCAGCGATGCCATCCAGACCGCGCTGCGCAGCCAGAAGACCGGCGAGCCACGAGCGCTGTTCAACGACTGCCTCACCGGTGCGTGGGTCGCGTACATCGTGCCGCCGATCCCAGAGAC
>MTKZ01009474.1_pt2 | contig 11712 bp, 6 predicted proteins | sample 1042781 | NCBI WGS metagenome assembly MTKZ01 (sample SAMN06212207, study PRJNA360539) | anaerobic digester metagenome | biome: Wastewater treatment plant; material: sludge; isolation source: anaerobic digester fed with sludge from wastewater treatment plant | place: Denmark: WWTP Viborg ...
GACGCCACAAACGTCTCCGCGCCGGCTTCCGCGAGAGCCCGCACCATCTGGCGGCCGTACAACCCCGCACCGCCGGTGATCACCGCCACCTTTCCCGTAAGGGAAAACGTATCCAACAACGACATCTTTTACTCCTTTTCGAATTCCAGAGGCAGTATGTTTAATATCTTATAGGTCCTATAGGGCCTATAGGGCCCATATGCCAATCTTAAAATCAGGAATTCCCCGGAATTACAGGTTAATCTCGGCACCACCCTGTTCCCGGCTCTGAATGCCGACGATGACCATGCACATAAGTTCTTCGGTTTCGGTAAAGGGATAGGGCCGCACACCGGTTTCCAGAAAGCGCACAAAATCAGTCAATTGTTCCTTGAACGCGTAAAAGGTATCTTTGAACTGGACCTGGACCGACGCCGCGGTACCGCACAGTTGGAGACACCCGAAACTGCCGTACATGTCCTCAATGGCAACCACGGTCACGTCCGCACCGGAAGCGTGCTTGAAATGAACGATATTGCGTTCGGCGGCTCCCGTGTTTCGTCCCGACACGAAGCCGGGTCCCAGTATGGGATACACCGCCGACAAGGCGTGAATGCCGTACCGTTCCCACGATTTCGGCGTGGTGATGGAGGCATACCGCAGTTGCCCCAGTTCATGGGTCTGCAGGCGATAGGGCAGGAACTCCTTGGCGTAAGCCATGCAACTGCTGCTCATAATGGACGCGCCCCCTGCTACCCACTGCCGGAAGATATCCAGGTCGTTGGCGTTGTCCACCAAGGGCTTGTCCACAAAAATCGGGAGTCCGGCCTCCACGAAGGAGCGGCACCGTTCCACATGCTCCCAGCCCTTGTCCGTCGCAATGATCACCGCGTCCACCGCGCCGATAACCTCCTCGGGCCGCTCGACAATGTTGGGAATGCGCGCCGCCCGCGCCACCTTTGCCGCGTCCGCGGGATCATCCGTCCAAATATGGGTGACCCGTGCGCTGCCAATGCCGAACGAGGACTCCGGCTGACGGCCCAGGTATTGCGGAATCACCGGGAAGGGGCACTGCGCCATCGCCTCGGGATCATACCCGTTGAAGATGGCGCTCCACGAATAGGGGTGGCCGTTGCCGTCCACCATCCCCAGCATGGCTAAGCGTATGGGTTTCTCCATGAATACGCGCCTTTCTTATTGATTAAGAAGCCTTCTTCACTACCTGAAGTTTTACCTTCAACTCTTGGCAAAAGGCCTATGGAATCCAACCGTCCCGCTGCAGTCGGCCGACAACAACGCCCGGAGAAACCCGCATTGCTTCGGCGTAAGCCGGCATATACCGCATTCCGTGCGCGTTACCGCAGCCGGGCTGAATGTTCGTCATAATTCTTCTGTAGATTCAACCAGAACCAGGCCGGTACCCGAAACACCTTTTCCAGTTGAATCGCCGTATCGGGGGTGATAGGTTCACGGCCGGTAATGATGCCGTTAATCGTCTTGCGGGACAAGCCGGTCCGCTCGGCAAGATGGGATTGCGATATCGCGGCTTTCTCGAGCGTCTCAGCGAGGGTCTTGCCGGGGCATACCACGTAATCTGGGGCAAAGGCATGCTTATCCATGGGGCTCCTTGACATCTGTATTGCGTACCTGTCCCGCCTGTCGTCTGTTATTCCACTACACATGAAGACAATCTCCAGAACAGGGTAACAGGCATGCCGGGGCGGATGAAAGACGCAAAGTATAGTTTTTTTCTGTAGTCCATTTGTTTTTTCGAAAAGAAGTATAGCAACACAAAACAAATAAAAGTTATTGAAAAATAAGGTGTTATTTTATGGTATTGAATACTCTTTAGTTTTTCTGGACTTGATTGTATTGTTTCCGTTGACAAATAAGTTACCTTTACTGGAGTTCAAACTTTAGTTTGTGGCATATAAACAGGATTGACAATCTAAAGATAGAACTCCACTTGCACTAATATACTTTCCTTACTGCTGCGCCAGAAGCGTGGGATATTTAACTTGTCAATAATATGGTCTACCTGTTATCGGGGTCATGCCAGTTGCCCTCATTATCGTAACTCCTCGAACCATCAAAACCGCCAGCATTCCATAGTGCATCAAACTTGGGCCGCAATACCTTTGGTATATTTTCTGTCACCTCTTGGAGAATGACATCCGGAAGAAGAACGATATCACGGTCAATAGGATGTGTTTCTTCAGGCCATACCCCCATCTGCTTTATATGTAGAGTGCATTCTTTGACGCCGATCAAGGTGCCCATAATTATTATGGGGACTGATAATCCTAACTCTGGCATTATCTTCAGATATCGTTCGCAAAATTTAACAATAATATTTTCGCAATGATTCGGTGAAATGCTGTGTCCCCGAACAAGATCCACAGTTACAGTCTCAACCTGGCCATGACGAAATAACTGGGTATAGGTAATAGGATTTTGACCATAGTTAGTCCAGAGAATACCATCCAGATTAAACCTGTGATCGCTACTTGTGCGCCCTAATGGATATAGGCCAACTTCTGACAAGTCTATTTCGCCTATGGCGATCATAGGTTCCATTGACATTGAATTTAAGGGGACAATGTGCAGGATGAGCTTGGGATTGGGTGGCAAAGGTATAGGTATTTCTCCGGAAATGATATTGCCAAGGCGTGTATCACGGAAACGACGTATTTTGTCGGAAAGTCCCTCAGACAACAAGAAACTAGACCGCAGCTCCTGCAAGTCCATAGGGCGTTTCCCTGGGCCTGAACGAACAAAAAACAGAAATCCCGCTTTATCATCTTTAACCCGGTGGGGTCCTATCCAACTGTTGGGTATGGAAACTACAAGAACAACACCGTTTTCAAAGCCATCTATTACCCTGAAATCAAGCCCAGGTATCCTTGGTTCAATATGATGATCTGCTATTTGGCGCAAGCGAAGTATTTCATTATCGAGATCACAAGAAAGTCCTGTAATTTCTTTAGGTAAACTTTCTTCTTCGTTGACACCGTATAAAATGTAACCACCCGAAGCATTTGCAAAAGCACTGATGTCAGCACAAAACTCTTTTTTGCCCTTATCGTTTCTTTCCGGTAATTCGCGTTTGTAATCAAGGCTGTTGTCTTCGCGCACCTTTTCTTCGAGTAATGTTTTAATATGCCTCGTAGTTATTTGTGCTAAAGAACTCCACATCGTTAATATGTTCCTTCATTTTCTTTTCATGCGTTTATGAAGCACAAAAGATAAATTAAAACCTATACACAAACAAAATTTTTTATATGTCCTGTCTTCGGCACTTTGTTATTGTCGCATTTTCTGAATCACTGATATTTCCTCTCCTGTGAGATTATAAATATCGTAAACGATTCGGTCTATTTCATTCTCTTGTACAGTCGTATCTGCACCGGCATCATCCTTTTTCAATTTTATAATCAAATCAACAAGTCTAATTACTGATTGCTCCACACTTTGTGAACTTCTGGCTATTGGAAATTCCTTTACGTAATTGTTTATCCAACGACTTGTTCCCATACCGCTAGTTTGAGCGATTAAGCTCAAATAGAATTCGATTAACCGAGAATTCAATATCCCCAGCAGATATTTAACATTGACATTTATCGGACAAAGCATAAAATACGCAGAATTGAGGCAATAGATTTCTTCCGAGCAGAGCGCAAAACGTCCTGTATCTGTGAGTTCAATCCATACTATCTTTTCCCTTTTGAAGTCATCAAAGAAAGCACAGGCCCGAAGATTCCACCATTCTTTTCCTTTCGCTCCTCGGTTCCTTAAATTGTCTCCAAAGGATTCGAGATATTCATAAATAGCGGGATATTCACGCACGTCCACACCATTTTTTGTCAGTAAAATATAAAGGCCGGGTAGTTTGTAGGAGTATCGTTGGATATCTTCACCTCTGATAATTGGCTTAATTAAGTCTCTGTTTTTTTTGTCAAGTTTTATAAAGTCAGCCCGCTTTTCTTCGTCAATTATAAATGCGTAGTTAGCGCCGGTCGCAAGCCCAAGTCTAATTTTAGAATCAAGTTTTTCAAGTGTTTTTCCAATGCTTTCAATTTTGTATTTAATATCAAGAATATTCTTGGGGTATAGCGCCCAATGTTGATTTTGAAATGATGCCACGGGAACACTAAATGATTTTTCTTGAATAAAGCCACCAAAATCAGGAGAATTCATGGGGCTATTAATTACAAGCACAGAATCATCTTTATACGGCTCCTTCTTTTTACATACCAAGATGGCAACATTGACAATCGCGGATTCGAACATCTGTGAATCCTCAATGTTGAGTATTTTTAAAAGCGTTGTTGAGTTACATAGTAATTTTCGTATTGGTTTCCCGTAGTCCGACTTTATGTAAGAATTCGATGTAATTAATGAGATAACCGCATTGATCTTAAGAAGACTATAAGCGCATTCAATAAAGTAGCAATAAATATCCGCAAAAGGCTCCCAAGAACCGTAGATTGATTCCAGACGCTTCTTATCTATAATTTTGTCATGACTAATGAAAGGTGGGTTTCCGATGACTACATCAAAACCGTCTGTAATTTGGAACATCCACTCTGAATCAAAAAAGTCTGCGTGGATATTGGGATTATAGGGGTCCCATGCAGCTAGTTTATTTGCTGTTTCATCCGGCCATCCTTCGCGAATCAGAAGGGCTGCAACTTCATTACGCAGGGCTTTATCCTGTTCTCTGCAGACGCGTTTATCGCCGGGGGTTTTTGCGCTGAAGTGGCTATTGCGCACTTTCTTAAGGGATGCTTCTTTCTCCGAAATATCCGGACTGCGTAGTTCAAGTTGCCCAAGTCGTGAAATGGGGATAAGGGTATTCGCAGCGACAATCTTGGTTTCCAGGTTGGGCAACGGTCGTAGTCCAAGATTAGGCTTCTCAGGGTGAGTTTGTTGATCCACAATCAGAGAGATAAGAAAACGGAGTTTGGCAATTTGCACGGCTACGGGCTGTATATCCACGCCGTAAATGCAGTTTTCAATAAGATAGAGCTTGCGCCCGTAATCAAGGGCGTTTTCCTGAAATGCCTTTTCAATGTCTGCAATGGCCACATCCCGGATGGTAGGGTCGGGCAGATCCGCGACTCGCTCAATTTGGCGCTGCATCCAGTGTTCATTATTGGGATCAAGTTTGCTGAGGATAAACACAAGTTTATGAATGACGCCCATGGGGAAGGCGCCGGAGCCGCAGGCGGGGTCAAGAATCTTGAGGTTGTCAATGGCGGCGATAAGGGCTTTGGCCTGCTCTTCGTTGAACTGATGGGGTTCCTGGTTGTAAGCGAAAAGGTGGCGCAGTTTATCCTCGATTTTCTTGGCTTTGGGAAATTGTTCCTGCAGCAGGTCGGAGAGCCGCGCGATGAGGGCTTCGTCCACCATGTAGTTGACGATTTCCCGGGGCGTATAGAAGGAGCCGGTCTGTTTACGCGCGGTGGCGCCGGTTTCCGGGTTATAGGCGGCAAGCAAGTTTTCGAAGACCCGCCCGAGCAGTTCCGGGTCGAGGGCGATTTCCTCTTCAATGGGCGTGTTTTCCTCAATGGTGAATTTGTAGCGGTTCAGGGTGTGAATGATGCCGCGGACGGTATAACGTCTGTTCGCAGTGCCGTAGGCGTTGTTAAGATCGAGGGTATGCTCTTCGCCAAAGAAGAGGACGTCCGGCACGTAAAGAGGGTTGTCCTTACGGTCGGAAAAGCCATCCATGCGGATATAGACCGGTTTTTCTTTTGTGCCTTCGGTTTTATCAAGGCATTCAAAGAGGCCGCCATTCAGGAAGGGCACGTCGTTTAGAAGGGCGAGAAATGTATCGGGGTCCTTGAGAAGCGCTTTGTAGCGGTACAGCGTATGGGCCATAAAGTTCTGGCCGTCTTTACGGAATTCCCGCTTGCCCATTTCCTGGTTGAGGGTGGCGAAGAACAGGTTTTGAAGAATGGCTTTGTAGTAGGCGCTTTTGTCTTGAAAAACGGGGACAGTCCCGTCTCGTCCGCCGCGGCGGACTCGCTTGGTACAGTCCCCGTTTTTTAGTAAGGTGAGGGCGATATTGGGGTTGAAGATTTCGTCGGGCAGCAGGCCTTTTTCCTTGATGAACCAGCAAAAGATGAGCCGGGTAATAAGCCGTATGACGCTTTGGGCTTTATAGGCGTGCTCGTCAGCCACGGTATCCGGCGTGGGAAAGGTGACGGTATCCACAGCCCAGAAATACCAATTGGCGATTTCCTGGAAGAAGCGCTTATTGAGTTCCGAACTGTCGAGGGTTTTCTGCCAGGCGTTGTGGAGGCCGACAAAATCGCGGCAATTGTGACGCTGCTGCAGTTGTGGCAGGGCGAGATCGTGCAGGATTTCGATATGGGCGCGGTGGGGTGCTTCAATGCTTACATCCTTGATAAGGGTCACCTTTTCGAGAACGTCCCGGGTCTTATCCCGCTTGTGAAGCCTTCGGTTGATCACGGACAAGGTGAAATGGTGATTGTGGCGAAACAGGATCAAGGCGGGCATAGCGAAGAGACTATTCACGGCCCGGGTGACCTGGGCCAAAGCGGTGCGCGTATAGTGGTCCTGTTGCAGGTCAATGCTCAAGAAAAGGTAGGACTCAATGATTTGGCTTTTGTAGAGACTCGCGTCTTCAAAGGCGAAAACCGCTTGTTCCGTATGCTGGACATCGTCATTGGTGATCTGGAAGAGGCAGTTGGCGTTTCTCCAGTCGGATACCAACGCCTTGTCGCGGTTAAGTTGCCGGAGTTGATCGAAGGTTTCCAGAAACTCCTCAACACTTTGGGTGTTGACTGTTTTATCACTGTGATATCCTAAGACATCAAAAAGTGCCAGGGCCGCATCCCGGGTAGGCATGCTTTCAAATCCAGTAATGGCTTCCCCGATTTTTCCCTTGAGCATGGTTACGCTTCTCCATCCGAAATAACAAGCCATGTAATGAGTTCAAAGTCCGTGTCATCCGTAATTTGGTCCTGCTTCGGCATGAGAAGTGCTCCCCGGTCAAATTGGAGTGGCGTGACTGCCCGGTGCTTGAAGGTTTTGCTCACGGAAAGCGCGGCCTTGCGCGCCAGTTCAGAATAACGGCTCATATTCGTGCCGTTTTCCGTTTCCCGGTCAAACCAGTCGCACAGCTGCGCATAAGGCGATGTCTTGCCCGCGCAGAGATGACGGAAACACTCCAGTATCTGTTTGGGCTGGGCGAAGGTAAACCGCGCATTGCCGTCATCACGCATGTAGACCAGATAATAAGGTTGCAGGGGATTCACCTGCTCACCGCTTTCAGGCGCTTCCCGGTGCTTCAGACAAAAAATAACACCGGGTTGTATGGCTGTATATTCCGGATTGGGCGGCACCACGGCATACAGTCCCAAAGGCGCTTCTTCGAGCGCGCGGCGGTTGCTTTCCAGATAATTTGCAAGATCAATACGAAAGTCATCCAGCGTGAATTCACAAAGCGAAATATTTTCATTCAGTTCTTCAAGATCAAGAATCTCATCACGCAACCGCAACAATTGCCTGTCCCGGTAATTCAAATCATCCTTTACAATGAGTTCCAGTTGTTGTACGGTATCCTCAAAACTTTTCGTATCCAGGATATTGTCTTCAAAGGTAGCTGCGATATCCACCAGCGCCATACGCGCCTCAACCCGGTTTTTCAGATTGATGTATTTATTGAGGTCCGGCGTGGGCCAGAAATTGACCAGCTGCACCGTGTCGTTAATACTGCCGATACGGTCTATCCGACCGAAGCGTTGGATGATACGTACCGGATTCCAGTGGATATCATAATTGATGAGATAATCGCAGTCCTGCAGGTTCTGACCTTCCGAAATGCAATCCGTAGCAATCAGCAGGTCAATCTCCCCCTCCTGGGGCATGGACGGCATTTTATCCCGGTGCTTTGAAACAGGTGAAAAGTTAATCAGAATCGAGTTGTAATCGGTCCGGCCAAACGTGGTACGACAGTTTCCCCCGCCCGTGACAAGGGCGATATTAAGGTTTAGCGTATTCACTGCCCAGTCTTTCAATGCCTGATACAGGTATTCCGCTGTGTCGGCAAAGGCGGTAAACAACAATACTTTCCGGTTGGGTGTTCCCGCTTTGTTCGTTGTCGGTTTGGCAATTTTCTTTTCAATAATCTCCTTCAGCGCTTGCAGTTTTGCATCCCGTTCGACGGTGATATCCTTCGCCTGTAGATACAGGGTGTGCAGTTGCTGCTTGTCTTTCTTCAAGTCCGTGAGCCAACGGTCCAGGTCGAGGTGGTTCATATTAAAGGTCATCTTTTTGCCGACCTGCAAGGCCTCGCGGATTTCTTCGTCCTCAACCTCTTCAGGCTCCAAGTCATCGAAATTTAAATCCGGATTTTCTCTCTTGTATTTCTTGAAGCGTTTAATCCGGTTTTCCAAAACTTCAATCTTTTTCAGCGTCCTGTCCATAGTGGTGGCAAAGGAATGAACGGAGCTCTCAAGCCGTTTCAGAAAGCCCACTTTCATCATGCCAATAAGGAAATTTTCACGTTGGGACTGCGTAAAATTAGCCACCAGCTGGTCTTCAGTATATTGTCCCTGGTACTGCAATAGGATATAAAAAGATGGATTGAACAAGGACAGCTTGTACCCGCTGATTTCATCGTTAAGCCTATCGTAGGACATAAACAACTCTTGCGTGTCTATGTTGGGATACACGGCGACAGGTTTACAACGTTCCGGGAATCCTCCTAGCGCATTCACGCTTTCGGCATAATACCGCTGAATATGAGCACGAGACCGGGCAATAGTCAACTCATCAAGGATTTTAAAGAAACCCGCGCTCAGTTTCTCTAGCAGCGTACGCGCATTACGTTGGTCGGTCTGCTCCCTAGCCCAACTGGTAAATTGCTTTTGCGCGGCGGCGAGAGTGTCCATAATACTGGGAACGCCGAGGGTATTCAGAAATGCCTCATCCTGCCCTTCCGTAATGAAATAAATCTGGTTACGAAGATCTCGCAGGTTGTTGTTTACCGGGGTGGCGGAAAGGAGCAGCACTTTTGTCTTGATGCCGCTCTTGATGACATCATCCATGAGGCGTACATAGCGGCTTTTCTTGACGACTCCGCCTTCCTCATCTCGTTTGCCCCGGGTGTTGTTACGGAAATTGTGGGACTCATCAATCACGACAAGATCAAAGTTGCCCCAGTTGATGGCAGCCAGGTCTATGTCGCCCGATTTTCCGGTATCACGGCTTAAGTCAGTGTGACATAACACGGTAAAGTTAAAGCGGTCTTTTAGAAAAGGGTTCATTTCACTGACGTTTTGTGCCTGGTACACGGTCCAATTGTCTTTCAATTTTTTCGGACAAAGCACCAGGACACGATGATTGAGCAATTCGAAGTACTTGATAATGGCGAGCGCTTCAAAGGTCTTGCCCAATCCAACGCTGTCCGCGATGATACAGCCGTTGTGCCGGAGAATTTTGTTAATGGCTCCCTTGACGCCATCCTTCTGAAATTCAAAGAGTGTTTCCCATATCTGTGTGTCATAAAGGGTTGTGCTGCGCAGTTGCGAGTCCCGGTCCTGCTGGTCATCCAGAAACTTTTCAAAAATGTGAAACAAGGTCTTGTAATAAATAAACTCCGGCGCATTGTTTGCATAGAGTTGTACAAGATAGGCGAGAACTTCCTGCTTTACGTCTTCCACTCGTGCATCATCCGCCCAAAGTTCTTCAAACCACGCCTTCAGGTCGCGCCGGTCACGAGTACTGTCCACCACCAAGTTCAATTCGATATTATTATTTGAGACACCTAACCCCAAACCGCGTAGGGTAAAATTAGAACTCCCTAAAATGGCCTCCTCCACGCCACCATTGGTAATGTGATACATCTTCCCATGAAGAAGATTGGACTCGCGGACGGATTTAATCTCAACCTTCTGGTTTATCCATTCCGCACATGCCCGGGCCAGATATTTCTGAGAAAGCCGGTTGCTAAGACGCAGGCCGCTATCTTCCAGGCAGAAGGCTTTCTTATCCGTCTTGTCGGGGTCAACAGAACGGAGAAACCTTGGTTCACCGAAAAGAAAACGTAGGCCGTTGATATGATCAAGATGCTCTTTAAGATTACCGTAGGCGTAAATGGTGAAATAGGCTGAGACGATATCTAGCAGTGCGTTATCTTGAATCGATTCACGTAAGAATGCACCGACCGTACCCCGGTTTTGGTTGTCGCGTATTCCCGAAGCGGCCGCAAACGTATTCAATGATTATCCCTTTCCAATGCCATAAAAGGTTTCCCTTTAATGACTGGTAAAAACACTTCCACGCACGCTCATTTAAAATTAACAATACAAGATATACACACAAACATTCAATTTGTATGGTACAAAATTGTCCCCGCAAAAAGAGACTTGAGAAGAAAATGGCACAGAGAATTGTGACTTCACTCAGACTGAGAAGCCTGCGATAAAACATGGGGCACCTCCTCCTTGCCTACAACAACCGCTTGAAACCCGTGTGTGCCGGAGGGCCCTCCAGCAGGTCGGCGACACTGCCCTGGTCCATCGCGACCGCCAGTTCCGAGAATACCTTGTCCAGCGCTTCCGCGTACCGGACGACAATGCTTTCCGTATGGGCGAGGGTCGGATATATGGCCGTGCCGGCCAGGAAACCGTGCTGCAGCATCCGGGTGGTAAAGGCGGTCTTCAATGTGTTTGCCTGTTCATGGTCGAAGGCGAAATGGGCCAGACAGGGATATCCCTCCCCCACGTTTACGGGCAGGCCGTGTTTCTTCCCCGCCGCCCGCCAGGCTTCCTGCATTAACGTTCCGATGCGCGCGACATGGGCAGTGACGTTTTCTGCCTTCAACTTTCGAATCGTGGCGAGCGCGGCCGTCGGCCCGACGCCCTCGGTCCAATAGGTGCTGCTGATGAAGGAGTTTTGCGCGCCGTCCATCGCCTGTTTCGTGCCGATGACGGCGCCAATGGGATGCCCGTTGCCGAGGGCTTTGGCGAAGACGGCCATATCGGGCTCCACGCCCAGGCGAAGGTGGGCCCCACCGTGGCAGAGCCGCCATCCGATAGTAATTTCATCGAAGATGAGCAACGCCCCATACTGATGGGTCCTGTCCCGGATATAGTCGAGATAACCCGGTTCGGGGTCATGGTACCGGCAGGGCTCCATGATTACGGCAGCCAACCGGCAACCGTGTTCGGCCAGTATCGCATCAAATGCCGCCCGGTCGCCATAAGAGAAGGTCAGGGCCGTGCCCCGCAATTCGCGCGGCACGCCCAGCGGGGCCAGCCCGGGAAGAAGATGTCCGCGCAGGGCATCCTCCGCGCCGAGGTTGGCCGCGAGATACCAGTCCTGCCAGCCGTGATACCCGCAAATGGCGACCACGGACCGGTCGGTGGTGGCGCGGGCGATGCGCACGGCGACCGCGCAGGCCTCGCCGCCGCAGCGCGCGAAACGCGCCTGCTCCGCCCAGGGATGGCGTTCGCACAGCGCATCAGCCAGTTCGACTTCCTCCGGAGAGTTCAAGGTGCACATGCTGCCACGCTGAATGCGGTCCGTCACCGCCCGGGTCACATCCGGGTCGGCGTATCCCAGCAGGCACGATCCGACGCCGTTGTGGGTCATATCGAAGTAATGCCGCCCGTCGAGGTCCCACACCTCGCAGCCGCGGGCCTCGCGGTAATAGGCGGGCCACACGTCCGGCGCGAACATTTCGGGCCGTTTACTGAG
>MTKZ01059933.1_pt1 | contig 11711 bp, 9 predicted proteins | sample 1042781 | NCBI WGS metagenome assembly MTKZ01 (sample SAMN06212207, study PRJNA360539) | anaerobic digester metagenome | biome: Wastewater treatment plant; material: sludge; isolation source: anaerobic digester fed with sludge from wastewater treatment plant | place: Denmark: WWTP Viborg ...
ATACGCGACGGCCGAGATAATCACGTCAACGTCTTCCTCGTCTTCATCCACGACGAGGCTCATGCTGATCACGTCCGCGCCGTTGTCCACCGCCCAGATGACCCCATCGGCAAGCCAGACGTTCTCGCCGTTCCCGTTCGAGGCCACCACTTTCACCGGCATCAGACGGCAGTCCCACAGTATGCCGGAGATGTTGGTGTTGTTGTTGCCGGCGGCGCCGACGATGCCCGCGCAGTTTGTCCCGTGCCCGTGATCGTCGTCTGTGTTGCTGTTGTCCTTCACGAAGTTGTAGCCCGCGACGATGCGTCCAGCGAACTCGGGGTGGGCGGCGTCAATGCCCGTGTCAATGACTGCCACCGTCACGGACGATGAACCCGTGGTGATATCCCACGCCTCTTCGGCATGGATGTCCGCGCCGGCGATGCCGCTCGGATACCCTGTGTTGTTCAGCGCCCACTGGGTCGAGAACTGCGGGTCGTTGGGTGTGAGCGCCAGACGCACGGTTCCCACGGCGGCGGCGCTCTCAACGGCCTTCTCCTGCTTGAGAGCGCGCACCGCTTCGGCGCGGTCTCCCGGGCAGTCCGCCACATACCAGCGGTCGAGCCCCAGCTTTGAGGCCAGTTGCTTGTTGGCCGGGTGAAACGCGCGCTTGAGGTTTCTCAGCCGCGACAGGCTGCCCGCGCTCAGAGACGCCTCGGGCTGGCCGCCCGCATTCCGCATCTTCAGCACCACCCGCTCGGAGGCGAGGGTTGGCGATGTGAGCGTGAGAGCAGCTATTATGAGTGTAAGAATCCTGCGCAAGAACATGAGGTTTGCAGCTCCGGAAAATGCTGTATGTTCGGCCATCCGGGCGCGGGTTCACGCGTGACAATATGGCCAGAATATCAGGCAACATTCTACCACAACGACCCCATCGCAAAACAGCCTCGCGGGGGAGTCTTCCACGCGGGCGATGAATCCTCTAGTTGCCCTGTCAATCATCCTGCTCGCCGCCGGGGCAGCGCTCATCGTGTGGCTTGCGCTGTCCGCTCGCCAGAGCGCGCGGCGGCTCGATGAGCGCATCGAGGAGTATCACGCAGAAGGTCCCCCGGCCGACCCTTACTCCGAACTGGCAAAACTGATGGGGGAAGATGCCCAGAGCCGTCCCGGCCGCGCCCCGAAAAAACCCCGCTCTGGACCGAAGAAGTGAGCATCGAGGTTCTATTTCTGGGCACCGGGACGTCCCACGGCGTTCCCATGATCGGCTGTGACTGCAGCGTCTGCCGGTCAGCCGACCCGAGAGACAAACGCAACCGGTGCTCCGTCCTCATCTCTCACGCGGGCGCTCGCATACTCGTGGACACGCCGCCGGAGCTTCGCCTGAGCTGCATCGCGAATGACGTGCGAAGCGTTGACGCGGTGTTGTACACGCACCATCACGCCGATCATATCGTCGGACTCGACGACATGCGGCGGTTCAACTGCCTGAGTGGCAGCGCCGTGCCCTGTTACGGTTCGGTTCGAACGCTCTGCGAAATCCGCCAGACCTTCCGCTACGCGTTTCACACGGAGCATTTGGGCGGCGGCATCCCTCATCTGCGTCTCATCGAGGTTGGCGGCCCCTTCGAAGCTGCGGGGCTGGCGGTGGAGCCAGTTCGAGTGCTGCACGGCTGCACGGAGGTTCTTGGCTACAGGATCGGCTCGTTCGCATACGTGACGGATGTCAAAACGCTGCCGCCGGCGGCCGTCGAACGGCTCACGGGGCTCGATACGCTCGTACTGGGCGTTCTCAGGCATCGCCCTCATTCCACGCACCTTTCGGTGTCCGAAGCGCTCGATCTGCTGGATGTGCTCAAACCGCGCCGGGCCTTCTTCACGCACATCGCCCACAATCTGGGCCATGCCGAGACCGAAGCCCGGCTTCCGGACAACGTCCGGCTTGCGTACGACGGGCTGTTGATTGGCGTGGCGGAGCCTGATGAGGACCGTTCACGGTCAACAGGGGCGGACAATCTGCAAAATACTTGAAGGCACAGAGCGCGGCGACGTGGAATAATCCGGGAACACAGTTACACGAGTTCTGCTGCGCATACCGGTCCTGGCTCTTGCGCTGGGCAAGGCGATCAGAGGCTGTTTTTGCCGGGCCTCCAGCGGCGGTGTGTGCATTACTCTCAGGAAGAAAGGACCCAGGGACAACAGAATGGCTAGAGTGCTTGTAAGCGACCGTATCGCGCAGGAGGGGATTGACATCCTGAAGCAGGTGGCTGAAGTGGATGTCAAGACCGGGATGCCGAAAGAGGAGCTCATCTCAATTATCAAAGACTACGACGCGCTGGCCGTCCGCAGCGAGACCAAGGTCACGGCCGATGTGCTTGCGGCCGGGCAGAACCTTAAGATCATCGGCAGGGCCGGCGTGGGGGTGGACAACATAGACGTTCCGGAAGCGACGCGGCGCGGCATCATGGTCGTGAACTCCCCCGGCGGCAACACGATCGCCGCCGCCGAACTGACCATGGCGCTCCTTCTCGCGATGGCGCGCAATATCCCGGCCGCGACCGCCTCGCTCAAGGGCGGCGAATGGAAGCGCAGCAAGTTCGTCGGCGTGGAGGTGTACCAGAAGACCCTCGGGGTTGTCGGTTTCGGCAAGATCGGCCGCGAAGTTGCGAAGCGCGCCCTGTCGTTCGGAATGGATGTGGTCGCGAACGACCCGTTCCTCTCCGAGGACGCGGCCGCCAGGGCCGGCGTCAAGCTGGTCGCCCTCGATGATCTCATCAAGGGCAGCGATTTCATCACGCTGCACCTCCCCAAGAACCCCCAGACGGCGAACATGATCGGCGAGGCGCAGATCGCCATGATGAAAGACGGCGTGCGCATCATCAACTGCGCGCGCGGGGGCATTGTGGACGAAGCGGCGCTCGCGAAGGCTGTCGATAGCGGGAAAGTGGCCGGAGCGGCCATTGACGTTTACAGCAGCGAGCCGCCTCAGCCCGACAACCCGCTCATCGGGATTCCGCAGATCGTGACCACGCCTCATCTGGGGGCTTCCACGGCCGAAGCGCAGATCAATGTCGCCGTTGACGTCGCCGAGCAGATCGTTGACGTCCTTTCGGGACGTCCCGCGCGAAGCGCCGTCAACATGCCCGCGATGAGCACCGACGAGATGGCTCTCGTGGCGCCCTATATGCGGCTGGCCGAAGCCATGGGCACCCTGGCGGTTTCGATCACCGAAGGCGGCGGCGAAGCCGTGGAATGCTTCTACTTCGGAGACATCGCGCGCGCCGACACCAACCCGATCACCCGCGCGGCGCTTGTCGGGTTCCTCAACCCGTTCACGCCCGAGAACGTCAACTACGTCAACTCACTGCTGCTGGCCGAGAGCCGCGGAATCCGCGTCGAGGAGACGCGCTCGGGCGTTCATGCCGAGTTTACCGACCTGATGACGGTGAAGTTCAAGACCGACCGGGAAACACGAGAGATCAGCGGCACGGTGTTCGGCCGCGGCGACATCCGCATCACGTCCATTGACGGGTTCTCGATCGATGTCGTCCCGCAGGGCCGCGTCATCGTCTCGCGGCATGTGGACAAGCCGGGCATCATCGGGTCGGTCGGGGAGATACTCGGGTCGCACAGCATCAATATCGCCGGAATGCATGTGGGGCGCAAGGGCAAGGGTGAGTTTGCCGTAATGGTGCTCTCTGTTGACGATCCGGTTCCGCCGGAGGTTATGGACAAGATCAGGAGCATCAAGGGGCTCGATTCCGTGAAGCTGGTCGAGTTCTGAGCATCCGCGGGTCGCGGCCCCGGGCCGAGAGGATTAGCAGGTGATCATCGAGAGCCTGGTGCCTTGGCGCGCGCGGCCGAACTTTCGGCTGGACGCGACGTCGGCGGCGCTGTCGGGCGTCTATGGCGGCGGGATATTCCCGTTTGTGGCCTTTGTCGCGCGCGATCACCTGCACGCTTCGGCGGCGGAACTCGGACTGATGACGGCAGCGCCGTTCGTGGGAAACCTGCTGGCGCTGCCGTTTACCCACATCGTCTCGCGGGGGCAGCCCGTGCGGAACGTCGCGCTCATGATCGCCATCGCGCGCGTCATGCTCGTCGGGGCCTCTTTCGCAACAGGCAGCGCGGTGTTCGCATGGACGGTCTTTGCGGTGCAGTGCCTCGCGTCCATTCCCACCCCCACGTACATCTCCATCATCCGGCTGATCTACCCTCTGGAGTATCTGGGGCGCATGCTCAGCTACACCCGTGTCCTGATGGCTGCGGGGATGATTCTCAGCACGTTCAGCGCGGGCTGGATGATAGACCGCTGGGGATGGCGGCCGGTGTTTCTCGCGTTCGCTCCGGTCGGGCTTGCCGCTCTGGCGCTGTACTCGCGCATCCGCATTCCGGCGGACCAGCCGGTCACCCGTCACAACGAGATGATCGAGTTCACGAAGGGGGCCTTCGGCCTGCTCCGGCAAGACATCCCGTTCCGCTGGTTCGCGCTTGCCGTGTCGGTGTACGGCTTCGGAAACCTTATGGCCGTGCCCGTTTACACCATCTACCAGGTGGATGTCCTCCACATAACGGCCTCGTGGGTCGCCATACTCATGAACATCACGCAGGTCGTCTGGATGCTGTCGTATGTGTTCTGGGCGCGCTACATTGACAGTGTCAGCCCGCTGAAACTCGTGATGATCAACACGGCCGTCGCGGCTATCATGCCGCTGAACTACCTTGTCGCTTTCGAGGTCTGGATGCTCGTTCCGTTCGCGGTCGTGGGCGGCATTGTGAACGCGGGCATAGAGCTTTCGTATTTCAACAGCGTGATGCACTTCTCGACGCCGGAGAACAGCGCGCAGTATCAGGCGATGCACAGCCTGCTTCTGGGCGTGCGCGGAATCATCGGGCCTTTTGCCGGCGCGGCCATGGCGAGGTCGCTGATAGACAGCGGCGGCGACATCCGGTGGGTGTTCGCGGTCTCCGGGATCCTGATTCTGGCGGGAGCCGTGCTGCAGCGGCTCGGCATGCGCCACCCTGTCAAACGATCGGGCGGGTGGCGGTCCGAGCGCGAGCCCGAAAGGAGACAAGAAGATACTACCGAGTCTGATTGAATGGCGCGAGTGGGGGCGCGAGCTTCTTGAAGAGGCGCGCGACACCAACAAGCCGGTGCTGCTCGTGCTCGAGCAGTTCTGGTGCGGGCTGTCGCGGCTTCTGTATGTGACGTCGTGGAACGATTCGAATGTGGCCGAGCTTGTCAACGGCAGCTACATCCCGGTGCGGGTGGACGCAGACAGGCGGCCGGACGTCGATCATCGCTACGCCGTGGGTTCGTGGCCCGCCGTTGTCTTCCTCACCCCCGATTTGAAGCCGATTCTGGGGACCGGCTTCGTGCCTCCCGACGTGCTGCTGGATGCCCTGGGTTCCATCGCGGCAATGTACCGCGATAACCAGGCCGAGATCACCGCCAGGGTCGCTGCGGTCGAAGAGCAGGCGGAGCTTTACGAGTCCGCGCGCATTGATGCGTCCCGCTCGCCCAGCCCGTGGATGACGGGCAGGATTCTCGACATGATCAGCGACACCGCCGACACGGACTTCGGCGGCTTTGGACAGGCCCCGAAGTTCCCGCACTTCGACGCGCTCGAGTTGTTGCTGGAAGTGCACCAGCGGGCGGCGCAGGAGAAACTGCAGCAGCAGAAGAAGCTGATCGGGCTCGCGGTTTCGGCCCTCGACGCGATGATGCAGAATGGTCTCTACGACTGGGAGGATGGCGGGTTCTTCCGTTGTTCCGATGAGCCTGACTGGTCGAGCCCACGACTTGAGAAATTGCTGTGCGACCAGAGCCGCCACGTGCATCTGTTCCTTCTGGCGCATGAGAACAGCGGCGACGTGGAATACCGGGAAGCGGCGGAAGGCACGGTCGACTACATGTTCCGCATGCTCCACGATCCCGCGTCTGGTTGCTTTCACAGCTCACAGGCGGCGGACCCCGAGTATTACCAGATGTCCCGGGGAGAGCGTGAGAAGGCCGCCAGGCCCGCCGCGGACCCCACGACTATGGCGGGGTCTCAGTGCCGGGCTGTGCGGGCGCTGCTGTACGCCGCGCCGCGCCTCGGCCAGAGCACGCTTGCCGGACAGACCCTGCGCGCCCTCGATGTACTGCTGGAGCGCCTGTGCCCGGACGACGGTCTCGCGTTCCACTACTGGAACGGCGCGCCCCGTGTGCGGGGGCTTCTGGCGGATCAGGCGGAGATCGGCCTCGCGCTTCTCGATGCGGCTGCGGCCTCCGGCGGCGCCCATTACGCTGATCGCGCCCTTGCTCTGGGCGGGCGGGTGCATGAACTGCTCTTCGACCCGAGGCAGGCCGGATACTTCGATGCCGCAGACCCGCTCGGGCTCGGGCTCCTCGGCGGGCGCAGCAAGTCGTTCGATGGCAACACGGGGCTGGCCGTTTTCTTCGGGCGGCTGGCGGACGCGACGGGCGACGAGAAGTGGCGCGCTCGCGCGGTGACCGCGCTTGCGGGGTTCACGGGTGTATGGGACAGGCTGGGCGTCTCATCGGCGAAGTACGGCCTCGGGCTTCTCCACGCGTTCGGGGGCGGCTGAGCGGTGGGCTCTGAACCGCTCTGGCAGGCGGGCGCGGAATCTGATATCCTCTTGCCGTCATGCTCGGCGATCTGAAGGAGCTGTGGAACTATCGGGATCTCGTGAAGTCGCTGGTTGTGCGCGACCTCACCGTCCGGTACAAGAACAGCGTGCTGGGGTTCTTCTGGTCGCTGGCCAACCCGCTCGTGCAGGTCGCGACCATCACGATCATCTTCAAGTACGTGCTCGCGATCGGCATCCCGAACTATTCCGCCTACGTGCTGTGCGCGTTTCTGCCGTGGATGTTCTTTCAGCTTTCGCTTTCTGACGCGGGTGAGAGCGTCCTGCGGCAGTACGATCTGCTGCGCAAGGTGTACTTCCCGCGAGAGGCGCTGACAATCGCCTCGGTGATCGCGAACCTCATCCATCTCGCGCTTGCCCTCGGCGTGTTCTTCATCTACCTGCTGGCGCTCGGCGTGGCGGTGGAACCGGGGTGGCTGCTGCTGCCCGTGTGCGTGCTGTTCAACTTCTTTCTGGTGCTCGGGCTGGCGTTCTTCGTGTCGGCGCTCTCGGTGTTCTACGAGGACATGCGCTATCTCGTGAACGTCGCCACCAACCTTTTCTTCTACTGCTGCCCGATCATCTATGTCAGCGAGCAGATACTCTTCTCCTCCAAAATCCCGGCGGGGCTGCGCGAGCGCATCTGGGAGGTGTATCACTGGAACCCGATGGCGACGTTCATCGAGGGCTACAGGCAGCTTCTGCTTCCTCGTTTCACCGGGGCGGGGATCACCGATGTCCCGCTCGACTGGCGTCACATTGCGCTGGCTGGCGTGGTGTCGTTTGTACTGATGGTGGCCGGGTATGCCTTCTTCAACTCCCGCAAGTGGCGGTTCGCGGAGCGCTCGTGATGGACCAGTCTCCGGCAATCCGCCTCGTGGACCTCAAAAAGCGGTTTCGCCTGCAGCATCATCCTGTAACTACGCTCAAGGCGGCGGCGGCGAACTTCTGGAAGCGGAGATGGGAAGACCTGTGGGCGTTGAACGGCGTGACGCTCGACGTTGGGCGCGGGCAGACGCTTGCTGTTATCGGGCGCAACGGGTCGGGCAAGAGCACACTGCTCGGTCTGCTCGGGCGCGTGTATCTGCCCACGTCCGGGCTCGTCGAGGTGAACGGGCGCGTGGCGGCGTTGCTCGAGCTCGGCGCGGGGTTCCACCCGGACCTCACCGGCGAGCAGAACGTGCTGCTGAACGGCGTCATACTCGGGATGCGCGAGCGTGAAGTCCGCGGCCATCTTGACCCGATAATCAGGTACGCCGAGCTGGAGCATTTCCGCGACGCCCCGCTCAGGTCGTATTCCGCCGGAATGATTATGCGGCTGGGGTTCTCGGTCGCCGTCTTCACCGACCCCGAGATTCTGCTGATTGACGAGGTGCTGGCGGTTGGCGATGAGGCGTTCCAGCGCAAGTGCCTGAAAGAGATCAGGCGGTTTCAGGACAGCGGACGCACAATAGTGTTCGTTTCGCACGACATAGACACAGTGCGAGAGGTTGCGGGACGGGTTGTCTGGATCCACGAGGGCTCTGTGCGGGCCGATGGCGCTACGGAGCAGGTTTTGGGAGAGTACCTCGATTTCGCTGCACAGCAGGCAGCGGCCGAGGCGCAGGCGTGACGGCGAGGAGGATAGCGTGATGGATATCAGCGAACTGGCGAAGCTGCTGAGGTGCCCGTCGTGCGAAGACGGGCCGATACTCGTTGCGGGAGATCACCTCGTCTGCGCGAAGTGCGCCCGCGAATACCCGGTGCGCGATGGCATCCCCGACATGCTGCCGCAGGAAGCGCCTGAGACGGTCGAAGGGCTTGGCGTCGCCCCGGAACAAACCCCCGAGATCGAGCCGCTCGATCAGCAGGAGCTGAAGATACTGGTCATCCACGGCCCCAACCTGAACATGCTGGGAGTGCGCGAACCGGACATTTACGGAGCGGTCACGCTGGAGAGGATAGACGACATACTCCAGCACGAGGCCAGGGCGCTGGGGGTGCGGCTGACGACAGTGCAGTCGAACCACGAAGGCGACATCGTCACGGCGGTTCAGAGCGCCGCGGACGGATACGCCGGGCTGGTCATAAACCCCGGAGCGTACACCCACACGAGCATCGCCATCCGGGACGCGCTGGCGGCCGTTCGCTGCCCGAAGGTCGAAGTGCATCTGTCCAATATTCACGCCCGCGAGGAGTTCCGCAAAATTTCGGTGACGGGCGGGGCTGTGAGCGGGATCATCTCGGGGTTCGGCGCGGACAGCTATCTGCTCGGGCTTCAGGCCGCGGTTCGTCTGGCGCGCAAAGCAAAGTGAACCCGGATCGCCTCGAAAGGGCGCGGCAGGCTATTGCCGCGGAGAACCTCGATGCCTTCCTCGTTTCAAGCCGCGAGAACGTCCGCTGGCTGACCGGCTTCAGCGGTTCGAGCGGGATGGCGCTTCTCACGGCCGCCGAAGTCTTCCTGTTCACTGACGGCCGCTATACCCTGCAGGCGATGGAGGAGACCTCCGATGTTATCGTCCGCATCTCCACCGATCCGCCGGTGAAGCAGGCGGCGGAAGTCATCGCGGAGACGGGCGCGGGTGTTGCCGGTTTCGAGAGCGATATCCTGAGTGTCGCCCAGCACGCCGTGCTTGCCGGGCGCGTGGGTGCGGACAGGCTGCGTGGGGCGGAAGGGCTGCTCAGCCGCCTCCGCGCAGTGAAAGACGCCGGCGAAATAGCGCACATCCGGCGGGCTGCCGCCATCACCGACCAGGCGTTCGCGCATATCGTTGAGCGCATCGCGCCGGGCGCCAGCGAGCATGCTCTTGCGCGTGATCTCGCCTTCATTCTCAGCGAGTGCGGGGCGGAGTGCGAGTCGTTTCCGGCGATTATCGCGGCCGGCGCGCGTTCGGCGCTGCCGCATGCAAAGCCGTCGAATGCGGTGGTGACGGCCGGTGAGATGGTGCTTCTCGATTTCGGCGCGCAGTTTGGCGGGTATGCGGCCGACATCACCCGCACGCTCGTTTCTGGACAGCCCTCTGACCGCTTTCGTGAAGTGTATCAGATAGTGCTGGATGCGCAGTTGACCGGCATCGCCGCCATTCGTCCGGGAGTCGCCGGGCGCGACGTTGACGCCGCCGCGCGGCGCGTCATCGCGTCGGCCGGATACGGCGCGAGCTTCGGGCACGGTCTGGGGCATCAGCTCGGGCTCAGTGTGCACGACGGGCCGGGCCTCAGCACGACCAGCCCCATCGTGCTCGAAGAGGGAATGGTCGTGACAGTGGAGCCGGGCATTTACCTTGAGGGGTGGGGCGGAGTGAGAATCGAGGACGACGTTCTCGTGACACGTGATGGGTGCGAGGTTCTCACGCATGCGCCCAAAACTCTTTCCTCCTTTCCTGCCTGATTCCAGCGTCATCGCGGCCCGGTACTTGAGCGCATTTCTTCTTGACACAGGTAGAGCGGAGCCTTATACTTCAAGTGTAGGGGCCGAACAGGCCCCGGAGCGCGTCCGGCGGCTTCACGGATGAGGAAGCCGACGCAGAGCCATTTCCTCCGCCTTAGCGCGACAGGCGGCGCGCGCGTCAACTGCGGTGCGGCCCCGGAAAGGATGTGTTGGGAAGCCTCGGCCGACACCTGACAATGCCGAACTACATCTTGAAGAACAGACCCTTTTTGCCGCGGGCGTGCGGCGGCGTTCTGGCGGCTGCGTTTCTTGCCGCCTGGCTGCTCCTCTGCCCGCGTTCATCAGCCGCTGACGAACTGAGAGGCTGGTGGGTGGACGCCTGGCATGCCGGCTTCCTGAACCAGTCTCAGGTGGACACGCTCCTCGGGGTGCCGGGCACCGGCGCCAAAGGGACCATCCGCGACGCGAACTGCAACGCCGTGTTCGTGCAGGTGCGCCGCAGAGCGGATGTCTGCTACCCGTCGGGCGTGGGTGAGCCGTATTTCTCTTCGGGACTGTCTCCCGCCACCTTCAACGCGCTGCAGGCGATGATCAACGCCGCGCACGACACAACGGGCGGCAAGCAGCGGATCGCCGTGCACGCGTGGATAGTGACGTTCGCGACTTCTGCCTCCGGGGTTACGCCCCCGGCCAACAGCATCTACTGGCAGCACAGCGACCCGGACGATCCCGACAGCTACTGGATGACGCTGAACGATAGCGGAGAAGAGACCGGCGATAAGGCCTTCGATCCGGGCCACCCGAAGTGCGAGCAGTACCTTACCGACGTGTGCATGGACCTCGTCACGAACTTCGATATTGACGGTCTGCACTTCGACTACATCCGGTTCACCGGCAGCAACCAGGGCTACAACCCCACAAGCATCGCGCGATACAACGCGAGGTTCGGACTCAGCGGACAGCCTTTGTCCTCCTCCGAGCAGTTCAAGCAGTGGCGGCGCGACCAGATTACCAGCTTCGTCCGCAAGGTTTACGCGAACATCCAGTATGTGAAGCCGCAGGTGCAGCTCTCCGTGGCGGGCGTCACCTGGAACCCGTCGCCGACGAGCACCACCCGCAGCGCCTTCAAAAACACGCGGCCGTACTACGACGTGTACTCGGACTGGGACGCGTGGGTCACCGAAGGCATCGTGGACATGGCGGTGCCCATGAACTACTACAACTGGGCGTCGCTTGCGCAGGACTACACGCGCTGGACGAACTTCATAAAAGATGCCCCGGACCGCGGCTCGAGGCGTCACATGATCAACGGCCCGGGGGTGTACCTCAACTCACAGGCCAACGCGATTGGCGAAATTCTCATGTGCCGCACCCCGTCGCCCGCGGGCAACACGCTTCAGGGGTGGTGCGGGTACTCGTACAACCAGCCGTATTCCGGGGGAACCTGGTCGAGCTTCAGCCCCGCGCTTGTGAGCGAGGTTACCCCGACGCCCGCCGAAATCCCCGCCATGCCCTGGAAGACGAGCCCCACGCGTGGCCATCTGATGGGCACCGTGACCTACGTCAACAGCGGCCAGTGGGCGGACGGAGCCCTCGTGACGATCAGCGGTCCCGTTTCGAATACGCAGTACTGCGACGGGACCGGTTTCTACGCGTTCATTGATCTCCCGCCGGGAACGTACACTGTTACCGCCGAAAGAGAGGGCTACCCGGCCGGAGAGGCCCAGCTCGTCGTCGT
>MTKZ01015238.1_pt2 | contig 11710 bp, 11 predicted proteins | sample 1042781 | NCBI WGS metagenome assembly MTKZ01 (sample SAMN06212207, study PRJNA360539) | anaerobic digester metagenome | biome: Wastewater treatment plant; material: sludge; isolation source: anaerobic digester fed with sludge from wastewater treatment plant | place: Denmark: WWTP Viborg ...
ATGTTCCATAGTACCAGGAGCTATTGTTGATTCAATAACTACAGTAACACCCTTTTTCATATTCTGGCCTATACTTCTTAAAGCTGCCTTTAAATTCTCATATGTTGGTTTTTTGTTTTCTTCTGCCACAGGAGTTTGAACTGCTACTATAATGAAGTCAGCCTTACAATACTCTTTAACATCCGCAGTTGCTCTAAAATTACCTTTTTTAATAACTTTCTCTACTAATTCATCTAATCCCGGCTCCTGACCTTTTATTGGGTTTTCTCCCTCATTTAATCTCTGTACTCTTTCTTCTAAGATATCTACCCCAATTACATTAAAACCTGCATCAGCAAATAGCATTGCAACTGGGTATCCAACATAGCCAAGACCACAAATGGCAATTGTTTCATTCTGATTATTCAAGATAGAAACTAATAAAAATTTATTTCTTAAAAAATTCTTTTATCTTTCCAATTACAAATTCAACATCCTTTTCAGTAACAAATGGATTAACAGGCAAAGAGAGAACCTCTTTAGAAAGTTTCTCAGAAACTGGGAAATCACCCTCTTTATACCCCATTTTTCTAAAATGTTCATGAAGATGTAGTGGCTTTGGATAGTAAACACCACAACCTATTTCATTCTCTTTTAGAAATGTCATCAATTCATCTCTAGTTTTACCATACTGCTCTGTTACCCTTATTGTATACTGATGGAATACATGTGTATTGTTTTCCATTATCTTAGGTGTAATTATACCTTCTATGCTTGATAGTCCTTCAGTATATAGACATGCATTTCTCACTCTCGTATTTATTATCCTATCTATCTTTTTCATCTGCTCTACACCTAAAGCAGCAGCTAAATCTGTTAATCTGTAGTTATGTCCTAGTGCTAAGTATTCATATCTTACTGCTTCATCTTGTCCATGGTGTCTAAACATTTTTGCTTGTCTAGCAATTTCATCATCATTTGTTGTTAGCATACCTCCCTCACCAGTAGCAATATTTTTCGTTGCATACAAGGAAAACGCTCCAACATTTCCAAAACTACCTGCAGTATTCCCATCTTGTGTAGCTCCTACAGCTTGGCAGGCATCTTCCAATATCTTTAAGTTGTGTTTATCTGCAATTTCTTTAACCTTTTTATATTTATATACCTGACCAAAAAGATCTACGGGAATAATTGCTTTAGTTTTTTCTGTTACTTTCTCCTCAATTTTATTTGGATCAATACAGAAATCATTTTCTGATATATCAACAAATACTACTTTCCCTCGTTCCATTAATACAGGATTTGCAGTAGCTACAAAAGTAAAAGGAACAGTAATAACTTCATCATCATCTTTTATACCTAACGCTCTTACTGCTGTATGAATAGCTGTTGTACCGTTTGAAAAAGCAATAGCATATTTAGTACCACATAGTTTAGCAAACATTTCTTCCAATTCTGCTGTTTTAGGACCCTGTGCAATCATTCCCGATTTTAAAACTTCAATAACAGCATTTATCTCCTCTTCTTCAATTAAAGGTTTCGATATAGGAATCATACTAATACAATGAAAATTTATTTAGGTTCATACCCCTTTAAATATCTCAATATTCTAGCAGGACTACCAACAACAATTGCTCCCGCTGGAACATCCTTTGTAACAACAGCACCTGCCCCAATTAATGCTTTCTCTCCAATTTTTATTCCTGGTCTTAAGACAGCTCCTGCTCCTATTGATGCATCTTTTCCAATATGTATAGAAGAGACCTGCCAATCCTGAGTACCTTTAATCTCTCCTTCTTCTGTTCTTGCTCTAGGAATCATATCGTTTGTTGTTAATGCGTTAGGTCCAAGAAAAACACCTTCTTCCATCTCCACACCGTGATAAACAGGTACATAATTTTGTATTTTTGTTTCATCGCCAATTACAACACCAGAATCAATGAATACATAATCTCCGAGAATACAGTTCTTTCCAATAGTGACACTATTACGAATATGACTATAGTGCCATACTTTAGAACCATCTCCTATCTCAACATTGTCTTCTATCATAGAGTAATTTCCTACAATACAACCAACTCCAAGCTTAACTTTCCCTAACTTACAATCCAAAATTAATGAGCCATTTCCTATTACAGAGTCTTTAGCAATCTCTGCATCAGGATGTACTCTTATATTTGTGTCTAATACAACAAAATCTTTTGTATTAAATCCATCTTTTAATTCCATATTATTTCTCTCCTTTATATATATCTTGAATAAACTTTATTGAAGAAATTGATTCAGTTATTTTTAAACCATTTCCATTTGCAATTTCTGCATATAAAACTGGGTGATTTGGACATGAACCTACATGGGTACCATAGGAATTTGGGGTTATGGCTTCTCCACTAGAAGATTCTATCTCTTCCCATTTCTTTTGCAATTCCTCTGTTTCAAAAGAAGCTTTTTCTACTTTATCCAATGCATTTCCACTAATTTTAAGATATCCCTTTGAACCCATTATCGCAATTGAACACTCTAAGTTTGATGGTTCAACAGCAACATTTACCTCAATACTACCTGAGGCTCCATTTTTATATTGAACAATGGAATAAGATGTGTCCTCAAAAGGAATATCCATATGCTTATGATTAAAGGTATCCGTTGATTTAACATCAGGAACTCCAAAGAGTAGTTGTATAATATCAAGATAATGGATTGCATATTCATAAAGAGATCTTCCTCCCTCATCAATCAATCCTCTCCAATCTTTAAAGTAGCCAACTGGTCTTTGCCATCTCTGAATAAATGAAACAGCCCTGATATCACCTAATAACTCTTCTTCAAGAACCTTTTTCATCATCTTTACCGTAGGATTATATCTTACCTGGAGGACACAGTATGCTTCTTTTCCTAACTTTTTTGCCTCTTCTTCAATTTCTTGAACCTTTTCTGCTTCGAAGGCAATTGGTTTTTCTATCAAGATATCATACCCTGCATGCAATGAATCCATTGCCATTGGATAGTGTAAATGATTAGGGGTTGCAATGACAACAAAGTCCATTTCTCCCTTCATCTCTTCTAGCATCTTCATGTAGTCAGTAAATCCTTTAACATTACCATTCTCTTTTACTGCATTATCCAAAACTTTCTCATTGATATCACAGAGGGCAACTAATTCAAAATCTTGAGAATTTTCCTTTATCGCCTCAATATGCCTAATTAATATATGACCGCAACCTATTATTCCTACTCGTCTATTCATTTTTATTATTAGAAATGTTAATTAAGGCATTATAATCTATCAACAAATTTCTTTCAATAAACAGAAACAATAAAACAACTTTAATTCCGGATATCGATATTCTTACCCCAATTAAATATCTTAAGAAAAACAAATTATAATAACAAAACTTCTTTAAAATGTTCTTTTTCAAAGTGATTTTCCAATTGTAATAGAAATGGGTATACGAAGTAAATAAAGAATTTCTAATTAATATGATATATAATCAGAATACTTATGAAAACATCAATAATAATACCTGTATACAATGCACAAGACACTTTGGAGAATTGTATTGATAGTATTCTTAATCAAACATATAAAGATTTTGAAATCATATTGATTAATGATGGTTCAACAGATAATTCCCAAGAAATTATAGAAAACTATATAAATAAATATCCCGCTGTTTTCAAGTCATATGCCCAAGTAAATTCAGGAATAGCGAAAGCAAGAAATAAAGGAATTGAACTATCCAAAGGAGAGTATTTATTTTTTATAGACAATGATGATTATATAGATAATGACTATATTGAGACATTTGTAATTGAAATAGAAGAGAAAAACTGTGATGTGGTAATCGGAGGATACAGAAGAGTATCAGAAAATGGAAAAATCCTCTATCAAAAACACCCACTTAATACTCCTTGGTCAAAATATATGTTTATCACTCCATGGGGAAGAATCTATAAAAGAGCTTCTTTACTCAAGAACAATATCTCTTTTCTCAATCTAAATATAGGAGAAGATGTAGGACTGAACATCTTAGCAAATCTAAAACTAAAGGTAGAAACAACCACATATACAGGATATAATTGGGTAAACAAAAAAAGTTCCACCTCAAACACACTACACAAGGGGATGAAAAAGAATGTAGATTTTATTCCTCTTCTAGAAAAGATTACTAAAGATTCAAAGTCTATTGATATCTCCTTGGAAGAGAAATCTCTACTTGAATATTTTATTATTAAAACAGCAATATATTACATTCTACATTCAGGAAGAAAGACAGAATATTCAATACTAAAAACCCAGAGAGATAACATATTTAAATGGTTGGAAAAAAACTATCCTGAATACATAATAAACAATAATGTTTCTCTTTTTAGACCTTTAGGAGAATCTTCTTCAACAAGAATTGCGGTTTGGATATATATCCAACTCCAAAAATTGAAATTAGAAAATCTATTTCTGAAGATTTATAGTAAAATATAACTATGAACAAATCCAAAATCTACATCACTATACCTCTCTACAACGATGAAAAAATGATTCTTAATGTAATTAAATCTTTGGAAAAAGAAGGATACAAGAATATAGTTGTTGTAGATGATGGTAGTAAAGATAATGGATATAATGTTGTAAAAGAGAATACTGATGTAATAGTAACAAAACATATCGTTAACAGAGGACAAGGAGCTGCATTACAAACAGGAATGGAAATAGCTTTAGACAGAGGAGCTAAATACATAGTTCATTTTGATTCAGATGGACAACATGATGTTAAAGATATAGACCATATGTTAGATACCCTAATAAAAGGCAAATATGACATAGTATTGGGTTCTAGATTCCTACAAAAAAACAACATCCCACTTAAGAAAAGAATAGTACTGAAGTTAGGAATATTCTTTACCTATCTACTCTCTCAAATATGGTTAACAGATGTACATAACGGACTTAGAGTAATGACAGCAGAAACAGCAAAGAAACTAAATATACAACACGATAGAATGGAACATGCATCAGAGATATTAGATAAGATAAAGGTATTAAATCTTAAATATACAGAGGTACCAGTAACAATACACTACACAGACTATTCACAATCTAAGGGACAAAGTATATCAAACAGTATTAATATTGCTTTTAAATTAATATCATCTAAACTCAAATAATGACAATTCAATATATAGCCACTGGGATCATAATCGTAGTGTTAATTCAATTCTTAATTAAAGTTCTTAAAGATCGAACACAGCTTTTTAAATTACTTTTCTGGGGAATATTTTGGGGAATAGCACTAGTATTTATTTGGTTACCTACTAATACAATAGATAAAGTAGGGCAACTATTTGGTGTTGGTAGAGGTATAGATGTCTTAGTATATTTATCAATAATATTTCTCTTCTACTATATATTTAGACAAAGCGAGAAAATTAATAAGTTAGAGAAAGAAATAACTAAGCTAGTTAGGGAAATAGCAAAAGAATGAAACAAAATCCTAAAGTTACGGTATTAATGCCCGCATATAATGCAGAGAAATATATTAAGACTGCAATAGAAAGTATTTTAAACCAGACTTACAAGGATTTTGAATTTATCATAGTAAATGACTGTTCTACTGATAAAACATTAAAAATAATTGAGGATTATGCAAAAAAGGATAAAAGAATAAAGGTAATCTCTAATACAGAGAATCAAAAGATAGCAAAGACATTAAATATTGGATTAAAGGAAGCTCAAGGAGAATACATTGCGAGAATGGATGCAGATGACTGGAGTTATCCAGATAGGATTGAAAAACAAGTGGATTTTATGGAAAAGAATCCTGAGGTTGTTCTTTCAAGTGGAAATATGGAAATATGCGATGCAGAATTAAACCGAAGAAATACATCTAATTATCCTTGCTCTGATGAAGACATTAGGAAAGTATTTCTACAATACAACCCAACAGTATCCCCTGCAATGATATGGAGAAGTAAAATATCTGAAGAGGTCGGAGGCTTTAGTCCTAATACGATGTCTGAGGACTATATGTTCTTTATGGATATGTCCTCAAAAGGAAAAATTCATAACTTAAAAGATATACTAATTAAATACAGGGTGCTAGATACATCAGCCTCATCAACTCAAATGAGAAGAGCACAGTTATCTACAATACAAATCGCTCTTACAGGTTTTTTAAAATACAACTATCCAATTACAATTAAAACACGAATTGTTATGATGAGCAGGTTCATTATTGCTTTTTTAATTCCTGCTTCCGTTTGGAGATTTATTTCATCAGGGATAAGAAGGTAATATGAAGAATATTTATGTTTTTTCTTCTTTCTACAAACCTCATCTTGGAGGAGTAGAAAAATATGTAGAAAATTTTTACAAAAGATTACCCAATCACAATTCAACAATAGTAACTTCTAAATACGAGAAACTCCTTCAATATGAAGATAAAGATGAAAACCTAAAAATTATTAGGGTTGATTCTTATCAAATACTTAAAGACAAGTACTACATACCAACCATCCAAGGACTAAAAGAAATAAATAAACTTCTTAAAATAAATCCCACAATTGAAACAGAAATACATACTCATACCAGATTCTATTTAACTAATTTTGTTGCAACAATATTGGCAAGAAAATACAAAATTAAGCATTATCACTTTGAACATGGTTCTTCATTTGTTCGAGATGGCTCTGCTTTGGTAAGATTGTTTGCATACCTCTTTGATCATACCTTAGGAAAATACATACTTAACAAATCAGATCTGGTGTTTCCCATTAGTGAAGGAGTAAGAAAGTTCTTAGAAGAAAATTATAAAAATGCTAAATTAGGTCCTACTATCTATAACTCATACAAGATTAAATATAAGAGCTTTAAACAATCGGTAAAACCAGCTAAACCTAAACTTCTTTTTGTAGGAAGGTTGGTAAAATCAAAGGGTATATATGAATTAATAGAAGCAGCAAAAATACTTAAGGAAGAGAATTTTACATTCACATTAACATTGATCGGAGATGGCTCAGAGAAATCAAATTTAGAAAAATATTTACTTGATAGTAAACTAAGTAATCAAGTGACTATAAAAGGTAGAATGCCATATGAAGAAACACAATTAGAATTTCCTAAGTATGACATTTTTATCAATCCTTCATATACAGAAGGTCTTCCCACTACAGTACTTGAAGCTCTATTTAATAACCTATTGATCGTTGCAACAAATGTCGGTGGAACGAATGAAATATTACCTGAAAAAATGCTTATTAAAATAGGGGATTTATCTCCAGAAAAAATATCAGAGTATATAAAAAATATATTAAATAATTGGGAGAAACTTCAGACTGAATACGAAAGCATATACGAAGATAGGAAAGAAAAGTTTGGTTGGGATGAGAATATTAAAAAGTATTTAGAATACTGATATCTAAATCTTTCTATGCAAATCTAATCCAATCCTTAGGCACTATCCCTCTACTAACCCTATTACTCCCAGCTAGCCATTGTTCAGGTGCTATCACTATCTTTTCTTTATTTGGATTTAACCATGCTCCCCACCAAGAAAAACTGCTATTTGCAATTATATTATTCTTACACTTACTCATTAAAATAATTGCTTGTGCTGGATTAAAATCCTCTGAGATAAATGTTACATTTCCGTCAAATGGCATATTCTCATTAACCCACTTTGAGTCATCAGAAAATACATAAATATATGGTTTCTCAACTCCTTTTTTCTTTTTTATATATCCTATAGCCTTGTAATAATAATCTTTACTCAGTAAACCGTGCCATTTACTAGCCTGAGTATTCGTAACATAATCTCCTCTTCGAATATGTAATGATATGGAGTTATCATAATTACTCTTTATCTCATCACACATCTTAATAAAGTCCTTAGTGATATGTCTCGATTTTAAACTATACATTTCCTTTATTTCTTTCTCATACTGAATAAAATATTCTTCATTTTGAAAATAGCCATCCATATAGATATCTGAAGAAATACCTGTCAATAGAGGATATTTTATAATATTCGACATTGTTAAGTATGAATCTAGTTTTAGTATTGGTAAAAAACCCCTACTATATTGTTTCTTAACTTTAATAATTTCCTGTTCTGTAGCAAATTCATAAGGCATATCAAAGAAATTGAGTTGAAATTCTCTTGGAGTTTCATTCTTAAATTCACTTTGGTTTTTAAAATGTCCAAGATCTATTTGNNTGTCCAAGATCTATTTTAAATTCCATATCTTTATCTTTTGCAAGAGAATATCCAGCAGCATATTCAAACATTTGGTTTCCCAATCCTCCCTTTAAATTTGAGACAATCATACTATTTCTTCCTAAATTTATATATTTCTGAAGTAAAAAGCTTGATTAGATTAAAAAACAACCATGAACTATACATAGAAACAAGAATATTACTATTCAATACTTTCTTTTTTATCATATCCATATTATAACTAAGATAATAACAAAATATTATTCAACTGAATATATAAAGATGAAGGAATTTCTAAAGAAAAACAAATACTATATCTTCCCAGCATTCGTAATTATTTGTGTAGTGATACTTTCCCTCCTTAGATTAAATGGATCATCTGTAGCTATGTATGATAAATTTTTAAATCAAGATATTACTAAGGATAGAAATTTATTACTCGGAGTACCAAGAGCCGTAAGAAGTGACCAATATATAGGTGGAATACCAACCTATTCATCTCAAAACCTTAATTATGAGACAACAATCAATACAGATATTGGAGAAGGCATGAGAATGGAAACTCAGAATGTACCTACTAGAACCTTCTTTTCTATCTTCAGACCAACAAATTTCTTCTTCTATTTTTCAAATGACACCGAACTCTCGTATAGTTTCTACTGGTGGAGTGAAATGGGTTTAATGATTATTTGTATATATCTCTTACTATTAGAAATAGCTAACAAGAATTTATTAATCTCAATATTAGGTTCATCAATACTCTTTTTAACTCCCTTTTTCCATTGGTGGAATCAGTTTAGCTGTATTACTTGGATTTCTTTAGGAATTTTCTTCTACCTTAAAATTATTAAAGAGAAAAAACTACTTAAGATGGGATTATACGGCATAGGCTTTACCTACTCTTTAATTTGCTTTGCTTTAATCTTGTATCCTCCATTTCAAATTCCATTAGCATATGTAGCACTTTCTATAGGAATAGCTTCCATAGTCTCAAATTGGAAAAATATTAAAACTAATTGGAAATATATCTTTCCAATAATAATAGTATCCTTTATTATAACAATTTTAAGCATACTGCTATTCTTTAATTCTTATAAAGAAGTTATTGAAATTACTACAAATACTGTTTATCCTGGTGCTAGATTTGTTCAAGCAGGAACTGGAAACCTATTTCATCTCTTTGATGGCTTCTATAATCTGTTACTACAAAAGGACTCAAATATTGCACCCTTTGGTAATCAAAGTGAATCTTCAAATTTCTTTCTACTCTTCCCCCCGTTAATAATATGGATACTTTTTAAGAATATTTTTAGCTATATAAAAACTAAAAAAATAGATATTTTAGGGGTTCTATTGTCAATCTGTATGATTTTCTTTTTAATATTCTATCTTGTTTCCCTTCCTGATTCTTTCTCAAAATATTTACTATTCTATATGGTCCCACCCCAAAGATTTTTTATCGGGATTGGATTTGCTAGCTACTTGTTAATCTTCCACTATCTATCAAATTGGCAGTTTTACAAGGATAATACAAGAATTGGAACAGTTTCAATAATACTTTTATCCCTTCTCTTTGGAATATTTACTTTTTTTGTTGGTAAAAATCTTTTTCAAATTTCTCCAAACTTTTTCAAAAACCCAGCAATAATTTCTCCCGACCTGAAAATATTATTAACAAGTATATTTACATCAGGATTAATCTTTCTAATATTAAAGGGATACAAAAAATACTTTTTACTGTTAATTTTACTTTTTGCTATTGTTTCTACTATTCTTATCAACCCCCTCTATAAGGGTTTAAAACCCTTAATTGGAACAGACTTAGCAAGATATATTCAAGAAATTAGTAAAAATGATACTTCAAAATGGGTAGGATATAACAGCCTAGCACTATCGCAATATGCACTTGCAAATGATGCAAGTATTATTAATGGGGCGCATACTTACCCCCAATTTATGATTTGGAAACAAATAGATTCAAATCGGGAATACAGAGATATATACAATAGATTCGCATATCTTTTGGTAAGTGAGAAAGAGATTGATGAGGAGTCAATAACTTTAATTGCACCAGATACTGTTGAAATTAATATGGACGCATGTGATCCAATATGGAAATCTCTAGATGTAGAACACATTATTTCTAGCGGGGAATTAAATGGATCCTGTCTTGAATTAAAAAAAGGATTTGGTCAGTATAATGTGTTTATTTATGAAGTTAATTAAACTATTCTTTCCTAATCCTAAAATCCTCATGTGCATATGATAAATTATCATTGTAAAAAGGATCTCTCCCACCCATATATTCAATATACTGTGGCCATCTTTTTCTTAACTTCTCTGCATTAACCTCATCCCTTTCTAAATCCTTATCCTCTAATCTACTAACAGATTCATAATGTATTAACTCTGTATAAGGAGTATAAACATTATACAACCCCCTCTCAAATAATCTAATACCAAAATCTACATCCTGATATGCAGGATCAAAAGATTCATCAAAACCACCCATATCTAAAAACAATTTCCTTCTAACCATAACACAAGCCCCAGTAACAGCTAAATAGTTTCTAACATTAACAACACAACCCTCATAACCAAAAGTATCACCTTCTAACAACCTATGAGAATGTGCAGCTGCACCACCAGCACCAACTATTACTCCAGCATGTTGTATCTTACCATCAGGATAGTAAAGCTTAGCACCAACACTACCAACCTCTGGTAATTGACACCACTCTAACATACTCTCCAACCACCCATCATTCAAAACCTTCACATCATTATTTAGTATTAACATATACTCCCCATCTATCTGTTTACTAGCCCAGTTATACAACTTCCCAAAATGAAAAGGCATATCATATTCTAAAACCTTAACCCCTCTCTTTTTAATCTCTTCAAAATATCTCTTACTCTCTACCTCCTCACTCCTGTTATCTACAACCACAATCTCATAATTACCGTACTTAGTATGTTCCTGTATACTATCAATTGCTCTTTCTAAATACTCCACCTTGTCTTTGGTTGGGATTACAATACTAACCTTAGGATCACCAATGATGTCAAACTTAACTCTCCAACTACCCTCGAAAGAACCCTCTAAAACCTCACCTCTCAACTTCCTTCTCTCCAAATATCTCTCTAACACACCTCTCTGATTCTCATATGCCCAATCCTTAGCACCACTACCAGCTAAAGCTGTAGAACCCGGATACACTCTCCAATGGTAAAGTATCTTTGGAATATGTAATACATTCCAATTACCTCTAGTAACATACCTAAGTACCAAATCCCAATCCTGAGCCCCCTGTGTACCCTTAACAAGTCCACCCAACTCTTTAACTACATCTCTCTTGTAACAGGTAACATGTGTCGTATACATCTGTGCTGTTAGAGTATGAGGAGACCAATCAGGCCAAAAAGAGGGATCAAACCTTCTTCCATATTCATCTATTTTGTCAAAATCACTATACAAAAATTCAACCTTAGGATTACTATTAATACCCTTTGCTAATTCA
>MTKZ01040904.1_pt1 | contig 11710 bp, 7 predicted proteins | sample 1042781 | NCBI WGS metagenome assembly MTKZ01 (sample SAMN06212207, study PRJNA360539) | anaerobic digester metagenome | biome: Wastewater treatment plant; material: sludge; isolation source: anaerobic digester fed with sludge from wastewater treatment plant | place: Denmark: WWTP Viborg ...
AAGGGGAAGCCTTATTTGCAGGCGGCATAATCTGGAGCAATTCAGTCTTGCGGCAGGGCGATCTCATTAGGGATGCGGCCTTGCCGATGAGAGGACAGCAGATGGCAACCATTGAGGAGCAGATCAAGGCCCTGGAAGAGGAGATCTTCAACACCCAGAAGAACAAGGCTACGGAGCATCATCTGGGCAAGATCAAGGCCAAGATCGCCAAATTGAGGGCTCAGCAGGAGCTGCAGAAGATCAAGGGCGGCGGTGGGGGCAGAAGATACTATATCAAGAAATCGGGAGACGCCACCGTGGCCCTGGTCGGCTTTCCATCGGTGGGAAAGTCAAGCCTGCTCAACTATCTCACAGGCTCCAAATCCGAGGTTGCCGCCTATCAGTTCACCACCCTGGAGGTCATCCCCGGGGTGATGAAATATAAGGGAGCCGAGATCCAGATCCTGGATATGCCCGGCATCATCAAGGGGGCGGCCAGGGGCAAGGGCCGGGGCAGAGAGGTCATCACCGCCGCTCGGGCGGCGGATATAATTCTGCTTCTCGGGGATGTCTTCAACTATCGTCTGGACATCCTGGAGAGAGAGCTATATGATGCCGGGATAAGGCTGGACAAGCAGCCCCCCAACATCCATATCACCCAGGAGAAGAAGGGGGGCATTATCGTGCGCAGCACCGTGACGCTCACCAAGATGACCGAGTTTGAGATCGCCGAGATCATCCGGGCCTATGGCATAGTCAATGCCAGCGTCACCATTCGCGAGGATATCGATACCGACAGCCTGGTTGACTTTCTGGCCGGAAACCGGGTTTACATTCCCTCCGTGGTGGCCATAAACAAGTTCGACCTGAAGTACGGTGATCTGGAGAGCAGGATCAGCCAGGACCTGGGGCGGGACTATCTTCCCATATCCTGCGCCACCACCATGGGCCTGGAGGATCTGAAGGATCTCATCTACGAGAAGCTGGGATTCATTCGGGTTTATCTCAAGCCCAAGGGGGGCAAGGCCGATCTGGAGGAGCCGCTGGTACTTTTAGACGGCAGCACGGTAAAGTCGGTCTGCGAGCACCTGCACCGCGATTTTGTCAATCTATTCCGCTATGCCCTGGTCTGGGGCGAGAGCGCCAAGTTCCCCGGCCAGTCCGTGGGCCTGGAACATGAGCTCGAGGACTGCGATATACTCTCCATCATCACCAAGAGAAGGTAGCGAGCCGGCGGGGCACTGATCTAATGCTTTTGCACCATATGCAGCAGGCCGCTGTTGCTGCTCTTATTTTTAAAGAATATCCCGCAGCTTGCTGGGGGGATGGTCAGGAAACCCGTCTTAAGAAAAGCTGCATATTCTGCATGCAATGATTGAGATAAAAAAAGGCGAATCATTGTGATCAGAACACTCCATGGTGGCTACTATCAAGTCCCTTGTATATCCGCTCCGCAAACTCTATTTCTTCGTTTGCCCATGTATCTCGGTGTTCTGATATGAGGATGAGAATACCATTGAAAAGGACAATTTCGCATGCGCGTTCAACGACGCAGTCCCGTATTCGGGGATAATGACTAGTTTCAGTCGTGGGGTCTTTGTCCCAAAAAGTAAACAGCCTTCACTGCCCATATCAGATCCTAACTTGGCAGCATAAGGACGAGGTTTTTCATCCGCCACATATGAGCCCTTCTTGAGGCTCATGGACGTTCTGTCTGAGATCTACAGCTACTTCTTTTATATTTTCTGGATATTCAGATGCTTGCCTGCGTCTCTGCTACTCTTCTTTGTCTATTTGGGATATTGCTCATCACCGTCCGACTGAAACGAACCTGTCACATTTGCCAGGACGCACCAAAGAATCTTGATGAAACCGCAGCATGAATTCCTTTATGGCCATCTGAAACGACCAGCACAACACCGTTCAAATCCGCGATCTCTTAGCTCATCAAAGAATCCAATCCAGAAAATCCTTCGCTCTCATTGTCCGTTATCTTGGCTCTTAGGATCTCGCGATATCCATCGTCACGAATACCAGTGATTACAGGAAACGCCTTAGCGACATATTTTCCACCATCCCGGACTTTGAAATAGCTTGCGTCGACAAGAGATGGGGATTAGGGCGCTCAATAGGTTTCTTGAGGAACTCCGATATCTTTTCATCCAACTCCTTGGCTATCCTGGATACTCTCGAAGCTGATAAGCGTTCAACGCCAGATGGGAGAAAACTTCTTTGATTCGTCTCGTTGAAACTCCTTGAAGATACGACTCAGCTGTCGCATTTGTTAGCCAGAGACTTCAGATCAACAAAAAATTTCATTACTACTATTTATCTTAGGACAGGGACACAAATTCAATTTACTCACATGAAACGGCGAAGAACCAATTAGATTCAACTGCTGTCAATATATTCATCTCGCGCAGCGCTGGAGCAGACAGGCTGTATGATAAGATAAAAAAAGAGATCGGAAAAGGAAAAGGGTAAGTGGCATGATAAAGATAAAGAGCTATCAAGGGCAGGAAGAGATCGGAGTGTCGCTATTCTCTGATGTTCAGATTGAAGACTAAAGGCAATTTGCAATTTGCAGAAATTAGTTATAGATGAACGTAAATTCTTTTATAAGCATGTATGATCTAGCCATCTTATGGACGGCAGGATCGCCTTCGTTAAGGTGAGAAATTATGCAGAGGAGGAGCCTGACAATATTCACAATTTTTTTCCTATCGGCTGTATCACTCCTGGCCAGCGCTATCTTAATGAGCTTTCTTATCTGGGCACATACAGACCTCTTCAGTCGCTGGCAGCTTTCACTCTGGCCTATTAAGCCTGAGCTTATTTTGCATACTTTTTGGCTATATCAATTGATCATCCCGGCGGCTATAGTTGCATGCATCATTTTCTATATAATTATCAATTTCAGGAAGAAAGTGACTTATTATGGCAGAATAATTTGGATTGAATTGTTTTTGTACTGGATTCTGGTAATTATTCTATTCATCATCCTAATCGGAATACCGGGTTATTTAAACCCTCGATTAAATCCCTACGACAGGCCTCTTCCTTGGGTCATGGCTCTATTGAGCATTCTTTTTTTAATCTATTATGTGATAATAGAGGTGGCTTTATTGCGCTTAAGCCGGCGCATTTCCAGTCTCTCTTTTCTCAGGCTTATCTTCTTCCGGCGTTTTACCATCATAGGAGATTCTGTTATCCGTCTGGAAAAGGGCTGGAGAGCCAATGCCGTCAAATTCATTGATGTGCTCGTAGGGGTGTGGCTGGTGCAGAGCTTAAGCCGCATCCTCTGGCATATTGCCGGACCCGGAAGTTTTGATGAATTCAATTACTCCGAGATAATCCGGCTGCCAAATAATACCTCAACCGGATATATATTTAATAATTTTAATATAAATAATTCGAGCAAGCTGGCTGCCATTTCCTTTTCTGGAGACAACTTTGCTTTGGACCTGATATCGAGCATATCTTCTCTTCTATGGAACAACTGGATGGAGATAGTAGCAATATGGTTCTTGCTGGAAGTTATATCCGTCACTCTGTCCAGCTCCAAGAAGGTAGTTATAGTTGATGGTTCGGAGGATAGTGCTACATCAGCCAAGAAAGACAGTGAGAAGAAAGGGGAGGCTAAAGAGACTGCAACAGCCCCCACAAGGCTGTCCGAATTGCTGGCGGTGAAGCTGGCCCGAATCAATAATAACTATCGCGCCTTAGATGAGAAACGTCCCATACAATCTGCATGCGGTGTGGGCGAGCCTATTGATGCTGCCATTAAAACAGAGCACCTGGATGATATATCCCTTGGCAGCTCCAATATAGGCCTGGGACCTTTAAGCATTCCCACCCGCTCCATATCCGCTCTTATATCTCACATTCTGCGTGGTCCTAAGATAGTAGTCAGCCTCCACTGCCGGAAGGACGAAGAAATTCAGGATAACAAAAGCAGATGGTTTCTCACCGCCAGTATGACCGGGAAAGCTAAAACCTACAGCTGGCTGGTGGACAGCGCAGATAGCATTGAGGAGGATTTCCGGGGAAAAGAGAGGACTGTAGACGATATGGTGATGGAGATGGCTCACAGAATCTCCAGCAGCCTGCGAGAAGAGAAAACAAGCCAGAGCATAAACTGGAAAGCCATGTGGAAATACAATGAAGGAATAAGGGCTTACCGTGATTGTCTCAACACCACCAGACAGCACAAATTCTATTTGAGCAAAGCTGAAAAAAATTTCCTTGATGCTATTGAGGAGCAAAACACTTTCAGTCAGGCTTATTATAACCTGGGTGTGGTCTATGCCGAACTCAACCAGCTAAGCGCAGCCGAAGCCTGCTTCCAGAAAGCCATAGATGCCGATCCGCAGCTATGGGAGGCCTATTATGCCTTGGGCATTGCCGTATTCCGGCTGGGAAAGGAAACGGAGCAACAATATAGGCTTTTAGGCATGAGCATGGATGCCGAAGATCTGAAGGCGGCCAAAAAAAGGATCAAAGAAAACTACAGCAAAGCCATCCGTCTTTGCCAGAGGGTGGAAGAGATAAGACACAGTCAAGACGGAATGATATTGGATATAAATTATAATATCAGAGCCAAAGTCCAGAATCTGAAAGGAAACGCTCTGGCGCGCCAAGGCTGCATGAATTGCCCGGCAAATAGAATAGATATGCCTTGCGGGAAGGGATCGGGAAAAGATAATTACGCGGATTTGAAGGCTGCAAGAGATTCATTAGAGGAGGCAGTTTATTCCTCCTGGAGGGGTTTGATAAAGGAATCAGTTCTAAATGAGACCGCAGAAGATGAATCGAAGATAGTCTCAGAATGCACCCAGGATCTGGCGGATATCTACTTGAAGATGATCAACTGCAATAAAGATAATGCAGATAGTCTGATAAGCAAAGCTCGCTCTTTGCTTCTGCAGGCAATTCTGATAAACAACGCTCGCTCTATGCTTCAGCAGGCAATTTATGTTTATCCCAATGACATTAACCTCTATCTACTTCTGGGCAAAGTCAGCGAATATCAGAAAAAGGGAGGACGTAAATTCGCCGAAATGATTTACTATCAAGCCCTTCGCATAAAGCCGGAAAGCCCTCGCCTCAAAGCTCATTATCTTGCATCGGATGAGAAGGAGAAGAATAATGGTGAAATAAAAGGTGCCAAAGTCTGGTTGGATGAATGTGAGCGTTCAGGTTGCATGGATAATGATATCTATGAGGAGACATTTTATTTCCTGGCAAAAGCCATTGAAGAGGACTGTGATACAAACAAGTACGCTTTTTTGAGAGATCTCTGTAAGAAGGAGAAGCTGGAGTCTAATCTGGGAAAAATCTTAGGAAAAGGAGAGGGCGCTGCGTCCATTTTGCAAAGGAAAAAATGCGTCTGCTCCTGTGAGGAAGATGCTACAGTGTGCACAACACTCTTGCGCCTGGCTAGAGATTGGGGAGAGGAAAACATAGATTGTCAATGCCTTCTCACTGCCCTCAGGGATCTGGAAGGCAAATTTCCGGAAAAGGCTCTTCGCAAAGATCTTAAAAATATAATATATAGTTACATAAAGATAGATGGAAAGAATTTAAATCTCCAGAGTTGGACTGAACTAGGGCAGGTAGATCGTGAAAGGAATCTTCTGAAGCTGGTAGATGATCTATTTCATCTAGGATTGATCTACTTTGAGATGGGAAGAATAAAGGCTGAAGCCAAATTGGATAAGGCCGATGAAAGAGAATTCAGTGGAATATGGCAGAAAATTCATAATGACAAGGAGAAATATCTCGATCAAGCTAAAGACTGCTTCCTCGTCCTACTAAAGATTTTAGAATATGGGATAGATAATGAGCTTGCGTCCAAGGATGATTCGAAGGAAATTCAACCAGGATTGAAAATTAGATCATCTGGAAAATGCAGAATGAATTATGAGGATGATTTATTTAGTATTTACTATAAAATTAAAAGCGCTCACTATCTGATCGAATCCGGTAAAATCCTTCTGGAGCTGGGAAGGGTCAAGAGATTATTGGAGCCTATGGACAGTGAAGGATCAGTAAGCTGGAATGATCTTCTGAAAGACAGAGAAAGGCTTATCGATTTCGTTAAACGTCAATTCTGCATCAATTGGATAAAAGACAAGGAGTTAAACATAGATATAAAAGAGAACGCTATAATAGTCCGCAATGAGAATAACCTCATATCATTAAAACTTAGAGATAATACTTTAGCAGTAGAAATCGATGACTTTGGGGCTAAAGAATTAAGAGTAGAGAACGAAAATGGAGATAAAATTATCCACACCGGAACTAGCAGCTGCTATGAGTGCTTTATATGCTCCATGCAGGCTTTTCAAAAAGCTAAGAGAATTCTCAAGCAGACCGATCCGGAGGAGATCGGACGAAAGAAGATCAGATTGCAGCTGGCAAAGACATATCAGGCATGCGGAAAATTGCATATCGCTCTTAAGGAGGCTCAGAAGGCCAGGATTGAGAATCCCTTAGATTATGAAGTTCTCACCGTCTTGGGAGATATCTTCTGCGAACTGAAAGAGTTCAAGTTCGGCCTGACTGAACTGGAGAATGCTATATCCTGCAAAGCAGATGATCCGGCTCTCTTGCTCAACGTGGGCAGAGCTCATTTTTGGGCGGGCAAGGATTGTCGCAAGAAAAATGGAGAGGACAGGACTAGAATTTTGAAAAAAGCCAAAGAATATTTGGAAGAGGCTTTAGAGATAGAGGATAGATCGAGAGTACGCCAGCGGGGAGAGATACGCTATTGGATTGGAAAGACGCTGTTAGAGATGGCGAGATACGATGAAGCCATGCCCCATTTCAGGATCCTCTCCCAACCACCTCTTCGCAGTCCCCTGACCAGGACATATCTAGGTTATGCCTATGTTCGAAGCAATACCCATGAGGAAGGCGAGCGGGAGTTATCCAATCTTATCAAATCCTATCCTAAACCTTTAAATGGGATTGTATATGGCTGGAGATTTAATGATCAGGTGGATGCCAATGAGATCCTGGCTTGGGCTCATATCTATCTGGCCTATTCGTATGCTCTGAGGGATGCTAACTTATACGAATCCTGGAAGATAGCAAGCAAGTCACAGAAATTCATCAGGAATATGAAGGAAAAGGGCGATCATAAACATAGCACCAGAGATGATGCTGCCGATAATCTCCCCAATGCACATCTTTCACTGGAAGACTATACTCAATCCGTACCGGAGCCCCGCAAAGAATGGTTGGATAGCCTGCAGGAGTACTCATGCATTAAATGCAATGGAGATTATTATAAACACTATGAATCACCTCTCTTTAGTCTCCAGAGCGATGCGATCTGCATAGAATTCGATCCATGGGAAGGCCCGAGAAAGAGGAGGGTAAAAGCTAATCTGGCAAAATGCTCCGGTTTGATCTGTCACAAGATGGGCCACCATTCTCCGGCCATTAAATTTCTGGAGGCGTCGGTTTCCTTGTATCCCGATGCTGAAGCATATCTCATCCTGGCCCGGGCATGGCAGGGAAGGCTCAATCAGAGCGAGCCATCAGAGTCTGAAAAAGCTCTAGTCGACCGAAAGATATTGGACCTATGCCAGCAAGTCGAGAAGCTGGATGTGAAACAGAAGTATGCCCAGGATCTGCAAGATTTTAAGGCGAGATATGTTAATGGGCAGTCAGGGCAACCTGTCGGAGAGGATACAGCCAAAGACAAATCCAGCAAATAGCCAATAGACAGATGGTGACCCGGCATGCCCCATAGTTCTTATTTTCGTCGGCAATGGACGCATCGGTTGGCATTTTAATTGTTCGCAACTTTGATAAGTCCATCAGAATCTCCTCGATAGAACTTTTGTCGAGCATCTTAGCTCCCTAGCCCTCCGGAGCACAATTGCTGGTTGCGTGCCATGTTTTCTGCAAAATTTCCAGCCCCGTTTTATTGCTCATCTGATCTTCTCTTCCAGATGCCGCGGCAGAGGATGGTTGCCGCAGCCCCTCCCGGCGGATATCAGATCAATGGGATCTATTCCCAGGGGCAGGGGGTCCAGCTCGTAGGTGGCAGTAGTCTCCTGCTCTTCCGCGGTGAAAATGGTCAAAATCAGCCTGGCCTTGCGGTCCAGAATATTGACAAAGAGATAGGACTGACCCCGCAGGCGGGGCAGGCTCTCTTGGAGACGATGATACTCTTCGGTTGATCGCACGCTGGTGAGGGCAAAGGCCTCGGGCAGGCTGAGGTCAAATCTCACCTTTTCCGGATCGAGGAATATCAGATCTTCTGATGGAATCATGAGGGCAATAGTACGGGCAGCTCTGGGGGCAAAAGGGTTTCTTCCCATGAATGTTTAGCTGGCACAGGCCGGGATCTGGCGATGGCTTCAAGAGGCTGAGCCTTAAGGAGGTTGATTTTGGAAAGACAAATTCAGGCTGCTGCTCACAGAAACGATGCTTTCTCCATCCATTTCGCCCTGTGAGGACAGGGGCCGGGCAGCCCAAAAGGCTGAGATCCCCTCTTCTGAAAATTCATAGGCCTCCCCGGACCGGGAGGTCAGATTTCCCTGGAGCAGGGATCTCTGGTGGAAGATGGTCCGGCTGGTCTCGGGCGGTTTGAAGTCCAGGCTGGTGGCCTCAGCCTGCAGCACATCCACGGTGAAATTGAGCTTATACTCGCCGCTCTCCGCCTCGACCCGGTAGGTGGAGGGATAGCCGAGGCCGGTTTTATTGTCCAGATAGCTGCCGATCTCTGTTAGCATGACCCTATTCTGGGGAAAGACTATGCTTTTGCCCTCCTTTTCCACTCCCAGGAAAGCCAGCCTCTGCTCCCCGGTGATCTCTCCCAAGGAAAGGCTGAAGCCGTCCAGGGGCTCTGCCACCCAGGCGGTGGTCATCCGGACATTAGCCAGGTCAAAGCGGCCCCAGGCGTGGTCGTGATAGCCTTTGCCCATGACATCCACGGTCTTGTTTCCTATGGTCAGGCTGCCCCGAACCTGGGAGGAGGGCATATATACCAGCCATTTGATCCAGTCTCCCGCCAGGAGGCCGAGATGAGCCTGGACCGGGACGGCAAACCACCGCCTGGCCAGAGGCTGGAAGGTCAGATCCCAGGATATGGCCTCGCCTCCTGGGGCACTGCCCTCCACCGAGCCCCATACATGCAGGTCTGACTCCTCATGGGGGGAGAAGCCGCTGCCGTCTATCTCCAGCATGGGCGAGCGCCTGTCCCCGCCAAAGCCCCCGCTCTGATGCGCTCCAAAGGCAGCAGGCTGGCCCTCCTGCATTGCCAGGGCCTGCACCTCTATCTTTCTATTTTGGGAGATGTTGTCCGGATCGCTGAGCAGGTAGAGGAGCATGAGCTGGGTCTCATTGTCCTGGATAAAAAAGCGCCACCACTCCTGGTAAAGCTGGTCGTCTATGCCGTTTTTCATATAGTGATAGGCATCGTCCTCTGCAGAAGCATCCACAGCTGCTCCGCAGGGATGGACCGGGAAGATGAGGGACAATAAAGCCATCAACAAAGCCATTTTTAATGCCAGATGCTTGCCCAGGAACCGTCTCATGATCTTAGCATTTGCCTTTCAATCCAAATATATCTATTCTTTGAGCTTTTCTCCTCAGGTCAGCATCTCCTTATTCTCCGGCATGGGCCATCACTCAGGCAGCATTGCGCTTTTGTTTTATTTTGTCCAGAAGCTTTACCGCCTCCTCCGGGCTTTTAGCCGCCAGGGCTCCGGGCAGCTCCCAGCTTCCCAGGCTTATGAGGGGCAGGTTCATCTTCAGGGCCAGAGCCATCTCCGACAGCGTCCCCATCTCTCCGGGCAGGGCGATCACGGCATCGGCGCTCTTGACGATGATGGCATTTCTGGCCTGGCCCATGCCGGTGACGATGGCGATATCCACAAAGGTGTTGGCCTCCTCCCTCTCGCCGGGCAGAATTCCTACGGCCATGCCCCCGCCCTCCTGGGCTCCCCGGCAGGCCGCCTCCATCACCCCTCCCCGCCCGCCGGAGAGGAGGATGTGGCCCTGCCGGGCCAAAAGCCATCCCAGCCGCCGGGCGGTCTCGCAGGCCTCCGGGGAGCAGAAGCCGCCACCAACCACTGCAATTTGCATAGATCTCTATTGTCGCCGGTGAAAGATAAATAATGGCATTGGCATAACAGAAGGCCAGACAGAGCTGGGGGCTTGAGGCAAATGGACCAAAGAAGTCTTCTCAGAGCGGTATTCCGAATTGTCAATCGCTTTATTGTGGTTCCAGGATTCAAGATTGGACTGGGCAGATTCATCTCTAATCCCCTCACCGGGAATATCATGGTCCTGGGAATCCGGGGAAAAAAGACGGGAAAGATCCGCTACGCTCCGGTCAGCTTTGCCCGGCGGGATGATAAGGTCTACTGCTATCAGGGAAAAGAGACCCGGGGCCAGTGGTATCTCAACATCCAGGCCCATCCAGATGTTGAGGTGCTCCTGCCTCAGGGGCGCTTCTCCGGCCGGGCGGAAGAGCTCCTCGATGGGCCGGAGCGGCTGAAGGCCTTGAGGATGCTCTTGCAGGGCAGCGGCCTGAGCCGATCCATGTACGGATTTGATCCGGCTGAGGCACCGGATGAGGTGCTGGAGGAGAAGACTAGGGGAATTCCGGTGATAGGGATCACTCTAAATTAAAGATAGGCAAATCCCTGCTTCCGTGCTCGGCATGATATTAGAGACCGAGGCATAGGAGGACAATGCAATATGGCGAATATCTTCCTATCTCTTGCTCTCTCAGGGCTTCTTCAGTTTGCCTTTGCCGATCAGCTCATTGATCCTGGCATCAACAACTCTGACAATCTCATCCTGGTCCATGAACTGGCCGTTTGATTTTAATTCTTCCCTCTCCGATGCCTCTCTCAGGAAGATGCGCATGGGATTGATGAAGAACGGTTTTTGCCCGTCCCTCAGCCTTTTTCTGGCCTCCTTTAGCTCAAAAACAAAGCCGCTCTTGTTGCTGGGCTTGTCGGCGGTGCCATCCGGGCCGAAGAAGAAGGTATTCAGGGCCTCTTTCGATCTCTCTGTCAGCCTGATCTGCTCGGAGCCGCCATTCTTCTCACCTTTCCCTTCCTCCTTGCCCTCATAAAAGAGGTCCTCCGGCCTCTGGCGGATATACTGCAGAGCAAGGGAAATGACCTGACAGAACCTGTTCTCCAGGGTGCCCTCTTTGAGATAGGCTTTACCGTCTCCTCCATAGGGATTTCGGAGAAGGATCAGGACCTCGTTTTCTCCCTCACCCATCTTTCGAAGCGGCCAGATGTTCTCTGGCAGAATTCCGGTCTTCCTGGAGAGAGCCTCCCTGATCTTCTCTGAATCGATGTATCCCCGGNNTGATTTCTGGCTCTGGGAATGGATGCATAGAGGGGAACGAATAATGGAGGACGGGAGAGCCCTCCCGAGAAGTGCTGGGCTATGGCCTGGCTGGGGGGGATCTCATCGGGATAGTCCCTACCGGCGACAATCGGCTGCATGATCTTATGAATGAAACGGTTGGCGGAGGCGTAATCATTTCCGAATCTCTTGAGCAGGATCTCATTGTCGATTATGATCACGCCATTGGCACCGCTGCCTTTGGTCATAAGATCGTATATGGCGCTTATGGCTGCCAGGTTCCTTCTGCCCTCCTTGGAGAACTGGGCTCTATCGGCATAGTCTCCCAGCTCAGTCAATATGCCCAGGGTAAAGACGGGGTAGTCGGCTTTGCCCTCATTTC
>MTKZ01003924.1_pt1 | contig 11705 bp, 12 predicted proteins | sample 1042781 | NCBI WGS metagenome assembly MTKZ01 (sample SAMN06212207, study PRJNA360539) | anaerobic digester metagenome | biome: Wastewater treatment plant; material: sludge; isolation source: anaerobic digester fed with sludge from wastewater treatment plant | place: Denmark: WWTP Viborg ...
CGACCTCATCGGCCCCGACGACCTGGCCCGGGAGCCGCTGTCGACATCGACGCCCACCCCCACCTCGGACTGTCGACGCTGACCTACCTCCTCGACGGGCGGCTCGGCGCTGCTGGGAGAGCAACCTCACCGTGCTTGACTCGATGGTCTCGACCATCGACGAGTGGAAGGACCGGGGCGAGGCGGGTTCAGCCGGGCCTCAATAATGGTGCTCATCGGCGTCAGCTTCGGCCTTGGTTGCGTGAACGGTGCCCGCAGGGTGCTCTGGTGGTCCGTAGATCGCGTAGACCTTGAGGGGCTCGTCTCCAATGTTGGTGACGTTGTGCCAGGCCCCAGCCGGGACCAGTATCGCCCAGTCGTCGCCGACCTCGCGGTCGAAGGGGAGGTCGTCTTCAGATGGGCCCATCTGCACTCGTGCCCGGCCAGCTTCGACGCGAAGGAACTGGTCTCCGTGCTCGTGGACCTCAAGGCCTATGTCTCGTCCTGGTTCGATGCTCATGAGGGTCAGCTGGAGGTTGGACCCGGTCCAGCGGGTGGTGCGGTAGTTCTCGTTGGCCAACGTGTCGGCCTCGATGTTCGTGACGAAGGGATTCGGTCCCTCTTCGGTCAGCTTGGTGCTGCTCATCGGCTTCTCCTCAGTAGGTGGATGAAGTTCTCAGGTCTACCTGAGTCTGGGGCTGCGGGTCGGCTCACGCAGCAGGTGCCCGGTCGGGCAGGGGAAGAATCGTGTCGGCGATCTGGGCGAGGGAATCAATCTGCCCCGGGGTGAGACGGTCGACGAACAATCGGCGGACCGCAGCCAGGTGACCGGGTGCGGCAGCTTCGATCTCGGTCCGTCCGGCCGGAGTGATGACGACGAATGCACCGCGGCGGTCATCTCCACAGGCTTCCTTGACGACCAGGCCACGCTTCGCCATGCGGGTGACGTGGTGTGAGAGCCGGCTCTTCTCCCAGCCGAGGGTGTCGCCGAGCTCGAACAGGCGCATCTGGCCGGTTGGTTGGTCGGTGAGCGTGACGAGGACGTGATAGTCGGGATACGACAGGCCTGACTCGACGGCGAGCTGCTGGGCGAGTTCGTGCTCGAGGTGCATCTGCATGAACTGCAGACCCCGCCACGCCCGCTCTTCTTGTTCGGTCAGCCACCGCACGTCATCCATGGTGGAGACCATACCAGGAAGTAGTTGACACGTCATCCGGCGTTGATAGATGATGTGTCCACCATTTAGAAGCCCATCACCAACGATCAGGAGATCTGCCATGAGCACCGCAACCATCCCCACCGCCCTGACCGGCACCTACGTTCTCGACGCCAGCCACAGCCGCATCGGGTTTGCCGCCCGCCACGCCATGGTCTCCAAGGTCCGCGGCTCGTTCAATGAGTTCGAGGGCTCTGGATACTTCGATGCCGAGGACCCCACCAACTCGAAGCTGTCGCTGATCATCCAGGCCGCCAGCATCGATACCCGCAACGCTGACCGTGACGGCCACCTCAAGAGCAACGACTTCTTCGACATGGAGACATACCCGGAGATCACCTTTGCCTCTACCTCGGTCGAGCAGGTCGACACTGAAAACTTCCGGGTCACCGGTGATCTCACCATCAAGGACGTCACCAAGCCGGTGACCATCGACTTCGAGTACACCGGCAGCGCTGTCGACCCGTACGAGAACCAGCGGATCGGTTTCGAAGGCAACACGAAGGTCAACCGCAAGGACTGGGGCGTCAACTGGAACGCCGCCCTGGAGGCTGGTGGCGTCTTGGTGGGCGAGCAGGTCACCCTCGAGTTCGAGGTCTCTGCGATCCGCACCTCGTGAGTCTCGCCAGTTCGCTGCCGCCTCTCGGAGGTGGAGGCTGCGGCGACTGCCTCTTGCCGCGTCGCTACTGGGCGGCGTGGACTCGGATGCTGTCGAGCACCATCTCGACGCCGAGCTTCGCTGCCTCGTCGGGATCGGCGTTGGCGTCACCAAACGCTGAGAGAGCCTCGGGGTGACTGCTCATCACGCCGAGGCCGTAGGTGACCAGATGAAAAAACACCGTCGTCACCGGACCGGTTCGAACGAGGCCGTCGGCCTGGAGTTGCTTGATGGAGCGGAGGCCAACCTCGTTGATCGGCGTGACGTAGCGCTGAAGTAGATAGTCGTAGCGGGGCCCCCGGTGGGTCGATTCCTGGTGGAGGATCCGGACGAGTGCCGGGTTGGCCCGGGTGACCCCAACGAAGCGAAGCATGGCGCCGCGGAGCTGGTCGAGGGGGTCATCGCCGGCGTCGAGGATGCCTTCCGCCAACTGGTCCAGCATGGCTCGCAGGCCATGATCGACGGCGGCGTACCAGAGGGACTCCTTTGTTCCGTACCGCTTGTTCAACAGGTTGTGGCTGAAATCCAGGCGGCGGCACACCTGGCGCATCGACGCACCGTCGTAGCCGTCATCGGCAAAGGCGGCCAGAACGCTGTCGAGCAGGATCTCGTCGCTGATCTGACGGGGACGCATCCGGTCGACTCTAGGTACTGGCAGCGGTGAGGTGCCGCTCACCGACCGCTGGGTTGACAACTGTCATCTTTGGATGCTCGGCTGAGTGCGTCGCGACCGACGACGGGTCGGCACCAACGGGAGGCAACGACACCATGACCGTCAATGCAGGGACGTCAACGGATTCGACGGCGCAGGTGGGAACCCCGCCGGAGGATCCGTCCGACTGGTTCGTGGTCGCCGAGAGATGGACCGATATGGATGCCTGGCATCGCGCTGTCGGCGACATCCGTCGCACCACGCCGGTGGTGTATGCCGATCGTCCGGGCTTCGACCCGTTCTGGGTGCTCACCCGTCATGCGGACGTGTTCGAGGCATCGCGCGACAACCAGACATGGCACAACACCGAACGGTCCGTGCTGGGGCCGGAGGCCGACTACGACAAGCTGACCGCGTCGGGCATGCCGATGCCGAAGACGCTCGTCCACCTCGACGGTCAGGACCACACCGACCATCGCAAGGTCACCAACGACTGGTTCAAGCCGGCGGCCGTGAGCAAGCGCCAGCCCCGTATCGACAGCATCGTCGACGAGTTCGTCGAACGGCTGCGCGGTCTGGGCGGCCGCTGCGACTTTGCCCGCGACATCGCCCAGCCATTCACCCTGCGGGTGATCATGGACATCTACGGTGTGCCGCCAGAGGACGAGCCCCTGATGCTCGAGCTCACCCAAGGCATCTTCGGCGCCGCCGACCCGGAGTACCTCGGCGACGCCGCCAGCGTCGATGCCAAGGTCATGGAGTCGGTGATGAGGTTCATCCAGTTCTTCGCCGAAGTGACCCAGGACCGTCAGGCCTGCCCAACCGACGATCTGGCCTCGGTCATCGCCAACGGCAAGATCGATGGCTGTCCGATGGATGGCGAACACCAGCTTTGGTATTACATCATCGTCGCCACCGCCGGCCATGACACCACGTCGTTCGCGCTCTCTGGGGGCCTTGAGCTTCTCGCCCGCGACCCTTCCCAATGGGCTGCCCTCGCAGCCGATCCGGACCTGGTCAACAACGCGGCCGACGAGATCATCCGCTACACCTCGCCCGTGCGGCACTTCATGCGCTACGCCCAGTCCGACACCCGGATCGGCGGCGTCGAGATCCCAACCGGCGGTCGGGTGTTGTTGTCCTACCCGTCAGCGAACCGGGACGAGGCGGTGTTCGACGACCCAGACCGCTTCAACATCACCCGCCCCGACGCCGATAAACTGCTGTCGTTCGGGGTCGGCGCCCACTTTTGCCTCGGTGCCCAGTTCGCCCGGCGAGAGCTCCGCACCATGCTGTTGCGGCTCAGCCAGGAACTTGACCACGTCGAGTTAGACGGTGAGGTTTCCTACGCACAATCACACTTCGTGTCAGGGGTGAAGAGCCTGCCAGTCACCTACTCGTTTCGCTAGCCACGCGGAAAGCACCGACATACCTGTTCCACCGCTGCCCGACATGACCGAACTCATCGAGGCGTCGGCGTCGTTCGCCGAGCAGCCCGGGCTGAGAGACCACGCGCGACCGTGGCTGGCGTGGGGTCCGCCCGCCCGGGCCAGGGTCGCCAGGAGGCCGGCGCGCTGGCCCGGCCGTCGCTGAGGCCACGCACGCTGCGGTACGAGCGACGTCGACGAACGGGTCCCACTCGTTCGGGTGAACGAAACGACTGCCGTCTTCTCCGCTCCTGGGGCCGACGTCGACTGCCGAGTGTGCGAAATTAACGGACACGACATTGGCGACGAGGAGAAGCAGCCGCCCCCGCGCTCATTCGCCAGGTCGGTTCCCCCGAAGGTTCGTGACCACAGAGGCCTGATACCCCAGCCCCCGCTCAAGATGACGATCGCCACCGTCCGTCATCCATGATCGTGCTGTCCCGAGTTTCGCTGACGCCGTTCCAGGCTTGGATCCGAGTCGGCGCGCAGATCAGCATCGACCAAGTATCGGTTTCGGCCCGCGGGTCCCAGCCAGCCTGTTCGACGTAGCTGCCGAGTGCGGCCTCGTCGACCTCGGGCATCGGTGTCACCTTGACGTCGACGTCAAGGATGACGACGTCGTTGGTGTTGTCGAGCGCCAGACGTGCCCGACCGGAAGACGCCGCGTTGCGCACCGTCGGGGTGTCGCCCCGCGTCACGACGAGGGCTCGGGTGCCGTCCCACGCCAACGACAGCGGCACCAGGTGCGGCACGCCGTCAGCCGAGCTGGTCGCTACCCAGACGTGGTCCTCGGTACCCAGTCGTTCGAGCGTCTGCTCGATTCGTTCCGATGTACTTCGATTGGCGGCCATCAGTGCACCCTATGGGCCAGACCTCCGCTCCTCTGCCGGCGCGCTCCGGTGTGGCGACGGGTCGACCGGTGACGCGAGGTGCTGAGCTCACCGGTGACCTCCACCTCGAAGCGCTCCCCTTCGGGGCCAAACATCCAGCCCGAACAACGAGATCGTCATCCAGCGGGAATCAACCGGGAACCTGCGCCTGGAACTCTTCACATTGCGTGGTGAAATGCCCGGTCCCGGCCCGCCAAGAGAGCGCCTCCAAGGGCCAACCGTGCCACCACTCGTCCTGGGTACTGCTTCTTGGTCATCGCTCGGGTCCCTTCGTCGTCGCGGGAATACTGAACACGCCCGGGCAGCGTGGGCATCTGCGCCGCGTGGACCTGATCGGTCAGACCGCTTGGGCCAGCACGATGCCCGCCTGAATGAGGCCGACGAGCCCTCCAAGCACCCCACCGATGACGATGAGGGTCAACTCGTCCTCTTCAAAGATTCCTCGCAAGAGGCGCTCGAACTCAGGCTTCGACATCGACGCGATCCGGTTTCTGACCAACTCTGCAACACCCAGCTTGGCGTGCACGACCTCGTCGATGTCCTCGCGGATTTCTGGAAGACGCCTTCCCAGGTGAGTAACCAAGAGCACCTGCACCTCTCGCACCTGCTGGTCGGTCACCTCGGTCTCGGTCAGCATGGCGACGACCGGACGTTGTTCGTCGATCGCTGCCGTGATCCGTCGCAACAGCACGGTCGCGATACGAACGCCGGTTTGGCCCTCAGCCAAGACACGGATGAGGTTCGACGGAGTGAAGATCTCGTTCGCCACCACGTCGGCGTACTCGGCGGCGATCTCGGGCTGCCGCTTTGAGAACATGCCCTGGTAGCGAATGATGCCCAAGAATCGGCGCTCCTCCAAGGGACGGAAGATCATCTGCAATGCCAGCCAGTTGGTACCCAGACCGACGAGAACCCCAATGATCGGCATCAGCCACCATTGACCCAACACGCCGTACAGCGCCGCTTGGGCGACACCGACCAACAGGCCGAAGATGCCGCCGTAGTAGACGATGAACCTCAGTTCCTTTCTGCCCATCCGTTGGAACAGATCGCTGAGCCGATCAGCGTTTGCTCCGGCGAGCAACTCGAAGACCAGCGCATGCAAGTCCAGCGTCTCGTCGCTGATCTCCCGGACGTCCTCAAACACCTCCGTCGCCAGCTTGAGAACCTCCGACCGGACCTGGCCGACCACCATGTCGCGAGCGACGGGCGCCATTTCGTCCCAGCGGCCCGGCCGAATGACGTCAAAGGACATGTGGAGCAGTTCCGGCAGCTCCTTGTCGAGACGCTCGGCGATCTCGCTCTGCATCTCTCGTGGGTCGAGTCGCTCCGCGAGCTCCCGAGCGGAGATGACCTTGCCGACGCTGTCCGCCGACTCGCTGGCAAACTGGTCGTTGCGTGCGGGTACGACACCTTGCCAGCCGATGCGCCCGATTCCAACGAACCTACGCGGCAAGAAAATCATCTTCACTGCGGCCCAGTTCGTAGCCATTCCGATGAAGCCCGTAATCAAGGGAATCAGGATGAGGACTTGCAGCGACACGTCTCCGCTCACGAAATCATGCTCCCCGCTGAGTTGCTCGAAAGATGCGACGACGCTGGGACTTTGCCGACCCAGGCCTGACGTGCGGTTCGACCGCAGAAGATTATGACACGAGGTGAACTGACTCGCCTTGATGCCTGGCAGAGATTCTTGTGCCGCTTTCAGGCTGGTCAGCTACGTGGGAGCTGGGTTGGTTTCGCGGTCCCACATAGCGATCTCCACCCGGTTTCGACCACCATGTTTGGACGTATTCGTCGGCGTCGAACGTGGTGATCACCACGACGCGCAACGGGTCGTCCACACCTGGACCGGCGAGCTGGCTTGTTGCCTCCACCCCGTCGAGGTTCGGCATCCGAGTATCGAGAAGGCAGACGTCGGGCCGCAGGTGGCGTGGACCGGCTCCCACCTACAAATGACTCTGATGAGTATCGAGCCCGGTCGTGACGTCGGACTGGAGGTCCACCCGAGGGCGATCAGTTCCTTCGCATCGAGTCTGGACGAGCGCGGGTACAGATGGGGCCGACCGAGCACGACCTGCCTTTCGACGAGGAGGTCGGGGGTGACTGGGCGATCCTCGTCGCCGCCGGGGTGTGGCACAACATCTCTGATATCGATGACGTGCCCCTTAAGCTGTACGCGATCTACGGGCCGCCCGAGCATCCCCACGGGACGGTCGATGCGACCGTGGGGACTCCGGCTGAGTTGAACGCCGAAACCGGTTCCGGCCTCGGCATTGGCAGCCTCAGCGGCCAGGGCACACTGTGAACCGCGTCGATCGGCAGCTCGCTCCTCTTGCCGGTTCGGCATAACCGGCCAGGCCGCTGACAGCGAACCGCGCGTCGACTTGCAGGTTGATCGCATCATCGATGTCTGGATGCGTCCACGGCCCGTCGTGGTGACGGGAAACATTCGCGACTGATCCGCTCAGCGGGGAAGCGGCACGTGCGGCTCATGGTCGTTTGGCACGCGGGAGAATCGTTGGGCGATCCAGTCGGCCTTGGCCTCCTCGATCCGCTCTGGGTCGCTGTGGACGAAATTCCACCAGATGTGGCGTTTGCCGACCGGATCGCCGCCGAGAACGATGGCGGTACCAGAGCCGCTGAGCGTTGCCGCGATCTCAGGGCGAAGCACCGCTAGCTGACCCAACGCGACCGGTTCGTCGTTGACCCGTACCTCGCCGACGAGCGACAACACCGCCAGCTCCCGAAGGTCCGACACGATCGGAACTGGCGACCCGGCGTCCAGCTCGATCTCCGCCAGCACTAGGGGTGACGAACCGGTCACCGGCGAGTCCAGGCCCCAGCCGGAGCCGACGGCGACTCGCACCGAGGATCGGCCGGTCGTGTCGGTCGGGATGTCGGCTGTAGCGGTGTGCTCGAACGATGGTGCCGCGTTCTCGGCATCGGCCGGCAGGGCCACCCAGGTCTGGAGACCGTGCATCGTTCGGGTCGTCGGCCGATCGTCGGGGTGAGATCGTTCAGTGTGTGTGACTCCGGACCCAGCGGTCATCCAGTTGATGGCTCCCGGCTCGATGGTCTCCACCGCCCCGGTCGAATCGCGATGCACCATGCGGCCCTCGAACAGATACGTCACGGTGGACAGCCCGATGTGGGGGTGGGCGTCGACGTCGATCCCCGATCCAGCTGCGAACGTCTCCGGGCCGATGACGTCGGCGTAGATGAACGGACCAACCATGCGACGCTTGCGATACGGGAGAAGACGCCGCACCTGGCCGCCGCCGACCGGTCGAACCCTGGGATCGATGCGGAGTTCGATGGCTGAACTCATGGCGGGTCCCCTCAATCGTTGGACGATGTCCTGAGCTCTGCGAGGCGACGAAGAGCCAAGGCATCTTTGGGCGCGGTGTCTAAGCCGTAGGAGGCGCTGAACAGACCGGCGTGACCGCACCCACAGTGCAGCGCGACCAGGATGGCCGAATCACCGGGGTCCGACGCCCCTTCGAACCGCACGATCTCATCGACCTCGACAGTGGTGGCGCAGTCTCCCTCGCACGCACCGCAGTGCAGCTCGCCGTCAGGGGCCGCGATGAAGTCCTCGATGTAGCCCTGGGAACGAAGCCGGTTCATCGCCGTCGACAGGGTCTCCATGCGCATCAGGATTCCTCCTCGCCAGGGTCTGGCTCAGTCGACAAGACGGTCAATTCGGCTTGTAGGGGCGGCTCGAAACTCATCACATGATCCTAAGGACGTCGAACTAGTCCCATGATGCTACTTCCCCTCCTGCCGAGAAGGATGAACCGCCCTGCGAATCGGTTGACACGTCGTAAACCGGCCACGCACGACACGGGGTGGCCTGGCCGCCGATTTCGAGACCCAGCCCCCGGGACATGGAAATTTTGACCTGGGTGCTCCACGGGTCCCTGGTGCACCAGGACTCCGAGGACAACTCCGAGGTGATCTATCCCGACCTGGCCCACCGCTTAAGCGCTGGCATCGGACCTACCAGATGTGGATCCCGCCCGGCGAGCGGCATCCAGCCCGGCTACGGACAACATGGGCTCGATAACCGCCTCCGGGGAGGAGGCCTCGTCCCGGTCGCTTCGGGCTTGGCCGAGCACGACCGGGACGCCGCCATCCGGATCAATAACTGCGACGCTGCGTCTTCCGCAGCACGGCTTGACATCAGTTGGAGCGGTGGGGGTGGGAGTGGGGCAATTGTGGTGGCGGCTGTAGGACTCCCGCCTTCCTCCGAGCCGGCGGGAAGCTTGACGGAGGTTTTGCGGAAAAGCGGGAGCTCTATAGCCGCTCGACAGCGCTGAGCTGTTCTTTTCCACCATAAGGTAGCGAACCAGCTATTGCGAGCGATGTCGGGGGAGAAGCCGGTCGATTCGTCATATTGGTGCGAACCCCGTGAGACGCCCGGTAGAATCTCGCAGGTGGTTGCCCGACTGAGAGCCTGAACGGCGCCCCCCGGCGGGGTGCACGCATGGCCCGCCGTGTTCAGGGCAATGGAGGGGAGATGCGGGTTCACCCCGGAGTCGATGCTGGGCATGGTCGCCGCCGACGCTCTCGTCGTCGTCGAGGTTCGAGAAGTCGTGCCCCACCGGCACGCGCCCCAGAGCTGATGTCGGACGGGGAGCGGGCCATTTATGGGTCACAAACTCCGGCGTATAGCGCGGTAGGAGGTGGTATCCGCTGACCCGGACAACCCAAAAACCCATTAGATACCAGGCCCTACCAGTTCCTACTGTCTGTATGGACTGACTCGTAATGCGCAGGTCAGGAGTTCGATTCTCCTCCCGGGCTCCAAAAGCCGTTGAGATTGCAGTGATCTGAGAGCCTTGGCGCCTGGTCGCTGAGGTGCCCGGGCCACTTATGGGCCACAAACTGGCTCGATTTTGAACAGCTCGAGGTGGAGATGGGAACCGATCTCCGGGTGTGTCCACCTTCCTGGCCGGCTCCGGCTTGGGCAACCAATTGATCCAGAACTGCCGCCCGGGCCCTAAGGCTGCTGTTTGGCAGACAGCTTCCAGCGCACCCCACGGCACCTCGGATCAGATGTCACCAGATCATGCAGCAGTCCCGGGCGGACTGCTGCATGATCGGTGTCAGGTTGTGTTTGGGCTTGGTCGTTGGCGTGGTGGAACTCCCTGGGTCTAGTGGGGCCGAGCGACTCGGCAGGTTGCATCGGCGAGTAGCCTGGCGGTCATGGAGCTGACGTCGGTGATCGAGACCCGTCCTGGGGTGCGAAGCGGCAAGCCATGTTTTGTTGGGACGCGGATAGCAGTTTATGACGTCTTGGATTATCTGGCATCGGGCATGACCGTCGATGAGATCGTCACAGATTTTCCCGAGTTGACGGCAGACCATGTTCGGGCTGCGATCGAGTTCGCTGCGATGCGTGAGCGGCGGCTCGCCACCCCGGCGTGAGGCTGCTGCTCGACCAGAACCTGTCCCGACACCTTGTTCGTCAGCTCGCTGTCGAGTTCCCTGGTAGCGAGCACGTCACCGGCGTTGGTCTCGACACGGCGACCGATGTCGAGATCTGGGAGTACGCGGCGGACCAAGGGTTTGTCATCGTGTCGAAGGACTCTGATTTCCGGCAGCTCGCGTTTCTGAACGGGCCGCCCCCGAAGGTCGTTTGGTTGCGGCTCGGCAACGTGTCCACGCTGGACATTCTCCAGACACTGCGCCGCCATCAAAATGCGATTGCTGCCTTTTCGGACGCTGCCGATGAGGCACTACTCGTTGTTCCATCCACCTGACAGTTCAATCCCGTTCCGCCCGTCCCACAGACGACCCCGGCGGGGTCGAGCGTGTCCGGATCGCCTGTCAGCGATAACACCAGCGCGCGGACAGCAGCGCGTTCCATCGGAACGAGACGACGACCATCACGCAGATCGCCGGGTGGGCGGGCTGTCCCAAACCCAGGCCCCCATACTCACCTCAGCTGGCGGTCAACACCAGGTCATCGACGTGGATCGATCCACCTGCCGCAGACCACAATCAGTCCACATTCTCCGGCGTATGACGCGGTAGGAGGTGGTACCTGGTGTTAAGGACGACCCAAATATCGCTTGGTACCAGGCCCTACTAGTTCCTACGAGCCCATGGCCTGACTCGTAATGAGCAGGGCAGGAGTTCGATTCTCCTCCCGGGCTCCAAGAACCGTTGCAATTGCAAGGGTTTTGAGATTTCTAGCCGTCGCTGGAGAAAGCCTGCGGGCCACTTTGAAGGTGGCCCGCTTATTTTGGGGTGCGACTCCGGGTCAGCCTGAGAACCCAGTCACTGTCAGCGATGCCGCTTGGCCGCGAGCTTGAGTGCGTCGGCGGGCGACTGTTCGGTCGTTCTAGCTCGACGGTCAGCGATTGCTTGACCTCGTTTGGTGTGCCAACTGTGTCGTTGTGACTCCGGGAGGCCGCGAGCGGCGATTCGGTCGAGGTGCTGGACAGCCCTGCTGGAACGGACGTCCTCGATCTCGCCGAGGAGTTCTCGGACGGTCATTGGGTCGATCAAGCGACTGAAGACAAGCGTGTCGACGAACTCGATGTCCTTTTCCGGCCGGCGATTAGCTTTGCAGCGGCCAGGTCGTGCGGGTCCAAGCACCAGCCAGTTGCTCCAGAACTCGGATCGACCTCTGGGATCAGCCGGTCAAACCAGCACTTCTCCAGCGCCGACGTGTCGATCGAGATCCCGTCGACGTGAAAGCCGAAGGACTCTTGGAAGCGGGAGTCCTGTGCAAGGGAACCGTCAAGGTGGTCTGATAGCCGTTAGACCTCGGCGCGGTCGGCCGCCACCGGCATGATGTCTACCTCAGCCGACATCATGAGGCTGGGATCAAGAATCGTTGCCGAATACGAGGCGAGAATGGACTGGGAG
>MTKZ01014288.1_pt1 | contig 11703 bp, 12 predicted proteins | sample 1042781 | NCBI WGS metagenome assembly MTKZ01 (sample SAMN06212207, study PRJNA360539) | anaerobic digester metagenome | biome: Wastewater treatment plant; material: sludge; isolation source: anaerobic digester fed with sludge from wastewater treatment plant | place: Denmark: WWTP Viborg ...
TTCAAACCTTCAAACCTATCTGTCATGACATCTCCCAAAAGAAAAACCATGCTTTCGCGCCGTGAATTTATGCGTTTATCCGCCGCTGCAGCAGCAGGCGTGACGCTACTTCCACAGTTTTCCTGTTCCTCTGCCGTTATCCCTTCCCCCATGAAACGCCGTTTCGGCCGTATCAATTTTGATGTCACCACGCTGGGTCTCGGCGGCCAGTCTTCCCTTCAATGGACTCCGGAGGGTGTTGAACCCGTTGAAATAATTAAAAAAGCCTTTGAGCTCGGAATAAATTATTTCGATACATCAAACGTTTACGGGCCAAGTCAGATGAATTATGGCAAGGCATTCAGGGAGCTTGATCTTATACCCGGAAAGCCAGGTTATAACCAATCGCTCAGGGAATCAATCTTCCTTACCTCAAAGACCATGATCCGCTGGGCAAAGGGGGGTTATCCCAAGCTTGACAATGTTCGGAACAGCACTGACGGGGATCACGGAGGAGGAGCCGTGGAGGATCTCAAACGCTCTCTTTCAATAATGTTTGGCAACGACGACGGAACCTATCCTGAAGGAGCCTATGTGAACATGATGCTCATCCATAATATAACAAACCCCGAAGAAGTTGATGTAGTGTTTAAGGGGCTTGAAACACCTCCCGACCTTAATGATAATTTCGGAGCCCTTATTGCGCTCCGTGACTACAGGGACGGCACCAATATTACCGGCCTGAATCCTAAAAATGAGAAGCTGATAAGGCATATCGGCTTTTCAGGGCATTACAGCGCCCCGGTCATGATCGACATGATACAGAGGGATAAGTGGGATCTGTTCGATGGAATGCTTGTTGCGATCAATGCCAACGACAGGCGTTACCTTAATATGCAGTACAATGTTATCCCGGTGGCTCAGGCAAAAAATATTGGGATTATTGCCATGAAGGTCTTCTCCGACGGAACAATGTATACGAAGGAACCCGGCTGGTCGAGCAAACCGGAACATGTGGTCACAGTTGTCGGAACAGAAACAGTCCCGAGCCGGCCGCTGATAGAATATGTCCTTACCACACCGGGGATACATACCCTTATCATAGGAACCGGTCACATAGACGACGATCCGCTTAAATGTCAGCTGGTTCAGAATTACTATGCCTCACAGATCGCTCCGGATGCCCTCAATGAAGACCAGAGACGTGAAATTGAAAAGATAGGAGCTAAAGCCCGCAACGGTGAAACAAATTATTTCCAGCTTCCCGATTCCGGACTGACTCCTCCACGAAATCCAAGGATAGTAAAATCAGAAAAAATGCAGCTCACCTGGGATACCAGCTATGCCGGAAGTGAACCGCTTTCCCATTATGAGATCGAAAGCGACGGTAGGATAATAGGCACAGTCAGGCATCTTCCCCAGATCACAAAGGATCCTTTTAAGTACGAGGTGGTATCAGGTGAAAAATTCAAGGTAATAGCAGTCGATACAGTTGGCCGGAGATCAGCAACTGAGATATTAACAGCCTGATAATTAGACGAAATTTATTCTTAAGACACTAATGTGCCGGTAAATGCCTGTCGCTGCCTATGGCAGGCATTCCGGCCTTAAATGGTTTCTGACACATGATTCTGAGATTCGGAAATATCGTATAAATCATTATTTCCTTCCCCGAAACAAAAAAATCTTTCTATTTGCTTCACCCTGAAATAAAAAGATTTCTCCATATATTTATACATTCAGATATTCCTCTTTATTAATGGCAACACGAAGGCAATTTATAAGAATTTCAGCTGTTGGAGCTGGAGCCGTTTTAGCCGGCGCAGCTGGTTTCAGGCTTATGGCACCCGAACCGGGTAAGGCCCTTTCCGGATCTGCAGGTGAGATGCTTCGACGAATTCCCACTTATTGTGAGGTGTGTTTCTGGAAGTGCGCGGGATGGGTTTACAGAGACGACAAAGGAGCAATCAAGAAGATAGTTGGCAACAATGAGGACCTTAACTGCAACGGTCGCTTCTGTCCGCGCGGGACAGGAGGAATAGGAATGTACTATGACGACGACCGTTTGCGGACTCCTCTCATCCGTACCGAGGAGCGCGGGCAGCAGAGTTTCAGGGAGGCAACATGGGAGGAAGCCTTCGACTACATTGCCGAAAAGATAAAGAAGATCTCTGCAGAACATGGCCCCGAGTGCCTGGCCCTTTTCACCCACGGTTCGGGCGGAAAATATTTCTCTACCCTTCTCCGTGCCCTTGGCTCACCTCACGTTGCCGCCCCTTCGTATGCACAATGCCGCGGTCCGCGCGAAGTTGCGTTCCAGGGTACTTTCGGCGAGACAATAGAGAGTCCTGAAAGGACGGATATCCGTGATACAAAATGCCTTGTTCTGATAGGAAGCCATATCGGAGAGAACATGCACAACGGCCAGGTCCAGGAAATGTCTGACGCCATCGACAAGGGGGCAACCATTATAACAGTCGATCCGCGTTACTCAACCGCTGCCGGAAAATCAAAATACTGGCTTCCGATAAAGCCGGCAACTGATCTGGCTCTCCTGCTGGCATGGATCAATGTCATAATAAATGAAGAACTGTACGACAAACCCTATGTCGAAAAATATACCTTCGGACTGGATTATTTAAGGGAACATGTAAGGAGCATGACTCCTGAATGGGCTTACGGGATAACAACCATTGACCCCACAGTTATCCGTGAAACGGCACGCGAAATGGCCAATGCATCGCCCGCTGTCATCATTCACCCGGGACGCCATGTCACCTGGTACGGCGACGATACCCAGAGGCTGAGGGCTGTGGCAATCCTCAACGCTCTACTGGGCTCATGGGGAAGAAGAGGTGGGTTCTACCGACCCGAGATTTTTGAGTTGCCCGAACCTCCGCATCCTCCGTTTCCGGAGCCAAAGAGATCATGGAGAACAGAGTTTCCCGACCTGTACAAGCTTGCCGATTCGGTACTGGCTAACGGACTCTGCGATGCCACTGTTCCTGACCCCAGCCGGCACTGCCAGTTTCAGGGATGGATAGTTAACGGAACAAATCTTATTGAGACCCTGCCCAACCAGGAAAATACCCTCAAGGCCATACAGGCCCTTCAGCTTCTTGTTGTAATAGACACAATGCCAATGGAGATAACAGGCTGGGCAGATGTGGTCCTTCCGGAATGCACCTATCTTGAGCGCTTTGATGATATAAGGACCGGGCCGCACCGCAAGCCCCAGATAGCACTCAGGGCACCTGCTGCAGAACCGATGTACAACACAAAGCCATCGTTCTGGATGGCCAGGGAACTGGCAAAAAGATTGGGAGTTATAGATTACTTCCCATTTGAAAGGATCGAGGACCAGCTCGACTGGCAGCTGAAACAGGCAGGAAGCAGCCTCGATGAGATGATGAAACTCGGGGTAAAGACCTTTGACAGACAATATGAGGATCTTTATTTTGCACCCGGAGAGGATGTGGAGTTTTACACCCCGACAGGAAAAATTGAGCTCTATTCAACCACATTCGAGGAAGCCGGATTTGATCCCCTTCCAAAGTACACTCATCACGAGGAACCCCCTCCGGGATTTTACAGACTTAACTACGGAAGGGCTCCGATGCATACCTTCAGCCGTACATCCAACAATCCCAACCTCACTGATCTGATGGATGAAAATACTCTGTGGGTTAATCCGCGTGTTGCAAAAGAGTGGGGCCTGTCGACCGGGCAATATGTTCATCTGGTAAACCAGGATGGAAAGAAATCGGAGTTTCCCATTAAAGTGAGAGTGACAGAACGTATCAGGTGGGACTCCGTTTACATGGTCCATGGCTTTGGTCACGACCAGAAGAAGCTAAGGAGGTGCTACGGCAAGGGAGCCAGCGATACAAACCTGATAACCAAAGTTCTTGTCGATCCCCTTATGGGAGGTACGGGAATGAGAGGCAACTTCGTGACCTTTATCACTGATCTCAGCGGAAAGGAGGTGGCATCATGAGATATGCAATGGCTGTTGATACAAAGAAATGCGTCGGATGCAGCGACTGCGTTGTTGCCTGCCAGACTGAAAACGATGTTCCCATTGGCTTCTGCCGCGACTGGGTTGTTGAGGTTATTGACGGCACCTATCCTCAGCTTGAGGTCGAGATCAGGTCGGAGAGATGCAATCAGTGCGAGAATCCTCCCTGCGTAAGATGCTGCCCCACCGGAGCAAGCCATGTCGTTGAAGGAGGGGTGGTTCTTGTTAAACCCAATAAATGCATTGGCTGCGGAGCCTGCATTGCCTCATGCCCCTACGATGCACGTTATCCTCATCCTAAAGGCTATGTCGACAAATGCACCTTTTGCATACACAGGGTAAGACTGGGAATGCAGCCTGCCTGTGTAGCAGTATGCCCGACCAAGTGCATGTACTTCGGCGATCTTGACGATCCGAACAGTGATGTAAGCAGGGTGCTTAAGAAAAGAAAATTCAAGACCCTTATTCCCGAGGCAGGGACCAAACCTCATTTATATTTCCTTATCTGAAAATGAAATGAACGAAGAGCTAATCATAAGCGGAAGAGAGAACCTGATGGTTGATCCGCAGCTTCATATATGGCACTGGCCCATACCACTCTACCTTTTTCTTGGAGGACTTGCGGCAGGAGTGCTCTTCTTTGCCGCCCTTTACTATCTTCTCGGGAAAGAAGAAAATTTCCGTACAGCAGTGCGCCGCGTGCCCTTCCTGGCACCGGCAGCCCTTGTAATAGGCCTGGCTGCACTTTTCATCGACCTCCGGCATAAGGCCTACTTCTGGCAGCTTTATACTACGATAAGGCTCGAATCGCCCATGTCGTGGGGAGCCTGGACACTGCTTGTAATAACAACAGTTTCCTTTATCTGGTGCGCGCTTCATATCAGGGAGTTTTTCCCGAAATGGGACTGGAGGTACAACTGGCTTAAAGAACTTGAGAGTTTCTTCAACAGATACAAGAGGCCGCTGGCATGGGTAATGCTGGTTTTTGCGATAATAACAGGGGTGTATACCGGAATTCTTCTTTCGGCATTCAACGCCAGGCCGCTCTGGAACACTTCAGTGCTGGGTCCCCTCTTTCTTGCCTCTGGCCTTTCGGCAGGAGCCGCATCGGTTGTACTCGCATCAAAAAACAAACACGAAAGGCTTCTATTCACAAAGATAGATCTTATCATCCTCGGAACAGAACTTTTCCTGATTGTGCATATGTTCATGGGATTTCTCGCAAGCACGCAGGTACAGATAGAAGCTGCAGGACTGTTTCTCGGAGGACCCTATACGATGGTCTTCTGGATTTTTGTCGTTATGCTGGGGATTATTATTCCCGCCATTCTCGACCTAATGGAACTGAAGGGTTACCATATTCCGGCAGTTATACCTGGACTGCTTGTAATAATGGGAAGCCTTGTCTTCCGCTTTGTTTTTGTTTTTGCCGGCCAGGTAAGCCGGTGGTTATATTGAAAACAACAATAAAAACATCTATATGAACAGTAATTCAACTACAGGCAGAAGCAGGAAATACCTGAATCCCTATCTCGGAGGGGTTCTTCTGGGACTCGTGCTGCTTGCTGCCAATTATGTCTCCGGAAGAGGCCTGGGGGCAAGCGGTGCAATAAAAAGTGTCGTTGCCACTACTATTGAGACGGTCGACAAGGATTCTTTCAGCACAATGCCGTTTATGGCAGAATATGCCGAATCGCACAGCGGAAGTCCAATGAAATCGTGGCTTGTTTTTCAGATGCTTGGAGTGATAGTGGGAGGTTTTCTTTCCGGGGCCTTTGCCGGACGCCTTAAGCTCAAGGTTGAGCATTCCCCTAAAATAACCTCACGAAGACGACTGATCTTCGCTCTGGCAGGAGGAGTTCTGTTCGGCTTCGGTTCCCAGCTGGGAAGAGGCTGTACAAGCGGTTCGGCACTCAGCGGTATGGCAGTTCTCTCGCTCGGAGGATTCATTACCATGATGGCTATCTTCGGCACAGCCTTCGCACTTGCTTATTTCTTCAGGAGAAACTGGATATAAAAAGGAGGAAAAATGGGACCACTTGCACCAAATGAAATAATATCGGAAAACACCAATTTTCTGATCGCCTTTTTTATAGGCATAGGCTTCGGATGGGTTCTTGAGAGCTCGGGTTTTTCGTCAAGCCGGAAACTGGCAGGAATATTCTATGGATATGATACCGTAGTGCTGAAAGTGTTTTTTACCGCTGCAATAACAGCAATGCTCGGATTGCTTTTCATGAGCCTCTTCGGGTGGATCGACCTCGATCTTGTTTACGTGAACCCGACATTTCTTTCATCAGCCATCGTCGGAGGAGTTGTTATGGGAGCAGGATTCATAATGGGAGGCTTCTGCCCCGGGACAAGCTTCTGCGGAGCTGCAATAGGAAAGATAGATGCCATGGTCTTCATCGCCGGTCTTTTCATAGGAGTATACGGCTTTGCCTTTACCTACGGATGGTGGGAGAAACTGTATCTTGCGAAGTACCTCGGTGAGCCTAAGGTAAGTGAGAAACTGGGTATGTCGGACGGTCTCTTCGGCCTGCTTCTTATAATGGCTGCAATCGGCATGTTTATTGTTGCAGAATGGGCTGAGAAGAAGTTCGCAAGAGAAGAATATTAAATTAAAACAAATAATATACAGTTATGAAACAACTAAAATTACTCGCACTCATAGTTATTCCCCTCGGGATAATTATTGCAGCAGTCCCGGCCGACAGGGTCAGCCAGTCGCGCCTTACTCCTCATGAACTTCTGCAGGAAGCCGGAGCCGGGATGCAGTTCATCGCTCCGGATGCAGTTGCCGATCTTCTCGTTCAGAAGAATCCGTCACTCCGTCTGATCGACGTCAGAACACCTGAGGAATTTGATGCCTTCAGCCTTCCCGGAGCCCTGAACATACCGCTCAGCAACCTTCTGGCTGATGAATACACCGATATCCTGAACCAGGATGCCTATGTCAATGTCTTTTATTCAAACGGATCGGTTTATGCGAACCAGGCATGGATGATTACCAGGCAGCTGGGATATGATAATAACTTTGTCCTTGAGGGAGGATTGAATTACTGGTTCGGTAACATATTGTCCCCGGAAGCCCCTTCGGAGACAAGTCCAAACGAGGAATTTGCGAAATACGACTTCAGGAAAAGCGCAGCTGCAGCTCTCGGTGGAGGAGGTGTTGTAACTACCGACCAGGCAGCTCCAGCAGTGAAGGCTGTTAAACCGCCGGTTACCGCCAAAGCAAAAAAGAAACCTTCAGGGGGTTGCTGATAGTACAGAGGCCTGGTCAGATTTAAAATGAATCTCCGGCCTTTGCCTGGAGGATTGTAGGTCTTTTGCACGGGTGGAAGAAATCACCCGGAAAAAATGGCATTATGACTGTTGATGAATATATAGATTCATTTCCCGAAAAGATCCGGATCCTTCTCAGGCAGCTAAGGAATACCATAAAGCTTAATGCTCCCTCGGCTGAAGAAGGTATTGCCTACCGGATGCCTGCTTACCGGACAAATGGGAAACCACTTGTATATTTTGCCGCTTATCCCGGGCATATTGGCTTCTATGCGACGCCCACGGGACATTCAGAATTTGCCGCCGAACTGTCAAAGTATAAGCAGGGGAAGGGTTCTGTTCAGTTTCCTGTTGATGAGCCTTTGCCTCTGGACCTTATTGCCAGGATAGTCCGTTTCAGGGTGAACGAAAACTCCATTATGAAACGAACCAGTTCAAAAAAGAAAGGATAATTACAGTGGTTTTCTGAAGCCGCAGATGAATTATTGCCAGCGGCCCCTGCTGAGAACGAAGAATTTTTTCGGATTGAAGTAGGGTGAGAGCTTCAGGTTATCATTAAACCTTTTCCTGACCTCATCATCGGAGAGATCTTCCCTGGTCCCAACCACGGTACGGGTATTCACCCTGACATATCTAAGCGGTCGCTCCAACTCTCTTTTTGTTAATTCCTTCTCAAAGATAACGGAATTCACGACAGTTCTATTTTGCGGCACAGGATATTTTAAACCATTCATTTCAGCTTCATAGCAGTGAAGCATTTTTATTATCAGACTAATCCTTACAGTGTATCTAAACAGCCCCTGATCTGCTGCCGGGGTTTTTCTAAAATAGATGAAGAGAATTTCATGGCCTAAGGTTTTTATGTAATGGAAAAGCATAATATATTCGGTACATAATATTGCATCAGATGGCTTATTCGGAAAAGATTAATGACCCTGCTTTTGAAAGATACCTGAGAAATACAAAAAACTACAGGCTGCAGTTTTCCTTTGCGCTTGCGTTTGCAGCAATTGCAGGGTTTTTTCTTTACGGACATTTCAGCGACGAGATGGATAATCCTGAGGCTTTATACATAGGCCTTGCCATTGGAGGTATGTTTGTTCTGATAGGATTCTTTTCTGCCAGGTCGGTCAAACCCACTCTTACATGGGACGGTGTGGTAACCGGGAAAAAGAAAAGGCAGGCCGGGGGGAAGCTGGAATATGTGGTAATGATTTCAGATGGGAAAAACAGGATACATGAAATAAAATCAGAAGACGATCCCACATTGTACGATTATTACCACGAGGGAGAGAAGGTACGATTTCATGGACGTCTGCACTCATTCGAGAAGTATGACAAATCGAAGGATGAGATCATCTTTTGCAATGCCTGCGCCTTTATGCACGAGATAAGCGATGAATACTGCCGCAATTGCGGCTGTCCGCTTTTGAAGTGAGCGACCGGGTCGCTTATACTGCCGGATTCTCCTTTCTGATGCTGCCGATAAGCTCCTCAATGTTAATTGAATCCGGGACGGGGATATAAAGAGCATGCTCGTTGGTCCAGGTACGGTCGGTATAATAATACTTCAGCATGATCCCCCTGAAAGGCTCCTTTATGTTTTTCAGGCTCCTGATGCCTGAAAGAGGGAAATCCCAGTTGTGAAAGTATCCGTTTATATAAGCGTATTGTGATCCAATAAGTATCTTACCGTCTCCTTTCAGATTCCTGTAATGATAATAATAAGGCATGAACCATGAAAAGATCAGGACTATAAGCCAGATGCCTCCCATGATAAGCATAAAGCCAACTGATTCATCCCTTTCAAGGAAGAAAAGGAAAGGAAGTGTTATCACCACAAAGAAAATAGTAACCACTAACATTACAGCCTTATTCTTGCCCCGGGATGTGACTTTCAGATTGTCTGAGAAGGCCTTCCTTTCATCTTCCGTCATTATCCAGCCGGCAATAAGCTTTTCCCCCGTGATCAGGCGGTCCATTTTTTTCGCCCTTTTATTAAGGATAATAATTGTTACCAGTGATGCAGCCCCGGCAAAAATTCCCAGAAAACCGACCGGCCAGATTCCCGACAGGAAGGTATTTTCCGATAAGGCTGCAGCTGCCGCTAACAGCGAAATAATTCCAAAAACGGCAAAAAAGCGTGCAGCAGACCGCTCTCTGTTTTTTACCGGTTTGAGAATACCGTTACTTATAGATTTATCCATTTGCAGACCCTTAGAAATGTAATATATTACTTATCAGCGATTGTTATTATATGAAACGCTTACAGTTATATAAGACCTTGGGAACAGAATGTTTTCCCAGTTCTTGCAGGCCTCATACTCCGATTTTGTATAGTTGATGTCTAAAAGTGATATTTCCTCATTCGAAGGATAGAATTTTACACGGTGTTCCAGTTTCATGATACTATTGCTGAATTCGGGATCTGGTTGCAGCTTTACACAATCCCATCCGTCCCTGTGATAGCGGATACCATATTCTCCTTTTCCGTCTGATGCCAGGGGAATATTCCGCAGCTCAATATCAGTCCATTCTTCACGGTATGGCGGATCGTTCTGCCCTCTCCTCCATTTCTCATGCATCCGGACTGTCATGTGGATTATCCTGTCATCACTCCGCTGGCCTTCAATCGTGGCTTCTCTCGACGGTGAGCTAATTCTTCCGGAGAATGTACCTCCCCTTGATATCTCGAATCCGCCATACATTGTTCCAAAATTCGGACTTTCATAGACAAAGTAATCACTTCTCGGAAACGACTGGTTCTGATCCCGGTAACCCGCCGTATAAGTTGCATGCACTGAAATCCTGAAGTGAATGTTAAAGTTGGCCGCTGCAGGTGCAGCAACCTTTTTGGGAGCTGCTTTTATAGTTTTCTGATCAGACTTAACTGTTATGCCTCCAAATTCAATCTCAGCATTTATAACGGCATTTTCCTCCATCCTTATCTTTCCTGAGAATTTACCGTTTTTAGCCATTAAATTACCCAATTCATCCAGTGTGGCTGTCTTTATGAGTACAGGGCCATTGTATCGGATCTGTTGCTTGTATTCCTTATCGGGAAGATGAACCACTTCCCCGGTAATGGTTCCGTCGTCTGCAAGGGATGATATCCTTACGCTCAGTGCGGGGATGAAAAGTTTCATGGCATGCATCCCGGTTTCCCTTATTGCCGGAACCAGGATCCTGGCATTCGATTCCACACATTTTTTGTCAAGGTAGGGAAAGGTCTTTGAAACCGGATAGTCCGAGAAGAACCATGTGTCGGTGCATAAAAGAACTTCCTGTCCGGCTACTTTTTTCCTGTAGTAGTTGTCTGAATAATTGCCTGAACTTATTTTGGGAGAGGCATAGACATGTTCGGGATGGGCTATGGGTCTGATCTCATTGCCTTTCCAATCCTTTCCCGAAATGGTTTCTCCCGTAAAAAAGCTCTCGTTGGTGAAACGGGCCAGTTCATGGGCCAGTTCATTGACTGTTGTTGCTTTTTCCAGCTTTGCGACCAATGCCGGGTCAACGCTTCCTGTGAGGAATTTATCAAGTGCGCTGTCATCGTTCTTCTGGAAATCGTCCATCATTTCCTCGTAGGTATCGGGATTTCCGAAGTATGACATAAGAGGCACCGGTACTGAGGGATGGGCGTCGTTCCTGACGTGCGACGGGCATCCGTTATCAGCGATCATGTGCAGGGTTTCGCCCAGCGATCGCCATACCCGGGCCATCATTTCGCGACGTTTGCCTGGATCAGCTTCTTCAAGGGCGCCCTTCATGAACTGCTTGCCATTTTCCCAGGTATAGTTATGCTCAAGTGCACCGAACGATCCTGCCTGTCCCAGAGCCCATTCCACCCCGTCAGTTTCAGGATTTCTGAATTTCGACTGGATCCAGCTTAGAAGCTTTCCGTTTACATCGTCGGTGAGGTACCGTTTCCCGGCCGGCCTTGTCGGATCATAAAAGTGGCGCAGGCTCGCCGGTACTTCGGGTACATCAGCAGAAAAGCCTCCGTGAGATATCCATTCCATTGGAGTCTTTTCACGTAACTCCTCAGTGAAGGTAGCTTTCCCATATATCTTTTCCGAAGCCCAGAAAGCCAGCTCTTCATGAAAACGATCAATCTCCGAGGGATTGAAAAGCCCGGGGTCGGTAATGAAATTGCCTCTGAGCTTTACCCGGTTAAAATCGAACTCATAGTTCTTAAACTTGTTCATTGAAAACCCTCCCTTGTTGTTTTTTGCTGTGAAATGTTTCACAATAAATGTGTTAAGGGTAGGATGATTCTTGGTATTCCCGTAGCCCGTCAGAAGGATCCAGAATCCCAGCGCAAGGATTATAATTATGGCAGCTGCCGGTATTTTATTTTTTTCCATAAGGACTTTCGCTTTAAAACCTTACCAGTTTCCAGTTACCGTCATCGCCCA
>MTKZ01074042.1_pt1 | contig 11700 bp, 13 predicted proteins | sample 1042781 | NCBI WGS metagenome assembly MTKZ01 (sample SAMN06212207, study PRJNA360539) | anaerobic digester metagenome | biome: Wastewater treatment plant; material: sludge; isolation source: anaerobic digester fed with sludge from wastewater treatment plant | place: Denmark: WWTP Viborg ...
TTGCTGGCCGACGTTCCAGAAGAAGTTGATGAGCGTCACGGACGCGCCGCAGATCACCGCTGCACCGCAGGAGACGAGGACGCCGATCTTCCCCCGCGAGGCGAGGTGCGGGTTCGAGGAGTTCGCGCCGAAGCCCCACACGATCGCCGAGACGATCAGTGCCAACACGCTGAGGATGAGACCGATGGTCATCACCGCGCCAACGATGGTGCGCAGTTGGTTGATTCCCGGCAAGCCATTGGTGTTTGGGTCGATGTTGATGTCCATCGGCACCAGGGCGACGGCGGGCAGAACGGTGGTGGTGAGCAGATCGAACACGATGAGTCTCCTTGACGAGCGGCGGTCCGCCTGCGGGAATCGCAGACGGGTACACGCCACAGGTGCGCCCGCCCATCCGAGCCGAGACGCAGCGATGCCCACGCCACCGCGGGCGTGGGCATCGGCAGAGGCTGGACGTTCTGGATGTCAGAGTTGCTGGCCGAGGTTGATGAGCCAGTTCATCCACGCCACCCCGCCACCGGCGAGGATGGCGGCACCAACGGCGACGAGGACGCCGATGCGGCCTTTGCTGGCGGTGGCGTAGTTGCCGTGGGCGGAGGCGATGGCCCACACGATCGCTGAGATGATCAGCATGAGTACGGCGATGATCAGCACGAATGTGAGTAGTGCGCCGACGACGGCGCGCAGATCGCCGATGCCGCCGAGCCCGTTGAAGTCGGGAAAGATGCCCATCGTGGTCACCCAACCGGGGATCGCAAGTATTCGAAGCGTTCGAAATCCATGCTGGCGAGGTGCGCAGGCAGGACCGCCGCCGTCGGGCTAGCGTTGAAGTGTGGACGCATGGACTGACGAGCCGGGTGTGGTGGTGTTGCCCGACGGGCGACGCATCCGCGGCGTCGGCGTGCGCCGGCCGCGCGGCGATGTGCCTGCCCCCGATTTCGCGGTCTATCTACTTGGCCGTGACCCTGCGCCTGGTCCTTGGCCTCATCGCTGGGTGCGGTGGCGAGACTTCCGGCTACCGGACTCGACCGACGACGCGACGACGGCGCTGCGTGAGGCGTGGGAACGTGCCGGTGAGGAGCGAGTCGAGATCGGGTGTGGCGGCGGCATCGGGCGGACCGGGACGGCTTTGGCGCTGCTGGCAACGATGAGCGGTGTCGCGCCAGAAGACGCGGTGGCGTGGGTCCGTTCCCACTATCACCGGCGAGCTGTCGAGACGGGCAGGCAACGACGCTGGGTAGAGCAGACCGCGACCTTGCTTCAGACGGAGCGGGAGTGACCTTGGTCGTCAGCGTCGGGCGGCGGCGTAGGTGTTCCAGGCTGAGCCGGTGAGTTCAGCCCAGCGGGTCGCGGTGGTGATGTGGATGCCGATGAGCGAGGCGAACACGGCGGGCGGGGTCGTGGAGGCCAGGTGCAGCAGCGCGGTGCTCCGGCTGGCGCGGGTGAAGATGCCGAGCTGGTTCATCCGCCGCATGAGTGAAGCGGGATGAAGATGGGTGCCCGCGTTCTTGCCAGTGAACAGCCACCGGGCATCAGCCAGGATGCTCGCAGTGCCGAACGGCTTGACGACCGGTAGCGCGGTGACCAGCCCGTCCAGAGGCGGGATCAGCAGCAGCGGTTCGCGGCCGAGCCACAGATAGGTTCCCGTGTCGCGGACCTCGATGTCGTCGGTGGTGAGGGCGGCGATCTTCGCGACGGGCTGGGCATAGAGCAGGATCAGGCAGGCGGCGGCGCGATCCTCGATGCTGGCGACGGTGGAGTCGTGCAGGAGTCGGCGGGCAAGGGCCAGCTGATCTTCGGCGTCAACCTGATGGGCGGGGTCTTTCGCCGCGACGGGTTCGGGCAACGTGACTCGGGGTAGGTAGCCGCCTCGTGTGAGCCAGCGGACGAACCCCAGGCGGGTGCTGCGGCTCGTGCTGAGCCAGGCGTCCACGCAGGCTTGCGGGCAGTCGTCGAGGGTGTGACCGCCCGCGGTCAGGTCGTCGAGAAAGGCGTGGGCGGTGTGAATGTCGCTGCGGCAGCGTGCGGCGACATGAGCGGTGAGGTGGCCGTGGCGGTTGGTCTTGGCGCGGCCGACGACGTGCCAGCGGGCATAGCGGGACAGCACGCCGCGCAGCTCGGGATCGGTGATGTCGGCGCCGGCTTCGGCGGCGTGGCGGTGTAGCCGGGCGGCGTTCTCGTCCCGGGGCGGCAACGCGCCGGAGGCGACGAGCATCGCGCGCAGGTAGGTCACCGAGAACACTTGCGGGCGGGCATCGAGAGCATCGTGTGACAGGTCGAGCCGGCCTTGAGCGATGTCGGTGAGCAGGTGCAGGCTCGGCAAGTCGTGCCAGTTGTTCAGCAGCGAGCGGGGTTGGCGTAGCTCGGTCAGGGCATCGCGGACGGGTTTCAGCTCGGGTCGGATCGTGCCGTCCGGGCCGGTGAGCGCGGCGTCGATCTGCTGGGTGGCTTGGCAGGCGAAGCAACGGGGCCGGCCGTGGTTGGTGGTTCGCCGGCCGAGCGACCGCTGGCCGCAGATGGAGCAGTCGATGACCGGCGCTTGGTAGCAGGTCGGGCAGACGTCCGGGCTCGCGGCGGTCGCTTTCAACGCGACTCGCTTGAGCCGGCCGCAGACGCCGCAGGACCGACGCGGGTGCCGGTAGCAGCGAACGCAGAGATTCCGCGATCCATCGGACTTCCCGCCAGCTCGGGTGGCGAGCGGGCCGATAGTGCCGCATCCCTCGCAAGCATCCTCACCGGCGCGGTTTCGGGCGTAGCAGGTGGTGCAGATAGCGCCGCCGTCGCTGGTGCGGGCGTTGACTCGCCGCTGCCTGCCGCAGCCGGTGCAGGTCTCCTGGGGTGAGCGGCGGGCGCGGCAAGCCCGACACTCACCCCGGTTGAGTGTGTGGTTCCAGCGCAGGTTCCTCACCCGTCCGCAGCGGAAACACTCACCGGGGACGATCGTGCTCGCCATCTGGTCCGGTCAGTCCCCAGCAGGCTTGATGACTGCGCGAGTTGGACGGTTCCGGCTGGGCTTGGACTGCGTGCTGGTGCCGGTGGTGCCGGTCTTGCGTCCGCGCCGCGAGCTGGTGGCGACGTAGGGCTCGATCAGGTCGTTGGGGGTGACGTCGAGGATGTCGCAGAGCGCGGCGAGCAGCCGCATGTTCAACCGCTCCGGCTCGCCGGTGACGATCCGGTAGACCTGGGTCGAGGTCATCACCACGCCCCGGTCGGCCAGCAGCGGCACCAGTTCGGTGGTGGCGTTCATGCCGTGCTCGTTCATGATCTTGCGCAGGTGCCAGTGGTAGGCGACGGTCTTCGTCATCAGCGTGATCCTTCCTCGGTTGCGGTCGGTGGGGTGAACGCGGCGTCCAGGGCGCGGCGCAGGGTGCGGTTGCGGTAGTCGCCCGAGACGCCGGTGTAGAGGGCTGTGGTCGATCCCCACCGGTGCCCGACCTGCTGCTGCACGAACAGCGGGTCGAAGCCGTCCTCGATCAGATGGGTCACATACGAGTGCCGCAGACAGTGCGGGTGCAGCGCGGCGTCGAAGCCGAGGTCGTCGCGGTACTCGGCGAACCTCATCCCGATGTAGCTGCCCGTGATCCTGGATTGTCGTTCGGTCGGCCACAGCATCCCGGCGCCTGCCGTGTCGAACAGCGGCAGCACGTCGGTGACGTATTCCTCGATCACTGGGCGGGTCCAGTCGAACACCGCCAGCACCGCCCGCCGACGGGGCGGGGAGCCTTTGCTGGCCTTGCCCCAGCGGACGTTGCAGACCCCGTACCGGCCGAACTCGGTCGCGGTCGGGTTGCGGGTGAAGTCATACAGGTCCAGCATCCCGACCTCGCGGCGGCGCAGCCCGAAGGCGTAGATCATCTTGAACAGGGTCGCGTCGCGGAACACCGACTTCCAGCCCTTCTTTCCGCGCGTGCGAGCATGGTCGGCGCGATCGTCGGCGTAGTCGAAGAAGGCTTGTACCTCTTCCCGCGACAGTGGCCGGACCGCCGGGCGTGCCTCGTGATCGCTGGTGTGGATCGCGGTGTTCCACTCATGGCAGACCTGCACCGGATGAGTGCCGAACAGTTCCTCGCATCGCTCGATCCAGCCGTAGCGGCGGTCGGTCAGGTAGTCGCAGAACAACGCGACCGCGTTCTGATACGAGCGGATCGTGCCGTGCGAGCACGGCTTGTCGCCGGAGACCAGCTCGGTCGTGCGCTCCTCGACATCGGCGGGCGACCACTCCCACGGCAAGCTCCCGCAGAACACGGCGAACCGGCGCACCTGTGACAAGCGCGCCCCGATCCTCTTGGGGTTCAGCATCCGTGAGACCTGCTGCGCCGACCAGCCCGTGAGCATGTCATCGAAGACCTGCTCCGCCGGACGCAGCAACGCCACGTTGCCCGCCCGCAACGCCGTCACCGATCCGGCGCGGTTCCCGTCCTCGAAGTCCACTCCAACAGTCTTACATCTAATGTATGAAAAGTACATCTAACGTAAGACTTGGTGCGTTTTCCCTGGTCAAGAGCCGGGTTCAAGGCTCAGATCAGTGACCCCTGGTACCCTTGCCTGACCAGCGAATACGCACGATTCCGGCCGTCGCGGATTACATCTAACGTAATAATTGCTAGTTTGCTTTCACTGTGACGTGGAGATGGTCGAAGTGGCCGCCGGTCACGTCGCCCGGGTCGTGCATGCCTCCGCCGTTGTAGGGGCGCCAGCCGTCGGCGTCGCGGCTGACGGACCAGATTTGGCCTTGCCAAATGAGGTACTCGACGCCGAGCACACCTGCGTTGTCCTTCATCCAGTTCGTGACAGTCCATCCGGCGTCGAGCTGGGCAGGGGTGGGGCGCTGCCCGATCTGGTTGCCGAAGGTGATGTCGCACGCCCGCCCGAGGGGGTGCTCGGACTTGGTGCCGGGGCGGGGTGAGTAGCAGACCCAGCCGGTGTCGGGGAACGCGGCGAGCGTTTGCTGGTGCAGGTGCAGCAGCCGGGCGGTGATCTTCCCGCCGGTGGTGGGATCGTCGACGAGCCGGTCGGGGTCGCCATCGACACCGGTGGGCGATCCGGAGGTGCCCGCCGTGCGGCAGGCGGCTGGTGAGCTGCTGGTCGCTTCGGGGAGGTTCGCCGCGCCGTGTTGGTTGAGCCAGGCGGCGGCGTCGATCGCTTCGGCGTTGGTGCCGCCGGGGCGGACCTCGAAGTGCAGGTGAGGGCCGGTCGAATACCCGGAGGAACCGACATCGCCGATGTGCTGCCCAGCCTGGACTTGGTCGCCTACTTTGACGTGGATGCCGGGCTGCCACATGTGCGCATACGCGGTAGCGACCATCCGGCCGTCGATGGTGTGCTCAATGACGATGAGCCCGCCGTACCCGCCGGAGAACTCCGCGACGGTGACGGTCCCGTCGGCTGCGGCCAGGATCGGAGTGCCGTCGGTGGCGGCGAGGTCGGTGCCGGTGTGCAGCTTGTGCTCCCCGGTGATCGGGTGCACACGCATCCCGAACGGCGAGGTCGCCACCCACGTTCCGTCGGGCAGCGGGAACACGACGCGCGACGAAGCCGCCACCGGCCCCACCGCAGACGTCCCGCCGGGGCCACTCGTGCTGAGAGCAGTGAGGATGGCGTTGGCGACGGGTGCGTAGTTGCGGTACCTGTCCGGGTAGGCGGAGACCTCGACGGCTTGGGCGGCTTCGCCGGGGTCCATCTGCTGCCACCCGGGAATGTCGAGCAGACCGCGCGGGCTCGGATAGTTGGGGCCGGCCGGGCCGCCGAAGAACGCCCGTGCCTGATAGGTCGGGTCCATGAGCTCGGCGACAGTGCCCCACCCCGACTGCGGGCGCATCTGGAACAGGCCCAAAGAGTCGTGGTCGGAGCCGTTGCCGTCGTTGGGGTAGTTCCCGCTCTCGGGGTAGGTACCGGTGTTGGCCAGCATCCGCAGCGTGGATTCGGTGAGTGCGGCCATGAGCGCAATCTTGATTCCCGGCTTTCCTACGCCGTCGATGCTGTTGCCGATCGCGATGAACGTGGCTGCATGGGTGAGCTGCAGCCGGTTCAGCGTGAACATCTCACCGCTCGCCGTCGTCACCGTCAGCGAGTCCGGGACAGGTCCGAGGTGAACGGTGCCCGTGGTGGTGGCGCAGTTCGCAGCGGCGGGGTTCATCAGCGCCCCGATCCCGAGCAGGAGGGCTGAGGGTGCGAAGAACATGAGAGTGATGGCAGCGATGGCGACTTTGCGGAACACGGCGGCACCTCAGCGCAGGGGGTTGTCGAGCTGGGACAGCCGCAACAGGTGGCAGGTCGGATACGTCGGTGCGCAGACCACGAACACGGTGAACGCGACGGGATGCTCGGAGGTGACCGGCTGGCCGTTCCAGACACCGGTGCGGTGGCGGGTGCCCTCGATCGTGACTGCGACGGTGCCGGGTGCGATCTGCCCGGGTTGCACCTGCGTGAGAGCGTCGGCCCACGCATCAGGGACGAAAGACGTGTTGATGACGAGGTGCTGGGTGGTGGCGTACTGGCGCAGTTCGGTCCAGGCGTCCCGGTTGGGCAGGTAGGTGGCGATGTCGGAGGCGAGGCCGGCCTGCTCATCGCCGAAGGGGTCGCCGACGGCAAGGATCGTCGAGGTGTAGTCCAGTGGCCACAGCCCCAGCGTCGTGTCCCAGGCGAACAGGGTGGTGGCGACGCCTTCGGCGAAGGTCACCGGGTCGCTCGAACGCGGCACCGCCGGAACCTTCGGCAACGACGGTGTTGGCAGTGTCGGAGACGGCGGCGCGTTTACGCCCAGAGTGGCCTCTGGGCTCGGGTCGGTGGGGCTGGTGTTGCGGGGGCCGGTGGCCAGTCCGTAGACGCCGACAGCCGCCAGGAGCAGCAGGACGATGCCGACGGTGATGAGGGCGGTGAGTCGGCGGCGGGCTCGGGAGTCAGTGGGTGCAGGGCTCATGCCTGGCAGGTGCGCCCGTCGGCCCGGGCTCGGTCAGAGGGCACGCAAGTGTGGCCGGGTCTCGGTGGCATCCCGCGCGGCGCGGAGTTCGTCGGCGAAGTCTAAGGTGCCGTCAGCGGTGGCGAGGAACTTCTCATATTGTTCGTCGGTCAGCTGGGCGGCCAGCGCTGCGGTGTCGTAGTGGGTCCACCAGCTCGCGAGTTCGCGCCAGGTCTGGATGAACGCCCGCACCGGGTAGGGCTCCGGCTCGCCCTCGGGGTCGACCAGCTTGGGTCGCGGCCGGGTCTTCTTGCCCTTCTTCAACGCGTTCGCGCGGGCGACAGCCTCCTCGGCGAGGGCGTGCATCGCCGCTTCGCGAACCTCACGCGCGGCCTCTGCGGCTTCGCGGATCGCCAGGTAGATCGGATGCACCGGATCACCGGCCTCGATCCGCTCCAACCCGGCAGCAGCCTCCCCACGCAGCGACTCCAGTTGGGCTGGGTTAGCGGCGATGTCCTCGACATACCCGATCTTCTCCAGCGTGGTGTGCGAGGCACCGCCGGGAATCATCGCCGCCGCCTGTTCCCGAGTCTTCCCGACAGTACCGCTCGACGGTGGTGCAAAATTTGCACCACCGTCACTTCGNNGGCGGCGTCTTCGGCCATGACCTGCTTGATCTCGCGGTAGAGACCGGCGGCTTCGAGCTGGGTGTAGGGCTTGTGGAGCATGTTGTCGTCTTGCTCCGCGAGGAGTTTCCCGAGCCGGCCCGAGAGGCCACTTCTCACCCAGACGCTCACAGTGCGCCACCCGAGCATCTTGATCGCCGCCAGACGCCTGGCACCGCAGACGAGGACGCCGTCGATGGTGACGGTCAGCGGCTGGAGGAGGCCGTCGCGGTTGATGGACGAGGCAAGGGTCTCCAGGTCACCGAGGTCAGCGCGGTGGCGAGTGCCGACGATCAGGGAATCGACGGCCCGGTCGAGCTGGATGCTGCCTGCCAGCGGTTCGGTCATCGCTACTGCCCACCTGTGCCGGTGGGTGCTGCCAGCGCGAGTGCGAGGATCAGGTCGTCGTCGCGCAGCAGCAGTTCGATGCTCTCCCCGAGGAGGAGCCGCAACAGCATCCCGCGTCCGGTCGAGGTCGCGGCGTAGGCGGGGTGCGGGTTCCCCAGCAGCGCACGCAAGAGTGCGGTCCAGGTTCGGTGGGGCAGGTCGAGGAGCGCGCGGGCGTGCCGGTCCCGGCGCAGTGCCTCGTAAGCGGCCTGGCGGGTGCCGGATTTCATCAGCGTGGAGCAGATGTGCTCGACCGACGCGCGGGCAGCGTCGGCGGGCCAGCCGAGCAGACATAGCAGCGCGATCGCATCCTCGGCTGCCGAGGTGGCGGACATGCAAGCCTGTGCCGAACCCAACAGGTCGCGAGGCTCGGGTGCGGTGTCGCTTGGTGGGGTGTCGGTGGTGTGGAATGCGGGATGGTAGTCGGCCAGCGGGGTCTCGCGGTCGGAGAACCGTTCGGGGTCGTGGAATGCCGAAACGTGTGAACGCCGCGCCTGGTGCACCGAGCAGAGCAGCCCTTGGGCTCGTTCCTCGTAGATGCAGGTGATCCGCACGGCGTGGGTGATGATCGCCCACGGGTCGTTGGCTTTGCGGGTGGAGCGGTTCTGCATCACGTCGAACGCCGCTGCGACTGCCTCCCATGTGTCGAGGCGGTGCTTGCGGGCCAGTGCCTTGTATTTCTCGGCCGTGAACTCCATCAGATCGCGCGCGACTGGGTCGTGAACCCAGGTGTCCTCACCGCCAGCGTGGAGCCGGTTCAGCAGGGCACGTAGGCCCTCGCTCGTGGTGAAGTCCTCGTGCTCGGACTCGGTGCTGGGGTTGGTGGTTGTGGTCATGGTGTCGGCACCTCCTGGCAGGTAGGTGTGCGCCCGCTCCCACGTGCGCGCCCCTATCCCTGCGGTTGCCGTCTGGACCATGACCTGTCACCGTCACCCCATCCCGACCCCAGGCCGAATTGGGGCCGACGTGGTGACGGTGCGCCGACCGAACGCCGTGATCGGCGGCAGTCGCCGTGCCCGATCTCGCGCGGCCTGCATCCCGATCCGCAGGGGTGTGCGGGTACGGCGGGCGAGTTCGGCCTGGAAGTCCAGGCTGCGTCCGGCGACGTTCGCGGAGTGACGGGCCACCAGATCGGTCGGGCGCACCCACTCCACACCCCGGCCACGAATCACGGTGTCGTCGTGCTTCAAGGTGCGGGCTACCTGGGCGGCGCGCACCGCCTCCGGCACGGCCATCACCTCAGCGGGCTCGCGCCCCTCGCGCGGCACTGAGAGTGCCTCGTCGGCCGGACCAGGCATCAGGCTGCGGGGGTCACGGTGCGGATCGGGATGCGGGTTGTCGCTGGTGTTCATGGGGTTGCCTCCTCCCGCGTGTCGGCGGACTCGTTGTCATCACTGGGAAGGTGTGCGGGGGTGAACCAGCGGCCCACGGTCGAGGGATGCACGCCAAGCTCGCGAGCGATCCGCTTGTTCGACCAACCGGCCTCGCGCAGCTTCCACCCCAACGCGCGCCGCTCCGCCGGATCGACCGGCTCTTCGGCAGTGAGCATGGGCGCCAGTTCGGCAAGGTCAACCAGCACGGGTGCTGGCTCCAGTTCACTCGACACTTCGTTGCCGGAGGCAGGCGCGAGCCGCGTAACACTGGACGAGGCAGTCGTCTCCGGTGTGACAGTCGGGGTGCGAGTGAGGATGACGGTGAGGTGGGTGATCGCCAGCAGCACGACCGGTGGCACGGCTGCGACGGAGGCGGCGAGGATGCCGGGCACGTCGGCGTCTGCGGCGACGACGGCGTGGATCGCGTTCGCAGCAACCGAGACGAGCGCCCCGCCGATCAGAAGCGCCCACGGATACCAGGCGGAGCGTTGCCCGGCGAGCGCGACCACGGCAACGGTCGCGACCACGATGATGCCGTCCACGATCAGCGGCCACGCCCACGCCTGCCCCGTACCGATACCTGATCTCGCGGCGAGATCGGCAAGTGACATGAAGGAGAGCCAGAACGCACCGGCGGCGATGAACACCGTCCCAGCAACCGCGGTCACAGCGGCCCAACGGCGCGGACTGGCACTCTCCATCACAATCCTGCCCTCCCAACTGAGGCAGTCGGCGAGGGTGCCGAGCGAGCACACCACCGAGCCGCGCTCGGCGCCCGAGAGGCAGGAGCAGCCTCCGGCGCGGTGGCGCGGTAGGCGGAGCGCACGGTCGTGGTGATCTCCCGCTCGCTGAGGCCCGCCTGCGCAGCGGCTGGGCCGAGTGCATCGAGCACGTCAGCTGGTGTGGTGCCGCTCTCGGCGAGACGGCAGGCAGCCCAAAACAGGCTTCGGTTTCGTTCGCCCTCACTCCGATCGGCGACCCAGGCTGCCAACTTCTCGGCATCCACGGTCGCCGCGTTTCCTCTGCTACGCGAGGGGGCGACTGGGCGCGGGTCGAGGAAGTCCCGTAGCCGGTTCGCGTCCACGGGACCGACGGAGTGGGTGGCGACATCGGCGATCTCGTAGCGCCGCACGGTGCCGTCGATGGTTCGACGGGAGGGCGGGGCGATGATGTAGCCGCCGTCGCCCCGGAAATCGACCCCGGCATTGGCGGCCTGCCACGACCGCTGCGCCACGCCAGGCGTTGCCGGGAAGTAGGCGTGCGTGCCACCGGTCGGGGTCCGCACCAGCAGCCCCGCCCCATCCACAAGTCCAGCATCTGAGGCGCGGTGCCATGCTGCGCGGCCATCTGTGGGGCCGTGAACATCGACGTCCACGACAACCACACCCGAGGCCGCGCCAGTTGGGATACCGATGTTCGCGTCCGGGGTTCGTGACCACCACGTGGCGACTTGCGCGGGTTCACTGCTCGCGTCGAGGAACCCGCGGCGGGTGAGCGGCGATTTCCCATCGAGCTCGCACGGAAACACCGGAACTCCGGCCGATGCGAGGCTGCGCACCGCGGCCGCCAGGTTCGGAGTGCGGTCTACCCGGATGAGCGCGGCGAGAACGTCGAAGGGTTCGGACATCACAGCCCCCGTCCCGCCAAGACCGGCGCAGCATGTGGGCGATCAGGCTCAACAGGCCGAGCAGACGCGCGGGTCGGCTTCGCAGACGGGGTGCCTCGTTCCAGCTCTGGCGGGGTGCCGTCGCCGACTTGTGGGGTGTCGAGCTGGTCGAGGATCGCCAGCGCAGCCTTCCGCACCCTCTCGCCGGTGGCTTGCACAATCTGTGCCGGTTCTTTGTCGTCGGCGCGGGCCGCCCACGTCGAGACGTAGGGGACCGTGTAGCCGTCGGTCGTCATGCCGTGCGCGGCACCGACCATCAACGCGACGGATTCGGCTTCAACCTCTCGGATGCCGCGATGCTGCCGCACCTCGGCGTCATCGGGGTCGTGCATCAGCACATGCGCGAGCTCATGCGCCAGCGTCTTCACCTGCGCCGCGGGGTCCATGTTTTCTCGCACCGACACCGTGCGCGCCTCGTAGTCGCTCATGCCATTCGCACCCATGATCGCCATCTCGTCCGGCACCGAGACGACCTCAAACCCCGCCGCTTCTATCTGCGCGGCGAGACCGTCCCACAGCCCGACCGGCGCCTCGCCTTCCAACAGCACCGGCATTGGCGTCGCAGGGAGGGGATCGCCGTCGGTTTGGGAGGCATCCCACACGTAGGCGGGTTGGGCACCGACCATGCGGGAGCGCACCGCCTCGCCGGGCTTCGGCTTTTCCCGTGGCCCGAGCCGCCGCCACGAGCTGGAGTCCGAGGGGGTGGCGGTG
>MTKZ01125601.1_pt1 | contig 11698 bp, 10 predicted proteins | sample 1042781 | NCBI WGS metagenome assembly MTKZ01 (sample SAMN06212207, study PRJNA360539) | anaerobic digester metagenome | biome: Wastewater treatment plant; material: sludge; isolation source: anaerobic digester fed with sludge from wastewater treatment plant | place: Denmark: WWTP Viborg ...
GAGCCTGGTCTTTGGCGAACCGCCCGAGGCGTTCCCGCAGGTCGCCGTTCTGCGTGTGTTGTTCTTCCTGATGCCGATCCTCGGGCTCACCGTGATCCTGGAAGGCATTCTGAACCTAGCGATGCTGCTGCGTGATCGGCGTCGCTACGAACCCAGTTGGTGCAAAGTCATGGCCGCCTCAATGTCGAATCACATCATCCTTGTGGGGATGGGCCGGTTGGGCTACCGCGCGTTTCGCCTGCTCAGACACCTGGGTGAGCCCGTCGTCGTGGTCGAGAGCAATCCGAACAATCCTCTGCTCGAAGAGGTCCGCAAGGACGGATCGCCGCTCATCATCGGCAACGCACGGGACGAAGCCGTGCTTGCCCAGGCAAACGTCGTCGCCGCACGCAGCGTGATCGCCGCCACTGACGACGACCTGGGAAACCTGGAAATCGCTCTGGACGCCCGACAACTCAATCCCGGTATCCGCGTGGTGCTCCGCATGTTTGACCAGGCGCTGGCGGACAAGGTCCGTGACGGGTTCAACATCGAGATCGCCATGTCCCAGGCGGCCATGTCCGCCCCTGCCTTCGCCCTCGCCGCCGTCAACCCGTCCATCGTCGGCAGCTTCGTGGTCGGTGACCGTCTCATCGTCATGAAACGCTGGGTCGTCCGGCACGGAGGGCCGTTCGAGGGCAAGAGCGTGGGCCAGGTCATGACGCATCTGGCCAGCAGCGTCGTGGAACTCCATGCGAGCGGTGCCGCGCCCGTCCTGTTTCCCGACCCGAACACGGTCCTCAAGCCCGGCGACCGACTCCTCGTGCAGGGCCCCTATGAGGTCGTCTCGAAGTTCCACAACCTGGTTCCGACCAGCGATGCGAATCCTGTCCATGCAACAGACGCCGCATGATCGATGGCCGGATTGGCCGTTTGAAGCTCGGGAACACGGCCGATCGCCACAGAATATGCGGCATAGTGTGTATTGTATGCAGGCTGGTTCGGGGGCTGCGGCCGGGGTCATCTATTGACCAGCCCGGGCGGACCGTGGATACTATCGCGGGGCCCGTAATATCGGATTGAGGGCCAACAGGTGTTCGCGGGTCGCCCGGGTAAAAAGGGTCATCGCAGGAGCATGGCCGATCCTCCCAAGCAGGACCGTCCCACTTCTCGTCTCCTTTCTCATCGGGCATTCCGCACGGTCCAGGTTCTCGGCCACAATATGGCCCACCTAAAGGGAGGATCCAGGCGTGTCATTCGAAGACAAGGTGATCGTGTGCGCTGACTGCGGCGCGGAGTTCGTTCACTCGGCGGCAGACCAGCAGCGGTATGCGGAGCGCGGCTTTACCAATGAGCCGAAGCGGTGCCGCCAGTGCCGCGAGAAGCGTAAAACGCAGGGCGGGGGCGGTGGAGGCCGCTCCGGCGGCGGCGGTGGTGGTGGCGGCGCCGGTGGCGGTCGGAGCGGTTTTGGCCGCCCGCAGCGCGAATCGTATGAGGTCACGTGTGCGGAATGCGGCGCGGTGACGACCGTGCCGTTCAAGCCTACCAGCGGTCGGCCGGTGTACTGCCGCGACTGCTACCGGTCGCGCGGCCAGTAGGAAGCTGCAATCGATCCGAGAGAATCCGGGGCCGGGCCAGGGCGAACACCCCACCCGGCCCCCCTTGTTTTGCGAACCGCCCGAGGACCAGCGACCGGGNNGGGCGGGCCGCCGGCTCCGAAGCGCGGCCACCGCAAAGCCGCTGAAGAGGCGGGAGGTGCCATCGTGCCGACCGACGATTCCTCTGACCTTCGCCGTCTGATTGACCGGGCCCGGGCCCGGGATGAAGCCGCCCTGAGCCAATTGCTGGATATGCACAGCCGGCGACTTCTGGAGTCCGTCCGGGCGGAACTCGGCGACAAGCTCCGCCAGCGGCTGGAGTCGCAGGACATCATGCAGCAGGTCTACCTGGACGCGTTGGGCAGCATCGATCAATTCGTCGATCGCGGGCATGACAGCTTCTTCGCGTGGCTGCGGCGGATCGCCGTGCACCGCATCTGCGACGCGGACCGGCGGGCGTTCCAGACCCTCAAGCGCGGGCGCGAAGTGCGGGCGGGCGACCTGGGACGCGACGCGTCCATGACCCGCCTGTTCGAGGCCCTGGCCGCCACGTCCACCAGCCCCAGCGGCGCCGTGGACTTCGCCGAGCGGGAGCGCCTGCTCAGGCAGGCCCTGGATCAACTCAGCGCCGATCAGCGCGAAGCGATCTCCCTGCGGTATTTCCATCAGTTGAATGTCGCCGAGGCAGCCGCGAAGATGGACCGGTCAGAGCGCGCCGTTCGCAGCCTGTGCGTGCGAGCGCTGATCCGTCTGCGGGAGCTGCTGGGTGATGCCATCTGAGCCGTCCGATCCCAACGCACCCCTGACCGACCCGCCCTCACCGGCGGCCCCGGCCGACTCGCTCGAGACCGTTCTCGACGAATACCTGGATGAACTGGCCCAGGGCGGAAGCCCGGACCAGGATCGCTACATTCGCGAACACCCGTCTCTGGCCGACGCCCTGCGAGGCGTCTTCAAGACCCTCGAATTCGTCGAGGCCACCAGCCGCTCGCTGAACGCGGGCAAGATCGAATCCGGCCAGATGCTCGGCGAGTACCGCATCGTGCGGGAGGTCGGCCGCGGCGGCATGGGCGTCGTCTACGAGGCTGTTCAGACCTCCCTCCACCGACGCGTCGCACTGAAGGTCCTGCCGCCGAGTGCCCTGCTCTCGCCCAACGCCCCGGAACGGTTCGTTCGCGAGGCCGAGACGGCCGGCCGCCTGCACCACACCAACATCGTGCCCGTGCACGCCGTCGGCGAGGAACAGGGCATCCGCTACTACGTGATGCAGTATATCGAAGGCCGGTCGCTCTCCGACCACCTGCGACGTCTGGCCGCCGAAGGCACGCGGCCCGGTCACGACTACTTCCGCCGCGTGGCGCGGTGGGGGCAGCAGGTGGCCGACGCCCTGGAGTACGCCCATCGCGAGGGCATCATCCACCGCGACGTCAAGCCGTCGAACCTGCTGCTCGACGCACGCGACAACGTCTGGATCACCGACTTCGGACTGGCCCGGGCGGACGCACGCCTGACCATCACCCTCACCGGCGACGTCATCGGCACCGCGCGATACATGTCGCCGGAGCAGGCCCGCGGTGGTCGCGTGCAGCTTGACGGACGGACGGACATCTACTCCCTCGGGGCCGCCCTGTACGAACTGCTCGCCCTGCGACCGGCCTTCGACGGAGACTCGCGCGAGGCCGTCCTGACCCGCATCGCGTTCTCCGATCCCAAGCCGCTGGGCCAGGTCAACCCGGCCATTCCCCGCGACCTGGAAACCATCGTCGGCAAGTGCATGCAGAAGGACCCGGACCACCGCTACGCCCGGACTGCCGACGTGGCGGAGGACTGCCGGCGGTTCCTGGCCGGCGAGCCGATCCTGGCCCGTCGCACGCCGCTGTACGTGAAGATCGGCCGGTTCGTGCGGCGACACCGCGTCCACGTCGCCGCCGCCCTGCTGGTGCTGGCCCTCCTGATAACGTCGATCGTCCTCCGCACGCAGATGCGGCAGGCGGAAGGACAACGCAGCCTTCAGGACGGGCTGGCGGCCATTCTCTTTGACTGCAATCCCTCCGAGGCGACCAGACACCTGGACCGCGCCGACGCCCTGGGTGTGCACACGGCAGAGCTGTATCTCTACCGCGGCCTGATCCCCCTGCTGACGGCGCAGCCGCAGCGCGCCATCGAACCGCTCACCGAGGCCCTGCGCCGCAGCCCGAACCACGTCGAAGCGTGCCAGGGCCTGGCATTCGCCTACTTCGAGATGACCGACGACGTGAACGGCCTGCGATTCCTGCGCCGACATGACGAGCCACGCATCCGCACCGCCCTGGGCTGGCTGCTTCGGGGCCACGCCCTCACGCACCTGGACGGCGCGGACCCCATCGCCTGCTACGACCGGGCACTCGACCTCCAGGCGGACTTCACGCCGGCCATTGAAGCGCGGGCCACCTTCCGGCGTCAGCGGCAGCTGATCGACGGCGACCACGCGGCCCTCCAGCCCATGCTGGACGACTTCGACGCGTGGGTGGTCTTCCGGCCGAAATCCGCCCGGGCCTACGCCGCCCGGCACACGGGCTACCTCTTTGCCGCGGCGTACGCCGCGACGCAGCCGGACCTGCGGGATTACCCGGCCAAGTGGCTGGATCGATGTCGGGACGACTTGGACCGCGCCCTTCAGATGGGCGGCGATCAGCAGGCGGATGTCTACGGGCGCCGAGGCATCTTTCGACGATACGTCGGCGAGTACCAAGACGGCGCGGAAGACCTGGCCCGGGCGATTGAGCTGGACCGGGCGGCCGCCGGCACCGAGCACCCGGGGTTCGTTCACCACCGCGTCATTGCATTGCACGAGGCGGGCAACGTGCAGACCGCCTTGTCGGAGATCACGCCGGCCTGCGCGGAAATGCCGAGCTTCTACCCGCTGTCTCTCCAGCGCGCCATCCTGCTCGCAGAGGTCGGTCGGCTGGACGAGGCTCGCGCCACCTGCCGCGAGACCCTGCTCCAGCACCGCNNCGGCCGGTGTGGCCGAACTGCTGGGTGACTCCGCCGCCGCGGCCGCCGCGCTGGATGACGTGCGGCAGCGGCTGGACAGCGGTCAGCCCGATCCGGGCGATGATCCGTTCGCCCGCCCGTGCCTGGACTACATGAGCGGCCGGATCGACGCGGAAACGCTGCTGGGCATGCCCGGCCTCACGCCCGGTGTCCGCTGCACGATGACATCGCTGATCGCGATGCGCGAGCTTGGCCGGGGCCATCGAACCGAAGCGCAATCCGCGCTGGATGCGTGCATGGGCACGGGCGTGTTCGTGTTCATCCACTACCGCTTCGCCGAGGTCCTTCACGCTCGCCTGCTCGCCGACCCGGCCTGGCCACCGTGGATCACGCCGGCCGAGGGAGAGAGGCTGTAGACCATAGGTCACTCGTCCGCTGGACCGAGATTCCGATCTCGGTCCTCTCCCACCGAGAATCCACTCGCGCGAGCCAAAACGTGAGAACAGATTCTCACCCGAGCGTGGCCGAGAACGGATACTCGGCCAAGCCGTGCCTTTCCGCCATCCGCCCAATATGTTCTTGCGACGCAGCAGTGTTCAAGAAGAAGTGGCACACGGCCGAGGCCACTGCTCAAGAAGCAGTGGCACGNNCGCGCCAGCGGCGCGTATTCGTTGATGATGGAGTCGGCGGATTTGATGCCGTCCACGGCGGCGCCGATGATGCCGCCGGCGTAGCCGGCGCCCTCGCCGCAGGGATAGAGCCCTGCGCAGGTGGGAGACTGGCGCAACAGCGGATCACGCACGATGCGCACCGGACTGCTCGCCCGCGTCTCCGGGCCGGTAATGATGCTCTCGCCGCCGCCGAAGCCCGGCAGCCGGTCGTTCAGCATCCGCAGACCGCGGTCCAACGCGTCGGACACCTCCGGCGGGACGACCTGCCGGATGGACCGCCACGCCAGGCCGAAGGGGTACGTCGTCTCGAACGTGCCGTTTGAATCGCGGCGGTCCAGGAAGTCACTCGCGCGCTGGGCAGGCGCCGCATAGCTCGCGTTGGTGCTCTGAAACGCCAGTCGCTCCCACCGCTCCAGGTAGTCCAAGCCGTAGAGCGGATCGCCGGCGATGACGTCCGGACCCACCGTGATGACCAGCCCGGAGTTGGCCATGGGCCCGCCGCGGCGCGACTTGCTGGCCCCGTTCGTCGCGATCAGACCGGGAGATTCGTTCGTCGGCAGAATCTGCCCGCCCGGGCACATGCAGAAGCTGAACAGGTCGCCGTGCCGGCCGGCGGCGCCCTTGGCCACCGCGTGATACTCGGCCGGCGGCAGCCGGTCGTGACCGGCCAGCGTTCCGTATTGCCAGCGGTCGACCACATCCTGCGGGTGNNATCCTGCGGGTGTTCAATCCGCACGCCAAACTGGAAGGGCTTGGCCTCCATGCGGACGCCGTGACGGGCGAGCATGCGAATCGTGTCGCGTGCGGAGTGCCCGACGGCCAGAATGACGCTGCGGGTCTCCAGCCGCCGCCCGTTCACCACGAGCGCTTCGATGCCCTCGTCGCCCACGGCAATGTCATCGAGCCGGCTTTCGAACCGGATCTCGCCGCCGAGCCGCTCGATGCGGTTGCGGATGTTCCAGCAGATGCGCGGCAGCTTGTCACTGCCGACGTGCGGGCGCGAATCGACCAGGATGTCCGGGTTTGCCCCGTCCCTCACCAGCAGCTCCATCACCTCCCGCACGAGCGGGTCCGACACGCGCGTGTAGAGCTTGCCGTCGCTGTAGGTGCCGGCGCCGCCCTCGCCGAACAGGAGATTGGACTCGGGATTGAACTCCCGCCGGCGGTAGTAATCGCGAAGCACGTCTCGATGACGCTGACGCACCGGCCGACCACGCTCCAGCACGATGGGCTGGTACCCGAACTCGGCCAGGCGCAGGGCGGCGAACATGCCCGCCGGCCCGAACCCGACGATGACGGGCCGATGCGGCAGGGATTTGGTGCCCGGCGTGGGATCGTGGCGCCGCCGAGGCTTCACGGCGTCGACGTTCCGGCCATGGGTGCGGCGCAGGACCGACCGCTCCGCGACGGCGCCGCCGTCCAGTGTCAGTTCAACGTGATAGACGAGGCAGATGTTGTCACGCTCGCGGGCGTCGACGGACCGGCGGACGGGGTGCCACTCACGAATGGCGTTGGGGGGCACCTTCAGCCGTCGGGCGGCCAGTTCCGGCAGAGCGTCTTCGGGACTGCTCAGGTCGAGCGTGAGGTTTCGGACGACAAGCGCCATGATGCCAAGACGTTAGCACTGGATTTGCCGTGGTCAAGGGGAGGCCGCGCCGACGGATGGAGGAACGCGCACGTGTGCGCGCAGAGTAAGCCCCCGGTGGCGCGGACCGGGGGCTTGTGTAAGGGGGTGCTTCCCTCAGTGTCAGTTTCAGGCGTCCGGAGGCGAAAGGAGCCTCCCTGCTCTCTCTCGACCCCGGATCGACCAGATTGTCGTGGGCCACGGGCGGTCCGTGGCAAAGGCGGCGATCACCAGTCCCGGATTTCGTCCGCCAGCCACTCGCCGAACTCGGCTTCTCTGTCTTCGCCGTCGATTTCGCGTGCCTGGTCTTCCAGCACGCTCGCCGCTTCTCGCATCATGTCGGCCGTACAGCCTTGCATGCCGTAGGCCCCGCAAAGCGGCAACGCGAGAATCATCTTCCACCCAGTCTTCCACCGCGCCTTCATGGCTTCGCCTCCCTCGTTGGTTTGGGCCGGCACCCAGCCGGCCGAACTCGTCCCGCGAATTACGTTATCGGTCGTGCCTGAGAGATCTGATGAGTTAATCTGGGCACTTTGGATTGTATGGGTTGTTCTTCTCAGATGTTGGGCGCGAATCTGGCTGGATCCGTTGTCGGAAATCACAGGTCATGGGCGGGTTACGCCGTGGGCCGATCGAGGCCGGGGAGACGCTCGTCTGGCGGTTGCCAGTACTGGCGAAGCCGGTTTGGGAGCTGGGGCACAGAGGGGTGGGCTGGCCGGGGCCGTCGGCCCGGCCGGGGTGGTTGGGAATGGCAGCGTTCCGGTCTTGCGTGTATCCTTCGCCGAACATTTTGACCCCTGGACCGGAGGGCACCATTCCATGTTCGGACATCCCCGCGGGCTGTACGTCCTGTTCATGACGGAAATGTGGGAGCGGATGAGCTTTTACGGGATGAAGGCGCTGCTCGTCCTGTACATGATCAACTACCTGGTCTGGAACCAGGAGAAATCGTCCGATGTCATGGCCTGGTACGCTGGCCTGGTCTATTTCACGCCGGCGCTGGGTGGGATTCTCGCAGACAAGGTGCTTGGGGCGCGGTGGTCGGTGGTCATCGGCGGCGTGCTCATGTGCATCGGGCATTTTCTGCTCGCGTTTGAGCCGCTGCCGTTCTTCTATTCCGGGCTGGGATTCCTGATCGTTGGATGCGGGTTGCTCAAGCCCAACATTTCCACGCAGGTTGGCTCGTTGTATCCGCGTGGGGACCACCGCCGGGATGCGGCATTCACCATCTTCTACATGGGGATCAACCTAGGCGCGTTCATCGGCCCGCTGGTGTGCGGATGGCTGCGGCTGACTTACGGCTTCCATTACGGTTTTGCCGCGGCCGGCGTGGGTATGGCCTGCGGGCTCATCGTGTACCTGTTCGGGATGCGGACGGTGGAACGCGAGACCGCGGCGGCCGCGGCGGCACCCCTAGTTGAAAACAGCAATGCTCACTCCGGGGAGCATGTTCCGCGGCATATCACGCGGGACCGGATCATCGTCTTGTTCGTGGTCTTCGCGTTCGCCCTGGTGTTCTGGATGGCGTTCGAGCAGGCGGCCAACGTCATGACCGTCTGGGCGGACAAGAACACGAATCTCCACGTGTTCCGCGCGGAGGCGCCGCCCGCCTCGGTCCAACCGGAGGAGGTGCCTGGCTCAGGTGTGGCCGAGCGGGTGTTGACCACAGCCCAACCGGACTCGCCGGCTGCCTCAACGCGGCCCGGGTCGCTGGCCGATCTNNGGAGACTGGCAGATGGGGGCAGAGTTTCTGCAATCGGTCAACCCGCTCTTTGTCGTAACGCTAGGCGGGGTGTTCGCGGGATTGTGGATATGGCTCGATCGCCGGAAAAAACAGCCCTCGACGCCCGCGAAAATGACCATCGCCATGTTTGGCATGACGCTTGCGTATGTCGTCATGCTGGTTGCGGCGGCGCGTGAGAACGCTCCGACCAGCGTGCCATTGGGCTCGTTGCCGACCACAGTGGAGATGGATGGGAAGCAGCGCCTGTTCACGCTTGAGGAGTCAGACGAACAGAAGAAGGAAACGGAGAGCGATGATGCGGCTCCGAAGCGAGACTACTACGGTAACAAGCGTCTGCGATATGATTCATCGGCGGGCAAGCTTCTCATGGAAGGAGTCCTGAGCGATCTTGACTGGCTGCGGCTGCTGGGGCAGTCGGCACCTTCGGCACACAGAACGGCGATCAAGCAGTTGCTCGACAATGTGGAGAAGCGCCACGCACAATCGCTGGCCGATGCACGGGATGCCAGGAAGCGCGGAGAATCTCCCGACCCGTACTTGTCGTGGGAAGTCAGCGCGGCCCTGCCGGCCGATCTCCCGGCACCCGAATGGAACGTCACACTGCCGGAAAAAGTGACGTGGGACGCGCCCACGCGGACGATCCGGGTGGGACAGACGCTTTCGGAGCGGGACAAGCTGGCGTTGTACGCCGGCGGCGCCGAGCCCGAATTTCGGACGGCTGTCAACAAGATCTACGTCGATTCCTCCGTGCTGAAGGTCAGCGTGCTGTGGCTCGTCCTGTTCTACCTGACCTGCACCATGTCCGAGCTGTGCCTCTCGCCGGTTGGCCTGTCGTTGGTGACGAAGATGGCCCCGGCCAAGCACGTGGGGCTGTTCATGGGGCTGTGGTTTGTGACGACCGGCGGAATCGCCAACTTCGCAGCGCATACCATCGGGGGCTATTGGGGCAAGATAACGCCTACGACATATTTCATGATATTTGGTGCCGTGGCGCTCGTCGCGGCGTTGATCATGCTGCCGGCCGTGAAGGCCCTGAAACGCCGCATGCACGGGATTCAGTAGCTGCGGGAACCGGTCATGGAGCAAGTTCAGAGCATTCGAAACGCACAGATGCGGGGGCGGGAGGGGCTTTTTGACCTTACCCTCTCCGCGGATGGCCGGATCGAGCGGGTCGAGCCGGCGTCCGGGCAGCCGGCGGGGCCGGCGGACATCGACGCGGGCGGCATGCTGGTGATGCCGTCGTTCATCGACTCTCACCTGCACCTGGACCTGGCGTATTCGCTGGACCTGGTGCCGCCGAACGAGAGCGGCACGCTGGCGGAAGCCATCCGCCACTGGGAGCGGGTGAAGCGCGAACTGACGCCCGACAACGTCCGCGATCGGGCGATCCGGGCCATCCGCGAGGAAGTGTCGTTCGGCACGGGCTTCATCCGCACGCACGTGGACGTCGGCACGTCGGCCGGGCTGCGGCTGTGTGAGGGCGTGCTGGCCGCACGCGAGCGGACGCGGGACCGCGTCGACATCCAGGTCGTCGCGTTTCCGCAGGACGGCATCCTGCAGGACCCCGGCGTGCTCGACGTGATGCGCGAGGCCCTGCGGATGGGCTGCGACCTGGTGGGCGGCATCGCCCACAACGAGCGGACGGACGACGACAGCCGGCAACACATCGACCTGCTCTTTGACCTGGCCGAGGAGTTCGATCGCGACATCGACTGCCATATCGACGAGACGGACGACCCGTACTCACGCTGCACGGAGGTGCTGGCGGCCCGCGCGATCGAACGGGGCTGGAAGGGCCGCGTGACCGCATCGCACGTCTGTGCGCTGTCCAGTTACGACAACGTCCACGCCGCGAAGGTCATCCGCCTGCTGGCCGCCGCCGAGGTGAACGTGGTGACCAACCCCGGCGTGAACCTGCACCTGCAGGGGCGGTTCGACCGGTATCCGAAGCGGCGCGGGCTGACGCGGGTGCGCGAACTGCTGGCGGCCGGCGTGAACGTGTCGGCCGGTCAGGACTGCATCCGCGACCCGTTCTATCCGCTGGGCACGGGCAGCCTGCTGGAGGTGGGACACCTGCTGATCCACGCCGATCACCTGTCCACGGCCGCGCAGATCGAGCGCGTGGCGGACATCATTACCGCCAATGCGGCGCGCACGCTGCGGCTGTCCCAGTACGGGCTGGAGCCGGGATGCCGGGCAGACCTGGTGGTTCTGCCGGTGGATTCCATGCACGAGGCGTTCCGCACCCGACCGGCGCCGCCGGCGGTGTTGAAGCGCGGCGTGCGGGTCAGCCGGTAGGCGGCACCTTGCCGCACCACGATCCGCAGGGCGGGGCACCAGACCGGCCGGCGACGCCGACCGCACAACCGATCTTGCTGAAGGATGAAACACATGGAAGATCGCACGCGCAGCAGAATGACGTTTGCATGGGTGTTTGGCGCCTTGTGGTTGGGCCTGGTGCATACCGCCTTCGGTCTGGCGGCGGACGAGCACCGAATCGTCGACACGGAATGCGGCGTGGAGGCGGTGCTTCCCGCGGCCGACTGGAAATTGCTGGACGCAAGCCAGGGTCCGGCCATCGTCCACATTTACTCGCCGGCCACGCCGCCGGTCCCGCGGTTCACCCTGCTGCGGTTTCCTTCCGCGGCCCTGCCGGAGGGTCTGCAAACGCGGGCGGCCCAACTGCACGCGATGCTGAGCGTGGATGCGCCGGTCACGGCCGGCCAGCTCGCCGGCGCCCCGGCGGAGCGGATCGAGTACGTGGCCCAGGGCGTCCGCACCGTCGAGTACGGCCTGAAGCGAGACGAAGCATTTCTGATTGTCCAGGTCGCGGCACCCGAGGCCGACTGGACGGATGAAGCGCGCCGCGCACCGATCGAGCGCATCTTCGCATCGGTACGGTTCGCCGGGTCGCCGACGACAATGCCCGCCGCCCGCATCGATCCGGCCACACCGGCCGAGGTTCGTGCCGCACGTCAGAGCGCAGAGCCGCCCCCCGCCAGATATGCCATCCGAAGCCACGACGTCCGCGTGGCCATCGACCCTGCGGAGCATCGGCTGCGGTGTACGGACCGGTTCATCGTCGAGGCCCTTGCGGACGACGTTCGCG
>MTKZ01072134.1_pt1 | contig 11697 bp, 9 predicted proteins | sample 1042781 | NCBI WGS metagenome assembly MTKZ01 (sample SAMN06212207, study PRJNA360539) | anaerobic digester metagenome | biome: Wastewater treatment plant; material: sludge; isolation source: anaerobic digester fed with sludge from wastewater treatment plant | place: Denmark: WWTP Viborg ...
ATGTTCACGCTTGCCCACGAGCTTGCACACGTTTGGCTGGGTTCTGACGGAGAAGGCATTTCCGGCTTTGACGGTATATTTCCCGACGGTACAGGGGTCGAAAAGTTCTGCGATCAAGCGGCAGCGGAGTTCCTCGTCCCGGCCCACGAGCTGAAAGAGCTCTGGCGTGATGTCAAGGGCGCCCCTGGCGTGTTCGAGAAGATCGCGCGGTTCTTCAAGGTGAGCCCTATTGTCGCGGGACGAAGGACGATGGATCTTCGCCTCATTAGCCGTGATACGTTTTTTGAGTTTTACGAAGCATACATCCAGAAAGAACGGAAGCGGGCAAAATCGACAGGCGGCGGTGATTTTTACAACAACCAGAACACACGGGTCGGGGAGGTCTTCGCGCTCAACGTCATCAGGGCCGCGTTGGAAGGCCGTTTGAGCTTCAAGGAAGCCTATGACCTGACCGATCTTCGTGGGGGTGCTTTCCAGAAATATGCGCTCCGGCTGGGGGTTTCTCTACCATGACGACTCCGCGGGTATTTGTCCTTGATTCAGACGTATTTATTGCCGCCAAGAACGCATACTACGCTTTCGACATCTGCCCCGGCTTCTGGAAAGGAATCCTTCGCGCATACGATCAGGGCAGAATTCGGAGCATCGATCACGTCAAAGGTGAATTGCTTACCGGGAGGAAAGATGAAGATCTTGTCCAGTGGGTGAAAAATGAAGTTCCGGCTGCTTTCTTTGACGATTCGAATTCTGATGATGTGAACGCGGCTTTCGCTGAAGTCATGCTTTGGGTTCAGCGCAATCCTCAATATTTCGACCGCGCTAAAGCAAAGTTCGCTACTGAGGCTGATGGGTGGTTGGTTGCGTACTCCATGGTGAATGGCACTATTGTCGTGACTAACGAACAGCCGCGTCCTGATTCCAGAAACCGTGTGTTGCTGCCTGATGTCTGNNACGTTCGAGACAGTCATTGAGGCGCATCTTCTCCAGAATGGTTACATTTCTATTGATCCCGATGGCTTCGACCGTGAGCGCGCGATCTTTCCCGGTGTCGTGCTTGATTTCATCCGCGTCACCCAGCCCACCGAATGGTCTAAACTTGAAGCGCTTCACGGTGATAAAATCGGCGACCAGGTGCTTTCTGATCTCTGTAAATGGATGGATACTAACGGCTCGCTTTCAACCCTTCGTCATGGGTTCAAATGTTATGGCCGTACACTGCATGTCGCGTATTTCAAGGCTGCCCATGAATTGAATCCGGAGCTCGAATCACGGTATAGGGAAAACCGTCTCGGGCTTACCCGTCAGCTTCATTATTCTGATCGTTCCGAGAATTCCCTCGATGTTGTTATAAGTCTTAATGGCATTCCGGTGGCGACAATAGAATTGAAAAATCCGTTGACCGGCCAAACGGTAGATAACGCCCGTCGTCAATATAAACAGGATCGCGATCCCAGGGAACCCATATTTGAATTCAAACGCAGGGCTCTGGTCCATTTTGCGGTCGATACTGAAGTGGTCTTCATGACTACCCGCTTGGCTGGAACTGCGACCCACTTTCTGCCGTTTAATAAAGGTCATGCTGGAGGTGCCGGTAATCCGCCTGATCCGATGGGGCGTTCCTATCGTACCGCTTATCTCTGGGAAGAAGTGTTTCAGAGAGATAGTTTCCTTGATCTGCTGGCAAGATTTATACACTTGCAGGTAGAGGAAAAACGAGACGATCGGGGAATGAAGGTAAAAAAGGAAACCATGATATTTCCCCGATATCATCAGCTTCAGGCCGTTCGTGTATTAATTGAAATGTCTCGTGGCGAGGGTATTGGAAATAATTATCTCATCGAACATTCGGCGGGTAGCGGGAAGAGTAATACTATTGGATGGCTCGCTCATCGCCTTTCCTCTCTCCATGATAGTGAAAACCGCCGTATATTTGATAGCGTTATTGTAGTAACGGACCGTGTAGTACTCGACCAGCAGCTGCAGGACACCATATATCAGTTCGAACATAAACGTGGCGTCGTACAAAAAATTGATGAAAGTTCACGCCAATTGGCGGAGGCCCTTGAAAATTCGGTTCCCATAATAATTACGACTCTTCAGAAGTTTCCATTTGTGTCAGGTCAGCTTATTAAAATGGCTGAAGAGCGCGGGGAAAACTCATCCGGCGCTCTTCCGACACGTCATTGCGCGGTAATAATCGATGAGGCCCATAGTTCTCAGGGAGGGGAAACGGCGACTGAGTTAAAAGAAGTTCTTGGTGGCGAAGATCTCAGGAAAGAAGCGGTTCGGCGTGCGGCAGAGGAGGGTCTCGACGATATGGAGGAGCTTTTCCGAAGCATGGCCAAGCGCGGTCGCCAGGCAAATATCAGCTTTTTTGCCTTTACCGCCACTCCCAAGTATAAAACTCTTTCTGTATTCGGCCGCAATGGAGAACCGGTGCATCGTTATACGATGCGCCAGGCAATCGAAGAGGAATTTATTCTTGATGTTTTGAAAAATTATACGACCTATGCGACCTACTATAAATTGTTGAAATCGTGCGAAGATGATCCCAATGTAAAAAGAAAGCAGGCATCCAGGGCTCTTGCGCGTTTTATAAGATTGCATCCGCACAATATATCGCAAAAAACCGAAGTAATGGTTGAGCACTTTAATGCAGTAACGCGGCACAAGATTGGAGGTCGCGCAAAAGCTATGGTCGTGACCGGCTCCAGGCTAGAAGCAGTTCGCTATAAACAGAGTTTTGATAAGTATATTAAACTAAAAGGTAATCCGATAAAGACCCTTGTCGCTTTTTCCGGAACGGTTGTTGATGATAAGAATACCGAAATCTCATATACGGAAGAAGGCATGAATGAAGGGATCCGTGAAAAGGAGCTTCCCGAAAAATTCGCTACCCAGGAATATAGAGTCCTTCTCGTTGCTGAAAAATATCAGACTGGATTTGACCAACCATTGTTGCACACGATGTATGTTGATAAACGGCTGGGAGGAATTCAGGCTGTTCAAACGCTTTCGCGCCTTAATCGTATTCATCCATTGAAAGAAGACACGTTTGTTCTTGATTTTGTGAATGATCGTGATGAGATTCGTGAAGCCTTCAAGACCTACTATGAAGGTGCTGAAATAGGGGAAGAAGTTGATCCAGAGCGTCTTTATGTTTTAAAGGGTGATTTGGATGCTTCCGGTATATACCTGTCGGAAGAAGTTGCGCGATTCTGTTCCGTATATTTCAAGCCGAAATACAAACAGAGCCCTATGGATCATCAATCTATGAATGCCGCTCTTGATCCCGCTGTAGCGCGATTTGCGGCTCTATCGGAAGAGGATGAAGAAGAAGCCGAATTATGGCGTGGGAAGGTGCAATCCTTTAAAAACCTCTACGGTTTTCTCAGCCAGGTAATACCGTATCAGGATTCCGACCTTGAACAATTATATGTATTTATTCGTCACTTGTCATTGAAGCTGCAGCGCCGCCGGAGCGGCGTGTCCTACCAATTTGATGATGAAGTGCGCCTAGAGTATTATCGTTTACAAAAAATAAGTGAAGGCTCCATAACGCTTAAAGAAGGTGAAGCAAGTCCTATTGATGGTCCTACGGAAGTCGGGAGCGGCCTGGTGCGTGAGTCTCCAGTTCGTCTTTCTCAATTGATAGATGTTGTCAACGAGCGGTTCGGCACGGATTTTAATCAGGCTGATCAGCTATTCTTTGATCAGCTCGTGGAATCTGCGATGAATGATGCGAGCATCAAGCAGGCCGCCAGTGTCAATCCAAGCGATAAGTTTGAACTATTGTTTAAAAGTATCATAGAATCAATTTTTGTGGAACGAATGGACCAGAATGAAGAGATATTTGTTCGATATATGAACGATCCTGATTTCCAGAAAATAGTAACCTCGTGGATGGCCATGGAAGCGTATCAGAGATTGCGCCGAAATGAAAATAAATCGGATGAAGTTATAGTGAAAAAATAATAATACAAGTAATCATTTACCTACAAACTTCTTGACACCCCTCCCCCCTTCCACAATCATCTCCACTCGAAAAGGCCCACATATATAAAAAACTTTGTCCTTTTCATTCAAAAGCTGACATTAATAAGTACCAGGCGGAAATAACCGCCGGATTGATTATTTCACCGTAAAGTCACGGTGCTAGAGGAAATACTATATCAGTATAAAGCTAAACCCTGTATTTCCTCTGCGCACTCCGTGAACTCTGCGTTGAAAATTTAAAGGAATTTTTATAAACCAGTCCATGAACAAGCCTTTTAACCAGAAAGACGCCGACTTCACCGATGCCTATAGTCGTTATTATGCCGTCGTTTTCGGCTCCCTCTATTCGCGCACCGGCGACTTTGATGTTGCCGAAGATTTAACGCAGGAGGTGTTTATTCGGTTCTATTCTAAGATGGAAACAGCCGTAAACCAGCGGGGCTGGCTGCTCGTGGCGGTCAAGAACGTCTTGTTCGAGCACTACCGCAAGGTCAAGAACATGCCCGACGATATCGCCGAGGCCGAGGCGTTCAATGATGTATCCCTTACTTTTGTGAACGGGTTTCGTGATACCCGTCTCATCATCGATGAAGCGATAAAGGCCCTGGTGGATAACACTGACAGAATACTGTTCGACCTTGTGGCGGTACAGAACTACACCTATGAGGAAACAGGGTCTGAGCTTGGTCTCACCAAGCGCCAGGTCAAATACCGTTACGGCCTCATTGTCAGGTCCATAGTCGAGTATCTGAATGGAAAGGGTATCCACAAAATAGAGGATCTCTTATGATAAATGAAATGAAAATATTACAGGATCTTCTGGATAAATACAAGGTGACCCGGCCCGTGCCTGCCGGTGTCCGGAGGGATATACTTGCCCATAAGCGCAGGAATTTCGTCTCAATAATGAAAAAGCTCGACAGGTACAGCCCTTTCCTCGGGGCCTTCCTGTTTATATACTTCCTGCTAAGGAAATTGGGGATTATCGCAACCCTCAAGCAGTGTGGAATTATCCTTGCCGTTACCGTTGCTCTCACCGTTGCCGGTATAAGCACTGGTGCTTATCTTGTAATTAAGCATGCTCTTGATACTCCCTCTCCTATTGAAATGCACAAGGAGAAAACAGGAGATAATTCATTACAGAAAATAAAAAATGAGGCTAAAAGCCAGCCTACTGATGATTTTACTTCTCCTCCCCTGCAGGATGTAAAGACCGTCATTGTTTTTCAACCCTTCGATGGGATGAATGCTTCAACAGGGGAAATATCCCAGGTATCGGGCACGATACAAAACGAGCTTACCCGCATCCGTGGCAGTAAGAATATTATCTCAACACAGGCCGGGGTAACCAAGGCGTCAACCAATCTTCTTCTGATAGGAACAGTCCGCAAGATGGGTGCCGCCTATGCCATAACCGCAAAGGTTATCGATCGCGATTCTGGTAAAATTCATTTTGCTGCAACCGAAGAAGCCCGGACCGATACATTAACCTCAGTCAGTAAAAAATTAGCAAAGGAGATATCCGACAACATTGAGTAGGTTTTTATTAATTATATCAATAGTATTCATATTCACGATCCCGGCCGCTTCCACCGATCTCCGATTAGCTGTCCTCGACCTCTCAGCCGTCAACGTTCCCGACTTCTATGCCGGAACGGTCCGGGACCGGATCGAGGTATCTCTGTATAAATCAAACAAGATCGAGCTTCTGGAGCGCAACAAGGTCCAGCTCGTCCTCAAGGAACACAACCTCATCTCGAGCGCATGCAAGGATGATTCCTGCGCCGTCCAGATAGGGAAGTTCCTCTCCGCCACCCATGTAATAGTCGGTAATGTCACATATCTTGACAAATACACAATAACGCTCCGGGTCGTGGACGTTTCACGCGGCAAGATAGTCTATGCCGACTCCGAAAGCGTCCCTGCCAGGCCCCAGANNATATAGAGGGCATACACCCTGACAGCTCTTTATCCTCAAAACATCCCTTCATTCTTTCTATTGAGGGTGGCTATGTTCAGCCAATAGGTGTCTTTTCCCGGATTGCCCGCGGCGGGTATTCTGTATCGCTTAGTGGTGCAGTGAATAATGTTGGCGTTAATAATCTCTATTTAGGCTTAAAGGGAGGCTTTAATCGCTTCTGGGGCAAGGACGATGTCAATCATTCCTACATTGTTCCATTTACTGTTTTGATAGGATACACTTTCAATCTACCTAAATCATTCTTTATCTCCCCTTCCCTGGCTGCCGGCGGATCATGGAATTATATGAAGAAGGATAGATCGGATAGTAAAGGGATCATAGAGCCGGTTATTAATACTGAACTCTCGATTGGATATAAGTTCATACCCGCAATTAGTATTTTTATCTCTGTAGGTTATTTTGCAATATTTGAAAGAAATGCATTTATCCAGATGTTTTCCGCCAATTTTGGTTTCATGTTTTTACTTTAATAGCAACCGCCTATAAACGATGGCTTATTCACTCATTGTTTTGCAATTTTTTATTATTTTTCCCAAATTTTCTATCATCAATAAAATACTTGATGAAGTCATTTTTTAAAAATGTATCTACCAATTGTGATGTCTGTTCATTAAGGCCCAATATTTTTTTTGAAAATTCTAATCTTTTAAATAAATCATTATAAGCTTTTTTTGTTAATTTAAAGTTTTTAAAGCACTTTACATCAAACATTTTATGAAATAAACTACCAGTATCAGAATCAGATTTATACCTCGCATTACCTGAACTAGAGCCATCCCAATGCCACATAGCCCATTCTCTCATACCTTGTATCAAATAATTACGAATTTTTGGATGTAGCCAAGATGAATTATGGGATATTAACCATGCTATATAATCTATTTTATCATAATAATCATTTGATGGTCCCATTATGGGACCCTGAAACCAGAAACAAGCTATATGAGATGCATGATAATTTCCAAAGCTTTCATTTCTTAGAGCTACCATTTCATCACATAAAGGAACCTTGCCATCAATAGTTAGACCAGTTCCGTATGTCGAATTATTGGCCTGTAATTTATATTGTTCTTTTAATGAAGCTTCATACATTTGATTAAAAATATCACTGAAAGGACCAGAGAATTCTTTTATCATTAATTGTGGTGCGTATACCGCTAGGTATTCTGGGTAGTTTAAGCAGGTTTCAAGTAAACCTGGTTGCTTTTCAATAAAATCAATAACAATTTTAGGATGTGTAATTTGGCATATATTATTTTTAGCAACATTTTCTTGCCAAAGCATTTGCAATGCCGCTTGACCTAACCTAATTCCTCTGCTTTGGGGAGTATCTCCTTTTTCTGGCAACGGGAATCCCCAATATCCCCACCCCATGCCATCTTGAAAAGTTCCTTCAACAGGATTTGAACTAGAAAATTCTACAACATCTAACCACCAATCATCAGTAATTATAGGAGGGGTGATACCATATTTCAATAACATATCACGAGCAATTAACAATGTTGATCCTTCTGGATTAATGACACCTATTATTTTATTTGTAATTTCATTTATACTTTTATCTTTCGAAAGAATGGCAATTTTATCAGCAAGTGATGGTGAATATTTTAGAATTTCATTTTTATCTATCCCATACCAAATTGGTATTAATAAAGAATGACCAGTTGATATTTGTTTTTGTAATAAACCATCCAATTCCCAATTAGTCCACTCCTTTGCAAAGAAATTTTTACTTAGTACAATAATGCCAAATCTAGATTTCAATAATCCCTTATCTATAGATTGTCTTAGGCTATCTCCTGGCTTTAATGAAAACTCATCATACCAAACTTCAATGTTATTTTCTTTTAATGAAATTGCCAAAGGTCTTACAAAATCATCTTTGTCCTCATTAGCATGGCTAATAAATACATCATACAACATATGATATAATTCCTCAAAATTGTAATAACATAATGTATTAGAACATTTTAAGCATAGCCGTATATATCAGCCTGATTGTCAGGTGGTTGCTGCTGGCAAGGTGTCTCTAAACATTTATTTGAAAATTACCTTTGCCAACTGGAAAAGCTTTAGCTTGAACTACAGCTTGTGCCAACCGAATATAAGCTACTATGCTTATGCACTGTTTTGCATTAAAAGCTTTCGAATTATACGATAACTTTTAATTCTTTTTATTATCTGGAAAAACCGTAAGTTTCTTCTAAAATATGATTTTATATTACGGAATACATATTTTTCAATTTTATATTTTAAAAGAGTAATTTTAGATAATATTTCATCATTGTTTAAAACTTTCATCATTTCAGTTATTGTATTAATTAAAGGAATATAATCATCAGAAAAAAGACTATTAAATCGTGATTTATCATTTTGATACATAATTTCAAAAGCATCAATATATTCTTCAAAAGATTCTATTAAATCGTTAAATATGATATCTCGATATTCTTCAACTATTGATTTTAACTTATCTAAATCATTAGATGAAAAGGCACCAATTACATCTTTTGTTGCCATTTGAAGAAGTATAGTGTTATCCAAATATTTTCTTCGATAAGTTTTAATTTTTTCAAGATTTGAAAGTTGTTTTTCTTTATATTCTGCACTATTTTTTAATATTTCAGATTTTATTTTTCTTCGTGCTAATAACCAACTGAGAAACCAGATTAAAGCTATCATACATAAAAGTATAACTAAAGAAATAAAATATATTTTCCAGTGATTTCCTTTATCAATTTGCTTTATTAACTCAGTAAGGGCAGGTTTTACAATTTCAACCAATAAATCGTTCATTTCTTTTTCCATTCATTAGCGGCAGCTTGCATTTGTGATACTAAATTTTGTAAATTATTAATTGAACCTGCTTTTTCTAATAAAGCAAATCTTTCTGGTACTACAATACCTGTTACAGTCTCTATTGCTTTTTTAGCTCGTTGATAATTTGTACCTTCTAAATTATTAAACACTTTAATAATTGATGTTTTTTCATCATCTGTAAGTGTATATTCTTTCAACTCTTCAGCTACGGCATATATAGCATCTAAAAATTCTTGATCGGTCATAATTTAATCTCCTTTATTAATATTAAAAAAAACTGCATAGCTTACAATAGACCTAATAATTATGAAATCAATAAAAAATCACATCCATCCCCCCATCATTCATTACCGCCCCNNCATTCATTACCGCCCCCGTATCGATCGCTTCCACATGATGACTATTATACTCGCTCTGAAATTCCATACTACTCTTAGTCCCGGCAGTATTCAGCGCCAGCGCGGATGAATCAGCTACTTTAATGATGCTATCAGTCACATTATATGTATTGTCGGTACTTACAATACACATTGAATTCGAGCCAAGTCCGTAAGAATTGGAGTACCCGGCCATTATGTACCCATCCTTGCCGTTGTCCTTGATATCATTTAGGTAATCAACCCCACTCAAACCATAGGTCTTCTGATTCACTAGTTCCCCTGCAGCGCTCAATTCGATCAGCCAGAAATCAAAATTTCCTTCGCCGTAAGAATTGGTGTTTCCTCCGATTATAATGTTCCCACCCTCCCCTGTGATCGCGGCTTTTCCGTATGAGTATTTATCACCATTAATGACCTTTTGCCATTGCACAGTACTCATGGAGCTATTGAGTTTAACCGCCCATATTGAATATTTCAATGAATTGAATGAATTGGTATCCATCACTGTCACGAATCCGTTATCAGATGTCTGATATAATGCCCTGCAATATTGACTTTCCTGTCCTCTCATCGTTATTGAATAATTAATATCGCCCCATTCGTCCACATTGTAGAAGAACACGACGTATTTTCCGGCTATTGCATTATCGCTCTGTCCATAAATCGTGTATGATCCGTCTTTATTGAGATTGATTCCCTCAGAATGGTCGTTGTTCGCAAGCCCAAAGGTCTTTTCCCATTCCAGCGATCCCAGGGAGTCCAGTTTCAACAGCCAGAAATCATAGTTTCCTTTGCCATAGGACTTGGTGTTTCCTATAATGAAAAAGCTTCCGTCGCTGTTCTCTACGATCCCGGATGCGTTTTCCGTCGAGGTTCCCCCGAAGGCCTTCTCCCATTCGATATTATACGAGCTGTTTAGTTTCACCACCCATATGTCAGAGTCCCCTTTCCCGAAAGAATAGGTATCGCCTATCATGATATACCCGTTGTCCGAGGTCTTTTTAATTACCCGGACCTTATCATCCTGCGATCCTCCCAGGGTCTTTTGCCATTCAATGTTACCGAATTGATCGAGTTTCATGAGAATAATATCAAACCCTCCGGCCCCCGATGACCTGGTGTTCCCGGCCGCCAGGTATCCTCCGTCTGCTGTGGGAATGATCGTTATCGCTTCATCGGTATCATTTCCGTCATACGTGCCGGTGAAAACGGTGCTCGTGTTGGTTGTTTTCCCCTCCGGGGGCGGCGGTTGGTTGGTAATAAATGGGAGTATCAGCTCTAAGGGCAGGGATTGTGATTTAATTTCGTCATAAAAATAGTTATCGCATGATGACATGGCTATAGCCATGATCAATATCAGTAAAAATCTCATGATATAAGGTCTCTTTTTATATTGGACTGGATGTGTTACAACGATTCAGGATAGGAATAACAGCTCGCAGGTGTCAATTTCTATTTCATTAAGCAGGAATTATGAATATAATAATAAATGCAACGCAGAGAACGCCGAGATAGTGGAGGGTTATTGGTTTAAGATTGCATATTAGCTATTCAAAGTTATTCTATATAGTGTTTTATTAAAGTATGAGTTTTTTAATTGTTATTTCATATGATTATATAAAGCCATGCCTTCTTCCCTCTGCGCTCTCCGCGAACTCTGTGTTGAAATATTTTTTAAGTCACTCGATAATTTTTGTCCCCTCCCCTGCTTTCCGGTCATTATATCAGTATAGAGTACATGATATTAGGTCCTCCGGGGACCCTAAAAAAGGCCCAAAAACAGCCAAAAATGGCCTTAAATTAATCTAATGTGACATAAAAAAATTATTGATTAATTTTTTTAGAAGTGTATTAATGTCTCAGGCATGAAAAAAGGCCATCTCTGCAAAGATGACCTTTTTAAAGACGTTGGCTTTCTGGGTTCCAATCGTCAAGACTTAGTGTTTTCTTGTCTCTGGTGTAAATATAATTGGCAATTAATTTTATGTCAATTAATTTAAATATGCTCACCTGCGAAAACACCGGTTTTTTCGATAATTTTTAAAATTTATTCCAATTTTATTAATTTTCAGCCTGTTTTCCGGCTGAAGAACCCTCCAGATCATCGCCCTTCATGCCTCTTTTTCATCGTTGAGTGTTATGAGATAGTGCGGGTGAATCATAGATCGTTTCATTGATTCCATCAATCCGCCTCGTACTACACGCCCTCAGCGTTGAAAAAACAAGCTCGTTATCACGGTGAGCACGCCGTCACCGGAGAGAAGGGGAGAGGCAGAATTCCCCCCTCCCCTTCCCCATGGCCTCGATGCTCCCGTAATGAAATTTAACGCGGGGCATGGGGTTTGGTCCGAGTCAGTCGAGGTATAATTAAGATCGTGAAACACGCCGGTGGCAATTTCGATGATTACCGCCACTATGTCATAGCGCGTATTCACTTCTCCGATCGCTCGGGCATCTTCAGCCTCGACGAGCTCTGTGATTGCCTTAATGAGCATTACGACTACTCGTCGCTCCATCACC
>MTKZ01005469.1_pt1 | contig 11694 bp, 11 predicted proteins | sample 1042781 | NCBI WGS metagenome assembly MTKZ01 (sample SAMN06212207, study PRJNA360539) | anaerobic digester metagenome | biome: Wastewater treatment plant; material: sludge; isolation source: anaerobic digester fed with sludge from wastewater treatment plant | place: Denmark: WWTP Viborg ...
TTTCATATTGCTTTGAGGAGACACATGGACAAGAGTTGGATTTTTCTTCTGACCAAGCCGCCCCATAGTGACAGGGCAGAATTGTGCCTCCATCTGATGGAACGCTTGGGCAAAAATGCTTCATTGTACCTGGCGGGAGATGGGGTATACAATCTGCTCGAATTTGATTTGCTTCAGGCCATGCCGGCAAGGATTATCATAGCCTGCAAAAAGGATCTGGAGGCTAGAGGCGTGCGGGCCGAGGAGGGCGTGATGGTGCCTGAGAACTTTTATGAGCATCTTGTGAAAGACATGGCAACCGAAGGCATTCAGATTTATTCTTTCTAATTCTTGTTCTATTCAATGCGAAAGCATTCTCAAGCCATAGAGCCAAATAGTTTGAAAGAAGAGAATCTGAAGCTTGCGGGGGATTGATTTTCCATACCCTGCTATTTAGAATTGAATATAGGAACTTTGGGGTGCTGCAATGCTCTATCGAAGGATGAAGAAGCTGTCAATCGACCTGTCTATTCTCGGATTCGGATGCATGCGCTTGCCTGTCAATAAAGATGGAAATATCGATGAAGAACAGGCAACGGCGATGATCAGATATGCCATTGATCATGGCGTGAATTACGTTGATACAGCTTATCCCTATCATAACGGGGAAAGCGAGCCCTTTGTTGGCCGTGCTTTGCAGAACGGATACAGAGACAAGGTCTATCTCGCCACAAAGCTTCCTTCCTGGCTCATCACATCCCGATCCGATATGGATCGTTATTTGGATGAGCAGCTAAAGAGGCTTCAGACAGATCATATCGATTTCTACCTGGTGCATGGCCTCATGAAGCCTTTCTGGGAAAACCTGAAGGCATTGAATGTCACCGGCTTTCTGGATGATGCCATAGACGATGGCAGGATAAAATATGCCGGCTTCTCATTTCACGATGAGCTTTCTTTGTTTAAGGAGATTGTAGCTGCCTACGATTGGACATTCTGCCAGATCCAATACAACTTCATGGATGAGCAGTACCAGGCGGGAACAGAAGGACTCAGATATGCCGCAGACCGGGGCCTTGGAATTGTAGTCATGGAGCCATTGCGTGGGGGGATGCTCACCAAGGATATTCCCTCCATAAACCGCATCTGGGAAAGGGCTTTTGTCCATAGAAGCCCTGTAGAATGGGCTTTAAGGTGGGTCTGGAACCATCCCGAAGCAACCGTGGTGCTATCCGGCATGTCAGACTATAAGCAGGTCAGAGAGAATCTGGTCTATGGAGAAAATGCTCTTCCAAATTCGCTCTCTTCAGAGGATCTGGCCTTATTTGGTGAGGCCGAGGCCGAATACAAGAGGCGGATCCAAATACCCTGCACCGGTTGCCGATACTGCATGCCATGTCCATCCAATGTCAGCATTCCTGAGTGCTTTGAGTTCTATAACCAGGGTTGCATGTTCGATGCCCCGGAGGTTGCCAAGTTCAACTACGCCTGGGTAGGAGCATTCGGAAGCCCTGGATTTGCCTCCCAATGCCAGGAATGCGGAGAATGCCAGGAAAAGTGCCCCCAGGGCATATCCATCCAAGAACAGTTGAAGAAAGTGGCTGCGTACTTCGGTAAATGATAGCACTTGGACAAAAATGCCAGCTGTCCTGCATGTGGATCTGGACGCTCTTGTTTCCATTTAGAGCAATCTCAAAGGGCTAATTGCGGAATGGTCGTTGTCGGACCATCAGATTAATGGCTGTGGCGGAAGAATCGGCGAGCCCATGGAATTTAACATCAAGCTTATAGCTTTGTTTCTGGTCGTAGCTTCCGCCTTCGCCACTCTTCCTTGCATGGGCGGGGGCTGTGGTGCGTCCTGTGCGGTTTCGGGAGGGTCCTCGTACAACTTCATGGGTGACCCCGCATTCAATATCGGCATGTCCAGCTTTGACGAGTTCGTCAGAGATAACCTTGGCCAGACCAGTCTATCAACGAGATCCCTTTCCACAGACAATCCATCAAGCGCCAATTCATCCCTGAACCAAACCAGCAACTTAAGTCAGACCGAGGTGGAAGCACTACCTGCCATCAATAGCAGTGGAAACATGAGTTCGATAGTGAGGCAGTCAAACTGGGAGCTTCAGGCATCCAGGATACGAAGGTATCAACTCTGGTCTTTGCTGCCTTCAATAACAAGTTTTAAGCGAACCGCAATTTAAACTGGATGGTCGCAGTATGGACCCGATGCTGCGCCTACTGCTTTCTTTTTGGGGAAACGATGGCTCCGATTCAAAGGCAGAATGAACGCAGTCGTGCTGGGATCATTACGCTGAGCGGATTTCGAATTGATGAAGCTGAATACAGGGATGGTTTTCAAGCAACTTATATATGCACCGCAAAGGAGCAGTGAGTATGTTGCCGGATCCAAAGAAGTTCGCCATCGATTGGATTGAATCATGGAATTGCCACGATTTGGATCGAATCATGAGCCACTACGCCGATGATGTTGAGGTGACCACACCTATGATTAAGATGGCCATGGGCATCGAAAGCGGCACACTTCAGGGCAAGTCTTCAGTGCGTCAGTATTGGCAAGAGGCCATCAAAAAGGTCCCGGATCTTCATTTTGAACTTGTGGAGTCCACGGTGAGCATCGATACCATCGCTATCTACTATAAATCCGTCATGAACAAGATGGCTATCGAGGTCATGTTCTTCGATGAGAATGGAAAAGTTTCGAAGGTGATTGCTCACTATAACTGAGGTCTAGAAGATAGACCTCCGGAATTTGGGTGCGCTGCTGCAAAGTGGCGGAAAGAGGCCGATCAGATATCTTCGAGATTTTTTTAGAAGCTATTCCAGCCATAGTGATCTCATATTATCCCTCAACGAGTGGGAAATGATTATTCTGGCTCTGCCCCGCTATTGCTGACCGGTTCATTCATCTGGCAGTTTGGCGTCTCACTCATGGCCACAAACCAAATCCATCGGCTCTGCAAATGATAGCGGTCCCGGTTCCTTCCCAGCTCACTAAGATATTGACTCGCAGTCTGGAGCATCGGCAGGCTTTCTATGATCGCTACTACTTGCTTATATGGTTGAGGATGTGCTTCTCCATGCTCGACCGGATAGCGGATTGCTCGACACTCGTGATGAGGTGTCCCCCTCTTTTGAAACTAACCGGCTAAAATTTCAAATAACAATAACGATTATCTATTAGGAATCGTGCTATACTATTGGAGGTGATCGAGGTGACCGATCAGATTATCGCCGTAATCGTCCTTGGCCTGCTAACATTCTGCCAACAGTCATGAACCGGTTTGCAGACTCTCGAAGCGGCGGACGCAGGTAAGCGATGGGCGAATGAAAACCGAGAAGCGCCATCGGGTCTGGGCGGGTCAGCGCTGATCCACAGCGCCCTCTGCAGAGGAACCACCGAAGCGATGGCTTGATCCCGCCCCTAGCTCGATTCTATGCCGCGTGAGGCGGTACAGCACCGGACTATTATCCCTGCGATTCATTGTGAAGAATCGGTTATTTACGCTGGGGGTAGAAGATGGTCCCAGGCCCTAGTTTTCCTAGTTTCTGGATCGCTTCACAGCGGGCCTGATTATCCTTTCCTATCTCCCTTCTCCAATTCGCAATCCATTCGCTTCTTGGCAATCCTGCACTATCCTTGGAATGGCACTGAAAGAAAATCTCGACAACCGCAGCAAAAATCGCGGGAGTCAGTGCGCTAAAATCGATATCAATAATGCGGGGGACGGGAGTCGAATCCGCGAACACCTTCGTGACAGGGTCCTAAGCCGTCGGTTGACTTCGTCAACCACACGAGCCTTGATAGGCTCGCTGCGCCTAGCGATTCATTCCTATTAGCCCTGAGTGACTGGACGGGGCCATGCTACATTCTCCTGCTTGGGAGATGAGGCAGATGGTCCACAAGCGGTTGAAGCAGGATTGGAGCATAAGCTCTGGTGTTGAAGATTTTGAACCAGCTCTCAGAAGATTCAGAAGCTACATGGAGAATCATGGCTTTAGAGAGTCTACTATCATCGGTTATATGGCCTCTCTGAAGAGATTTCTAACCTATGCCCATGATGATAAGCCCTCTGTGGATGTAGCCAAATCTTATCGAGAACTGATGATCGAACGACGCCTGGCAAGGAGCACGATTAACAATTGCAGCTTCGCAATCAAACTATATTATAAAATGTTAGGAATTGAGATCGAATTCCCCTTTCTGCAGAGGAACGATAATTTGCCCTATTTCTTCGATGAAGATGATGTCTTAAAGGTATTTGCCTGCTGCAAGAACCTTAAGCATTTGGCAATGCTTAAAACCCTCTTCTACGGCTGCCTGAGGGCCTCTGAGTTGTGTAACCTGGATCTGCCTGATCTGGATATTAAAGCACAGACTATTAGAATCAGAGAGGGAAAAGGAGGCAAAGATGGTGTTGTCTTCCTCAAGGATGAGTGTGTTAGAACTTTGAGGCAATACTTGGCAATGAGACCTCTGTTGCAGTTTGAAGATGGTCAGCCCTTATTCTATACGGTATATGGAAAGCGATGGGATCGGAGAGATATCCATCGCATTTTCGTCCAATATAAGAATAAAGCAGGAATCTCAAAGCCAGGAGGTGTTCATTGTTTTGCACGCCATACTCCGGCAACGATTATGATATCAAAAGGCGCAGATATTAGAATAGTTCAAAAAATATTAAGGCATAACGATATTAAAACGACTCTGCGATATGCGCATGTATCTGATAAAACGCAGAGAGAGGCCTATGAGAAGTTCCTAACCTTATAGTGGATTCAGCAAATCCACGTTCAAAAATGGGGATGGAGCCTGAGCGCTCCACTCATATATGCCATGTAGAAGTCTGGCCGCAGCTGTAGGTTTTAGTCTGTGTAAATTTGGCTCCATCGTTGTCCACGGTTATTGTGTGAGGTTGGCCGCCTGTTACGGTGAAGGAATAGATGCCGTCAAAGTGGTCCCCACGTCGTCCATCCCCCCCAATATAGTTGCCATCCACATTGACCGAATAGCCTCTCATATATTCTGATATGATGACTATCTGGGCATTACACCCTGGCTCTGGAGTGGGTGGATAGGGTGTGGGCGGATAGTAGCCTGAATCATATGGCGGGTAATACGGTGGATAGTAAGGCTGCTCATAGACATAGACATAGATGTAATTGCTCCAGCCATTGCAATAGTACTGAAGAGTATGCCAACCGGGGGCATCGCCATTGAACCACATCTTTTGCCAGCCAGGATATTGAACATAAGCAGGATAATCTGTCACTAGCCTTCCATCTGGATACCACTCGTAGGAATAAAGCGGACCCCACCCCAGGACATCCATCCACATGGGTAGCCATTGGCCAAAATTGCATCCAGCTACCGTCGATGGTGCGTAAGGAACGTAAAATCGGTTTATGGTCTGGATTCCAGGCGGGACAACCATATATGTACTAGTATAGGAGGTAGATCCGGCTGTATCTCCGTAAGAGGGAACAGTGGCTTTATATGAAGTTGATTCTGCCCCATACTCCGGAGCGGCAGCTTTTGCGGATGCCTCGCTAGTTGCGATTAATGTCTGATCGCTCTCTGATGATGGCGGAGCCTGTGAGCNNTGAGCCAATGCACTGCCTACTAAAAGCAGTGTTAATAGAGCAAGAGCTAATATCTTTTTCATTCTTTTTCACCCCCACATTTAATTCCGGTCTTACCGGAATCCTAAGGATGCATGTTTCGAGCTATCAAGATAAATAATTATGGACTTTATGCAGCTACACGCATCGGTAACAAAAAGAAGTTGCGCTCGATTACATTCCGCTATTTGATAAGTCTATCTCCAGAATATGCTTAATTAGTAGAATATAAATAGTATGATTGCTACATATGGGTCAATAGTTATGGAGGACCTTAATGATACCTTTCGATCCTATCCAGCGTTCCAATGAGGTCGAGCAAATGGTGATGCAGGGCGATAAGAGGCGTTACTATCGCTTTCGATATGCCAGGTTCTATGGTGGCATCATCACAGCTGATGCTGTGGGCTGCAACCTCCTCTGTGCCTATTGTTGGAACTATTCGCGAAACCTGAACCCAGGTTCCTATGGAGAGTATTACAGCCCTTCTGAGGTCGCTGGTAAACTCCAGGAGCTATCTGAGAAGCGAAGATGCATCCAATTTAGGATCTCAGGTGCAGAGCCCATCTTGGGCAGGGCTTCAGCCCTGCATTTGGCAGACGTCATCAGCCAGGTTGATGGCAATTTCATTATCGAGACCAATGGCGTTATGCTTGGGGCTGATTCCTCGCTAATCGAGGTCCTAAAGCCACTCCCACATGTTCATGTTCGCCTTTGTGTCAAAGCCCATAGTGGATCTGATTTCGAGAAGATCACTGGCGCGCAGGCAGAGTCCTTCGACTATCAGCTTAAGGCTGAAAAGGCCTTACGCGAGGCTAGGATGCACTATTCAGTTGCTGTCATGAGGCCTTTCGTCGATCCACGAAAACTGCCACATGGCGTGAGTGAGGTAGAGGACTTAATTTTATATAAATCGACGAAAAAGAGATTACTGGAACGAGGTATTGAATGATCCTTAATTTGGGAGCGAAACCCAGCATTATCTAATGCAGTTTTGGATTCGCTGTAGTTGGATTCCCTTCCTCGCGTATACGATGGGGGCAAAATATCCCTCCCTGAATATCTGGGATTAAATTAAAAGCGATTCGTTTTATTATTTAACGATATTTATTGTTTTTAGAACCTCCTCAACTGTGATCAATTCCATCAGCATTGGAAAGAAGAATTAATTATTATTTAAATTATAGAATCGCAATTTTGAGATGGTATACCATACCATATCATTATTATGAAAACCGAACCAAAACTTAGATAAGCCATTTCCTCGATTTAAAAATATGAGCAAAAAGGTGGTGAAATATAAAAAATCCATATAAAAATACAAAGGCCACAAAAGCATTCCCATTTGGGATGTGAATAGAAACCGCGTGTGTCAGCACGCGGCAACGGTGAGGTAACATCTCCCGGAATGGAGAAATTACTTAAAATGATACAAGATAAGCTAAACAATATAAAAGATTCCCTCGCCGGGAATCTTGGAAAGATATGCTACGTAGAGACAGAAAACAACAAGCTAACCGGCAGACTAATTGATATTAGAGGCGATGAGCTATGGTTCAAGCGCCGGAACGGATCAATCTGGTTGGTTTCTAGAAAAGCTCTGATGGCTCTTCATCCTGTGAGGGGTGAGTGAGCCAATGTCAATCCTCTCTGAATTCGTTCGTTACCTCGGCCATTCGCATTTTGCCATAAAATCCATAGAGACAGGCAAAAAGGGAGCCCAGGANNCTGATTCTGGTCCGTCCATCGGTTTCAGTGATATCAAGAGCTATAACAATCTCTACATAGACCTTGATTGCATAAAATCAAATGGATTTAAAAACCATGCAGCCACCGAGGAGGAGCGATCAGAAGCGATTTCAAAGCTCCCCATTCTCAAGCAGTGGCTCGTGTCACATGGCCTGAGATGTGGCCTAGAGCTGCATACAGGCAATGGAGCAGGCATGGTGCTGCCAATACCCGAAACCTTGGCCGAACCGTTCTTTATCGCCAAACTAGCCACATTCCTGGGGATGTTGAAGGCTGAAATCCCTAATGTCGATACCGCCATGTTCGATCCTCCCAGAGTGATTGGCATACCAGGAACCCTGAATACCAAGCAGGAGACCGATGACCGCAAGAACCACATGCGTGAGGTTGTGGGAGATATACCTGATCGGATCGAAGATCAAGCCCTTTTGGATTTTATCAACTCCCTGGAGCCTGATCCAAAAACACTTGAGTCATACCGCGCCAAATACAATGAGCCAGCTGACATCCCACATGAAGCAGGGGTGGCTGAAGAAGGTCAGCCGGAGACCGAGCCACTGTCTTCAGACGCGGCTGAGAGATTGCAGGAGCTATTTGAGGCAGACCCGGGCTTTAAGGCAGATCTATACACGCCTGCTAAATTGGGCAAGCGATCTGAAGCCGAGTTCCATCTATGCTGCAGGCTGTGGGAGGCCGGATTCGCCGATACAGAGATCTATGCCATCATGTCATCTAGCCCACAGAGCAAATGGGCAGAGAGACCGAATGATGGCTATAGATGGGACATTATCAACAAGGCGATAGCTAAGGCTGAAGCATCCCACAAGGAAGAGCTAAAGGGCCCAACCGTGCTCGATGCCCTTGCTATCCTGATGGAGAACGAAGCAGAAGCAGAGACCGGTGATCACGGCAAGTTCGATAAGTGGGGATGGAGATGCGAAAAGCCATTTATTCAAATAGCCTTGAAGAGTGGAAGTCTTAGCAGGGAAAAAGAAGAAGAATTCCACAGATTCCTAAAGGGTTATTCGGATGTACTTTCTCATTATGGAATAAGCTACGACAACCTTTACCCCATCGATCATACCCCGAAGAGTGACAAAGAGGAGTTCTCTGACGAGGTTAAGGCAAAGGCCCTAGATGTGCTGAAGAATGGCGATCCCCTTCAATATCTTGTGGATAGCTGCCGAAGAAGAGTGTTAGGCGCAGACACGACTTTCAGGAAACTGGCTTGTTGCATATCAGTCCAAAACATCAACCAATCGACTGGGCTTCATCCTAAGATGTCAGGCGAGTCAAGCGGCGGCAAGACTTGGACTCTTAACATGTTTGCCCATCATCTAGCGAGAGAGATGAAAATCCAGGGCTCAATGTCAGCAAAGGCCGGGTTCTACCACAGCGATGGAGATAGGGTGCTAAGGATGCTGGATGACTATATGGCTGGAAATGCGGATCTCGATACCGTAATCAAACAGACCTCCTCTAATTTCCATGAACCATATGCCCACAGGACCGTAGCTAATCATAAACCTATGACCCTATTTATCGGCAGCGAGCAGACCTGGGCCATAACTTCAGTTGATGGATCACAGGATATCCAAGTGCTCAACCGACAACTGCCCATCAATGTTGACGACTCAACTGAACTCACCAGGGAGGTCAATGACTTAACCGTGGAGCGCTATGGCAAAGGTGAGGTCTCCCATCCTGTGGATGAAGATGTATTGGTTTGTCGATGCATGTTCCAAATCCTGCGAGATGAAGGATACATAGATGTGAAGATCCCCTTCCATGATCGCATTGAATGGCTTGACACCAGCAACCGTCGCAATGCACCCATCTTCATGGACCTGTTAATCGCCCACACAGGGATATACCGCTACCAGAGGCAGAAGGACGCTGAAGGCCACTATCTGGCCACAGAGGATGACTTTGCTGCAGCGAGAGCACTGTTCACCGATAGAGATGGCGAAGAACTGATTAAACGGCTCACATCCCGGGAGAGGGACGTTATCAAGCTCCTGGTTAGCGCCGGACCGGTTGGCTTGACAAGGGACGAGATTGCAGCTAAACTTGGACTGGCACCTGAACGCATATCCCAGATCATCCATGGACAGAAAGGTGCAGGTGGGCTGAAGCAGAAAGTCCAGATTGCAGAGACCAAGCTCTCTGATAGCATAAGGCTCGATGAAGAGAAAAGCAGGACCGTCCACAAGATCGTGTTTAGCCTCAAGGATTGTGATAACTTCGTAGGCTTCGATGACATTGTTAGACTGAAACCAGCACCAATAGAACCTGATAATGCCTGTAAGCAAAGCCGTAAGCAACCTGACCGATAGCAGTAACGATAGTGTAAGTATAGTAAGTAAGAAAGAGAAAGAGAGAGAAGAGAGAGACTCATCCTCTCCCTCTTTGGGAAGCTCTTTCTCTCACGAAAATGAGAATTCTACTTACGAGGCTTACGCAACAGCGCATGATAGCGATAACGGTGCTTACGGCATCCTTACAGAGAGCTTACCGCGTGAGCAAGGAGATCTGCTGACTCAAATCAGGGCAATGGCGCTGATGGAATTTAGAATAAATGGATCGGTGGACCCTGCCAAGATAGCGAGAAAGCTGCATATCAGCCCTGATCATGTGGGAAGTGCCCTTTTGGCGCTGGGATATGAGGCTTACGAAGGAGCGGATGGTCGAATCCGGTTTAGGCAGGCTATCTGCAAAGAGGGGGCTACAGCTTGATTCAGGGCATCCCCCTCTGCCCATGTGGGACGCGGAAAAATTGCCATTGCGAATAGGCTGAAATCGACGTATCAGACCCATATATGCCGTGGAATTAAGCGAGCCAAAGTAGGGCACGATATATGAGGACTTTTATTCCGGTCGGAGAGAGGCATAATGTTATGCATCGTGAAGAAACCAGTAATGTTAGTCGGAGATCCTGAGAGATCCATCTCGGCCAATCACCCCCCAGCCAGCACATCGGATCTGCAGGCATCCTGGCTAAATAATTACCATCTAAGGAATTTCTTCAATGCCTAGCATTTGGCTTGATAATCCGGATAGGCAGCTTCAAAAGCCATATAATTTCGCGGCAAACCAAATTTTGAACAAAAAAAGAATATTGCATTTCTGGCGACTTCTACTTTACCGCTGCTTCTCGACGTGTAATGTGTCCCGCACTAATGCTAGATCCTTATTAACGTCGCCTCTGTGCTGAATGAGTATCACAAAAGAATCCGAGGATAGATTGTATTCGTCGATATAATAGTCGTTGTTGTAGTTAACACTGGCTTCCATGTCATGGTACCAGATTTCCTCTATCCCAGGGTTTCCGTCAATCGTTATCTTTTCCGGGCCAATCATATTCCAGGTTTTGAATGGCATGTGCACACTAGCGCCGTCTGGCCGGAAAGGTGCCCCAGGCCCAATTTGTCGAGTTATTAAAATATATAGGTCCACGGCACTATGGGGAACTTCCTTAGTTTCGCGTACAGGAACGCCATCGCTATCGGCTACCTCACCCTCCACCGGTGAAGACTCAGGTGATTTTACATAACCACCATCATATTTTCCAGAATACACCACAAACTGCTCGAATTGAGCCATACGATAATCAGTACCACCGCCCTTCGATTCATTGAAGGTATAGTATTTTACTCCAAAAACATCAAGTGGCGATCGTCGCTCAAAAGAGACCTCATATGGCCCAACTGGGATGTCGTACCGTGTGGACTCGTATTTGCCCGGAGAAATACTTACTTTCATGCCCGGATCTGTTGCATTCGAAAGATCGGCATAGCTTGCAGTATCGCCACCGCGAGCATAAAAGATAAATCCGTCATAGTCAGGAAGGGCTCGTGAATAATTGCCTTCAGCTCTTTGTAAGTCCGCCAGAGCCATATAGTCAGGGCCTGACGCGGCCTCCACTGAACATAGCATCAATAATGCTGCTAACACAAAGCTGATTAATAAATACTTCATTATATTCACACTCCTTTCCAAACGGATATAGCGACACGCTACAAGAATGTTATGCAGGGTGGAGGCAAAAAAAGGAGGCTAGAAGGAATAATCATTGCTGAGACGGTTAGGATCGCCCCCCGCTTTCAAGAAGAGAGTAACACTTCTTCAAGCAAAAAGGAGAACTGCCTAGCGGTCTGATCGCTTCCTGACATTCAATGTATCAATAACTAGCAACATATCTCTACTAAAATCACCTTTTTGTTGCATGATAGTCACGAATATATTCGGATTAATGTCATATCTCCAAATATATTGAGTATCGCGCAAACTCGGATGAATATAATAATTGTTGTTGTATTCATAGGA
>MTKZ01016852.1_pt1 | contig 11691 bp, 8 predicted proteins | sample 1042781 | NCBI WGS metagenome assembly MTKZ01 (sample SAMN06212207, study PRJNA360539) | anaerobic digester metagenome | biome: Wastewater treatment plant; material: sludge; isolation source: anaerobic digester fed with sludge from wastewater treatment plant | place: Denmark: WWTP Viborg ...
GAATTCAAACCACTTTACCGGTTTCAGATTAAGCTTGAATGTGAAAAATGAAGGGTTATTTCCTCCGAAGATATTTGCACCGTTGTAATTGGTACCCCATTGCAGACGATCCTTTACAAATCCTGCATAGCCCCAGCTCCATGATCTCGTGATTCCTGCCTGCATGTCGCTCCAGTCGGTGCTGCCCTTTACATGTCCACCTTCGCGTTTTGTCAGGTATTCCGGACGTCCGAGCAGTGGTTTCTCATGGTTGTCGCGCAGCGAGGCGAAGAATCCCCATTTGCCGATGTATGCACGCGCCTCTGCCCCGTTGCGGATATATGTTGCCTTACCGCCGGAACTACTGAACAGCTCCCCCCCGAGTATCGGGTTTACCGTGAGTGAGAAAAGTGAATCCCTGTAGTAGAAAAGGTCTCGCCTCAACCGTGTGATCGTTTCTCTGGCCGGGTTAGTTTTCAGTCCGTTATGCCATAGCATCGACAATCCGTTGCATCCCGTTTCTATTATCTCCTTGCCGAAGTCGGTAAGGTAGAAGTCGAGTTCCTTCTGTTGCCTCGAGTTAAGAACTTCGCGTTGCCTGTCAACCTCATTTAGTTTATTAGCAATGTAAAGCCGTGAGTATGGCTTTACAGCCGAATTGATCTCGATGATCTGCATTGACGCCAGCTCATCCAGAAACTCATATACTCCCGTATTGGCAATCTGGTGGGGAAGCTCCTGAGAGTATACATATACTGAAAGGACGAATATATGGAAGAGCAGTATAAACTTTTTCATGGATTCAGTTCAATGTGACAAAGATATGATTTCCTGATAAAGGTTTATGGAGTTTTAAAAGTTCTGCGGGTTTCTTTTTAATCGAAGAATTTTTTCGGGATGAACACAGAATTATGAAGTTTCCGATACTCCGGTTCCGGCAATTATGTACATCGAAGCGAAAGCGAAAAAGTGTTTTGCCGGCAATTGTCAACAGAAACTGCTGCAAGACCGGCACGACTCATTATTGCTCACCCTCTTACACTGAGATTTTATTATGACAACTTTTGGGGATGAAATTATTAAATTTGCCGGAAAACACTGTTTATGAAATTCTACAAGCTCTTTGTCAGACTTTCCCATTCCTGCTTCACATTTCTAAAGAAACTTACAAGCTTTCTCGATGCTTTTCACTCCGGTTTCTGGCTTGGCGCCCTCGGCAAAAAGGGTATCGCGTATTCGGATGAATTGCATTACAGAACAAATATGATCTATGTTGAAGACGAGTACAATGAGAAAGGATTATATGACTGGGAAGAATATATTGTCAAAAATCATTTTGCTGAGGTTAAAACCATTATGCTTATCGCGGCAGGTGGCGGCAGGGAAGTTATCGGACTTAGCAGGATGGGTTTCAGGGTAGATGCCTTTGAATGCAATCCGGCGCTTGTTGAATATGGAAATAAACTTCTGAATAAGAATAAAATAGAAAGCAGTATAAGCCATCTTCCCAGGAACACGGTTCCTTCACAAACAAAGACTTACGATGCCGTCATTATTGGCTGGGGGGCATATTCGCATATTAAGGGGAGGCCGTCAAGAATTAAATTCCTTAAGGATCTGCAAGCCTTTATGCATCCGGGAAGCAGGCTTATGATTTCATTCATATGGGTGAAGGGTAGAAACTGTCGCGACAAAATGATACAGCGCGTATCGGGATTTGTTGGTTTTTTCACTCGCAACGAGAGATCAGAGTTGGGAGATAAGCTTGTTCCGAATTTTATTCACTATTTCTGTGAAGATGAAATCAAGGCTGAACTTATTCAGACCGGATATAGAGTAATAGAATATGATGAAATCAAACATGGATTTATTATAGCTGAGATCTCTTAGGCAATTAAATAAAAAAGAGCGCCATGGTGCGCTCTCTTTTATATCTTCTCAGTTGATTCCCCCGATGTGATGTTCTAGCTGAATGGTTTTTCGTCGAAAGGACTGGTAAATGGCGTATCTGTTCCCTTGTTACTGCTACCCCTTGGCATCATGGGGTTTGGAGGAACATGTGTCATCATGACAAGCGAAATCGAATTATCAATGTTAACAACATTGATTTCAGGTTTCATATAGGTCTTTTTAGAAGCCATTTATATAATTTGTTTCAACAGGGAAACAAAAAACCATAATTTAAAACAGGTTACAAATATAATTTATTATTCAACATTAGCAAAAAATCTTTAAAACAGCAAAAAATCTAAAGTTTTTTAAGTCACTGGTTAAAGATCACTTATGTATTAAATCCCAGCAAGCTCATTTAAAGATCATTCACTTTTTACAGGTAAAAGTCATTTGACCACAACCTTAGCGGTAAAGCGCTTTTGTCCCGAACTTATCTCCAATAAATAGATACCTGGCCTGTCCGGCTCCCCGATCTGTATTGGCGAGTCTTTACTGAACAAGCAGTCGCGATGAATACTTAAGGGCCTTCCGGTAATACTTAACAGTCTGACTGTTCCCGACAGTCCTTCCCATTCATCAGCAATGGTTTTGATGTTGATAAGGTCCATCGCGTTGTAGATCATGAACTGATCTTCCCTGATTACAGGGATCTCTTCACTCTGATCAGCTTTCTTAACTGTCAGCACAAACCTGCCATATGCCGGTTCTCCCGGGGCATCGAAACTGTAATCTCCGGTGGTTCTAAGATTGACAGTCTTGTTTATCAATTTGTCGGACAGCAGTACAATATAATCTTCCAGTCCTTCAATCTGACGAGCGCTGATGGTGAGTTTACCGGGAGCATTTCTGCCGGGGATCACGCGTAGGGGAATTTCAACCGAGGTCTCCGGGAAAGGAAGACCATTGATGATCATATTGACTTTACCGTTCAGCGATGTGATTGAAGGAACGCCGGATTTGAAATTTAACTTCAGTGCATCAAAATCATAGTCAATTCCTTCCTTTGCGTTATTGTCAAAACGTACAACCGTTTCGTCTGATCCGCCGGTTCCAGTCAATGATAACCTGATAAGTGGTATTGTCTCTCCTGATCCCTTGTATCTCGGTGTCAAGTTGTGTTCCCTTGCCTGCAATGGAATCTTGAATGCATTTCCTGAAGCGGATGTTTTCACGAAAAATCCCTGCATAGGCGGTATATGTCCGCTCGCACCTTCGGGAGTACCCACACCGTTGACATAAGTATACTGGATGTTGTCTTTGGTAAAGTAGACAGCCTTACTGGTATTAAGCGGATAATCCGGAAGATTCACGATAACATCCCATGACAATCCGCTTGTAAATGGATTCCCAAGCAGATTGAATCCATAGTTTTCCGATCCCGGTTCGGTACCGGAATAAGCAAGCGGGATGTTTTCAAGACCGGAGGTATTCAAAGTTCCGCCGAAAGAGAAGGTGTAGTCGGTATCACTGTAATAATCATATCCTTTACCCAATACAAGGTTGGAGAAAGGTTCCCCATAGGTTCCGGTAGCGTAGTTGTAACCGTCGGATGCAATCCATCCCTCATCGGAAGTGCCTTCGTAGTTCCCCTCAACGAATTGTGCCAGATCCTTTGTGTGAGCTTCAAATATGGCAGCAGGAATTGAAGGTGTTACAGGCACTGATATATAATGCCACCTGTATGCTTCGTCCCCGGCTTGTCCACCTGTGAGGAACAGCTCTATGTTTTCAGCTCCGTTATCGGTGTAAGAATCCAGGATAAGCGATGCTGTACCTGAAGCATCCGATTTAAGGTTTATAGTACCATTGTTGTTCAGTGAAGCAAAGGTAGCCGATCCCCGCGGAGCTATAGTCAGTGAGGCAGACTGACCTATTGTTACTGAATATGCCAGTGCTGTTACCGGACCTGAGATTATGGGTTGGTTGGGAACGGTGGATCTTATCATCACGTCGGTTGTTTCCGTGGGAATCCCTCCGCTCCAGTTGGAGGCCTGATTCCAATCTGTCGTTATTCCCAACCATGTACCATCAGAACTGGTATTATTCACTACCCCCGTGGCATTAGCAAAATATGTATCATTCTTGAATAATGCATCCGAACTTGTATGACCATAGGTACCCGGCTGCTGGCCGATTCCTCCGAGGACAAGGGAACCAGTGTTATGGGTGAAAGATCCAAGATTGGCTATGGATCCGGCTCCGATTGAAAAGACTTCGGCAGCATTTAGGGTTGATGTCAGGCTAACTACCAATCCTGCCTTGTTGATAATAAAGCGGTTTACAATCGCCGGCAAACCATCTCCTGTATTCTGGTTACCTGATCCGTTATATACATAATTTGCCTGTTCACTGAAAGTCCGAAGACCTTCAGTTCGTATATTACCGCCGATTGAACTTATTACGGACTTAGTTATTCCGTAACGGTCGGTAATACCAAGAGTGGCTGTTCCGGCGAGAGTGAAAGAACCTTTTGTTCCTTTGATATACGAAGGAGTTTCTCCTGTACCCATCTGGAGCCATGATCCGTTATCAACCCTGAAGTCGATGGTATTGCTTAATGTCCCTGTACCTGAATATATTTGCATGTTTCCTCCGCCGTTGAATACAACGGTACCCCTGCCGGCAGATGTTTCAGTGATTTTACCGCCTGTAAATGAAAAATTGCCTGCAATGTAAAGGTATGATGTTGCAGTACTGCTTGAACCGGCATTAAAATTCAGAGTCCCTCCATCCTGATAATAATTCCCGTTGATCGACAGAGTTCCGGAATTATTATTGGTAATGGCAAAACTTCCGGTTCCGCTGCTTACGAGCCTGAAATCACCCTGCACGGTCATGTCGGTATTTACAGGCGCGGTGATCTGCTGTGCCGGACAATTCCATGTAAAATTGCCGAAAGTTTGTCCCAGACCAGTTGGAGCTGAATTAACAACACCCTGTATCAGACATCTTGTATTGGCATTCCAGTCTGCAGACGGTACGCTGCCTCCATCTGAATTATGAATATACTCTGAACCTTCTGTGAATGAAAGCATACCGATAGCGGAAATACTGCCTGAATTGTTTAAACTTCCCCTGATCAGCATGTCAAATTCATCTGCTTCATCATTGATTGTCAAAGTTATGCCCTGGTTTACAGTGAGATGGGCTGAAGCGTCGACAAGCAACTGGTCTGCAGTTACGTTAACATCCAAACTGACAGTATGACCTGTCCGGATAGTTATAATGCCGTTGGCTGATGAAGGTGCGGCGGACGCGTTGATCCAGGCGGAACCGTCATAGGTGTCCCATGTCGTCAGAGCACTCCAGTTCCCCGATGTCTTAGTGCGGTAATCACCAAGCTGAGCTGTCTCATTAAGAGTTAACTGACTACCGGTGGCAGGATTGACGGTTAGATAGTCCTGCGCTCCGATTGGTCCGCTGAACTCGAAAACAGAGACATAATAAGTAGTGTTGCCGTCGAGATTAGTAACATTGACATTGTTGCCCAGACCGTTGTAAACCACGTAATTCCCGGATCCTATCTGTGATCCGTTACCGAAGGAAGCGCTTGCCGTATAGGCACTTCCGTCAGCGGGAGAGCCGTCAACCGCGCTTCCGGCCTTAACAAGCACCAGCCTGTGGGTTCCATTTCCGGGAGTCCAGCTGATAGTGAATGAATTTGATGTCACATCACTGAAAATCAAATTGCCGGCCGGTATTGTCGGAGGAGGTGGGTAATCATAATTAAGGCTGACCGCGGTCATTGACACTGATGCATTGGGATTGACAGAAGTTGGAGAGGCGTCAGATACCTCTGACAGCGGCACTGCCCTTAACGCACAGGCATTCCTGATACTGAAAGAAGACATTCCGACACTGTAGGTGTTGGTTCTCTCAGCGATTTCAGTCCATTCAGGAGCATACGTTATTACGCTGGGATGATTATTTACATTATTAACCGTGCTGATGACCTCCACGGCCTGATGATAGGCTTTTACCGTAAGAGCTGTAGCGAAAGAAAAATTGGCGACTAAGGACGCCAGGCTGTTGTAATTACATCCGCTCTTTATGGGTTCTGCCTGCCTGACCTGGTCAAATACCGCCACCCACACGTCTATGCTTCTAACACTATTTCCGCCGATCGTGAACGACAAGTTAGAATCTGTCGCTGCATCAAGTCCGGCTTCATCAAGATAGTAAATGGCTGAATGCTGCTTTGTATTTGTCATTCCCATATCTCCCTGCGCGTGGGACAGAATCTGACCTCCATATGATATGCTGGCAGTCATTGATCCATTTTTTGCCATGACAGAAGTAACTGCCACTACAAGTATCCTGCGGGCATCACTACCTGTTTCCACAGGGTACACGACATTATGCTGATCTGGTGATTTGCCGTGATAAACATTGCTCCAGTTCTGCAATACAGTCACCTGAGACTTTACAGCCTGAAGTGACATGCTGACAGCTACTGCAAGAATAATTGCTGTCTTCAGGATTTTCATTTTTATCAGATTATTTGTTCAGACCAAAATAATTCAAGACCTGGTGATAATTACCCGGATCGACTCCGGCCAGGCTTAGTTTTTCAAGTATGTTGTCAGCCGGGTTTTCTCCCTTTGTTCCCATGACGGTATTATCGGTGATAAGCATGAACCTGTACTCGGTTATCTCTCCCGGGTCAAACACATCGTCTGTCTGAAACGCGTATAGGGTTATTGTATTCGGGGAATAGCTATGCAGGACATACTGGCGTATCAACCCTTCAACATCTTCCCATATAAGAGGAAGACTTCGCCATTCTTCAAACATATAGCAAAATCCGAGAACTGTTCCATGATCAATGATATCATCATTTACCAGGGCGTTTGTAAAAGAAAAGACATTAGAGATACGGCCAAGATATTCACCTTCGATCCAGGTTATTTCTGTGGCAGGCAGACTGATTATACTGACATTGGCATTTCCGTTGTTGCCATCCTGTCCTGCAGGGCCGGCAGCTCCAGTAGCTCCTGTAGCTCCTGTGTCTCCTTTGGGTCCCTGCGGCCCAGCGGGTCCTTCAGGTCCTTCACATGCAACGAGCCCGGCTATGGCTATCAGAATCATCAGAATTCTGGTTTTAAAAAGAATTGTTTTCATTTCTGTGACTTTTTTAGATTGTTAATTTGTTTTACATGCATCATACTTCTTGTGCACATTTTACGGGAAGCAATTAAAAGCTTTATCATACTGAAAACAATACAAATTTAAGATATAAATAAACAATGTTAATTATTTATTCACATCATTGCATAATCGGAAGATCGTTTTTGTGACAGGCATTTTATAAAATCCACTGAATTTTGGCAATTCTTCCGGGATAGTGCATCATTGCTTCCAGGTTGCTGCAATTGTACCTTTTTTTCATCCACTTCAGCGAGGGAAAAATATCACCTATCAGGTAAGGCAATCTGACTGACATTGGCATTGAATAAAAGCGCTTCCGGAAATTATCTCTTCTTTGGCCCGGTTTTGAGCCAGAATTTGGATTTCCAATCATTCCGGCAGTGAACTCCGGTGCACTCCCGGGTGAGAGCAGTTCCATATCGAGCCAGAGTCTGAGCTGGATGCCCCCGACTGAACCGTGATCCTCAAAATGGCACTTAAGGAATTCAAGATGAATATCATTTCCCGGGATGAATGCTGGCGATCCTTCTATGCTTATCTCAACTGCATTGTCGATTGCTTTGTCAAGCAGCTTGTTCCTGTCGGATGTTATGAACAGCCTGTGGTGAAGTTCGACGGGAAATCCGTCTTTTCTGAGTGTTGGCATGTGCTTGCCCGTTTCGGTTAATATTTTCCTGTGAAGGGGCGATTTGACCATGTCGGATATAAAACCGTGCGCCTGAAGCAGCTGCCAGGCTTTAAGGATTTCATCCTTCTTTACCAGGATATCCACGTCGTTCATTTGCCTCAGTCCGGTTGATCCGTAAACGGAGTGTTCCAGCGCCATTCCCTTCAGAAGAAGATGCTTTATACCGGCTTCGGAAAGAATCGAATTTACTTCTTTCCATCTGCCGGCAAGCCAGGCATTTCTGATCATGCTTTGCATCCTTCCTCCATCAAGAAGCTTCAGTTTCTCCGCTGGAATCCGGTCATCAATGTTGAGATGATGAATATTCCTGGCAACAAGAGCAGTTATACCATGGCCGGTGACCAGATGGACAAAACGATTCCAGTCGCTTATTTCAGCTGTCAGTTCCCGGATATCATTTTTGATTATATCATCGAACTCAAGCCTGCACAGCGCGAAGACCAGTTTTTCTTCCGGGGATAATATGCCTGCCGGATAATTCATTTATCAAGTGATCAGCGTTCAAAGTTAAGAAAAATCATATGGCGCCTGTTTCCGCTGCAAAAGATTAGCAGACAATCGACGCGCGGCACGCGGCGGCTAAAATAATAAATCCGGAATCAGTTTTTTGATTCCGGATTTACAGAGTCGCGATCCTTAACTTAAAGGATCAGTCGTCATCATCATCGTCGTCGTCGTCATCGTGCAGATAGAAAGATTTAAAGATTGCCCTGAAGAATTGACGGGCATAAAACTGATTCCCGTCAACATTATTAGGTCCGATCTCTATGATTCCATTCCCATTCCCGTCTTTTGCCCCGCTAAAATCAATTGAATTAAGGGTTTCAAGCATTTTATCCATACGGAAATCGATAAATATTTTGAGATCATTTCCCGAAAGAACAATATTTTGTTTGGTTTCGGGGAATTCTATTTCAAAACTATAGTCAGAACTGTACCACATTTCCATATCATCCCCGTTGATCTTTCCCTCGATGAAGACAGTGCGGTTATACATTTTGCTTCCGGGATCCCTTTTGTATCTGTCGAGTTCAATTTCGATTTCTTCGTAAACACCATTTGGCATTTTTCCGGTTGCTATTGTCAGACCACGGGCAAGCTCATCTGAAAGCATATCTACCAGAATCGGCCCCTTGATCGTGAAATCATCATCGTCGAAATCGTCATCGTCATCGTCAGTAATACCTTTATCGTCGTCATCGTCATCAAAATCGCCATCATCAAAATCATCATCATCATCGAAATCATCATCAAGTTCAAACTCGATTTCCTTAATGTTAATCATGAATGTTTCAAGAGCAATTTGAGCTGTCGCTTCAGCACTTTTGGTTTCAGCCATATCACTTTTGACTAGTGCACTTCCGGTAAATGCAGATTTGGCAAATCCACTCTTCACGATGATACTCAGGTTAGTATGCAAAGGATCATCTTGTTTTGTGCATGAGAAGACAGTCAAAGCTATTAAGCCAATTAAAATCAGCATCAGATTCTTAATTTTTTTCATAACCATTGTTTTTAGTTTTTACTGTGTTCATATATAAGACGGGAGAATCGTAAAAGGTTGTAAGGGACTACAACTTTTTATTGTAAAAACCTGTAAGAAACGGCTATGTTTAAACCTGCGGCAAAATTATTGGTGTATTTAAAGTGGCCGGGTACTATGGCATCTCCTTTAAAAATATTGATAAAACTATAGTTAAACCTAAAGCCCGGCCTGATGGTCAGCTTATCTATTATAGGTATATTGAACTGATGACCTATGAGTAAACCGTAGTCTAAATTGCGATAGTTCCCGTTAATGTTAAACATATCATTCCCCTGAATTTCCTGAGCCATATTTAATCCTGCAAAATATCCTCCGACTATTGTCATACCCGGGATTATTTTATGTTCCCGGATATAAAAAGCCTGTAGTTTCAAATAGTTCAGGGTTATATTTCTGTTCACATAGTTTGCATTAATATACTGTTGATAGTTCTGACCCGTTTCGGATCGCCACAGAAACTCAATGCCGATACGATGATTCTTTTTAAATGCCAATGTTGACAGTACCCCCATTTCCTGATGGAAGGTAGGTAAGGAATTTCCTAATTTTTTGGGATTTAAGCCATTTATGGTTTCATAGTTAAGTAACCAGGTGTTTTTATAACCATAAACAAGCCCTATATCAACAACATCCATAAATGAACCTGATGTCTTACCTGATTCAGCTATGCTTATATTATGGGGGGCAATCAGAGCGGATACATCATTCAGATCAACGAATGCAAGTTTTTCCGCTTCAAATCGCATGTTGTGAATTCTATCCCTCTCATCTGCTCCGGCTGCTTCTGCTGCTTCTATAGTCTCCCGATCTTCTTTGGTCTCAGGCAATGCTGATTCATCTTGGGCGATAAAACCTGGTTTATCCTCCTTTCCGGATTCGCTTGCAGAGCCAGGCTCCGGTGATTGGTTTTGTGAAATATTCAGAATATCCTCTTCCTGATTTACCCCGGAAGCAATATTGTTTTCTTCCTCAACAATTATTTCACTGGTCAGATTACGGTCGGAATGGATAGTTGGGTGATTGGTTTTTTTATTCAGGAAAAATGTTGAAGCAATAATTATAATTATAACTGCTGCCGCCGCGCTTATAATTTTTGGATACGGCAATTTAACTATCCTTCGACGCTGGGGTTTAATTCTGTCTAATTCGCGGTTTATATAATTCCAGGTTTCATCAAAATCAAGTTCATTCTGTATCTCTTCCCATACAGAATCATCCTCTTCCACATCAATCTGTCGAAGCCATTTCAAATAGTCAATATCAAATTTGCTTCTTTTCATTGCATGCTTTGTTCAAATTCACAAAGCCACTTTTTCAGAAGATGTCTGGCTCTTTTGTACTGAGATTTTGATGTCCCTTCCGTAATATGCAGCTTTTTCGCAATTTCTTTATGAGTTAATCCATCAACCGCAAATAAGTTAAATACAACTCTGGCCCCATCGGGAAGTTGTTTTATATAGTGCAGTATTATATCCATAGTGAATCCTTCAAATGAAAAACCGCTTCTTTCTTCATCATCCGGAATATCCGGGAAGTCATATTCAAAAACAAGTCTTTTCTTTTTTCTGAAATAGTCAATGGCAGTATTTGTAACAATCCGTCTTATCCAGCCTTCAAGTGAACCTTTTCCATTATAAGTATCGAGACTGGTAAAGACCTTTATGAATGATTCCTGGATAATATCCTTTGCTTCAACCCTATCGCCGCTATATGAAAGACAGATTTGAAACATTGGTTTAAAATACTTTTTATATAATTGTTTTTGCAGATTCCTGTCATTCCGCAAGCAACCCTGTAGTAGTATCTGATCTTCGTCGTGTGAGTTTCCAACCATGTAATAAATATCTTATTCATTTATTATTAAAGAGGTTGATTCCTCCATTCTGTTGAAAATCGAGTTGTAAATCTTACTGTTCACATATTTATTCAGAAAAATGTATTTTTTCCCATCAATTACACCTATAAATGCATCGTTTAATATTTTCGGTGTAATTATTGAGAACCAATAAGATGGATCGAAGATCAGATTGCCGTTGTTTGTATTGTTTCTATCCAGAATTACTTCCGCTTGCCCATTTATGTTTTTTGATATGATCTTAAAAGTTAAAGGGTCATTAACCGCAAGGATTACATATTTAGTCGTTGAATTATTAACAAACTTAGCTTTTACCATTATGCATGGTTCAATATTCTCCAGGTAATCTTCAATAATTTCTCCCAATTCTTCCTGTAATTCATCCAGATCATCGTCATCGTCGTCATCATCTTCTTCCTCAAACTCTTCATACCATTCTTCAATATCATCGATCAAATCGATCTCATTCCCATCGGGTTGGTAAACCAGTGAAAACATTATCGGATTGTAAACACCCTGAGG
>MTKZ01010076.1_pt1 | contig 11688 bp, 9 predicted proteins | sample 1042781 | NCBI WGS metagenome assembly MTKZ01 (sample SAMN06212207, study PRJNA360539) | anaerobic digester metagenome | biome: Wastewater treatment plant; material: sludge; isolation source: anaerobic digester fed with sludge from wastewater treatment plant | place: Denmark: WWTP Viborg ...
GCCTACACCGAGAGTCTGAAGGACGAAGCCGAGGCGCAGGGCCTTATCAGCATGGAGGCCAAGCAGCGGCGTAACCGTTTTTTCATATGGGGTGCCGTGCTGACGTTCCTCGGCAGCGTGTTCATAATCATGTCGTTCGCGTTGGGGTCAGTGTTTGGCTTATGGCCGTTGTTGCTGGCCGGCGCAGTGATGATGTTGGGTGTTTTCGCCCTGATCGCCGGCGGGTCCGTCTCACCGCTGTCCGATCGCGGTGCGAAACTGGTCGAGACCTTCGCGCCTTTCCGCCGTTTCGTCGAGCAAGTCTACCGTGGTAAGATGGATGTATCCGATCCGGCATACTATGAAGCCTACTTGCCCTACGCGGCTGCCTTCGGCTACGGCGTGCCGTGGGTCAAGAAGCAGGTCGATGAGGGTTACGATGTCGTTCCGAACTACTTCCGTGCCCTCAACACCGACAACGGCTCTCATGTCGCCGTTTGGTTGGTCGCCGTCACCACGGCTACGCGCTCTGGCGGCTCCGCCTCGCCTTCCTCAGGGGCCGGCGCGGCTGGCGCCGGGGCGGCCGGTGGTGGGGCCAGCGGCGCGGGCTAATTGCATCTGACGAATCGGAGAATACCAGGGGACTGTTTAGCAGAGAGTTGGAGGTCTATCATGAAACGAGTGTCTGTTCTGCTCCTGTTACTGGCGCTGACGATGGCCGCGGGTTGCGGCCTGGTCAGCACGGGCGAATCGGCCGCCGAAAAAGCGGGCGAGATCGCTACATTTGATATCCCCGCCGGCTACACGCCCGACGTGGGGATGGACTTGGCCGGCACGGTGATGGTCGGCTATAGCAACGCCGCCGAAAATGGCCACATCTACATGATTCAGGCCCCCGCATCATCCAATCTGAGCCAGGCGCAACTCGAGCAGTCCTTGCGCGACGCACTGGACTCGTCTCAGGGCACCACGACGGCGACTATCGACGCGGTGGAGACACCGATGACCATTCGCGGCGAGCAGGTGACCGCCACGCTCGGCACGGTTACTGGTCAGGACAACACGACGATGCGTGTCTTGACCGTGCCCTTCACCGGCAACGGCGGGCCGGCGCTGCTCTTGATCCAGACACCCGAGGCCAATTGGGACCAGACCACGGTGGATGACTTCATCGCCTCGTTCCGATAACCGCTGGCCGATGAGCGCCAAGACGACCGCGGAGCAGATTCGGGCCTATCTGGCCGCACTGGTGCGTTGGCCGGAGGGCCGGCCGGTTGGCTCGTCCGCCAACCACGCCGCCCAGGAGGCCATCGCCGCGGCCCTGGCGGCGGCCGGCTATGAAGTGGAAGAGCAGGGCTTCGACTGCCTGGACTGGCAGTTGGAAGGCGCGGAACTGTGGATAGGTGACGGCCCACTGCCGGTCATCGCCAATCCCTTTTCGCCGCCCTGTGATGTGACCGCGCCGCTGGTGGCCATCACCGATCTGGCCGAGCTGGCGGCCGCTAGGCTGGGCGGCCGCATTGCCCTCCTGCACGGCGCGCTGACGACCGAGCCGCTCCACCCGCGCAACCATCCCTTCTACAGCCACGAGGAGCACCAGCGCATCGTCACCCTGTTGGAGAAGAAGGGCGCGCGGGCAGTCATTGCCATCAGCCCCTTGCCGGCCAACGTCGCACCGCTGATAGAGGACGGCGACTTCACCCTGCCCTCGGTCACCGTCAGCAACGATGTCGGCGCGGTATTGCTGACGGCCGAGGACGCGCCGGTGACCGTGCGCGTGCACAGTACCATCCGCCCCGGACGCGCCGCCAACGTCATCGGCCGCCGCGCCCATCCCTCACGCGACAAGCTGTTACTGTGCGCCCATTTCGACACCAAGCCCGGCACACCCAGCGCGCTTGACAACGTCGCCAGCGTGGCCACGGTTCTGGCTCTGGCCGAACGGCTGGCCGCCGCGCCAACGATCAATCTGGAGATCGTCGCCTTCAACGGCGAAGACCACTACGCCGCGCCGGGCGAAGTGGCCTACATCGCCGCCTGCGGCGGCGAATTCGGCCGCATCGCCCTCGTCGTTAACATCGACGGCATCGGTCTGCGCGACGCGGCTACAACCGTCGCCTTCTTCAACTGTCCCGCCAACTGGTCGGTGAAGGTGCGCGCCGTCATGGCCGTTCGCCCCAGTCTGGAAGAGGCCGAGCCGTGGTCACAGAGCGACCACGATATCTTCGCCATGCGCGGCGTGCCCTGCCTGGCCATCACGTCGGCCGATACCCACCAGCGCCTCGGTCAAGTCAGCCCCACTCGCGCTGACACGCTCGACCTGTTGGACCCGGAGCAAATGGCGGCGGTGGTCGATTTCCTGGCCGACATCCTGTCGCAATCGCTGCCCAACCGTTGGTAGGGGCAGACCTGCGTGTCTGCCCTTCTGCGTGTCCGCCCTCCCACGCGTCCGCCCTCCTAGTTGCGCCCAGGCAGCCCCTACGGTCCTGGCATGGCCGGTCTATATCATGAACGCCGACGGCAGTAACGCGGTGTGCCTTTCATGGCACGGCCGCAAAGGTCTGCATCATCGCCTCGCCCTCCAGGTTGAGGGCGCGAAGCTCATAGACCCGGTCAGGGCCGGCAACGAAAGTCGAACACCGGGGAAAGATCATCGTTGAGACGCAGACTTCGACCGCCGGCGAACTGCCTATCTGCGTCACCGCCTGCGTCTGATCGGCGCCGACGCCAACGGAGCCGAGCCAATCGGTCAGGGAAGCGACCGGCCCCGTCTCGAAGATGCGCACTTCCAGGTCGGGCGCGTCTGTGCCGGCCAGGGCGCTCTCGGCCGTCGCCGGGTCCATGAAGTAGAGCGACGCCGACGGTGTCGGGATCAACCCTGTCAGCCGTGCCGCGCCGGCCGGGCGCGCGACGAACGTAGGCGGATACGCTACGCTGAAGCCGAAGGTGTCATCAATGTAGGTGACCCAATCGGCCGTGGGCGGCAATTCGCCCGTTTCACCCACCCCGCCTGGCTCAGTCTCGCCAGGATCGGTCGCGGCCGCGCCGCCCTCGGTCTGGCCGGGTGGCTGGCTGGCCAGTTCGGTCTCACTCATCGGAGTGACATCGACTACCTGCCCGCTGGCCGTGGCCAAGGGCGCGGCCAGTGTGCCGCTGACGGGCGCATCGACGGGGGCGCCGGCGTCGGCCGCGCCGGCCAAGGCGGCGCTTTGTCCCGCGTTTACCTCGGCTGCAATCTCCTGCCCACCGCTGGGCGCACAGGCCGCCGCACCGGCGATGACCAACAGCGCCGTTATCAGGCTCACAAACTTATACTTGCGCATGCTCATCACTCCTTGTCGCACACCAACCTCAGACTGCCTACTGCTTGGACGCCGGCGGGGCGCAAATGGTTCCTGGGCCACGAAAAAGGGCCTGGCTTGTGGCCAGACCCTCATCCGAATCGTTTGTCGCCGCNNTGTCGCCGCTAGCCGCTAGCAGCCAGCGGAACTGCACAAGGGCACGATGTTGTTGCTGTTGAAGCGGGCGCCGTAGCCGTTTTGACCACCGACGAACAGACCCGAGTTGACCGAATCGACATAGGACGTCGTCTGATCGAACGGGTCATAGCTGACCAGCCACGGACCGCCACTGATGCCCGGCCCCCAGTTGCAGCCGCCGCCCAAGACGTCGGTCGCCTGCTGGAAGGTCTCGTTGCCGCACAGCCGCAGGTACTTGCCGGCATTGCTTAGGTTGTTCAGGTTGTAGTCCTGGAACGGGTAGCCTATGTCATTGATATTCTGAATGTAGCTGGCGTTCCACGTGCGACCGTACCAGCCGGTCCGGCTGCTCAGCGTCTGGCCAGCCGAGTTGTTATTCATCTTGCAAACGGCCACATCGTAGGGAGCCCAGCTATTGATATTGTAGCCACCGCTCAGCCCGATCCACGAGTTCAGCACCCAGCACGTCTGATAAGCAAACGTACCGTAGGGAGCATTGCCAGCGCGATAGGCGGGCGTGAACACCCAGTTGTTGTAGAAGGCGTTGTTGGTGGTGTCGTAGACACAGTGAGCAGCAGTCACGATGATGTTGTTGCCACTGATAACCGACGCCGAGCAATAGGAAGTGCCGCCGGGCACGGAGAACGACAGCCGGCCGGCCGGCTTGTGGCCGTTGGTCTTCCATAGCGCCTTGTTCTGGTTCATAATGTAAGACGTATAGACGCTCGCGGTGCCATCGACCGCGGCCGGGCTATCGGCCAGCGCGGCCTCTTCCAGTTCGGCCCAATCCTGCGGATAAGCCGCCCGAGCCTGCGCGTCGGCATTGGCCATCGCCAGGCCGCCGACAGCCGTCGAGCCAACCACGACCGAGGACGGCCGCGCACGCGGGGCGCGGGGCAGGCTGGTGACGGTTGGCATGGCCATGGGCGTGGCCGCGGTCAGACGCTCACGGGTCCAGTAGTTCATGACGGCCGCCGATTGCTGGGCCGAAATGTTGATGCTGGTGGTGCCGTTGGCCAGCGCCTGGATCTGCCCTGCTGAAGGAGCCTGAGCGGCGGCAGGCCCTTCGCCCTGCGCGCTGACGCTCATGACCACGAGGAGCACCAGCAGAACGCCCAACACAACGACGACGGATCTCATCTTGCCTTGCATCTTATTTATCTCCCATTAAGGTGATCTATACGGCTTTTGTCCATACTCAACGATGTGGGCTGCGGCACAAGGACACTCAGCGGCCATACTACACTGCGACCGTCCTGAAAGCGTCCTGGAATGCGTAATAGTCTTGGTCGAGTTCCCGGAGCCGACGGCGCAGCAGGGCATATTGGGGGATTGTGATCGGCAACATTGCATGCTATACTGTCGTCGCTCTGAGAAGCGTAAAAACTCGTGCCGAGTATCTCGAGCCAATTCAGACAAATTACATTCAGCGGCAGCACTTGCACCTGACGGCGCAAGTGCGATTGGTTGTGCAACACCACGATCGCTTCGATATCTTATGTACTGCGGGCATCATGACGAAGCGCGTAGTTCTTGGCCGGAGTGTGGACATGGACGCTGTTGATGTCAGAGTGCAGCTCTTGGGGCCTATTTCGGTTGAAGTAGACGGCCACCCTGTGACCGGCTTTCGCTCCCTCAAAACGTTGGCCTTGCTGGCCTATCTCGTTGCCGAGCGCCGGCCGGTGGCGCGCAACTACCTGGCAACCCTGTTCTGGCCCGATGCGGCGACAGCGGTCGGCCGTGGCCATTTACGCCGTGCTCTGCACGACCTCGTCCAGAAGTTACCCGGCGCGCTTTGGCTCGATTACCACACGGCGCAGTTCAACCCGGCGCTGTTTGCTTATACCGATCTCGCCCAGCTCGATCAACAGGCGTTCGCGGAAGACGAAACGTCGCTGGAACCAACCACGTCGCTCGGCCGCGGGCAGTTCCTCGAAGGCGTCGAGTTGCCTGACTGCCCTGTGTTCGAAACCTGGCTTCTCGTGGAACGCGAGGCCTGGAACCACAAGGTCAGCGAGCTGCTGGAGGGGCGGCTCAGCCGCCGCTTCGCCACCGGGCAGTTCCAACAGGCCCTGGAGATTGGCTGGCAACTGCTGCGCCTTTCGCCCTGGAACGAAGACTATTATCGGCGGCAGATGCTGCTTCTCGTCCGTCTGGGCCAGTTTGGCCAGGCAATCGGAGTTTATCAGCGCTATCAGCGGCTGCTGGCGCGGGAGCTTGGGCTCGAACCGTCTGCGGAAATCGAGGAACTACACGCGCGCATCTGTGACAGCCGCAAGCGCCCCCCAGGCAATATTGCGCCCAACAGTTCGCCGCCCCCCGACCAGTCGCAGGAGGTCGCTACCCTACTGCGTGACCTTGTCGATCCGGCGTGCCGGATCATTACTCTGACCTGCCCGGCCGACAGCGACAAGGATCAGGTGGCCCTAGCCGCCGGGGCACAGGCAAACGGCCCGAGCGGCCATCTGTTCCTTGAAGGCGCGTTTCAAGTGCAGCTTGAGGGGGCCACAACCCCGGCTGACGTCCTGACACGGGTCGCGCAAGCGCTGGGGCTGATCTGCGGTGCTGGGCCTGTGGTCGAAGAGATGGTACTGCGCCGGCTTCGGGGGCGTGAAATTCTGCTCCTGCTATGCGGTTTCGATCATCTGCGGGCTCACAAGGACATACTCCTGGGTTTCCTTCGGGCCAACCCGTCGCTGAAGCTCGTCGTCACCTGCCGGGAGAGGCTGGGCCTACCTGGCGAGCGCGTCTGCGCCATCAAAAGCCATGCCCAGGCAATAGCCCGCGGCACACACGTGCCGGAGCCGTCCACCCGCTTCTACTTCCCCGCCTTGGCCCAACAGGTATTGGCCCGCGCGTTGATGACCGAACACTACCTCATGATCTGAGCAGCTACGCCTCCCCGCCTACGATAGCAATCCGATCGCGCCTTGCAGATCAACGTCCTTCTTGGCAAGGACGCTGAGTATGATATCATGCGCGACACTGCCGCGGTGCGCTATCGACATTATCGACAGATGTACCGTAAGTTGGCCATATTAGTGTAGACAAGTCCGTACGGAGAACGAGAGCCACCCCATCGACACAGTTCACCAACGAAGGATAACTCTATGACCAACGAACCGCACGACAGCGATGTGCCGGCGGCGGCCGCCGAGTCACGGGGGTTGTNNTGGTACAGGATCGCTTTTCGCTCAACAACGCCTTCAACACTATGGGCTTCGGCTGGCTATTTGCCTACGCAGTCATGAGCGGGTCGCCCGTGGCCGCCTCGGCGCTGACCTTTCTGGATGCGGGCATCATCACACCCGTCCAGACATTCACGATGATCATCGGCAGCCGCATGGGCGCCAGTTTCATCATCCTGTTTATCGGTTTTATCTACGTCCTGCGCGGCCGCAACCGCTCCACCAGCCTCAGCATGGGACTGCTGTCCTTCACAGTCACCGGCACACTCCAGATTGGCTCGGTCATCATCGGCACGCTGTTGCTGCGGAGCGGCCTTCTGGGCCGGTTCAGCCTCGGCGACGGCGCCGCCCTGACATCGATCACCGATGCGCTCATTGAACCGGTCGCGGGTATCNNGCTTCACACATACGCTGCACTTGCCCTCGTGGGCGATGTTCCTCGTGGGTCTGGGGCTTATCCTGCTGACTTTTAACCTGTTCGACCGCTGTCTGCCGGAGATGGCCATCAAGGAGAGCCAGGTCGGCCGCGTCTCGCGCCTCGTCTATAACCCGCTGATCATGTTTCTACTTGGCGCGAGCATCACGTTGGTGTCGATGTCGGTCAGTGTCTCGCTGAGCATTCTGGTGCCGCTGAGCCATCGCGGGTTCGTCCGTCGTGAGAATGTGATCCCCTACATCATGGGGGCCAACATCACCACCTTCATCGACACTTTGCTGGCAGCCGTGCTGTTAAACAACCACGTCGCGGTCTCCGTCGTCATGGCCGAAATGTTGGGCGTCGCCATCACCGCGATGATCATCCTGCTGGTGGCTTTCCGCCGCTATGAGCGGCTGGCCCTGCGTTTTACCAATTGGGTAACCGAGAAGAACCTGAACCTGGCCCTGTTCATGTTCAGCATCTTCCTGATACCGATCATCCTGATCCTGATTTAGTCGAGCCGGAGGGGACAGTTGACACCGCACCCAACGTGCTTCGACAAAGTATGCTACACTGGGCAGACAGCTCTAGCCGGCTCGGCCGGCGGGAGCCAACACCGTCGCCACGAGGAGTCTTACGTATGCGCGTGCTGATCGCCACCGGGGGGCCTGGACAAACAGAAATCGGAATTCACCAACTCATGTTGTTGGCACAGACCACCGCGCTGACGCAGACAGTAATGACGGTGATCAAAAACGCTGACGAGCAGGCGGAGGCCGACCAGGTGCTGGCCCACGCCGCCCAATTGCTGGAGCCGGTCTTCGGCCAGAACGTGAGCTTCCGCACCCGCGTCGGGCAGGCGTGGGAGGAGATCGTCCAGGAAGCCGACTCAGGGCAGTACGACTTGCTCATGATGGGTCAGCGCCAGTCCAGGCCACTGCTGACGCGCATCCGTGGACTGGTCACGCAGAAGGTCGTGGCCCACGTGTCCTTGCCGGTGCTCATCGCCAAGCTGGAGGCGCGGCCATTGCGTCGTGTCCTGGTCTGCGACAGCGGCGCCAAGTCGCCTTCGCTGCTACAACTCTTTCGCGCGCGTCTGCCCGAGCTGCTAGTCAACGTGACCGAAGTCACGGTGCTGCACGTCATGTCGCAGATCAGTGCTGCGCCGCAGATCATGGGTGAAGACCTCCAGGCAACGGCCGAGGAACTGATCGAATCTCGGACCCCGGAAGGCGCCTTGCTCGGTCAGGACTTGGCTTACCTGGACGCCTTAAACCTGCGCACGCGCGCCCTTGTGCGCCACGGCCTCGTCGTTGACGAGATCGCCGAGGAAGCGCGCTCAGACGCGTATGACCTGGTGGTCATCGGCACCCACCGCGACGAGGGCCTGCCACGCTTCCTGCTGGACAACCTGGCTCACGAGTTGGTGCTCGACGTGGAGCGGGCCATCCTGGTCGTGCGCTAGGCTAAGTTCGATCCGGCGCGCCGTGGGGGATGCATGCCCTGACGCGCGTCTCTGTCTGGCTACGTCTACCGACTCCGCCAGATCAGCACGCCGATCAGAAAGCGGCAGCCGGCGGCGAAGAGCAGCCCGATCGTTAGCCCCCACCATCCGGCCAGGGCCGGCGCCACCAGTGACCCCAGCAGGACGCCGGCCTGCAAGGCCATATTGTACCAGGCCAGATAGGACGGCCGGCTGTCGTCGGGCGTCTTCTCCAACACAAAGTTGCCCACCGCGCCGCCGGCCAGTGCCCAGCCCGTGCCACCCATAATCGACGCCAGGAGATACAGCGTTGGGTCAGTGGCCTGTGACAGGAGGGCCGGGTAAAGACCGATGATGAGAATGCCCAGAGCCATCGTCCGGCGGTTGCCCAGCCGTCGCGTCACGGCATCGAGCCGCGTTGAAGCCAGGAAGAGCGCGACATAGAAGATGCTGTTGCCCAGACCGATGGCCTGGTCGTTCAGCTGGATCTCGCGCACCAGAAAGAGCGGGAACAGCGGTACGGCCAGAAAAAGTGCCAGGTGCATGCCCAGCACAAGCAACAGCACCTTGCGAAAAGTCAGATCGCGCAGCGGGTTGAACCAGCGGCTGGAGAGCGGGTTGGCGCGGGTCAGGAAACGCAGACCGACGCTCAGCCGCAGACCCTGCCAACCGGCCGATTCGCCCGGCCTGGCCCAATCGCCCAGGCTGTCGCCCGTGCCCGGCCGCCGGTGCTCATCGGCCGGACGGATGTACCACAGGTGCAGGCTACTGAAGGCCGCGCCGACCGCGCCGATGAGGAAGACTATCTGGTAGCCCAGCGGGAACGGCAGCAGGTTGAGGAGACGGCCGCAGGCCAGCGTCACCACAATCGACGTCAGCGCATAGGCGGCGTTGCGCACGCCAACTACCTGGCCGCGCCAATCGGGCGGCACAGCTGCCGCGAACATGCCGTTGAAGCCGATGGCCAGCGCCGTAGCGGGGATGCTCATAAGGACGGTCAGGATGACCAGCGCCCAAATCTGGCCCTGGTCGTTGAACAGCAGCGGCAGGAAAACCCAGATCACATAAAACCAGCGATGGAGAACCGACGTGGTGAAAGTCGCCCGGCTCAGCGGCCGGTTTTGCAGCCAGCGCCCGACGGGCAGGGCGAACAGCAAGTTGACGACGGCCGGCATGGCGTTGAGCAAGCTCAGCTGGTAGGCGTTGGCCCCCAGGCGCGTGGCGTAGACCGCGACGAAGGCAATGGCGCTGCCGTTCAGCACGCCAAACCAGGCGATGTCGAGGATGAGGTGGTTGAAGTTGGCGCGGTGTTCGGCCGGAACCGGCCGGGCGCGCGTGGAGGCAATAGAAATGGCCATGACTCTTCGGTTGTGGGCCATGATGGCAGAAGCCCAACGGGTGTTGATATTAGACAAACGTCTATCCTAGCATATTATAATCCCCACACTATTAATTAGGTTACGAGAGTTCGGGAATCGTCGGTCACGGGGCCAGGACGTAGGCAGGCCGTCGAAAAAACACCCCGCCAGAGCCATCGAAAGTTGCCGACCGCGCGCGTGCATGCTATACTTCGCGTCGATATTGAGGGATAGTTTAACGGCAGAACAACGGACTCTGACTCCGTGAGTCGTGGTTCGAATCCACGTCCCTCAGCTCGGTAAGGCGGGCTGTAGAGCGATCTACAGCCCCTTTTTCATCTTAGGCTAGGCCATGAACATCCGCCCCGCCCTACCCGAAGACATTCCCCATATCCTCGCCCTGGTGAACGAACACGCCCGCCGCGGCGATCTGTTGCCGCGCTCGGCCGACTCCATCGCCGACACCCTGGCGGACTGGCTCATCGCCAAAGATGACAACGGCGAGGTCGTCGCCTGCGGTTCGCTCTATGCCTACTCGCCCGGCCTGGCCGAGGTTCGTTCGCTGGCCGTCCATGACCGGGCCAAGGGCGGCGGCTGGGGCAGCACGCTCGTCAAGGGTCTGATCATCGAGGCCCGGCGGCGGGGAGTGATCACTCTGTTCGCCCTGACCCGCGCCGTGAGCTTCTTCCAGCGCGCCGGCTTCCACGTGTCCGACCGGCAGCGCTTCCCGGAGAAAGTCTGGCGCGATTGTGTCATTTGTCCCTTAATCGATCGTTGTGACGAGACGGCCGTCGTGCTACACTTGTCCCTGCCGTTGGCCGCTTCCCACAGGCCCGCGACAACCGACCATCAACCACCACCACTCCACCAGTCCAAGCCCTATGCGCCCAACGCGCGTCCCATGCAGCCTAATCCTCAAGGAGAAAGAACAATGTCGTCAAAGTCGGCTGTCCGTAAAGTCGTCCTGGCCTATTCCGGTGGCCTGGACACCTCCGTCATCGTCCCGTGGCTACGCGAAAACTATAATTGCGAAGTCATCTGCTTCTGCGCCAACATCGGTCAGGGCGACCACGAGTTCGAGGGCCTGGAGGCCAAGGGGCTGGCCAGCGGCGCTAGCAAGGTGATCATCGAAGACCTGCGCCACGAGTTCGCCAAGGACTTCCTTTTCCCCATGATGCAGGCCGGCGCCGTCTATGAGCGCCGTTATCTACTGGGCACGTCCGTCGCCCGGCCGCTCATCGCCAAGTGGCAGGTGGCCGTGGCCGAAGCCGAGGGCGCCGACGCCGTCGCCCACGGCTGCACCGGCAAGGGCAACGACCAGGTGCGCTTCGAATTGACCTACAAGGCGCTCAACCCGACGCTGAAGGTCATTGCCCCGTGGCGCGAGTGGACGATTCGCTCGCGCGAGGATGCCCTGACCTACGCTCGTGACCACAACGTGCCCGTCACCCAGACGGAGAAATCGATCTATAGCCGCGACGCCAACATGTGGCACCTGTCTCACGAGGGTGGCATCCTCGAAGACCCGGCCAACGAGCCGGAGGAGTCGATGTACCAGCTGACGGCCTCGCCCGAAAGCGCGCCCGATGAGGCCGAGATCGTAGAGATCGCCTTCGAGCAAGGCGTGCCCGTGGCCGTCAACGGCGTGCAGTTGCCGCCGGCGGCCGTTGTGCAGACACTCAACCAGTTGGGGGCCAAGCACGGCATCGGCCGCATCGACCTCGTAGAGAACCGCCTCGTCGGCATGAAGTCGCGCGGTGTCTACGAGACGCCCGGCGGCACG
>MTKZ01125694.1_pt1 | contig 11682 bp, 4 predicted proteins | sample 1042781 | NCBI WGS metagenome assembly MTKZ01 (sample SAMN06212207, study PRJNA360539) | anaerobic digester metagenome | biome: Wastewater treatment plant; material: sludge; isolation source: anaerobic digester fed with sludge from wastewater treatment plant | place: Denmark: WWTP Viborg ...
CGCCGGTTTAATCGCCCCTGCCCGGGGCATCATTCGCGGCACCAGCGCGCTGATCGCCTTGTCCGAGGACAGTCCCAACGTGGCGGTCATCAAGCCCGATGTCTTCCAGCACATCGGCTTCGAGCCGCAGGGGGGCGATGAGCGCGCTTATCCCTGCTCGCTTATGGGCGTGATCGCCTCCGTGCGCCAGGCGTTCCTGGACGCGCGCCATTACGCGCTCGACCAGGCTGATTATCAGCAGACCCCGCAAGCGCGCCCGCGCCCCGAGTTCAATCCCGCCTCCGCGGCGCTCGCCCCCGCCGCCGACCGGAAGATGCGCGTCGCCTTCCACCCCGGCAGCGCCTTAATGGCGGACCGTGCCGCGCGCATCGCACGCGAACTCGGGCTGGATTTCTGCCTCGTCTCCAGCGGCCAGGAATGGCGCCGCCCCGACCTCGCCAAGGCCGCCGGCGCGGCCTTCATTGTGCCGTTGGATTTCCCGGACCTGCCGAACCTGCCGGACGAGGAGGACTGGGAACAGGTTCAACTGGATCAATTGCGGGCCTGGGATTGGGCGCCCGAAAATGCCGCACTGCTGCGACAGCAAGGCATCGAGATCGCACTGACAACCCAAGGCCTCGCTGACAAAAAGAAGTTCCGTCCCAACCTGCGCCGCGCCCTCGACCGCGGGCTCGCCGAGACTGACGCCCTGGCTGCGCTGACCACCGTCCCGGCCCGGCTCTGCGGCGTCGAAAACCAGCTCGGCACCCTCGAACCCGGCAAGCTCGCCAACCTCGCCGTGGTCGAGGGCAACAGCTACTTCGACCCCGAAGCCAAAGTCCGCGAGGTGTGGATTGACGGCAGGATTTACCGGGTGCCGGGCGAGGAACGCGGGTTCGCCAAAGCCGAATCGGGTAAAACCAAGCCAGCAAAGAAGGCCGCGGACGACAGCAAGGAGCAACTGCGCAAGCTGCAAAAGACCCGGCTGGCACGCTCGCCGTTGGAGGGGCGCGGGCCCCTGGTCGAGCCAAAGTCCGTTCTCATCGAGCACGCCACCGTCTGGACCTGCGGCCCCGGCGGCCGCCTGGAGGACGCCGACGTGCTGCTGGCGGACGGCAAGATCAAGGCGGTCGGACGGGGCCTTTCCCTCCGCTCGGATTATGCCGGCCCGCCGCTGGTGATTGACGGGCGCGGCCTGCACGTCACGCCAGGCCTGATTGACGCGCACAGCCACACCGCCATTCTCGGCTCGGTCAATGAATCGTCGCTGCCCTCCTCGGCCATGGTGCGCATCCGCGACGTGGTGAACTCCGAGACGGCCAACCTTCGCCAGCAACTCGCCGGCGGCGTCACCGCCGTGAACTTGTTCCACGGCTCCGCCAATCCGATCGGCGGCCAGAGCTGTGTCATCAAGCTGCGCGACGGAGCCGGCCCGGATGACCTCGTCTTCGAGGCCGCGCCCCCCGGCATCAAGTTCGCGCTGGGAGAGAATGTGAAGCAAGCCGGCTGGGGCGACAGATTCGTGACGCGCTTTCCCCAAACTCGCATGGGAGTGCGCACGCTGATTGCCAACCGTTTCACCGCTGCCAGGGAATACCTGGCCAAACTCGAGCAGGCATCCCGCCTGTCCAAACTCCCACCCCGGCGCGACCTCGAGCTCGAAGCCCTCGGCGAGGTGCTGCAGGGCCGCCGCTGGATTCAGTGTCACGCCTATCGCCAGGATGAAATCCTCATGCTCATCCGCCAGATGGAGGACTTCGGCGTGAAGATCGGCAGCTTCGAGCATGTGCTGGAGGGCTATAAAGTGGCCGACGAGATCGCCCGGCACGGCGCCGGCGGCTCCACGTTCTCGGATTGGTGGGCCTACAAGTTCGAGGTCTATGATGCGATTCCCTACAACGGCAGCCTCATGCGCGACCGGGGCGTGCTGGTCTCGTTCAACTCCGACTCATCCGAACTCGCTCGGCGGCTCTATACCGAGGCCGCCAAGGCGGTGAAGTATGGCGGCACACCCGAGATCGAGGCGTTCCAGTTCGTCACTATCAACCCGGCCAAACAGCTCCGCATGGATCAGCGCGTCGGCTCGCTGGAACCGGGCAAGGATGCCGACCTCGCCATCTGGTCCCGATCCCCGCTCGATTCCCGCACCGTCTGCCTCCAGACCTGGATCGAGGGAAAGAAATACTTCGACCGCGCGCTGGAAGCCCGGCGCACGGCGCAACTGGAGAAGGAACGCGCGGACCTTCTGGCCAGGGCCAGGAAGATGGCGAAGCTCGCCGGCGGAGGCGATAGCGCCACAGCGGGAAAAGCGGATGGCGCCTTCTTCCGCGTGGCCCTTGAACACGAATTCGACGGCTGTGACAGTCGCTGCGTGGAAGAATAGACCGAAATGCTACGGTCGAACTCCAGCTCCCATTTTTCGGAAATGCTTGCCCAACCCATAAGCCCCTCCATGTCCCACGCTTCCCTTCCCCTCACCCCTGCCCTCTCCCTTGGGGAGAGGGAGAATCACCGCCAGCGCGTCCGCAGACCTGCCACGCCCCGACAGTTCAATGCGCGGGAGATAGTTCCCCCTCTCCCTGAGGGAGAGGGCAGGGGTGAGGGGGAACAGNNGAGCGTTCTCTCTCGCACCCGCGCGACGTTTGTAGCCAGGCTCCCAATCCACGGTTGGTTCGGTGTTCTGCTCGTGGTGAGTGTGATCATAGCCGCATCACTAAACGCCCCGGCTGAGACCTTCGTAATAACTGGCGCCACGGTGCACACCATCGCAGGCGAAACCCTGGCCCCCGGCCAGGTCCTCATCCGCGAGGGCAAGATCGCTGCCGTCGGCAAGTCCGTAACAGCCGAGGGCGCGGTCTCGATTGACCTTGCCGGCCACCATCTCTACCCCGGGATCATCGCGCTCGACACCGTCCTTGGCCTCGCCGAGATCAGCGGCGTCCGCGCCACCCTGGACAGCACCGAAGTGGGGGACGACTTCACGCCCGATGTCGAATCCTGGATCGCCGTCAATCCCGACTCGGAGTTGATCCCGGTCGCCCGCGCCAACGGCGTCGCCTGCTTCGAGCCCGTCCCGCATGGCCACCTCATCTCCGGCCAGTCCGCGCTGGTGGCGACCGCCGGTTGGACGACCGAGCAAATGACCATCCAAAAACCCCTGGCGCTCCATCTGTTCTGGCCGTCCATGGAGCTCGACCCCACCCCGAAAGAAAAGGCGCGCAACCGGGCCAAGTGGAAATCCCTGGCGGACCAGGACAAAGAACGCCGCTCCCGGCTGCGGGCCATCGCGGACTTCTTCGAGGAAGCCAAGGCGTATGCCAAAGCCAAAGACGCCGCCGCCCAAGGCCAGGCGCCGGCCCCGGAAACCATCCCCGCCTGGGAAGCGATGCTGCCCTACGTGCGGGGGGAGCGGCCAATCGTCATCCACGCCAACGAGATCCGCCAGATCAAGGCCGCCCTGGCCTGGGCCCAAACCCAGGGTTGCCGCTTCATCCTCGCCGGGGCCCGCGACGCCTGGATGGCCGCCGACCTTCTGGCGGCCAGGAAAATCCCCGTCCTCTATGCGCATACCTATACTCAGCCGGTCCGGGACACTGAATCCTACGACGTGCACTTCCGCGCGCCCGCCATCCTCCAGGGCGCGGGCGTCCGCGTCGCCTTCAGCCTCGGCTCGGACAGCTTTGACGCAACGATGATCCGCAACCTGCCTTACGCGGCGGCCCAGGCGGTCGCCTTTGGTTTGCCTGAAGCCGAAGCCCTCAAGGGCCTGACGCTCTACCCGGCGCAGTTCGCCGGCGTGGCCAGCCGCCTCGGCTCCCTCGAAGCCGGCAAAGACGCAACCCTTTTCGCCGCCGACGGCGACATTCTCGACATCCGCAGCCGCGTCAAACGCCTGTGGATAGCGGGCCAGGAAGTCAGCCTCGAAAGCCGCCACACCCGGCTCTACGAGAAATACAAAAACCGCCCCCGGCCTAACTAATCGTTGCCGGAGGTGAGCAGTCACCCGTCCGCGAAGGAACTCTACCCGCAGAATTCGTTGCGTTGGCACTACTGTGTTTGAACGCGGTAAAAGCGTTGCGCAAAGTTAGTGGCGGCAAGGTCTGTGAATTGGAACTGGCCAGGCGCCACTTCCGTCGCGCTACCCAACACAGTCCAGTAGCTCAGTGGGAGTGCTGCGTTCGTTGTCACCAGCACGCTGAATGATGCGCCCGGATCACTGGCGAAGTAGAACTGGAACTCGCCGCTGGAGAGTATTGAGGGCTCGGTCAAAGTGGGAGCGGGCGGGTGGATGACCAGGGTGTTCGTGGCGCCGCCCTGGTAGCACGGGTCATTGATCATGCCCACCACCGTGTAGCTGCCGGTATTGGTCGGCGCATTGGGCGAGCCGTCATAGGTTACATCCACCGCCAGCCCCGGCGGATCGGTGGTGGCGGAAACCGGCTTTGCCGTGCCGTCGCGGGTCTGGAACAGATTCCCCAGCGTCACTGGCAACGTCGGCAAACCAGCGGCATAGATCTCGCTGCTGGAAAGAGAACCGCTTATCCCTTCTCCCCCCGCGGTCAGCACCTGCCCGTTCTGCAGCAGTGTCGACGTATGAAAACAGCGGGCAACTGATAGCGAGTTGTCGGCACTGGTCCAGGCCTCCGTGCTAGGGTCAAATAACTCCGCACGGGACAGGTACCCGGAGATACCGTAGCCGCCGGCGATCAGCACCTGTCCGCCTGGCAGTAAGGTCGCGGTGTGGGCGAAACTGCCGTAGGCCATTGGGCTGGTCTCGGTCCATGTGCCATTCGACGGATCAAACAGTGCGGTGCTGGAGATGCTTCCGCTACTGCCCATGCCCCCGGCCACCAATACCTTCCCTCCGACCAGCAAAGTGGCGGTGTGCCACGACCGTGCAGTTGGGAGAGGGCTGATTGTAGTCCATGTGCCTTGCACTGGATCGAACACTTCGACGCTCGAAAGGTCGCCGGCATTGCCGTAGCCGCCGGCAACCAATACACGCCCATCTGTCAGCAGCGTTGCCGTGTGCTCGCGCCGGGCAATCGCCATCGGAGCGGCTGGCGTCCACATCTCCGTAGCTGGATCGTACAATTCCGCACTGGCAAGATAGCCGACACCAGGGCCGACCCCGCCCACGACGAGGACCAAACCATTGGTAAGCAGGGTTGCGGTGTGGTAATACCGCGCGGCTGTGAGTGAATTACTTGTGGAGGCCCAAGTGGCGCTGGCCGGGTCAAATACCTCTGCGCTGGCAAGCGGAACACTATTGGTGTCGCCTCCGACGGCGAGAACAGTCCCATTGGCAAGCAGAGTAGCGGTGTGTCTGGAGCGGGGCCCCGCCATCGGGTTGGTGACCACGGTCCAGTTCCCGCTGGCTGGATCGAACAGCTCGCAATTCGCGACGGCCACTGAGTTATTGTCTCCGCCCGCGACCAATACCAGCCCGTTGCGGAGCAATATGGCGGTGTGGGATTCGCCGGGGTTTGCCAGCGAACCCGTGGTGGCCCAGGTCGCTGGCGTTGCAGTGCCGTAGATCGAGAGCTGCGCGGTTGGGCTCGTGGTCGCACCAAAACTACTGACGGCACTTACCGAGTAATTACCGGCATTCGTGGCGCCCAGATTCATCAGGGTCAACGTCGCGTTCGTCTCTCCCGCCAGCGCCTCACCATTGAAGAACCACCGCAGGCTGATCGGCGGTGTTCCCGTCACCGTGCAACTCAACACCGCGGTGCGGCAGAGCAGGTTGGTCGAGGACTGTGGTGGCACGGCCACCACCGGCGGATAGCCAACGATCAGAACGGCCACGCTGCTGGTCACACTGCCCAGAAAGTTGCTGACTACCACGGCGTAGGAGCCGGAATCAACCGCGGCAAGACTGGTCGCCACGTAGTTGGTCGCCGTGGCGCCGAGGAGATCCTCCCCGTTCTTTTGCCACTGGTAGGACAGAGGCTCCGTCCCGGTGGCCGTCACCGCGAAAGTGAAGTTGCTGCCAGCGGGCTGAAGACCTCCGACAGGGTCCTGCGTAATCTGCGGCGGGAACTGAACGGTCAGAGTCGCTACCGCACTGGTGATGGCCCCAAACGGGCTGGTCACCAGGACCGAGTAAGAGCCGGCATTGGTGGCGGTGACGGCGCTGAGCTGAAGCGCTGTGCCCGTCTGGCCCGGCAAGTCAGCTTCCTCCTTTCGCCATTGGTAGCTGAGCGGCTCGGTGCCGCTGGCTACGATGGAAAACGCGGCGTTGCTGCCCACGGGCACGGCTTGGTTGGTCGGTTGCGTCACAATCTCCGGTGCGCAGCCCACGGTGAGAGTAGCCACCACACTAGTTGCGCTGGCCAGCGGATTGGCGACGACGACGCTGTAACCGCCGGCATCGGCGAAGCCGACATTCGTAAGCAACAGCTCGGGAGTGGTGGCAGCGAGCAGGTTGGTCACATCTTTGAACCACTGGTAAGTGAGCGTGGTGCCCGTAGTGCCGACCGTGAACAAAGCGTTGTTGCTCACCGCCACGCTCAGGTTCGTAGGCTGCATTACGATCTCTGGCGGGTATTGCGTCACCGTCAGGCTGGCGACTTGACTGGTCACTGAGTTCAGGATGTTGCTGACCACAACCGAGTAACCGGCGGCATCGCTGAATTGGACGCTGTTGAGGGTGTAGGCGCTGTCGGTCGCGCCGGCGATGAGCCCGCTGTTCTTATACCACTGGTAGGCGGGCGAAGTGCCCAGCGCGGTCACGCTGAAGGTGGTATTGCTGCCCTCGCCAACCAGGCGGCTGGTGGGCTCCTCGACTATGCTGACAGGCACCAGCACTGTCAGCAGAGCATTCGTGGCGGCGATGCCCAGCGCGTTACTCACAATAACCGAGTAGTTGCCAGAGTTGGTCCCTACAGTGCTGGGAATGCTGTAACTGGTGCTGGTGGCCCCGGCAATACGCACGCCGTTCTTGGACCAGAAGTAACTCAAAGGCGTGCCCGTGGCGCTCACGGAAAAGCTGGCGCTGTTGCCTTGGGTCACTGTGAGGCTGCCGGACCAGGCTGTAATGATGGGCCGAATGCCCACATTCAGAATAGCGTTGCTGCTCGTGAGCCCCCCGGCCGCGTTGTTCGCGTAAACACTATATACCCCCGTATCACCCACCTGAACGTTGGCAATGGTGTAGGTGCTCAGCGTGGCGTAGGGGATGTTGACCCCGTCCTTGCGCCATTGCAGACCGATGGGAGGTGTTCCGCCAACTGCCGCCGAGAAAGTCACGCTCGCGCCGATGTTGGTATTGGCGCTCTTGGGCTGAAGCGTGAAGTAGGGCGGCGAGATCACGGTCAGCACCGCCACGCTGCTGGTGACCGAACCGCCGGCGCTGGAGACAACGACGGTGTAGTTGCCCGCGTTCGCGGTGGTCACGAAGGGAATGGTATAGGTGGGCGAGTTGGGACCGACGAGGAGCCCGTCCTTGCGCCAGATGTAACTCGTGGCGTTGGTTGCAATGACACTAAAGGTTGCCGGCATGCCCGCGGCGACCGCTTGGCTCTGCGGCTGGGCGACAATGGATGGCAACGGCGGCCGCATGCTCGCCGTTACTGTCGCACTTTGGACAACCTTCAGGAAGTTGCTTACAATCACGTAGTAGCTTCCGGCATTGGTGTTGACAAAATAGGGGAAGCTAAGGACCGAGCTCGTGGCGCCCGGTAATACAGCCCCGTTCTTAATCCACACGTAGGTCAGTGGCGCGCCGGTGGCGGTGACGCTGATATTCGTGGCACCGCCGAAGGGGACCAGAACAGATACGGGCTGCATCGTGATGCCGGGCGTGATGCCGACGTTCAGGACAGCGTTAGTGCTGGTGGCACTGCCCGCCGAATTGAAGGCCGACACGGAATAGGTGCCGGCGTCGGTCATTTGGACGTTATTCAGGGTGTAGGACATCCCGGTAGCTCCAAAGATGTCGCTCCCGTTCTTGCGCCATTGGAACAAGGTCGGCGTCGGATTATTGACCAGTGCCGTAAGGGTCACATTCGTGCCAACCACAACGGACCTGTTGGTTGGCTGAAGATAGAACTCGGGCGGGTAAAGATCGCCGTAAAAGCGGGCAATGTAACTATAGGGCGAATAAGCGGAAAACGAGCCGCCCGCGACGACAGCTCCATCATCCTGCACGGCCACCGCATAGGTGGGATTAAAGGAGTTAATCGCCCTCGCAAAACTGGAATCCGTGGTGCCGTCAGGATTGAGCCGGGCGATATTGAGGGAACCGCCACCGGTAAAGCTGCCGCCGATAACAACACGGTTGTCGGGCTGCAAGCACATCGCATAAACCTGGTTATTTAGGCCGTTCGTGGGCACGAAACCTGGATCCACCATCCCAGTACTCGTCAGACGCGCGACCCGGTTACGAGGGGTGTTATTGACGGAACTGAAATCACCAGCGATGAGAATCTTCCCATCCGGCTGCACAGAGATACAGCGCACGGCACCGCCGGGGCCCGTCATGCCAAACAGGAAAGAGGGGTCCAGCCAGCCATCCGAATCCAGGCGCGCGAGATAATTCCGGGGCGTGCCGTTGAAGTGCGTGAAAGAGCCGCCGATGAGAATTTTGCCATCGGGCTGAAGCGCCACGGCGAGGACTTCCTTGTTGGGTCCCGTCGAGTAATTGGTGAAGGCGTTCTCCCGCGATCCGTCGGTGTTGAGCCGGTAAACGTAACCAATGGAGGTGGTCCCTCCGCCAATGATTACCTTGTTATCGCTCTGCACGGCCAACGCCCTGACGTTAGAGTAATTGGTCGGGATAAAGCTGCCATCCAGTGCCCCATTGGTCAGGAGCCGGGCGATGCCATTGCGCGTCGAGTTGTTTACCGAGCTAAATGTTCCTCCGATCACAATCCGTCCATCGCTTTGGACCGCGAGGCAATTGATCCTGCCGCTGGTCACGCCGCTCATATTGTTCTGAAAACTGGTATCCAACGCTCCATTGGGCCAAAGCCGGGCAATACGACCGCGGTTGACCCCGCCCACGGTGGAAAAATCGCCGCCGATCACCAAGCGTCCATCCGCCTGGAGACCCGTGGCATAGACATCGTCGTTCAGATTCGGCAGATACGCCGTGTCTAGCGCACCAGGACCAGCGACCGCGCCTTGCTGGGCGGCGACAATGAGCGCCGCGGCATAGATGCCGGCTTGCATTGAATGAAGGGACTTGAGGACCTGTGAAGTAGTCATAGTGTTGAGGGTTACTTAATGTTGGCTTAAGGAAGGAACAGAGGGGGGGCGGTGGCAGTATCAGGTTTGCCAGGCTGCACAACACTCTTGGAAGGCTGCCCATCCGTGCTCGGAATCAGCGGTGGGGTGTCGAGGCGCAGAATGGCATTACTGCTGTTGATTCCTCCCGCGGGATTGCTAACGAACGTGCTATAGCTGCCACCATCATCCATTTGCACATTGACGAGAGTCAAGGTGCTGTCGGTGGCGCCGGGAACATCGAGGCCGTTCTTCCGCCACTGGTAGGACAGCGGCCCGCTGCCGCCGGCGCTCGCCGTGAAGGTAACGATGGCCCCCAGGTTGGTATTGCAGTCTTTCGGCTGAATGGTGAAGGACGGCGGCGTGATCACCGTCAGCACCGCCACACTGCTGGTTACCGAACCACCGGAACTCGTTACGGCAACTGTGTAGTTGCCGGCATGGGTGGGCATCACGCCTAGAATGACGTAGCTGGAGGACGAAGAAACAATGATGCCATCCTTGCGCCAAGTGTAGCCCGTCGTGGCATTGGTAGCGACTACGCTAAGGGTGACCAGGTTGCCGGCGGCAACAGCCTGGCTTTGGGGCTGAGTGATGATGGTCGGCACCGGTTCCAAAGGGGTAATACCCACAGCGGTGCTCATGACACTCGCGAGGAAGTTGCTTACAATCACGTAATAGCTTCCGTAGTTCGTGTTAACGACACTTGGGAAACTAAGAACTGAACTGGTAGCGCCCGGCAGGACAGCGCCGTTCTTGACCCAGATATAACTCAAGGGCGCACCGTTGGCTGCGACGGCCAAGTTGGTGCTCCCGCCCAGCGGTACCCGAATCGGGTAAGGTTGGAGGGCGATGCTCGGGACGATGCCGACTTTGAGCACGGCATTGGTGCTGGTGGTGCTGCCCGCACCGCTGAAGGCCGTCACGGAGTAGGTGCCGGAATCGGTCAACTGGGCGCTGTAAACGGTGTAGGACGGTCCGGTCGCTCCGAAAATGTCAATGCCATCCTTGTGCCACTGGAAGGAGGCCGGAGTTGGGTTGTTAACCGAGGCTGCTAAAGTCACATCGGTGCCGACGACTGCGGAGCGGTTGGTTGGCTGGGCGGTGAGCTCCGGAGGGTAGAGGTCTCCATAGACCCGCATAAGGTACGGTCCAGAACCCCCGCCTGCAATGATCCGGCTGTCGTTCTGCAGCGCCAAGCTGTCGATGCGCGGGGGGGCGGATGACTCAAAGCTGGTATCTATTGTACCATTGGCATTGAATCGGACGATGTTGGCCGAACCAGCCGTGGAAAAGTACCCGCCAGCTATGATTCGACCGTCGGGTTGCACCACTGCCGTGTAGAGGGAACCATTTATTGTGGCGGGCANNTATTGTGGCGGGCACGAAGGACGAATCTAGGCCGCCATAGCTCGTCAGGCGTGCGATGTATGGGCAGCTAACTTTATTCACCGTGGTGAACTGTCCCACAATGACCATATCCCCATCACGCTGCGCCTGAATGCACTGCACCGCGCCACCCGTCGCCCCGGACGATCCAAAGGTTGGGTCCAGCCAGCCATCGGCGGTTAACCGCGCGAAACGGCCGCGCGGAACTCCGTTGAAAGTTGTGAACGAGCCGCCGACGAGGATCTGGCCATCGGGTTGGAGGGCCACCGAATACACCGCGTCGTTAGCAAGGTTAGTGGGGAATGAGCTTTCTGGCGAACCGTCGGCATTGAGGCGAGACACGTAGCCGCTCCCGGTGCTCCCCCCGGCAACGATCACCTTGTTGTCAGTCTGTACCGCGACCGCGTAAACCGAAGAATAAACGGGGGGAATAAAACTGCGGTCCAACGCCCCGTTGGCGTTCAAGCGTGCCACGCCGCGTTGGGTAATGCCATTCACCGCAATGAAACTGCCACCAATGACGATTCGGCCATCACGTTGAATTGCGACGCAACTCACAGCACCTCCATAAGCCCGTGCCTGGAAGGTCGTATCTACTGCGCCATTGGGCCAGAGACGGGCGATGTTAGTGCGAGGAACTGTGAAGCTCCCCCCAACGACCAGGCGTCCGTCGGGTTGGAGACCCAGCGCAGAAACAAGCCCGCTAACGCTGCCGGCGTAAGTTGAATCCACTGCGCCCGGCCCGGCAGCCGCGCTGACCCTGCTGGTCAGCAGAGCCAAGACAAGGATGAGCAATTCAAGACCCGTCTGAAGGATGGTTTTCACGACCCGAGGCGGTAGGGCTGGTTGGTAGTTCAAAATGAGTCCCGTGAAGCACGGCTCAGCTATTGGTGCCCTCGATCCTGCATGTCTGGGCTGTACAAAACGTGCCATCGTGATTCCTGTCGGCTACTACTTAGAGGGCAAGAATAGAAATGAATGCGACAAGGCGTCAACCCTCTTTTGTAATCAATTGCGTGATATCGCCCCAAACCTTAGCCTTGTGAACAGGAAAGGCATCAATTGGTGAGGAAGGTATTGACACAA
>MTKZ01130858.1_pt1 | contig 11682 bp, 16 predicted proteins | sample 1042781 | NCBI WGS metagenome assembly MTKZ01 (sample SAMN06212207, study PRJNA360539) | anaerobic digester metagenome | biome: Wastewater treatment plant; material: sludge; isolation source: anaerobic digester fed with sludge from wastewater treatment plant | place: Denmark: WWTP Viborg ...
GGCCAGCCCGCCGGAGAAAGGAAGCCCGACATGGAACTGAGCTTCAGGCGCGTCAGCAAGGCCAGCCCGTGTCCGCAGTGCGGCAAGCCCGACTGGTGCACGGTGGGAGATTACGGGGTTGTCTGCATGCGGGTGCAATCCGCCAAACCGGTGAAGAATGGCGGCTGGTTTCATCCGTTCGACGCTGCCCAGGGGCGGCCGGTGACGCCGCCGCCGAGGCGGCAGCCGCCGGCGATCAACGCCACCGCGTTGCATCGGGCGTGGCTGGGCGCGACGACAGCCGAAACGTTGGCGGCGTTCGCCGCAACGCTCGGCCTTTCCGCGCCGTCTGTGGCGGCGGTCGGCGTGGCCTGGGCGCCGCCGCACGCGGCGTGGGCGTTCCCGATGAGCGACGGCTACGGGGATGTGGTCGGCATCCGGCTGCGCAATGAGCGCGGCAAGTTCGCCGTGAGGGGCAGCCGGCAAGGCATCTTCCTGGCCGGGGTGCCCGCGCAGAAGACGCTGTTCGTCTGCGAGGGGCCCACCGACACCGCTGCGGCTGTCGAACTGGGGCTCTTCGCCGCGGGCCGGCCGAATTGCTGCTGCGGCGCTGTTGAAATCCGCACCTACGCGAGGCGGCACAAGTGCGCCAATGCCGTCATCGTCTCCGATAACGACAAGCCGGGGCTAGACGGCGCGCGGAAGGTAGGCGGCGAGCTCAAGCTGCCCTACGCCGTCTATGTGCCGCCAGCCAAGGACTTGCGGGAATTTGTCCGGCTCGGGGGTACCCGGGCCATGATCGAAAACACACTGAATCAGACCGTTTGGAACGTATGAAAAAACCATCTGCATATCTGCCGTTCTACGGCAATGACTTCTTCGAGGCGATAGCCGGCTACGAGGACGGCGTGGGCATGGGGTACCTGCGCGCGCTCTGGCACTACTGGGGCCACACGGGCTGTGGTGGGCTGCCCAATGATGACGAATACCTGCGGCGCGTCTGCGCTTGCGAGCGGAGCGAGTGGGCGCGCACCCGGGCGATCGTCTTCGACAACCGGTATCACTTCCGGCTGGAGGAGGGCGCCTGGCACCAGCCTCGTTGCCGCGAGGAGTGGCGCAAGTCACAGGAGATTTTTGCCCGGCGGTCGAAGCACGGGAGCGCGGCGGCAAAGAAACGGTGGGAGAAGGGATGAGGAGATGCGCGCGACGCTGTACCCGGAGTTGGTGGCGAAGATCGAGGGCCTTGGTCGGCGCGGCCAGGTGCTGGCGGGGATTTGGGCCGGCAAGGGGACGAAAGAAATCGCGGCTGACCTTGGCCTGAGCCCCAAGACGGTGGAGTACCACCGGGCCCAACTTTACCGGGTATTCGGCGTCAATGACCTGGTGAGCCTGTGCCGGCGGGCGATAGCGGTGGGCCTCATAGATCCGAAGGCCGAAATCCGAAATCCGAAGGATGCCTGAGGCAATGCCTGACGCATGCCATTCAGAATCAGAATCAGAATCAGTATAGAGACATAGATAAGAAAGGTATTAAGTATGAGTACAGAAGGTAGAGAAGGTACTGAGGTAACAAGGGTACCAGCAGATAGTCCTAAGGGACGGCTGCTCCGCTTTTTGTTTTGCCCGCCGGCGCTTGGTGTGGTGCCGGGTCGCCCTGGTGGGTTCGCTCGCCGCCTGGCGCGGTCGCCGGTGGACCTGGTCACGCACTTGGGGATGGTGCGGTCCAACGCCTACTACGCCGCGGGCTGTCCCCTCGAACTGTGTGATCATGCGGCGGCCCGTGACCTGTGGCGGGTCATCTACCGGGACGCCGTCGCGACCGGGGCGGAAAAGGAGGGTGTATGCCGATGAGCTTTGAGCGGCAGCCGAGGGAGACGTCGAAAGCGTTCGCCGCTTTCCAGGAGTATCTCGCGATGGGGCCTGAGCGCTCGCTGTCAGCCGTGGGCGCGAAGCTCGGCAAGAGCAAGGTGATGATGGAGAAGTGGTCTCGGAAGTACGACTGGCCGGCGCGGGTAGCGGCGCATGGCGCCCACCTGGCTCTTGTCGAGCGCGAGGCGGCCGAAGCCGTCGTGCGGGCTAAAGGGGCGGACTGGGCCGAGCGGTATGCGGAACTCCGAGAATCGGAGTGGAGGGCGCGCCTGGAGCTGGTGGACCTGGCCTGGGAGATCGTGCGGCGCTGGCGCGCAAGGCCGGACCGGTGCGGCAGCCTGGAAGGGCTGGCGCGGCTGCTGGATCTGATGAGCACGCTCGGGCGACGAGCTTGCGAGGTCGCGACGGATCGGAAGGAAGTGGTTGGGAGGGTTGAGGGGTCGCTGCGGATCGAGATTGAGACGGCGCTGGACAAGATCTACGGGAAACCAATTCCAGGGGAAGTGGTGGACGTGGAAGCCGCACCGGTTGTGCCGGCGCTGGCGGGAGGGAAGCCATGACGAAGCTGGAACGGTATTTTGCGCTGGGCGGGAATGTAGGGTGCCCTCGTGACCAGATGGACAAGTTTGTCGGGGCTGGTGTCATCCTGCAGGAGCGCCAGCTCGCCGCCTCGGCGGCGGCGCGGCTTTGCGACCGGGCCGACGGGCCGACGGCAGTCGGCTACGGCGGGGCCCGGGGCGGCGGCAAGAGCCACTGGCTCTTGGCGCAAATGGGCGCTGACGACTGTCAGCGGGTGCCGGGCCTGAAGTGCCTCCTCCTGCGGAAGGTCGGGAAGGCGAACATGGAACACTTCGAGGACCTGAGACGGCGACTGTTCGGGCACCTGGAGCATGAGTTCTCGGGATACCGCGGCGTGCTCAGCTTCGGAAATGGGTCGCGGATCATCGCGGGGCATTTCCAGTCAGAGAAGGACATTGATGCCTACCTGGGGCTGGAATACGACGTGATTGGAATCGAGGAGGCAACGACCTTGTCGAGCCGGAAGCATACCGACATCTCAACCTGCTGCCGGACCAGCAAGTCGAACTGGCGCCCGAGGATCTACTCCACGTCCAATCCGGGGGGCATCGGACACGCCTGGTATCGGACCAAGTTCATTGTCCCGTTTCAGGAGAAGCGCGAAACTGAAACAAGGTTCGTTGCGGCACGCGTTAGCGACAATGCCTACAACAACCCGGAGTATCGGAAGGTTCTGGAGGGGCTGCACGGCTGGCAACGGCGGGCGTGGCTGGATGGGGATTGGGACCTGGCGGCTGGGCAGTTCTTCACGACGTTCCGGCGTGAGGTCCATGTTGTGCCGGACTTCGATGAAACCAGGGCACGGGAGTGGTTCGCGGCTTTGGACTATGGTTTCGCCCATTACACCGTCGTGCTGCTCGGCTGCACGGATGGGGACGGCAACCTGTTCATTGTGGACGAGCACGCGGAGCGCCTCTGGCTGCCTCAGCNNCATGCTGAGGCGGTTCGGGCGATGGTGGGCCGTCATCGGATCGGTGACCGGGCCTTGGAGGTCGGAGACCTGAGGCGGATTGTGGCTGGAACGGATGTTTTTAGCCGCCAAAGCGATGGCACTACCATCGCGGCGCAGTATGCCCGAGAGGGCATAACCCTGAAGCCCGCGAGCATGGACCGGGTAAATGGTTGGGCGGAAGTATTGCAAAGGTTGGGTGATGTGGGGGCAGGCGTTCGGGCGCGAATGTTTATCCATCAGCGTTGCGGGCGCCTGGCTGAGACCTTGCCCGCGATGCAGCATGATCCGAATCGGCCTGAGGACGTGCTGAAGGTCGATGCGGACGAGGACGGCGTCGGCGGCGACGATGCGGCCGATGCGCTTCGGTATCTGGTAGCGACGAAGTCGCGGACTGTTGCGCAGCGGAAGCTGCGCGGCCTCTGAGCGCGGCCCCCTGGGATGGAGGGGGCCAGCGCTCTCCCGGGGGTGGGTGGGCAGCGACCCCGCCAAACTGAACAAAGGAGCGGAGTGAGGGGTGTGGCGTGAAGGATGCAAGGCCTGCCTGGCGCGCGCACTGCGGGTCCGGCGGGGGGCCAGGGTCAGGGCAGCCGGACCATAAGCAGTGAGCGTGACAGGCAGGCCAGACGGTCCGGCCACAAGACGCTGTTGTCTTTAGTGGACCGGGCCGCCGAAGGCCTGCCTGTGTGGCGCCCGCGGCAGGCAGGCTTGCGATGAGGCGGCGGGGACCCGTGTGCCGAGGGGTTCCCGCGTCAGCGGGAAACGGCAACGGGGCGGCACTATAGATAACAGCTCTTGTGGCTGGAGCAGAAAGCATCCTTCATGACACACCTCGAACGGAGCGGATCGTCAACAAGCGGGGTCGCGGTTCGTGGGGGACGCGGGGTCGCGCTGTTGTGGCTTCTGGCTCAACAGGCTGAGGAGGGGGGGAGGAAGGACGAGTTGGCCTGTTGAGCCAGAGGCCACACTAACTTCGCCTCAAGCGCCAGTCTGCCAGCCTACAGCACTCAGTTTGTTCCGTGCTGAAGGCTGGCAGTCTGGCGCGCTTCGTTTGGGTCGCGGGGGCACGCGTTGTCCTCACTTCTGGCCCGAAGTGCGTAGCGCCTGGCCGTGGCTTGAGGGTTACAGGGCAAGCCTATAGGCCAAGCGCGGAGCACGTAGGGCCAGAGGTGAGGCTGACATTGGGGGCCAGCGCATGACCAGGCCGCAGCGGAGGTCAGCGAACTTGAGAGCGTTTCCGGAGCCAGGACTGGTGATGCGCTGGCCGGGGGTGCGAGCCGCACTGGCCTTCATCGCCTGTCTCACCGGTTTTCACGAAGTGGAACGGAGCGGAGCGTTAGGGCGGTTCCGCGTCGCGTGCCGGGACAGTGCCGCCGCTTCGGTCCACTTTGGCGGCGCGGTGGGGGTTGCACGCGGGCGCGGGGCCGACCGTTAGCGGAGCGTAGAGCAACGTAGTGAAAAGCCGGTGAGTCAGGCGTTGGTTGCTTTGGGGGCCAGGCAAGTGCCGTGAGTTGGCGCGGTGGCTTGCCACGCCTTAGCGAGCAGGGCTTAGCGACAGGCGAGCGCAACTCACAGCTCTTGCCAGGCCGGGGTTGGTTTCCTGTTTTGCGGCGTCGTAGTCGGCAGTGTTGGCCTTTGCGGAGCTGAGGCGCGGAATGACCGCCTACCGCAGCCAGCCAGAGAGATGCAGCCACCGCCAGACCAGCGGCTGCCACCACGGGAGACGAGGACGGAACTGAGGAGGACAACCGCACGCACGCCAGAACTGCACGGGCAACGAAACACGCTGGAAATAGAGGGCCGCCACCCGACACTGAAACCGCTCCCAACGAACGACGACCAGGACCTGCCAACGCCTAGCGGCCCTACCGACCTGAAGAAGCTCTCTCACACTTTCTTCTTGAGAGAGCTTCTTCAGGGCGGTAGGGCCGCGTGGCAGCGCTGGACGCGTAGGATAACACAAGACGCCCGACAGCCCGAAGGAGTCGTTTTCTAACTTTGTCTTTGTCCGGAGCGAAGTGGCAGGGCGCATTCCAATTATTGCAGTAGGCGTGCCAGCCTGCGGGGTTAAGGGGAGGCTGGCGCGACTACTGCATCGTGACTGCGCCCGAACGGAGAGCTCCGGGGGCGTTGGTGGTTCTGAGGGTGTTGGTTTCACGGCACGCGTGCGTGGTCGCGGAGCGGTGGGGCGTTCGATGTGGCAGGAGCGGAAGCAGCCGGCGTGACAGGCCGGGGTTGAAGGGGGCCTGGCACGCCGGCTGCGCCGCGGACGTCCGAATGGGGAAGGCGTGTTCGCCGGCGCGAAGCGGGAGCGCGGTCGAACGGCAACGCTGGTTGGAATGGCAAGGGAGTATCGAGGTCGCGCCAGCGGTGTGCTGGTTGATTTCCTTTGCGCCTTCGGGGTGCTCTGGTCGGGTTCCCGATTACCCTCGGGACATGACTAGTAGCGGGAAGATCAAGGAGGAAGGCAGAATGTAGAAACCTGAAAGCTGAGATATGCCGGTGAACTCAACCCATCCTGATTACGACGCCGCGGCCACGGAGTGGTCGCGCGCGCGTGATGTCCTGGCCGGCGAGGATGCCGTCAAGGCTGGCGGCGAGAAGTATCTGCCTCGGCTCGATTCGCAGACGGATGAGGAGTTCGCCGCCTATGTGCAGCGTGCCTCCTACTTCAACGCCAGCGCGCGTACCTCTGAAGCCTACCTCGGGCTGATGTTTCGTCGCCCGCCTTTCGTAAAGCTGCCTGACGATGGCGCCGGCGTGGGTCGGGCGATGGCTGTGTTCCAGAACGACGCGGACATGCTCGGCACGACCTTGACCGGCTACGCCAAGATGGTGGTGGGGGATGTGGTCGGGCTTGGTCGCGCCGGCTCCCTTGTGGACTGGGAGGATGAAGTCGAGCAGCGGGCCTACGTGGTGTTCTATCGCGCCGAGCAGGTCATCAACTGGCGGGTGGAGCGGGTGAACGGCCGCAATGTGCCGACGCTGATCGTCTTGCAGGAGCACGTCATCGCGCAGCCCGGCCCGGATGAGGATGGATTTGCGCTTGAGTTCGTGGACCAGATGCGAGTCCTCAAACTGGTGCCGGGTGATTCGGCGGCTGTCGCTGGCAAACGGGACTACCACTACCANNTACCAGGTGGAGTTGTGGCAGCCGAAGAAGACGCAGCGCAGGGGCGCCAAGGTGGAATGGCAGTTGGTGGGAACGAGGATCCCGCTGCGACTGGGCAAGCCGCTGCCACTCATTCCGTTTGTGTTTCATGGGCCACGACATTCGCGGCCGGAGGTGGATCGGGGGCCATTGGAGGACATCATCGCGGTGAACCTGGACCACTACCGCCTGAATGCGGACTTCAAGCATGGCCTGCATTTCACCGCGCTGCCCACGGCCTGGGTGAGTGGCTTCGATAAAGGCGCCTCGCTGCGTATCGGGTCCAGCACGGCCTGGGTGAGTGAGACGCCGGGTGCTACGGCCGGCTTCCTGGAGTTCACCGGGCAGGGGCTGACCACTTTCGAGCGCGCCATGGACCGGGATGAGCGGCTCATGGGAGTGCTCGGGTCGCGGATGCTGGAGGACATGAAGAAGGTGGGCGAGACCGCCACGGCCATCGAACTGAGGCAGGCTGGGGAATACAGCATCCTCGGCAACGTCGCGCTGAGCCTGAGCGAGTCGATGACGCAGGTGCTGCGCTGGGTCTATTGGTGGAACTCGACGGAGGAGTTGCCGGATGACGTGAAGAGCGAGCAGGTGCTGATGACGCTCAATACCGATTTCAGCACCAAGGGTCTGGCGAGTCAGGATGTGCAGGCGATCGTCGCTGCCTGGCAGGCTGGTGCGATCAGCCAGGATACCCTGTTTGATTTGTTCCGCCGCGGTGAGGTGCTGCCCGAGGGCAGGACGAACCAGGAGGAGGCGGCCTTGCTCGAACAGCAGAGGCGCGAGGACGCGAAGAACGGTGTGGCGAAGGGCACCAATGGCCAATCGCATGTGACGGTCGGTAAATCAAGCGGCGTACCCATGGGTAGCGCCCAATCTGCATGAGTGAGTTATGGCACTGAAATACAAGTTCAAATCGAAGGATGAAATTCCGGCGGACCAGCAGGCGCTCTATGTGGAGCGCGATGGCGGCTGGATGCTGGATGTGGATGGCGCAGCCGATAAGACAAAGCTGGATGAGTTCCGCGCCAACAACATCACGCTGAGCAACCAGCTCGCCGAGCAGAAGAAGCGCTTCGAGGGCATTGATCCTGACCAAGTGCGCAAGCTCGCCGAGGAGAAGCAGCGACTCGAAGAGGCGCAGCAACTCAAGAGCGGCGAGGTGGACAAGGTGGTCGAGAACCGGCTGAAGACGGCGAAGACGGAATGGGACAAGCAGTTCGCAGCTGTTGCTTCCGAACGTGACTCACTGAATGCGCGACTCACTGGCATCCAGATTGACCAGGGTGTGATCACCACGGCGACGAAGCGCGGGCTGAGGCCGACGGCGATTCCTGACATTACGGCACGTGCGCGAACTGTGTTCCGCCTGGTGGATGGTGCGCCTCGCGCCTACGAGGCCGACGGCCAGACGGTGCGCGTGGGCAAGGATGGCATCACGCCGATGACTTTGGATGAGTGGGTCGAGCAGCAGGTTGCTGACGCTCCTCATCTGTTTGAATCGAATGCGGGCGGCGGTGCTGCCAGCAACGGCTCCGGTGGAGCCGGTAACAGGTCCGTGAAGAACCCGTTCCGCAAGGAGACGTGGAACCTCACGGAGCAGATGCGGCTGACCAAGAGTGATCCAGGCCTGGCGGCTCGGCTTAAGGCAGCGGCGTGAATTAACCGGCGGCGCTCTGACGAGCCGCCGCTACAACCGGAGATAAACGAATATGGCTAAGACGTTGGTGGCGGATGTGATCATCCCCACGGAGTTCGAGAAATACGCCATTGAGCGGACGGCGGAGCTGTCGCGCTTTGGCGAGTCGGGCATCATCGAGATGGCGCCCGAGTTTGACACGTTGGCACAGGGCGGCGGTCGTGAAGTGAAGATGCCGTTCTGGAAGGACCTGACGGCGGCGCGGCAATTGCTGAGCGATTCCGCTTCCCTGACGGTGAACAAGATCGCAGCGGATACGGACATCGCGCGCATTCACAACGATGCGCAGGTGTGGAGTGTGAACCACCTGGCGAAGGTGGTCTCGGGTGATGATCCGATGGGCGCGATCGTGGACCTGGTCGGCGCGTATTGGGCGCGCACGGATGAGTCGCTGGTGATCTCCTGCCTCAAGGGCATGTTCGCCGCGGTCTCCATGGCGGGCAACCTGCTCGCGATTCATTCCGAGTCGGTGGCGGCTACCACGTCCGCGACGAAGCTCAACGGCGCGACCTTCGTGGACGCGTGCGCGAAGCTGGGCGACGCGGCTAGCAAGTTGACCGCTGTTGCGATGCATTCGGCGACTGAAGCGGCGCTGAAGAAGCTGGACCTGATCGACTTCCTGCCCGACAGCGAAGGCAAGCCGAGCCTGGCGAGCTTCCAGGGCCGGCGCGTGGTCGTCGATGACAGCTTGCCCACTCGGGCCGGCACCACGGACGGCACGGTGTACACGACCTACCTGTTCGGCCAGGGGGCGTTCGCCAAGGGGGTCGCGCCGTTGGATGGCACGCCGCTGCAAGGCGGCTTTGGCACGGAGGGCGTCGAGCTGGCTCGTGTGCCGCTGGACAGCGACACGGTCCTGATCAACCGCCGCCGCTACATCCTGCATCCGCGCGGCGTGAAGTTCACCAGTGCCAGCGTGGCCGGCGACTCGCCCACGGCGGCGGAGTTGGAAACCGCCGCCAACTGGGTGCGCGTTTGGGAGAACAAGAACGTGCGTCTGGTGGCGATCACCCACAACAACTGAGTGCGGAGTGCGGAATGCGGAGTGCGGAGTTGAGCCGCACTCCGCAACCGCGCCGAGAAAGAAAAACGATTATGGGCAAAGAGATTCCGCGCAGCTTTGAGAGGATTCGGAGCGGCGAGCAGATTCAAGTTCCGACCTTCACCAATGTCGCGGCGGCCAATGCTGCTGGTGTGACGGCGGCGAAGTTCCCGCGGCGCATCATTTACCTGAGCGCCGGCGGGACTGGTTCGGTGCCGTGCCTGGCCATCAGCGACGGCACGAACTGGAAGCAGATCGCGATTGGCGCAAACGCCATTTAAGTGCGGAGTGCGGAATATGAATGGGCTGCTTCCAATTATTCGGCGGGTGCGGCGTCCGCTGTTGCCGCCTGAGGCAGCGGCGGACGCCAAACCTGCGGCGGCGCCGGCTGCTGCTGGCAGCGCGGCCATGACGAAACCCTCAGGCGAACAGGAACCGAAAGAAGATGGTCAAGTTGCATCATCACCGCCGGCCCAACAGACGCGTTAGCAACATCGTCCGAACGTGGCTGGCGATGCGCGCGCAGAAGCGGCGGCGGCGCGCTCCGGTTGCCGAGGGCGGCACGCCCCCGGCAGTGGCGCTGAATCCCGGCGAGCCTTTCTGGTGCCCGACCGAGCCAGGGTGGGTGTCGGTGAGACTGTCGTGGTCCTATGCGGCGGGAGCCTTTCCCGGGGGAACGTTCGAGATTGCCAAGAACCTTGATGGGGAAGGTGACTGGGTGACGATCGGGTGGCTGGCGCTTTCGGAGATGGGTTCTACTTCGGGCGGCGTGAGCAACTACCAGTATGTGCAGGACCAGGGAACGAATTGTCCCGCGCTGCTGCGGTACAGGGTGCGGTGTGTTTACGGGGGAGTGGCGGGGGAATGGTCCAACGTGTGTGAGGTGAACATCGACAGCCGGAACTGGGCTTTTCCGTAGGCGGGTTGGTTTGGTTCCAAGGAAACAGGACGGAGACATGGCACTGACTTTGATCAAAGAAGACGGCACCGGCAGGACGGACGCCAACAGCTACGCCACCGTGGCGGAAGCGGATTCGTATTTCGAGGCGCATTTGTATGCGTCGGCCTGGACGGCCGCGACTGCGGGGACGAAGGCGGCGGCGCTGGTGATGGCGACGCGGCTGGTGGATTCGCAATACCAGTTCCATGGCTACCGCGCTCATGACACGCAGGCGCTGCAATGGCCGCGGGAGCGCTGTCCTGATCCGGACCGCAACCTGGTCACGAGCACGACGCTGTCGCCGGTGCTGACCAACTTCGTGCCCAGCACGCAGGTGCCGCCGCCGGTTTCGTTTGCGGTGTGCGAGATGGCGCGGGAACTCTTGATTGCGGACAGAACGGCAGCGCCGGCCGGTGAAGGCATTGAGTCCACGGCGACTTCGACCCACACCAAGACGAGCAGTTCGGACACAAGCAACTCGTCCACCACGAAGTACAGCAAGAGTGACACGCGGCCGATTATCTCGCGCGTCGCGCAGGCGATGCTCTCGAAGTACGGCACGCTGATGGTCGGTGGCAGCGGGTCGGTGCAATTGGTGCGGGCATGAAGTGGTTCTGGACCATACTGATGTTGGCCTGGCCTGTCGTGGCCGCTGCACAGCGGCTGACGCTGGCGTGGGATGCGTCGCCCTGCGCCTGCGCCGCTGGCTACCGACTCTACTACGGCACGAATACGCGGTCCTATCAGTTCGTGACCAACACCGGGCTGATGCTGACGCAGTCGGTGGTGTTGCCGCACGGCGGGCGTTGGTTCTTTGCGGCAACGGTGGTGAGCACCAACGGACTGGAGTCGGACTTCAGCAATGAAGTGTCCTGGGAAAGCAGGCCGACAGCGCCGGTGATGGGCGGTCAATCCTGGGTGCGGCTGACGCCGGTTTTTGGGTGGAGCACGAACCTGGGGAGCTGGGGAAGTGTGACCGGCTAGGCGACGTGGCTCCCGGCGACGAACCGAGCCGAGTTCTTTCGAGTGCATCGGCTCCTGATGGAGCGAGTGATGGTGCCATGACCAACATGAACCTGAGTGAATTTCTGCGGGGCGTGGACCACGCTGCGGCGAAAGATGATCGCTGGCTCTTCATCGCCAGCCTGGTGCTCCTGGGCCTGTTGGGCGTGTGGGTGGTGCGCTACTTCGTGAAGCAGCACGAGCAGTTGCTCGCGGACCACAAGCAGTCTCGCGAGTGCTACCAGGAGAGCCTGCGCGGCGTCGTGGCGGAGCAAAGCGCGACGAACGCGAAGCTGATCGTGTGCCTGGATAACAACACGAAAGTTTTGGAAGAGTGCCGGGATGAACTCAGGTGCTCCCGCAGGAGAAAAAAGCGATGAAAAACATGAAGCGTAGTGTGTGGTGGGCGCATCTTGACACTACCACCATAATGGGGATGTGAAACGGTTCCTCATCCGAAGACATG
>MTKZ01000791.1_pt1 | contig 11676 bp, 13 predicted proteins | sample 1042781 | NCBI WGS metagenome assembly MTKZ01 (sample SAMN06212207, study PRJNA360539) | anaerobic digester metagenome | biome: Wastewater treatment plant; material: sludge; isolation source: anaerobic digester fed with sludge from wastewater treatment plant | place: Denmark: WWTP Viborg ...
GTCGTGTCGCATGGGGATGCTGAGAGGTGCTCGACCACCACCGGTCGAACGGTTCAGGAGTTGTCCCATGATCACCGTGTGGTCCCCCAAAGGGGGCCAGGGCCTCAGCGTGACAGTCGCCGCTCTGGCGCTGGCGCACCTCCGACATGACGGTGCCAGCGTGGCGATCGTCGACCTTGCCGGCGATCAGCCGGCGGTGCTCGGCGTCGAGGGTGTTGGCTCGGTTGGGGTGCTCGACTGGCTCGGGTCCCGGGCGTCCCCACAGGCGCTGGGAAGAACTGCGATCGAGGTCATCGATGGGTTGACGCTCATCCCCCGGGGCGGCGGGCCGCCGTCGGTTCGGCCTCGGCCGACCGATGCCCCCGAGGTGGCCCGCCCATCCCGGGTGGTCGAACTGTGGGGCGCGATCGACGGCTTGGCCGATCTGGTGCTCGTCGATGCGGGCGTCCCGGCGCCTGCCCCGGGCGCCCTCCGCCTCGCCTACGGGGCCGACCTCAGCCGCCAGGCCGTGCGAGCGGCTGCGACCAACATCGTCGTCGTGCGGGCCTGCTACCTGGCGTTGCGCCGCTTCGGTCGGCTCGACCTGGCCGCCGACGCGATCGTGTTTCTGCGTGAGCCTCGGCGGGCGCTGGTGGCGGCCGACCTGGAGACGACCGTCGGCGCGCCGGTGGTGGGTACCGTTGAGATCGACCCGGCGGTCGCCCGGGCGACCGATTCCGGATTGTTGACCTCGCGACTGCCTCGGCGCCTGGAGCGCCAGCTTGTCGACGTTGTGCCCACCGCCCGCCGGGCCGGCTCGGTGTTCGGGGGTGTGACATGACCGGCGATGCCGATGTCCTGCGGAACCGGGCCCGCCTGGGCGCGGCGGCGGTGTCGCCGCCGCTGATCGCCCGGGTGCGTGAGCTGCTCGAAGCCAGCCGACCCGACGGGGACTGGACGCTCGACGAGGTCAAAGCGGTGCTTCATCGCGCCGACCCGCTGATCGACGAGGCTGAGAGCGCCGAGCTGCTCAGCGGCGTTCACGCCGAGCTGGTCGGACTTGGGGCGGTTGCCGCTCTGCTCGCGACGCCCGGCGTGACCGACGTGTTGGTCAACGGCCCCGGGCCGGTGTGGATCGAACGCGCCGGTGCCCTCGAGCGCACCTCGGTCGTCCTCGATGCGGGCGATGTCGCCCGGCTGGTCGAGCGCACGCTCGGACCGCTCGGTCGGCGCGTCGACCCCGCGCTGCCCATCGCCGATGCTGCGATGGCCGACGGCACGCGTGTGGCGGTGGTTGTTCCGCCGGTGGCCCTCGGCGGCCCCGTGCTCGCCTACCGTCGCTTCGAGGTTCGGGCGGTGCCGCTCGACCGGTTCGCGTCGCCCCGGGTGGAGGCTGCGCTCGAAGCGGTGATCGCTCGCCGGTACAACACGGTTGTGTTCGGTGGAACCGGGGCGGGCAAGACCACCCTCCTCGACGCCCTGTGCGCCCGCTTGCCTCCGGAGGAGCGGCTGGTCGTCGTCGAGGACACCGCCGAACTGGCTCCGCCCGGCCGCCACCTGGTGCGTCTGGAGGCCCGCCGGGCAAACGCCGAGGGGTCGGGTTCGGTCGAGCTGGGCGACCTGGTGCGCACCGCACTGAGGCTGCGCCCCGACCGACTGATCGTCGGCGAGGTGCGGGGCGGGGAGGCGGCCGACCTGGTCACCGCCCTGTCGACCGGGCACGACGGCGGCCTGTCCACCGTGCACGCCGGCTCGCCGGCCGAGGCACTCGACCGGCTCGAATCGATGACGCTGCTCGGGGCACCCGGCCTCGGCGTCGCCGGCATCCGTCGCCGCCTGCATGCGGCCATCGACGTCCTCGTCGGCGTGGCCCGGCGGGGCGACGGCGCCCGATCGGTCACCGGCGTGTGGCGCGTGGCCGGGTCGGCCGAATCCCCCGAGTTCGAGGAACTCACCCCCGGGGTCGAGATCGAGGCGGTCGGCCGATGAGCGGCGGTCTGGGACCGTGGGCGATGGCGGTGCTGGTGGCGGGGGCAGCGGTGACGGCCGTGGTCCTGGCCACCGGTCACCCGAGCCGTCGAGCACGCACGCGCCCTGGCGAGACCGATCGAGCGGGTGGTGGCCAGCGCCGAGGCCGCTGGCGCACAGANNTCGCTGCCCGAGTCGCTTGTCGGCGCCACGACCACGGCCGAGCCGCTGGGCGCCGACCTGGCCGCCATGGGCACGTTGCTTCGTCGGGGCGAACCAGTCGACGACGCCCTGAGGGCATTTGGGGTCGGCGGGTCGGCCGAACGAGCGCTGCTGGTGGCAGCGCTGCGCATGGCCGCCCGCCACGGGGGTCGAACCGCCGATGCGCTCGACGGTGTCGCCGGCACCGTACGCGACCGCACGGCGGTCAGCGCCGAACTCGCTGCCCAAACGTCCCAGGCCCGCTACTCCGCCTGGGTGCTCGCCGCCCTCCCGCCGCTGTTTCTGGCGCTCGGCTCGATGGTCGACCCTCGGCTGCTTGGCGCGTTGGCCTCGCCGGGCGGCGTCATGGCACTGTTGGGTGCGCTCGCCTTCGAACTGGCGGGTGCCGCATGGATCAGGCGCATCCTGTCCTCGGGGTCCCGCTCGATCGGGCACCGATGAGCCCCGCCGTAGCGCTGGCGACCTTGTGGGGGGCATGGGCCTTGTGGCACGTGGGCGCCGGGCGCGCCCCCGACCACCGACGCAGCCCGGCATTGATCGCACGCCAACGGTCGCTTCGGCGCTGGGTAATCGCTGCCGTCGTCGCTCTGGCGGTGCACCCGATGCTGGCGATCGGTGTCGGGGTCTGGTGGACCCGGCGCCACCTGGCCGAGCGGCGTCGGCGCGCCAACGAGCAGGCCGCCCGGTTCGCCGACGTGCCCGAGGTGGCCGACCTGTTCGTCGTCGCACTGTCCGCCGGGTTGACCGTGCGCAGCGCCCTGCTCGGCGTGGCCGATGTCGCACCCGGAGCGCTCGCCTCCGACCTGCGCAGCGCCCGTCGAAGCCTGGGGCGCGGTGAGTCGGTGTCGGGGGTCCTCGGCGCCTGGCGCAGCTCCGACCATCCGTTGGCACCACTCGGGGCGGCGCTCGGCGCGGCCGAACGGACCGGATCCTCGTCGTTGCCCGTGCTGGCCCGGTGCGCCGATCAGCAGCGCGAGCTGGCCCGTCGACGATCCGAGGAGCAGATCAGGCGGTTGCCGGTGCGACTGCTGGGGCCGCTGGTGTTGTGCATCCTCCCGGCACTGATGATCGCCACGTTTGGGCCGCTGGCCCTGGTGTCGCTCCGCCAGCTGAGCACCACCGTCCCCTGAACCCCCCAACTACCCCTCGGCCAACCGGCCGGGACCAACCACAAGGAGTATTCCCATGTCAGCGATGAAGCAACCGATCTCGCCGCATTCGGCCACGCCGGCCTCGACCTACCGGGGTGCAACCCCGGCCCGGGACGCGGGCGCAGGTCCACACCGCCGACCAACCCGGTGGGTTCAGCCACAGATCCTGTTTGCCCGCCGCCACCTGGCCAGGGGCCAGAGCACGGTCGAGTATGCGCTGTTGGTGGTGGGCATCGCCACCTTGGCGTTGCTGGTGCTGGCCTGGGCCAGCTCGACGGACGTGGTCGGTGCGCTGTTCGACCGGGTGTTCCGGTGGGTCACCGGCCGGGTCGGGTGAGGCCCCGAGGTGCCGCGGTGGGCCACCCGGTGGCGGCCAGTTCCACCAGCCCGCCACCGGCTGGTCGGCCGCATTGGCGGAGTGGTCCACATCGACGGTCCTGCGGCGGTCAATCGACTGTCGAGCTGGCGGCGTTGTTGCCGGTGCTGGTGATCGTGACGTTGCTCGTCATCCAAGCGGCGCTGCTGGCACGCGACCGCATTGCGCTCACCCACCGCTGCGGGGTTGCGGCCCGCCACGCGATGGTGCGACCCGACGCTGCGGCGGTCACGGCCGCCGGTGCGTCGGCAGCCGAGGGCGGGTCCGGGTTTTCTGCCGAGCTCAGCGGGTCCCGCTCGGTGGGCTCGCTGGTCACGGTCACCTGCCATCAACGGCTGGTCACCGGGTTGCCGCTGGTGGGCCCCATGCTCGGCGACCCCGAGGTCGCCGAGCGCTTGGTGATCCGCGTCGAGTCGTTGGGCGGCTGACCGGCTGCGTGACGGAGCCGAGCGCTGGTCGGGCGGTCGTCGTAGCCCGAAGCCCTCAGACGAAGTTGGGCAGGTCGACGCCGATCTCCTCCGGCTCGACCTGGGGCTCGTAGCGCTTCAGCGGGGTGCCGTCACGGTCGACGAGGAACTTGGTGAAGTTCCACGTGAGGTCGCCGACGCCGTCCTCCCTGGGCAGCGCGTTGCGCAGGAGTTGATATAGCGGGGCGGCGTTGTCGCCGTTGACGTCCACCTTGGACAGCAGCTGGAAGGGCTCGCCGTAGTTTTCGGTGACGAAGGCCAGGATCTCCTGGTCGGTCCCGGGCTCCTGGGCACCGAACTGGTTACAGGGCACGCCCAACACCACCAGGTCGTCATTGTTGGAATCGAGGGTACGCAGACCTGCGTACTGGCCGGTGAGGCCTCAATAGCTGGCGACGTTGACAACGAGCACCAGCTTGTCGGCAAAGCTCGAAAACGAGATCTGTTCGCCGGTGATCGACGTCATCTCCAGGTCGTGAAACGCGCTCATCGGGAGCCCTTCGGTCGGTTGCTCGGTCGTGGGAGGCCGGCGATGGCCGGCGATGGCCGGCGATGGCCCTGACCAACCCTACAGCGGGGTCGATCGCCCCGGTCTCGACGCCGCTGTCAGCGGCCGAGCAGGGCGTCGATGGCGATGAGTGCTCCTGCCTTGTCGAGCGGTTCGTTCAGGTTGCCGCACTTGGGTGACTGCACGCACGAGGGGCAGCCGGCCTCGCAGGTGCACTCGGCGATCGCCGTGCGGGTGGCGGCCAGGTGCTCCTCGGCGACGCGTTCGGCCAACTCGGCGATGCCGGCACCGCCGGGATAGCCGTCGTGGATCAGCACGGTGGGCCCACCGGTGTCGGGGTGGTCGGCGGTCGACAGCCCGCCGACGTCCCAGCGATCGCAGAGCCCGAACAGGCCCAACATGCCGATCGCGCCATGCTCGGCAGCGTGCAGCGCCCCCGGCAGCGTGGCGGCGTCACAGCCCGCGTCGAGTGCGGCCCTCGATCGGCGATCGTCGTCGTCCCAGGTGAAGACGACCGCCCGGGTCTCGAGCTCCTGGGGCGGCAGCTCAAGGCGTGTGGTGCCCAGGTTGTCGTGGCTGCCCACCGCCCGTCGCTGATAGCCCGTCACCCGGCTGGTCACCAGCACCGGGGCCACCCGCACCCGCCCGGTGCCGGCATCGGGTGTCCCTGTTTCGGCCAGGAGTGGCCGCCCCTCCGGAACCTCGAGAAGCCGCACGTCGGAGGTGGTTCGGGCCAGCGTGTAGGTGTCGCCGGGGTCCTCGATCACGGTGGCCAACCGGGCGTCGAGGTCGAGCTCGATCACCCGCCAGGCCCGGCCGCGATGCAGGTAGATGGCGCCCTCGTGAACGGTCTCGGGCGCCCGACCGGCGCCGACCGTGCCGATCAGGTCGGGCCCGCAGCGAATCTCCACCTCGGCGAGATCGCTGGACCGCAGGCCGACCAGCGAAAACGGCCAGCGGGTGCCCGCCCAGGTGGCCACCACCTCGCGGCCGGCGCCTCGACCCCGCCGGCGCACGGTGAGTGCCCCGTTGCGGGCGAGGGTCGTGACCGCCTCGTCCAGCTCGCCGACCCAAAATCGGTCGTCGGCGGGTCGCAGCGGGTACTCGTGGGCGGCGCACAGCAGGTGCGGGTGCAACACGTACGGGTTGGCCGGGTTGACGACCGCCGGTTCGGGCACCCGCTCGAGCAGGTCACGGGGGTGCCGGGCCATCCACTGGTCGAGCTGGTCCTCGCCGCACACCAACACCGCCACCGACGCACCGGCGCCCCGCCCGGCCCGACCGATCTGTTGCGCGAAGGAGGCCACCGTGCCGGGAAACCCGCCGCACACGACGGCGTCGAGGGACCCGACATCGATGCCCAGCTCGAGTGCTGAGGTGGCCACGACGCCCCGCAGGCGCCCAGCGAACAGCTCGGCCTCGATCTCGCGCCGCTCCTCCCTCAGGTACCCGGCCCGGTAGGGGTGAACCAGGGCGGCCGTCTCGGGGTCGAGCAGCTGGCGCATCCGGGACCAGGCGAGCTCGACACCCTTCCGCGACCGGGTGAAGGCCAACGTGCGGTGCCCGCCGGCGACCAGCGCCGCTGCGATGGCGGCGGTGGCTTCGGTGAGCGACTGGGTTGGGGCGCCGCCGCCGGAGCGCTCGGCGTGCGGGTTCCAGACGACCAGGGTGCGGGTTCCGGTCGGGGAGGCGTCGTCATCGATCACGTCGACCTCTTCGCCGATCAGCGCCCCCGCCAGCTCGCCGGGCCGGCCGATCGTCGCCGAGGTGAACACGAACGTCGGGTCGGCGCCGTAGAGCGCTGCCACCCGTCGCAAGCGTCGAAGCACGTTGGCGCTGTGGCCCCCGAACATGCCCCGCAGCAGATGGAGCTCGTCGACGACGACGTAGGCCAGGTTGCGAAACAACCGGGCCCAGCGCCGATGGTGGGCCAGCAACCCGTGATGGAGCATCTCCGGGTTGGTCAACACGACCCGGGCCGAGCTCCTGGCCCAGGAGCGCTCCTCGGGGCCGGCATCGCCGTCGACGGCGGCCGCCAACAGCTCCCCGACGCCAAAGTCGCCGAGGGCCCTGAGCTGGTCCTGGGCGAGCGCCTTGGTGGGATAGATCAACAGGGCGGTGGCCCCGACGCCGGGCTCGGTGACCGCCTCGGCGATCGGCACCTGGTAGCACCGGGACTTGCCCGACGCGGTGCCGGTGGCGATCACGGTGTGGCGGCCCGCCCGGAGCAGGTCGATCGCCGCCGCCTGGTGGGCCCAAAACGGCGGCTCGGCCAGTGCGGACAGGCGATCGGGAAGCGGGGTGGCGAGCCCCGCCGTGTACCCCGGGCGGCCGGGGACCGACAACACCCCTGCCATCCGGGGGTCGCCCTCCAGGTGGGCCAACGCCGGCGGGAGGGCGACGCTGGTGGCAACGACATCGCCGGAGAGGCGGTCGGCGGTGGCGCTGTGGGGGCCGAGAGCGAGCATGGGTCCCCCAGGCTACGGATCGACTCCGACAGTCACGCCCCACCGCTTTCTGAGAATAATGGCGGAGTGGCCGCAACAGGGGGGTCGTGGGCCTAGATTGGGGGCGCAGAAAGGGGTCGTGTGCAGTCCCGCAACCGAGCGCATCAGTCCTCACCGGACGAGGCCAACGGCTCGGCGCGCCCCGGAGCTGATCGCAGCGTGGTCGACGACAGCGTGGTCGACGACAAGGTGCTGACCGTTCCGCCCGCCAAACCGGTGGAGATCGAGTTCTACTTCCCGGCTGATCTGGCCAGCCTGGCGATGGTGCGGCGCCGGGTGGAACAGGTGGCCCGGCTGACCGCCACGATGGGGGCCGAGGACCTGGACAAGCTGCGCCTGGTGCTGACCGAAGTGGTCGCCAACGCGGTGACCGCCCACGCCGAGCAGAGCACCCCCGAGGCCTTGCGGCTGCGGTGCTGTCTCAGCCCCGATCGCGTCGAGGTATCGGTCCTCGACCAGGGCGGCGGATTCCTGGCCACGACCGGTTCCCATCCGGTGATCGACACCTCGCTTCCCGACGTGTCGGCACCCGAGGTGCAAAAGCGCGAGGGCGGGTTCGGCCTCGGCATCATCGACGCGTTCGCCGACGAGGCCGAGTTCAGCCCGGTCGATGGCGGAACCTCGGTGCGATTCGTCATCTACCCGAGCGGCGACAGCGAACCCGAGACGCCGTAGTCGACCCGACCGGCGGCATTGGCCCCGGTTCGGTCCGACGCGTCGGGGTGCCGGTTTTCCGCCCTGTCGGCTAGGATTTCCCACTTGGCCAGCACCGACTCGACCGCCCCAGCGGCCCCCTCATCAGGTGCGCGGCGGGCATCTCTGGTTGGAGGCCCCCGCTGACCGTATTGCTGTTGGTCCACCTGTGCTTCGGCGCGGCGCTGCTGGGCCTGGGACGCTCCGACGATCGTCGGGTGTTCTGGGTGGCCGCCATCCCGCCAGCGGCCGTGCTGGTCTGGGTACTGGCGCGCGCCGGAGGAATTCTCGACGGCACCGCGGTGAGCGAGACGATCAACTGGGTGAGCGGGCTCGACCTGGCGGTCAGCTTGCGCGTGGACGCGTTCTCCCTGGTGATGGTGTTACTCGTCGCCGGCATCGGGGTGCTCATCCAGGTCTACGCCAGCCGCTATTTCAACCCCGATACGCCGGGCCTGGGCCGCCTGGCGGGTCTGCTCACCCTGTTCGCCGGGGCGATGTTGGGCCTGGTGACCGCCGATAATCTGCTGTGGCTCTACGTGTGCTGGGAGTTGACCTCGATCACCAGCTACCTGTTGATCGGCTGGTCCGACCGGGACCCCGAGGCCCGCTCGTCGGCGCTACAGGCGTTGCTGATGACCGCGGCCGGCGGACTGGTGATGCTGGTCGGGCTGATCCTGGTCGGCCAGGCGGCCGGCACCTACGAGCTGTCGGCCATCGTTGCGTCGCCACCTTCGGGCACCACGGTCAGCGTTGGCCTGGTCTGCATCCTGATCGGTGCCTTCACCAAGTCGGCGCAGTTCCCGTTCTCGTCGTGGCTGCCGGGAGCGATGGTCGCGCCGACGCCGATCTCGGCCTACCTGCACTCGGCGACGATGGTGAAGGCGGGCGTGTACCTGGTCGCCCGGTTTGCGCCGCCCTTCGCCGACGTGGGGTTCTGGCGTCCGGTCGTGTTGAGCGTGGCGCTGATCACGATGATCACCGGCGGGGCCCGGGCGCTGCGCCAGACCGACCTCAAGCGACTGCTGGCGTTTGGGACGGTCAGCCAGCTCGGATTTTTGATGGTGATGTTCGGGGCCGGACGCCCAGAGGCCACGCTCGCCGGCGTCGTGTTGATCATCGCCCACGCTTTGTTCAAGGCGCCGCTGTTCATGGTGGTTGGGGTGATCGACCACCAGGCCCACTCCCGCGACATCCGGGCGCTGGGCGCCTGGGGGCCGGGCTGGGGTGGTCCCCGTTGGGTGGCGATCGTCTCGGGCCTGTCGATGGCCGGCATCCCGCTTCTGTTCGGTTTCATCGCCAAGGAGGCCGCCTACGAAGCGTTCTCCCATCACGCCGGAACCGGCGAGTGGGTCGTGCTCGCCGGCATCGTCGCCGGCTCGGTGCTCACCTTCGCCTACACGGGCCGATTTCTCCTCGGGGCGTTCACCACCAGGGACGTGCCCGGCGCGCCGCCGCTGCCGGCGGCCGAACATGACCACACCTCCGGTGGCCAGCCGGCAGGGGCCCCATCGACGGCGTTCTGGGTACCGGCGGCGATCCTGGCAACGCTCACCATCGTGCTCGGCGTCGTTCCCAACCTGGCCTCCCGCCTGGTGTACGCCGCGGCATCCTCCCTCGACGGCGCGGCCCCTGAGGGTCACCTGGCGTTGTGGCATGGCCTGAGCACCCCGCTGGCGCTGAGCGCGCTGACGATCGCTCTCGGTGCGGCGATGGTGGCCGGGGGGCGCCAGGTTGCGGCGGTCCAGGGTGTGCTGCCATCGCTCACCTGGGGCGACCGTGGGTATTTGGGCGTGCTGCGGCTGCTCAACCGGGTGGCCGACCGGGTGACCGGCATCGTCCAGTCCGGGTCGTTGCCCACCTATGTCGGCGTCGTGCTCGTCACCGTGGTGACCGTGCCGGGCTTTGCGCTGATCGGGGCGATGCAGGGCCAGGCGCTGCCCCGCTTTGCCGACAGCCCGGGCGAGGTGGCCCTCACCGCGCTGATCGTGGTGGCGGCCGCAGCAGCCGCCACCATCCAACGTCGCCTGTCGGCGGTGCTGTGCTTGGGCGCGGTCGGCTACGGCATGGCGCTGCTGTACGTGCTGCGGGGCGCGCCGGACCTGGCGCTCACCCAGCTCGGCATCGAAACCCTCGGCGCCGTGTTGTTCGTGTTGGTGCTGCGGGTGCTCCCCAACGAGTTTCGTCAGCGGCCCACCGGGTTGGGTCGCGCCGTCCGCCTGGTGATCTCCGCGTCGGTCGGCGTGTTCGTGTTCGTCTTTGCCCTGGTGGCATCTGGTTCTCGAACCGCACGCCCGGTGTCCGATGAGTTCTTGGCCCGTGCGGTGTCCGAGGGCGGCGGCTCCAACGTCGTCAACGTGATCCTCGTCGACTTTCGCGGGTTCGACACCCTGGGCGAGATCACAGTGCTCACCGTGGCCGCTCTCGGCCTGGTTGCGCTGGCGCGCGCCGGTGCCCGCGGCCTGACGATTCACAAGCCCGACGACGATGCGTTGGTCATGCCCAGCCTGCGCTCCTACATCGAGCCGCGCAAAGCGGACCACGGGGCGCTCGCCGACATCCGCCGTCGCCTGGATCCCAACGACGGTCCGCATGGGGCCGCCGCCCCTCCCGAGGAGCCCGACCGGCCGCCGGAGCGACCGTCGTGAGGCGCTCGATGGTGCTCGAATCGGTGGTGCGGGTCGTCTTCCCCTCGGCGATGGTGCTGGCGCTGTACCTGCTCTTCGCCGGGCACAACCAGCCGGGGGGCGGCTTCGTCGGGGGCCTGGTGGCGGGTGCCGCCTTCGCACTGCGCTACGCGACCGGCGGGTTGGACGAGGTCCGCCGGGCCGGCCGGGTCCCCGGGCGGTACTTCGTTGGCACCGGGCTGTTCCTGGCTTGCGTCACGTCGATCGCACCGCTGCTGTTCGGCGGCGAGCTGCTCGAGAGCGGCAAGATCAAACTGCACCCGCCATTGCTGGGCGAGATCAAGCTCAGCTCGGTGCTCGCCTTCGATGTCGGCGTCTTCCTGGTCGTGGTCGGCCTGGTGTTGATGATGTTCGGGGCGTTCGGCGAGCCGGCGGTGCCCGAGGACGGCCCGGACCCGGCCCCGGGCGCGGCGACGAGCCGGAGCGAAAAGCGATGAGCCTCACCTTGGCCGCCGGGGCGGCCCTGCTCTTTGGCATCGGCACGTGGCTGTTGCTGCAACGCCGGCTGAGCCGCATCATCATCGGCCTGGGCCTGATCAGCCACGGGGCCAACCTGTTGTTGGTCACCTCCGGTCGGGGCGGGCTGCCCGCCTTTCTCAGCGGGACGCCGAACGATCCCGACCGGTACGTCGACCCGCTGCCCCAGGCGATGCTGCTCACGGCGATCGTGATCAGCTTCGGGGTCACAGCGTTTCTGCTGGCGATGGCCTGGCGCAGCTTCGTGCTGACCGGGGATGACCTGGTCGAGGATGACCGCGAGGACCGACGCGTCGCACGCGAGCGTGATGCAGCCCTGGACGAGGAGGTGGCCGACACCGAGTTGACCGGGGAGCGCCTGGCCTCGGCCAAGGCAGGGAAGAACCCCGATGGCCTCACCGACGCCGCCCTGGCTCGTCACGATGAGGACCCCGGCCCGGACCGTGACATCAAGCCCGACTCGGACAGCCCGGGCGCCGGCCGGCGGGATGGTCCGAGGTGAACGCGCTCCTCCCCATGCCCATCGTGTTGCCGCTGCTCGGGGCGGCGCTGTCGATCATGGCCTTTCGGCACCGCAGCGTCCAGCGCATGATCAGCTTGGCGGTGCTGTCATCCACTGCGACGATCAGCTGCATTCTGCT
>MTKZ01085056.1_pt1 | contig 11675 bp, 9 predicted proteins | sample 1042781 | NCBI WGS metagenome assembly MTKZ01 (sample SAMN06212207, study PRJNA360539) | anaerobic digester metagenome | biome: Wastewater treatment plant; material: sludge; isolation source: anaerobic digester fed with sludge from wastewater treatment plant | place: Denmark: WWTP Viborg ...
GGGCCCCCACAAAAAGTGGCCAGAATTTCCGGAAAAATGTGGCCATATTTTCCGGAACCCGCAAAAGTTAAGGCCTTGTACATTTGAGCCGATGTTTATCACAATATCCTTAGCTGTTCCGAAGATTGTGCCGTCCATATTCATCTTCTTGAACCAGACACTCAGATTATTACCTATTGCAAGCATCCGCCCGCCATTCGCTTCACAGTACGAAGAATCAAGCTCCACGGAACCTAGTGAGTAAAAATTAAGAGTGTCCTGGCCTACAGACGCCAACGTGCCTGATGTATTCACCACTCTCCTTATACCTCCATTGTTGCTCAGGGCCACGAAGACTGCATAGCCTACGCTATTGCCTGCGCCATCTTTCATCTCTACATCGTCGTTGAGGTAGAAGAATGTTGCTACACCCATGACGTTGTTGGTTGGGATTCCACTGAGTGGAATCGTTGATGTCTGCTGCCAAGCGTTGTTGACTATCTTGCCTTCATGAAGATTCTTACCTGCACCTAGAATATAACCTTCGATTGTCTGGGCACCACCTTCTAGGCCTGGAGATACGCCTGTGTCTACTGCGATGTTCTGGAATGTGTTGCCATCATACTCGAGTAAGAATCCTTGAGTTGTTCCTATATACCTGTGCGTAGAACCGTGCTTCTGGAATGAGGTTGTAAAGTTGCCAAGGCCTGGACTAAGGACTGTGTCTGTTGGAGAAATAGGAGAATCCATTTCGGTGAACGGGTCGATGCAGGAATCTAATGTTTGGTATTGTGCTGCTGGCTGTGTTTGCTTGCTTGGTTGTGTAGTTGGCTGTGCTGCAACTGGCAATGCAAGTGCTGCTACCATTCCTAGCTTCATGCCTGCGTCTCTTGCGTAATCCACTGCAGAATAAAATGCGTTCTTTCCTGTTTCCAGGATGTTGTTTAGGGTGTTTTTATACATGCGGCGGGAGGGGGCGGCGAGCTGTCGTGTTTGGGATGCGTGTGGCATGGTCGCTCCTAGCTTAACTTCGTTAAGGGTAATTTTAACGTCAAAGGTCGGTTTTGTCAAGAGTTTTCTTGGAAATTTGGCAGAAAAAGGCCGGCTGTCGGCTGCGCCTCGTCGGGCACCCCGGAGGGGGCAACCCCCGCCCGACCAGCGGCCATTCTGCCAAAGGCTACCCGCCCACACCCCCGGCCACCCACCCCCCTGGGCAGGTCAGGGTTGCGGGCGCTGATGCTCGGACTGCACGAATGGCCGGCTTCCACCAGGCAGGCCAGCGGCGGAAGGCGTTGTCGGAACTGGGCTTGGAGACGCAGGGAGGTTGCCGGCAATCCCGGGACGCAGACCGGTGGCTGGGCGATAGGGCGTGAGTGGCGTTGGGCGGGTCCGACATCCGCCTGGCGTGCTTATGCCATACCGGCGGCTGGACGGGCTCAGGCCTGGCCGGCATCGGGCGGCGAGGCCGGGGCTTGTCCAGAGGACTTGGCGGGATGCGGGTGATGGCCCTTCGGGCGGGATTCGTGAAACTCGGGAAGTGCGGCAAGCTCAGGCTCGGGTTGAGCTGAGCTTGCCCACAAGAGGCAAACTACAGAGGTGACTCAAATGGAAGAATATCGTGCACGGTGTGCCTGTTGCGGCACGGAGATCGAGGAACTGGCCAGGCAGGAGTGGTGCAACGGCTGCTGCGTGAGGTTGAAAGAGCTGGTGCTGCGCGGTGCCCGATGAGACGCTGCCCGTCGTGTGGAATGGACCGGCCGGAGTCGGCGTTTTTCTGCTGGTGCTGCGACCGGTGCGAGAGGCTGATTGTCGATGTGGCCGTGGAGCAGAGGTGGTCGCAATGACCGCGAGCAACTCAATCGGGATCTCAAGGACGCTGTACCCAAGCATCGTGGTGGAAGCGGACGACATCTGCCGGGACTGCCTGGAGGAAGCGGCCTGGGAGGATGTGGACCTGCACCAGGTGGCGGTGGAGCTGGAGAGCGAGCTTGAGCGGGTGCAGGAAGAGCTGATCGCCGTATGGCGCGTCAGATTGCCGCTGCGAATCACATCTCGTGTGGTTCAAGAAGAGGCCCAATATCGAGCTCACGCCGTGGCGAGAGTTCATCCGGGATTGTCGTCTATATTGAAAAGAATGGGGCTCGACTGGTGGCAGCCGGGATGGTCGGATCGGCTGCCGAAGGGTTTAACCTCGGCGCCGTTTTCGCTTGCGCTCCTGTGATCGGCGTTTTCGGCGGAAATTGCGGTCGCGGCGACCATGTGCGGAAAGGTGTGATTGGGGCTCCCGCTGCAGAGGGCCAGCTTGGGTCTTCAGCCATTGCAGGGCGCCCGGTGTTGCGGCGAAGGCCGATTGAAGCTCGGAAGCACAAACAATGGCTTCGTCACGGCTGCCCAGGCTGTAGGATGCGGGCATACCGTCCAGTTCTTCCTCGGCCAGCAGATAGCCGGCCACATAAGGATTCACCTTGACGGCCTTCATGAGTTCCATACGAGCGGTCGAGCAGTCGCCACCCAGCCGATACGCCAGCAATGCCCGGGTGTACGTCCAGTTGGCGGTCGGTTCGTCTTGGCTGTTCTTCATGAATCGAGCAGCTTCGGCGTCCAGACCCATCTTCAACAGCAGCGGCAAGTAGGTGTACCGAACGCCCTGGTTGTCGCCGGGGTTCAGCCGCAGCAGCTCGCGGTAGTGATTGAGCGCCTCCTCGTTTCGGTTCAGCCGTTCCAGGCAACCGGCCAGGCCCAGACGTGCCCGCATGTACGGCCGTGTGTCTGTCTGGCCCCAGAAATGGCCTGCGTCGTTTTCGAAGCGATCCGGTCCCAGCGCCCTTTCGCCGGCGGCCACGCCCTGCGCGTACAAATCAGCCGCCTTGTTCACATCGCCAGCTCGCTCAGCCAGCAGCACGTAGGCATCGGCACAGTCGGGGCAGACTGCCAAGGCCTGGCGAGCCAGTTGAAGCTGGCGCCGCCCGATGCTGTCAAAGGCCTGGTAGCACAGATCCTGGGCCTGCTCCAGGGCGTTGCGAGGGGGAAACTGGCTGGGATCCATGGGTTTGCCGACAAACTCGCGCGAAATGGCCGCGTTCATCTCCTCGGCGTTCCCGAAACTCTTGTCGGCCAGAAACCGATCCATCTGAGCGTGCATCTGCTCCAGCGCCCGGCGATCCGGCGTGAAGCCCCGATTCATCAGCTCCTTATGGTCCGCCGGCTTGAGCAGGTCAGGCAGCGACAGGGTGAACTCGGCCGGTCCGGCGGCGGTCTCCACGGTCAGGGACCATCGGCCGGAATCGATTTGCGCCTCGGTGCTCTTTGCCAGTGCCCGCAGCAGACCTTCCAGGAAGGCCAGCACGGAGGCATTCGGGCGGGTGACCTTGCCACTCGGGTCGTGGCAAATGGCACAGGGATAGGCGGAATCGGCGGCCACCGGCAGATGGTGATCCTCCCACAGATCTGCGTCGCCAAGGGGAAGTTCGGTGATATTGCCGAAGGTGAGATACCATACGCCGCGCCTGCGGGTGGCGAACCATTCACCTGGATCGTCGAGACGACGCATCGCCCACAGATCTTCTGGTTTCGAGAAGAAGCCGAGCCCGAAAGTGCGGCCGGAAGCTCCCAGCACTGTTGCGATCTGCATTCCGGAGGGCGGCTTGGGTGATTCAATGCGGATCAGGTCTTCGTCGGTCAACTGGTTCCAGGGGGCGGCTTCGTGGAAGGCCTTGGCCGCGTCGGCGAACGCACGCATCTTCTCGAGGGTCACGCCCTGGCCGGAAAGTGCGTCCGGCGGAGATGGCTCGCCTGTGATCGCCCCCGTCAGAGCAGCTATGACCCGATCCAATACCGGCAGGTGGTCTGTGCATTCGACCTCGATCCCGACCTCGGAGAGCATTTCCCGAAGATATTCAGCTAGCGCCGCATCCCGGACCTGCACCTTGCCGGGGCGATAGCCGCCAAGGCAGGGGTCATCGGCGAACACCACGAGAGCATCCACCGCCCGTGAGAAATCGACCTCCTCTGGCCGCAGGAGAATCGGCTGACCGACCTTGTCAGCCTTGACCGCGACCCATATGGCGGCCCACGGGTGGTATGGCTTGGAGCCCTCTCCTGTGACCCATGAGGGCATGCGGATCAGGCCGCCTTGCCAGACTTCATCCAGTCGTTGTGGCACCTGTCTCAGCTGTTCGATTGGATCATTCTCCATGATGGAATTATCCCAGCGAAACGGCGCTCGATCAACTTGGATAAGGAATGCCTGCCCTTGGATGCAAAGGCGTTCCGCCCTCCTCTCCGGGGCCTGGACTGGCGCCCGGATGATCACCCCTTGCCGTTCCAACGTCAGGATCGCCTGATGGATCGCCTTGTTGCCGACTGGCGGTTCATCTCATCCTTTGGTCATCGGCGGCCCTGCTCTCCGGCGTGCGGCGGCCTGCCGCGGGTGATAGCATCCTCACCGAAGCGGTCGCGGATGGTGTCGAGTGTGCGGTCCAGCGCCCGGCGCCGCCTTGCTTCCTCCTGGCCGAAGAGGGAAAGTTGCTGCCCGGTTCCGGCGGCAAGCTGCGAGATGCCCATGCCGATCAGGCGCACCGGAAAAGCCTCCTGGCGCGACCACCTGTCGAACAGCTCGCCGACGGCCTGCCAGAGCAGATCGGTTTGATCCGTGGGAGCCTCAAGCGTCACGCGGCGTGTGATCGTGGCGAATTCGGCGCTTCGAATCTTGAGCGTCACGGTGCGAGCAGTCTGGCCGTAACGTCGCAGGCGGCTGGCGACCTGCTCGGTCTGCTGGAGGAGCACCGCCCGCAGGCATTCATGGTCCTCCAGGTCGACCGGGAAGGTGGTTTCGTTGCTCATACTCTTGGCTTCGCGGTCCGGGACAACTGTGCGATCATCGATGCCCCGTATCAACCGATAGAATTGGCCGCCCGCCTCGCCGAAGCGCCCGCGAAGCTCGGATTCGGTGAACCGCCGTGCATCATCGAACGTACGGACACCGAGCTTCGCGAACCTGGGAAGGGTGGCTCTGCCCACGCCCCAAAGGCGCGAGATCGGCAGCGGATCAAGAAACGCCTGTACCTGATCGGGACGCACGATTACAAGACCGTCAGGTTTCTGCAGGTCGCTGGCGAGCTTGGCCAGAAACTTGTTCGGGGCCACGCCTGCCGAAGCCGTGAGCTTCGTCTCCGCCTTGATCCGTTGTTTCAGCTCGCGGGCGATGTGATCCGGAGAACCGAACAGCCGTACCGATCCCGCGACGTCCAAGAAGGCCTCGTCGATGGAGAGTGGCTCCACCAACGGTGTGAATTGCTCGAAAACGTCGAAGACTCTTCGCGAAACCTCCTCATATCGTTCGAACCTCGGCGGTACAACGATCGCCTTCGGGCAGAGATGGAGAGCCTTAGCCATCGGCATGGCGCTGTGGCATCCGAACGGCCTTGCCTCGTAGCTGGCCGCGGCGACAACGCCTCGTTCACGTGGGCTTCCTCCGACAAGCACCGGCTTGTCGCGCAGCTCAGGATTGTCAAGCTGCTCAACGGCAGCGAAGAACGCGTCCATATCCACGTGAAGAATGGGACAATCGACGGCGCTGCTCATAGCTGTCCATCATAACCTGGGAAACCGGGGCCGTCTCCGAGTTCCCGGCGTCCAGTCCTACCCAGTGAGGCCTGGCCGCCTGGGTCAGGGGAGGTTTGAGAGAATGACATCGATAAAGACACTGGTGCTCGAGTACATGGACCGGGAGGGGGCTGCGCACATCCGGGAGCTGCACATCGAGATTCTGCGCGACAAGCCCGGAACGCCGGAGCACACGATTCGCGCCAGATTGTCGGAGGCGGTTTCGGATGGGCTGCTGAACCGGCTGGGGGAGGGGTTCTACGATATCTACGCCGAGGATGAGGACATGACCTCGGTGGTTTCGTATCCGAATCGGTGCACGCTCTGGGGTGATTCGCGCTACCGGGGCAATTGTGACGGCCGGTTGTTCAAGAATCTGGTGCTGCGCTATCACGCGCGCAAGGTTGCCGACCCCATGGTCGGCTCGGGTACGACACGGGATGTCGTAGCCGGCTTGAATCGGTACAAGCGCGCCGGGATTGAGTACTGGGGCGGTGACCTCCGTGACGGTTTTGACCTGACACAAAGGGAACTGCCCGGACAGTTTGACTTTGTCTGGCTTCATCCCCCGTACCACAACATCGTGCGATACAACTCAATCGAGGGTGATCTCAGCAACTGCGAGAGCTATGAAGAATTCCGACGCCTACTCATGACCTGCCTGAAGCGGTGCTACGACGCCCTGGAGCCGGGCGGCAGAATGGCGGTGCTCATTGGCGACGTGCGCCGACAGAATAAGTACACAGCCATCATCAAGGACGTGCTCAACTTCCCACACGGCGAGATTCGCAGCATTATCATCAAGGTGCAGCACAACTGTACGAGCGACCGCAAGACGTACGGGAAACTCGAAGACCCGCCCATCAAGCACGAGTACTGCGTGGTGTGGAGGAAGAGGGGTGAGCATATTCCTCAAGCAACATTCGAGAAAGGACGAAAAACATATAGGCACAACGGAATTGAATCGCAATACAATGGCATGAAACTGCCGGGCTGCCCAGCCGGGCGAGCGTAAACGAGAAGACCGACAAGGAGCCTTTGGTTATGCATTTCGATAGATCGCGCCGACGAGCGTCCTTCCACTTCAAGTGTATCGTGCCGTTTGCAGCCGTGGTAACGTTTGTGGTCGCAGTACTCTTGCCCGTGGCAGGCTGCGGACCGACCGACGGCAACCCGTTGGACGACACATACACGGTCGTCGTGACGGCTCATCCCGCGGAAGGAGGCACCGTCACGATTGATCCTGCTGAGGGGCCTTACACGGCGGGACAAGTCGTCACCCTCACCGCCCAGGCGGCAGCAGGCTACGAGTTTGACCGCTGGCAGGGAAGTATCGCCAGCACGGCCAACCCCGCGCAGATTACCGTAGACGATAACCTGGTGATTGAAGCCGTTTTTGTCGCCATCGGCAATGGAGGGGGCGGCGGAGGAGGCGGGGGTACAACGGATACGGAGGTCAACGAGAACGTGCGGGTTCTGCCGGACACCGTCGAAGTCACCACGGACGGCGAAGGGCAGACCATACTCACCGGCGAAGACATTCCCAGCGGGATCGCACCAGGTGCGCTGATCGTCTCCACACGAGGCGAAGGGCAACTGCTCCGCGTCAAATCGTCGCCCACCATCAGCGACGGCCAGATGACCGTGGAAACGGAACAGGCATCCCTCGCCGATCTCATCCGTAAAGGAACGATCGAGATCAGCGTTCCCTTCGACCCGGAGACTGCGGTATTTCAAGGGTCCTCAGGCATCGAAATGGGAACCACGAAGCAAATCCGTTTCCTGCGCACGGGCGATCGGTCGGCCGCGTTTACGACCAATAGCCACTCCATTGAGCTGGAAGACTGGGGCAAGGTCACACTCGACCAGTTGACCATCGAAGTCGACCCCGATTTCGACTTCACTGCCAGCATCGAGGGCAGCAGTCTCAAGCATCTGCGTTGCACGGCAGGCACCGGTTTTCACCTGAGTATGGACGTCTCGATCGAGGCTTACCAGATCTCAGAGCTGCTCAAGAAGGAGGAGACCATCGGCAAGGTCAAATGGCCCAATCCCGCAGGTGTCATGGTGATCGCCGGGGTGCCGGTCGTCTATCAGGTGTACCTGGAAGTCAAAGTCGGTGCCCAGGTGACGTTCGGGAACGTGGGGGAGATCTCGGCAGGCCTGGACTTCGACGCCGATGCCACGCTCGGGGCCGAGTACACGAAGGGCGAAGGATGGGGCCTCGTCAACGAAAAATCCACTACCTTCTCCCCCCACACGCCGGAGTGGGGCATCTCGCCGATCACCGCCCAGGTCTACGTCCAGCCGGAGTTCGGCATGACGTTCTTCGGCTGTGTCGGCCCGTCGTTGTCGTGGAAGGAGTATGTCGAACTGGCCGGCGCGTACCGGCACGACGTGCTCGGCGCCGAACTGGCCCGCGGCAGCGAATGTGACTTCAATCTTACCTTCAAGATTATCGATGGCCTGCCCAGCTACAAGTACTCACACAACCTTTTCAGCACCCGGCAGGTGCTCCTGNNATATGCTCCTGGCGCGCATGCTCACAGGCGTTGACCCGGCCGAACTGGGCAGCGCCAGTCTCTCGCCCGGAGACCTGGTCTGGGACCTCTACGGCTTCACGCAATCGCTCACGGCGACGGCCCAGGCAAATGCGGGTTACGAAGTGGCGGGCTGGACCATCTACAACCTGCTCAGCGGTGGCGGCGAGACCGTACACGCGACCCAACTGCACGACCAGCCCGTCGACGCCTCCAAGCTGTTTGTCGCCGGCATCGTACCGGAAGGCTACGGCGACACCTGGACCGGCGCCGGCACCGGGTCGGGTTCACCCTCTTACACGCTAACGACGGAGGTCTTCCCTTCCGACGCGGGCGAAATCCAGCTCTTCCCAGGAGGCGGCGTCTACCAATACGGAATCAACGTCCTCGCCGCACCCAAACCGAACAGCGGATACGAATTCCATCATTGGGAAGGGGCCCTCACCGGCGACGGCCCGACCGGCGTGATCAGCATGACCACCAACAAGACCGTTCGTGCCGTCTTCGCGTCCAATCCGCCGCGCACGCTTTACGTGCCGAGCAACTATCTGACACTGCAGGACGCGCTCAACGCGGCCACGTATAACGACATCATCCACATCGAGGCCGGCACCCACGCGGGCCCCGGATTCTATGACATCAGTATTCCCAGGGATCATATCGTGATTCAGGGTGATGGGCCGGATGCAAGCATCATCGACCTCGAAGACGCCGCTCAGCTCGGTTGGCTGGACGACATCCACATCACCTTCCAGAACCTGCAGATCTCCCGCGGCTTGGGGGACTTGGGAGGCGCGCTGCGTCTGACCGGAGACACCTCCGCCTCGTTCAAGAACTGTACCTTTAGCTCGTGCAACGCCCGTAACGGCGGCGCCGTCTACGTCTCGGACATCGGAGCCATCGTCTCCTTCGAGGACTGTCGATTCGAGTCTAATCAGGCCACCTCCTCGGGTGGTGCTCTCAATCTGTCGAATACGCCCAAGGACGAAGAACACGTTCCGATCCTGACCAACTGCACGTTCGCCGGCAACATCGCTGATTCCTCAGGCGGCGGCATTGCGACGGGCCAGAAGTGCCGGCTCACCGGCTGCACCTTTACCGAGAACCAGGCCTCCACAGGCGGCGGCGGGTCGTTCGGCAAGGACGCCATCCTCAGCGATTGCGTCTTCACCACCAACACGGCCCAAAACGGCGGCGGTGCTTCTGCAAACGAGTACACCTCATTTGCCGAATGCTCTTTTGTCTACAACGGCGCCGAGCGCAGCGGCGGCGGCATCAAGGCCGGCAACGGCGTGTCGATTCAGTATTGCACGCTTGACAACAATCAGGCCGGCGAGGACGGCGGAGCCATCTACGCCAACCGCGTCTCTTCCGGCAAGACCCTCTTTATCGTTGGCTGCTCGATCAGCGAGAACACCGCCGGCGAGAACGGTGGCGGCGTCTGGTGCGATGGCACGGAAGTCTCCCAGATCGAGCTGATCGACAACGCCGCCGGCCAACGCGGCGGCGGCATCTACGCCGACCACAGCCAGATCTCCTCCGGCTACATCGTCGGCAACCAGGCCGGCACCGGCGGCAATTCGTATTACAGCGAAGGCGGCGGCATCTACCTGAAACAGACCAACGTCTCCAACTGTGCATTGACCAGCAACGAGGCCATCGATGGCAACGGCGGCGGCATCTACGCTCAGGGCAGCCTCTCCGACACCGCCGTCCCGCCGGTCATCTCCGATGTGTACGCCGCTTTCAACACCGCCAAGAACGGCGGCGGTATCGGCAGCGATCTCGAGGTGCGCATCCTCAGTTCGAGTTTCGAAGACAACGAGGCCTCCTATCGCGGCGGCGGGATCTATGCCGAGCGCGGACCGCTCGTCAGCCTCTGCCGGATCGAGCACAACTCCTCGCAGCAGGGCGGCGGAGCCGGCATATCCGAAGGCACCATTTTGGCTTCGACGATCAGCCGGAATCAGGCCACGCAGTGGGCGGGCGGATTGAGTCTCTTCAAGAGTACGGCAGACAACTGCACCGTGAGCAGTAACACCGCGGCCACTGAGGGCGGCGGCATCTGGACCGGCATCGAGTGCTCGATCTCCAACTGCACCGTGACCTATAACGCCCTCACCGATACAACATCAACGGGCGGCGGCGGCATCGCCTGCCACGGAGCGCCGATCTTGACCAGTGTGACCGTCCACGACAACACGCCGACTAACTGTAACACTGATTGCGCGTGCCCGTAACGCCGAAGAAGAGCTTAGCGGGCGGCAAATAAGAACGTTTGTCCTTTCGCATTTGTCCTTCCTTGCATCGGAAGCAACTGGCGGTGCCCGAGAGCGCCGAGTAGGCTGGGATATAGCAAGAGGCAGCGAACGCCCGCGGCACAGCGAGGCTGTCAAGTTCTGTCAGGGCATTCCCTTCCATATTGAAGACAACTCGGGCAACTCGGCCCCCAGCCTCTTCCGCTGCCTGCGAAGAGGCTGGTCACAAAAATGACATGCCTCGGAGGTAAGACAATAACAAGGATAGACTGCAAGACGGCCGCTACGTGCGGCGTCAAGCCGAGTGAATACCTCGGCCAATTCGTACACCGAGATGGCGATCGCATCCTGCTGGCAATGGTCGAGGAAATCCACACGAAACGAAGAGGCAAAACGCAAACCGCCTCTTCCTGTGGTCAAGAAGAGGCGGTTCACAAAGATGAACCAACTCGGAGATGAAAACATGGCACCAGTAAAGAAGTTCAGCGCAGGAAGCGTATCCTGTGCACTGTGGGAAAACGAAGCCACGGTCAACGGCAGGAAGATGACCCTGCTCAAGGCCACGCTTGACCGAAGGTACAAGGACAAGGACGGCCAGTGGAAACGCTCGGGCAGCTTCGGCCGTAACGAGATTCCGCAGGCCATCTACTGCCTGTTGCAGGCCTATGCCGCGATGGTCAGCGAGGCCAGTGAGGAGGCAGAAGAATGAGACAGCAAGGGTCCTCGGCGCTTGCGATGATTGGGCGCCGGGGCAGCCCTTTGCCCTGCTCAGTTCACGCCTGCTACCGGGCGATCCGTGGGCGTCCACTGTTTGAGTTGCGATGGATCTCGGAGCGTCAGATCGAGCGGGCGATCAGCAACCTCAAACGCTCGGCCTGGGACAAGTGGTTCAGAAAGCAGTGGTATCGGTCGGCAGCGATGAGGAAATGGCCGAGCAGAAAGCACAACCGCTGGGCACAACAACCCGGCGATCCGTACTCAGGATGGAGGTGGTCCAGATGGAACAGGTGTTGAAAGCAGCCGGAATAGAGAAGGCCGAGCTGGCGAAGTTGATGGCCGAATTGATCAAGAACGATCCAGAGGTCCGCGGCGCGGTCATGCAGGTCGCGTACAACACGCCGGGGATCATGGTCGAGTATTGAGGTGAAGGCCCGATGACGAACGCGAGACCAATACAAGGACGTCCGGCGCTGCCCACGATCATGCTGGGCGACAAGGGCTACTTCATTGACCTAGTACCGTGTTTCATAAATACTACGACTATGTTGCAGATCGAGCAAGGGCTTGACCGATG
>MTKZ01125288.1_pt1 | contig 11672 bp, 9 predicted proteins | sample 1042781 | NCBI WGS metagenome assembly MTKZ01 (sample SAMN06212207, study PRJNA360539) | anaerobic digester metagenome | biome: Wastewater treatment plant; material: sludge; isolation source: anaerobic digester fed with sludge from wastewater treatment plant | place: Denmark: WWTP Viborg ...
CGCCGCCTGCCGCCCCGGCGGCCGCGACCGCCACGCCGGCCACGCCGGGCCGGTCGCGGGCCCGCAGGTTGTTGAGGTGTTGCGTTCGTTGCGTCAGGTGTCAACTCAGGAACCATCGTTAGCCCAAAGTGCCCTGAATGGCCGGAAATGCAATGGCAATCGCGCATCGTCCGCGCGCAAGAAGGTTATTGCCACCCCAGTGGGTTTAGGGTTCCCTTGGGCGCATGAAACTCAATTCTAAGCGGCTGAATCTCCAAATGACTCACCTGTGGGCCATCGCCCGCGGTGGCGGCTCGACGACGGCGCAGACTGTCATGGTCGAACTCATCGGCGCGGACGGCACGGTGGGATGGGGGGAAGCGGCGCCAATTGCCCGCTACCGGGAGTCGCTGGAGACCGTGGAGGCGTTCCTGAAGAAGGTGGATCCGCGCGGGCTCTCGTTCAATGATGTCGAGGGGAGCATGGTGTATTTGGACACGCTCTCGCCGCACGATATGTCGGCCAAGTGCGCGCTCAACATTGCCTTGCTCGACGGCGCAGCCAAGCGGGCGAACAAAGCGATCTACGATTACCTGGGGCTGGGCTTCCGCGAGAATCAGCACGTCAGTTCGTTCACGATCGGCATAGACAAGCCGGATGTCATCCGCAAGAAGGTGCTCGAGGCGGCGCCCTACCCGGTGTTGAAGATGAAGGTCGGGGTTGCCGACGACAAAATCAACGTGCAGGCGTTACGCGAGGTCGCCCCCACCAAGACGGTCCGGGTGGATGCCAATGAAGGCTGGAAGACCAAGGAACAGGCGCTGGAGATGATCGAGTGGCTGGCGCAGGACGGGCACGTCGAGTTCATCGAACAGCCCATGCCCGGCACGTTGCCCGTCAAAGACTGGGTCTGGCTGAAGCAGCGGTCCCCGCTCCCGATCATGGGGGACGAGTCCTATCACACCGTCAAAGACCTTGCGCAGGCGGTGGATTGTTTCCACGCGGTGAACGTGAAGCTGGCCAAGTCGGCTGGCATCAGCGGGGGCTTCGAGGCCCTGTCCGCCGCGCGCAAGGCCGGCTTGAAGACCATGCTGGGCTGCATGATCGAGAGCAGCATTCTGATCAGCGCCGCCGCACACCTGGCCGAACTGTGCGATTACCTCGACCTGGACGGCAACATCCTCATCAGCAACGATCCTTATGTGGGAGCGAAGGCGGAGAATGGAATGATGTCCTTCGCCAGGGCGACGGAGAAGTACGGCTTGCGGGTGAGCGCGCGCTGACGCCGCCAATCGTTCGTCACCCGCCGATCTTCTCCCAAAGCGTGACCTGGGGCGGCTCGGCCAGCAGAGGCCCGAGCCCGGCAAGCACGGCCTGCAAGTCCGGCTTCTGCAGATGCGCATCCAGGTGCGCCTTGCTCGCCCAGTTCTCGTGGAAGAGGAAAAGGGCGGGATTATCCAACGCCTGGTGCAGGTCGTAATTCAGGCACCCGGCGTCCTTGCGGCTGGGGGCCAGCAGCGGGAGCAGCTTCTCTCGAACGGCGCTTTCCTGGCCCGGCTTGGTCTTGAATTGCGCGATCACTGTCAGCGGTTTGCTGTTCATGGGGCTGATCATCGCCGCACCTCAACCCGTCTGGCAATGTTGATCTCTGGAGCCGCTACCGCCGGAAAGGCTAACCGACGCCCCTACAGCCCGATCGCCTCGAAGGCCTGCGAGTAAAGCCCGTGCCCGAAGTCGTTGGGGTGATTGATATTATTGCCCAGCAGGTCTTCCGGCTTCTTCCGCTCGGCAACGCTCATCCAAAGGCGATAGACATCCGCAAAGGCGCAGCGTTCCTCCAGCGCCACGCGCTCCGTCGCATCCGCATAGGCCGCCATATTGTGCGAGCCATAGTGCCACTTCGGGTTCGGTGGAAACGCCGAGAACAGAATGATCTCCGCCCCTGTCCCGGCCCGAATGCGGCTGATCATCGTGCGCAAGTTCGCGCCAAACGCGTCCAACGGCACGCCAAACCCCTCGCGGTTGTGATCATTCATGCCGAAGCCGATTAGGACCAGGTCCGGTTGCCGTCGCAGCACCTTCTCCTCCAGCCGCTGCAATCCCTGCACCGTCGTGTCGCCGCCGGTGGCGCCGTTGGTGGTCTCAATGGTGGCGCGCGGATACTTCGCCCGGAGTGTCGCCGCCCAACGCTCCCAGAAGATCAATCCGGGCTCCGACGCGTCCCCGCCCGCCGTGATGCTGTCGCCGAACGCCACGATGCGCACCTTCTGCCCGGCCTGCAGCTTGCGCCGTGTGTCGGGCAGTCGCGCCACGCCGAGTTCGGCCTTCGCGGGCGGGAACTCCCGCTTCTCCGAATGCGCGTAATCCACATACACAAAGAACGCTCCGTTGCCGAAGCCGGGGAACTGGTCATGCCGGAAATCCTCTTTGCCGTAAAGGATGTTGGTCCCGAAGTCCGGAATGCGCGACAGGGGCGTCCGCCGAATCCTGTTCGGCGCCTCAAGCAGGTAATCGCGGCCCGCCTCGTATTGGATCGTCTGCGGCAAACCGGCGCGGTAAGTGTTCCGCACCACAACGGGCTTGTCCGGCGAGGGGGCGGAGATGAGCGTTGCCGGCGTCTGGCCCGCCAGCACGATGGATTCGTCCGACTCAAACCTGAGGGTGCATTGCGAGCAGCCGCTCAATATCGTCGCCGCCGCCACCGCCGTGATCCAGATGAACCAATTGCAGTAACACATGCCTCAGAAATGCCGACATTCGGCGGTGAGGGCAACCGATTTGTTGTTCCGCCGCCACTGGCGGCTTGTTTTTGCGGCCCCGGAATGGCTACAGTCTGGGATGACCAGTGCGGAGATACGCCGATCGTTCCTGGACTTTTTCAAGTCGAAGGGGCACACCATTGTGCCCTCTTCGAGCCTGATGCCCGGCTCGCCGAACCTGCTGTTTACCAACGCGGGCATGAACCAGTTCGTCCCGATCTTCCTCGGCCAGCGCGCGCCGGACGTCTCGAAGTGGGCCGGCGCCGTTGCCGCCAGCGATACCCGCGCCGCTGATACCCAGAAATGCATCCGCGCCGGCGGCAAGCACAACGACCTCGAAGACGTCGGCCTCGACACCTACCACCACACGTTCTTCGAGATGCTCGGCAACTGGTCCTTCGGCGACTACTTCAAGCAGGAAGCCATCTGCTGGGCGTGGGAGCTCATCACCGAGGTCTGGAAGTTCCCGGCGAACCGCCTCTACGCGACCGTCTATTCGCCCGACAAGGCCAAGGGTGACCCCGCCGAGTTCGACCGGGAAGCTTACGACGTGTGGGCGGAAAAGTTCCGCGCCGCCGGCCTCGCCCCCAAAGACCACGTGCTGAGCGGCAACAGGAAAGACAACTTCTGGATGATGGGTGACACCGGCCCCTGCGGCCCGTGCAGCGAGCTGCACGTGGACCTCACCCCCAACGGCGACAGCCGCGGCAGCCTGGTCAACAAGAGCGACGCCCGCTGCATCGAAATCTGGAACCTTGTCTTCATCCAGTTCAACGCCAACCCCGACGGCAGCTTCTCCCCGCTGCCCGCGCGGCACGTGGACACCGGCATGGGCTTCGAGCGGGTCACAGGGATCATCCAGAACACGAAGAACTTCACCGACTTCACCCGCGTCATCTCTAACTACGAGACGGACATCTTCCGCCCCATCTTCGACAAGATTGAGAAGCTGAGCGGCAGGAAATACCACTCCACGCTGCCGCCGGCATCCAGCATCCGGCATCCGACAGCCGACATCCAGGCCGACATCGCATTCCGCGTCATCGCCGACCATATCCGGACCCTGAGTTTCGCCATCGCTGATGGCATCCAGCCCGGCAACACCGACCGCAACTACGTCCTGCGCCGCATCCTCCGCCGCGCTGTCCGCTATGGCCGCACCCTCGGCTTCCACGAGCCCTTCTTCTACAAGCTGGTCGCCGTCCTGGCCGAGACCATGGGGCAGGCATTCCCTGAACTCCGCGCCAGGCAGGACCACATCGAGCAGGTTATCCAACGCGAAGAGGAGGCGTTTAACAAGACGCTGGACCGGGGGATCGAGTTGTTCTGCGAACAAACCGAGCAACAGCGCGCCGGCCAACTCAGCGGCGAGTTCGCCTTCAAGCTCTACGACACCTACGGTTTCCCGCTTGACCTTACCGAACTGATGGCCCGCGAGCGCGGCCTGGCCGTTGACGTCGCCGGCTTTAACCGGCTCATGGAGGAGCAAAAAGCCCGCGCCCGCGCCGCCCAGAAGAAGCAAGTCATCGAGCTCTCCCAGGTCGAGACCACCACGCCCACCCAATTTGTCGGCTACGACAAGCTGGAGTCCCCCGCCAAGGTCCTCGAAGTCGTCGCCGTGAGGGACAAGACCGCGGTCATCCTCGATGTTTCGCCGCTCTACGCCGAAATGGGCGGCCAGGTCGGCGACACCGGCGAGATGAGCGGCGCCGGCGAACTCTGGACCATCAACAACACCCAGAAAGCCGGTGACGCCTGGTTGCACTTCCTGGCCGATGACGCGCCACCGGGCGCACAACACGAACCACCCTCAGACGCTCCGCGTTCCGACGCCCCACTCCCGGGCTGTCTCGTCACCCTCACGGTGGACCGCCCTCGCCGCGAGGCCATCCAGCGACATCACACGGTGACCCACCTGCTGCACTGGGCCTTGCACGAGGTGGTCAGCAAGGACGCCTCCCAAAAGGGCTCTTACGTCGGGCCGGAGAAGCTCACATTCGATTTCAGCGGTGCCGCGCTGACGCCGCAGCAAGTGGCCGACGTCGAGCGCCTGGTCAACGAGCGCATCCTCGAAAACGCCCCCGTCTCCTGGACCGAGGCCAGTTACAGCGACATCAAGAACCGGAAGGACATCCGGCAGTTCTTCGGCGAGAAGTACGGCGAGGTTGTGCGGGTGCTCCAGATCGGCGGAAAACCCGGCGCGCTGGATGGCTACTCGATGGAGCTGTGCGGCGGCACGCACGCCCGGGCGACCGGCGAAATCGGCCTGTTCCGCATCGCCGCCGAGTCGGCCATCGCCGCCGGCGTCCGGCGCATCGAAGCCCTCGCCGGCATGGAGGCCTACCGGCGGGCTGCCGGGGAGCTGCAACTCATCAGGGCCGTCGCGGGCAAGGTCAACTCCCCCGTCGCCGAGTTGGAAAAGAAGATCGAGTCACTGCTGGCCCAGCAGAAAACGCTGGAGAAGCAATTGCTCGCGCTGGACCAGGAACGCGCCGCGCGCGCCGCCCGGGACATCCTGAGCCGGGCGCAGACCATTAACGGCACGCCAGCGATCATCGAACGATTCGACGCCGACGGTGACAAACTCCAGGGGATTGCCAACGAGCTGAAAGGACAGTTCAAGGGGGTGATCGTACTGGGCGGCGTGGCCGACGGCGCGGTCGCCTTGATAGCTTCCGTGTCGCCTGAATTCACCAGGCAGCACAAGGCGGGCAAGATCATCCAGACCATCGCGCCGGTGGTCGGCGGGAAGGGCGGGGGCCGCCCGGACAACGCCCGCGGCGGGGGCAAGGATGCGACCCGGCTGGACGAGGCCCTGGCCAAGGCCCGGAGCCTGCTGGGATGACGACGGCGGATAGAAGTTATCCGCAGACGGCCTTCAGATTCAAGTTGCCTGCCGGGCGCGTATTTCGGATACTGGGGGCATGACGCTCAAAATGAATCATTTAACGGGCGTCGAAGTTGGCAGCGCGCTTAGCTCAGTGGAAGAGCACTTCCTTCACACGGAAGGGGTCGCAGGTTCAAGTCCTGCAGCGCGCACCATTTGACGGGCGCGCGGGGGCGTCGAGAGGCGCGGGTGGTCTGGCTATGGAGGAGTGAAAGTCCGTTGATGTGCTGGCAACAATGATTCCAACCAAGCGGCGGGGCCCGGCTCTTTGCTCAGAAGTACTTCTTCACAATCCAATCGGGCTGCCACTGGTCCGGCACGCGGGTCCTGCCTGTCAGATCTATCCGCTCAAACGGCTTGTTCGCCGAAGGGATAGCAAGCGTGTCGCCGGACTTTGCCTGCCATTGTCTCATTAGATCGAGAAGCCGCTGAGTCTGTTTCGCGTGCTCCGGGGAATCTATCAAGTTGGTGCGTTCTTCCGGGTCGGCTTGCAGGTCAAACAACTGGAGATGGCCGGCCTGGGGGTAAGCGATCAGCTTCCAGCGCTCATCTCGAACCGCGCGTTGGATCTGGATAAAGGGCAGAAACACCGAGTCGCGGAGCCTGGCTTTGCTGCCTTCCCACAATGGGCGGAGGCTCTCCCCGTCGAGCCCAGCCGGCGGGGTGACGCCCGTGACATCGCAGACGGTCGGGAAGATATCGAGCAGATAGGTGAATGCTTGTGTGGACTTGCCGGCGGGAATGCCGGGGCCGACGAAGATCAGCGGGACGCGCATGCCGTGCTCGAAGACGTTCTGCTTGCCCAACAGCCCGTGGCTGCCCAGGGCCAGGCCGTTGTCGGCCGAGTAGATGATGATCGTGTTGCGCGCCGCGCCCGTTTGCCGGAGCGCCTTGAGAATGCGCGCGATTTGGCCGTCCAGGTGGGTGATCATTCCATAGTACTCGGCCAGTTGGTCGCGGATCACAGCCTCTGTGCGCGGCCAGGCAGCCAGGTTTTCATCCCGACACCTGGTCATGTGGCCGTTGTCGAATGGGAACTGCGGCAGGAAATTCGCGGGCAAAGGCGGCTTGTGGCGGTAGTAATAGTCGAGCTGCCGCGCCGGGGGCGTTCTGGGGTCGTGCGGGGCGGTGAAGGCCACATAGGCAAAGAACGGATTCCGGCCGTCATGATGTTTGAGGAACTCGATGGCCGAGTCGGCAAACAGCTCGCTGGAGAACTTCCCGGCGGTTCGTTCGGCGGTCAGCTTGCCATCCGGACCGAGGTCCCGGACCGGGACTTTGGAGTGGTCGGACATGCCTCCGAACATCACCGTCTTGCCCTGTTGAAACGCCCGCAGCCAGGACTCCTGGCCATTGTGCCACTTGCCCGTGCCGAAGGTCACATAGCCGTTTTCGCGGAGCAGTTCGGGCATCAGCTTTGCGTCGCTGAGCTTCCTGGTGTCCACGTGGAACCAGGATCTGCCGCTCATGAGCATCGCGCGGCTGGGCATGCAAACGGCGCCGCTGTTTCCCCCAAAGATGTAATTGCGCCGAAAGCTGCAGCCCGCCTCGGCCAGCTTGTCCAAAGTCGGGGTCTTTATGTGTAGATTGCCCCATGCGCCAATGGTGTCAGCCCGCTGGTCGTCAGCGAACAGGAACAGAATGTTCGGACGGCTGCCTGAAGCGGTCGCACCATGAACGGGCAGTGAACCAGCCGCCAGGAGCAGTTGAATTCCAAGACCAAGAAGACAGGGGCAAGCCCATTGGTGTGCAGCGTTTGAGGAACGGCGAGACAGAAGGCGTTGGCGTTCAGCTTGTTGTTGTCCGGTTCACGCTGCATTCGTTGACCAGTCCTGTCAAGAGAATTGAGGCACACTTTTCTGGCGCTTTCTGCCAGTCTGTCCACCACCCCGAAAATGGGGGTCTAATGACCTCATGCCGAGAAACGCCCACCTCTTAACCCCCCAAAACCACATTTTGCCTCTTGTCCCAACGAAAGTTGCTCCGCGCCATTACCCCGAGTGCGCCAGCCCAAGGCAGCGTTCGTCCTGAGCTTGTTTCGCCGGGTCGTAGTCAGCTTCGCCCAGGTCTGGGCAGCCCAATGCCGCAAGCGCAACCCCAAGAGCCGCGTGACCACTCGCAAATTCCAGCGGCGCTTCAGCCGCGCCGATGGTGGCCCCAACCGCCTGCATGCGCTGATGTTGGCCAAATCTCCTGCTCCTTGGCGTTCCCCAACTTGAAAAGGTGCGTCCTAACGCGCCGGACGGGGGCGTCGTTACCGCTCGACAATTCACTTCGGCGGCGCAACACTGCGGCACCAATGGCCACTAACAGCAATGCCCCGCTCGACTTGCTCTGGAAGGAGTACGGCGCCGGCTTTGCCGAGTTTGACGACCTCACGCTGGGGCGCTGGCTGGTTCAGACCCTCGGCCAGCTCACCGGCAAAGTGTGGCGGTTCTCCCATCCGCTGGTGGGCAGCTACCGCCTCGCCGCGCAGTTGGCCCACGACCGGCAGATCTGGCTGAAACGCCTCGTTACGTTTCCGCCAGCCTACTCCGAATCGGCCTGCTGCCGGGCGCCGATGCTGCCGTTGCTGACGCGGGACGTTCGCGATGCGGGGTTGATTTGCCTGCATTGCAGCGAGACGCTCGTCCCCTTTGAGGAGACCCCGCCGGCGCTGCAAAGCGAGCTGGCAGGCTGGGCGGGCCAATATGCTTCCGTCCATGCCGTCGCCCATTTGGACGATCGCCAGCGCAAGACCGTGGGGAATTACGACCGCGCCTACGAGGCCGCCGCCACCGAAGCCGAGCACCTGCTGGCGCAAGCCGGCACCCAACTGACCTCCCGGCTCCTGGAGTTCTATGCGGCGGTCGTCTGGGAAGACCAGGACGAGTGCCTCGAAGTAAGGCCNNGACTCTAGCCAGAACTGGTCACATGGGCGCCGGTCCAAGGGCGTTTCGTGGCGGGGGTGAAACGTGGCGGCTGCCACGGCCCGCGTGCGGCATTAGAAGGAGTGGCTCTCGCCGGGCGTCAAGAGGTGGAGACGCCGGTTCGCCGCCTTGAACTTCTCGATCGCGGCGGTGGTATCAATCCGGATGGGGGGGAATGTGTTGTAATGGCAGCCGAGGATCTCGGGGCAGCGGACGAACTCCGCCGCGCGGATGGCGTCGTCAACGCCCATGGTGAAGTTGTCGCCGATGCACAGCACGGCGAACAACAGCTTGGTGGATTCGCCGATCAGCTTCATGTCCATCGTCAGCGCCGTGTCGCCGGAATAATAGAAATTACCTTCGGCGCTCTCGACGACGAAGCCGCCGGGGTTTCCGCCATACGATCCGTCCGGCAGGCTGCTGGAATGGCAGGCGTTGACGAATTTGACGCGGCCGAAGTCGAAGTTCCAGCCGCCGCCGTGGTTCAGGGCGTGGGTCCTGGTGAAGCCCTGCTTGCCGAACCAGACGGTGATCTCGAAGTTCGAGATAATGGTCGCTCCGGTCCGGCGGGCGATGTTTGCGGCGTCGGACAGGTGGTCGGCATGCCCGTGTGAAATGAGAATGTAGTCGGCCGGCACTTTGCCGGTGTCAATGCCCCTGGCCAGCTCGTTCCCGGTGATGAACGGGTCGAACAACAGGGTCTTGTTCGCGACCTGGGCGGCGAAGCAGGCATGGCCGTAGTAGGTGACTTTCATGGCGGGGCGCGGGGCTAGCCCGAACACTTGATGCCTGGGAGTCCGGCGCGCGGGCATCCTGCCCGCTTACACGATCCGGATGGCCCAAGCGGGCAAGATGCCCGCGCTCCGATCTGTTGGCATTTCGTGCGGGACATGAAGTATCGGGGCTAGGCGGCCCTCTCCGTGGTCTCAAGGAACCCCTGGAGATGGCGGACGCGAGTGGGGTGGCGCAGTTTGCGCAGCGCCTTGGCTTCGATCTGGCGGATGCGCTCGCGGGTGACGCTGTACATCTTGCCGATTTCCTCCAGCGTGCGCTCGTAGCCGTCCACGAGGCCGAATCGCATCTCCAGAATCTTGCGTTCGCGCTCGGTCAGGCTGGTCAGCACGTCGCCCAGCTTCTCCTTGAGCAGGCTGTAGCTGGTGACGTCGGACGGATTCTCGGCGGTCTTGTCTTCGATGAAATCGCCCACGCTGACGTCGCCGTCGTCGCCGACGGGCGCGTGGAGCGAGATGGGCTGCTGGGCCATTTTGAGCAGCGCGTTGATGCGGGAGACGGGCATGTGCATCTCATCGGCGACCTCTTCCGGGGTGGGCTCGCGGCCCAGCTCCTGGGTGAGCTGCTTTTGGGCGCGCCAGAGCTTGTTCATGATCTCGATCATGTGCACGGGGATGCGGATGGTGCGGGCCTGGTCGGCGATCGAGCGGGTGATGGCCTGGCGAATCCACCAGATGGCGTAGGTGGAAAACTTGTAGCCGCGGCGATACTCGAATTTCTCCACGCCCTTCATCAGGCCGATGTTGCCTTCCTGGATCAGGTCGAGAAAGGACTGGCCGCGGTTGGTGTATTTCTTGGCGACGGACACGACCAGGCGCAGGTTGGCTTCGGCCATGTGCGTCTTGGCCCGGTGCGCGCGGTCGGCGGCGCGTTTGAGCTCCTGGAGGGTCTTGAAGAAGTCCTCGTGTGGAAGGCGCACGAACTGTTCCAGCGCCCGCATTTTGGCCCGCTCAGCGTGGAGGCCGGCCTGCTGATCGGCCGACTTGCGCCGCGCCTGAAGCTCCTGGACGTGGCGCAGGCAACCTTTGAATTTCTCATGAACATTGTTGGCCACCAGGATCATGTCATCGAGGACCCTTTGCTTGTAGAAGAACCTGGGGAACATGTCCTGCAGCTTTCGGTCGAGCTTCTGCAATTTGAGGTGGAGCCTCTGGCGGCCGCCCTGGGTGGCGGCTTTCTGCCAGGCGATGAACTGGTCGTCAACCTTGGTATCAAGCGTTTGCACCGTCTTGATCAGAGCCCGCAGTTCGCGGAGATGGGCTTCGCGGTTGGGAACCTTCTTGTCCACCACCACGCGGTCGAAACGCTCTTTGGGGGGTTCGGACAGGAGTTTCTCCGCGATGGCAATGTGCTCCTTGGCGGCAAAGCCCAGTCCGTAAACCAGGCGCTTGATGTCGCCTTCCGCTTCCTCGATGCGCTTGCAGATTTCCACTTCCTGTTCGCGGGTGAGCAGCGGCACCTTGCCCATCTGGTTCATGTACATCCGAACCGGGTCGTCCAGCACTTCCAGGCGCGTGTCTTCTTCCTCTTCGTGCTCGGCGGGCTTGGCCCGCTCCACTTCCGCGTGGTCCACGATCTCCACGTCCATGGAGCGCAGCTTGCTATAAAGCTCGTCCAGGTCGTTGGGCGAGAGGCCGTCGGGGAGGATGTCGTTGATGTCGTCGTAGGTGACGAACCCGTGCTCCTGCGCCAGGTGCAGCAAGGTCTTGATGGTCTCGGTCAGATCCGCCGCCCGGGCGTGCTTGCTTACCGTCGTGGCTGCATGGCTGGCGTCGGCATGGGGAGTCCTGGCCTGAGGCGCGGCGTTGGCCTTGGGCGCGCTATGGGCGGAAGGAGCCTTCACGGGCAAACGGTTAAGGCCGCGCGCTCGATGGGAAATCACAAAACGGTGGCGAGGACGGCGCCCGGGGGCGGCCGCTGACGGCCTGCCACCGTGCCGTCGTTGCCCGGGCTTCTTAGCCGGCCTTTTCTCTTTGCGTTTCAACATATAATAATAAGACGGGCCCAGGCCCGAACAGTTCAGTTATTCTGCACGCTGCCCAACGGCAGCGACCGGACTCTGGGACATCAATACGGACTGTCCGTCATGGTGTTTGAAGACCTCAAACACCAGAGGACTGACGCTCGCGCAGAACACTGTATTCTGCAAACAGACTCACTTCCTAAATCCAAGCGCCGTGAGCGGTCTTAGCCCCGGTTATTCAGGCCAAAGCAGACCTAGAACCCCTAGTATGCGCAAATCAGCGTCGAGCCTGCAAGCAGAAAAATCAGGGAAAAAACAGGCAGGGCGCATCTTGACACTACCACCATAATGGGGATGTGAAACGGTTCCTCATCCGAAGACAT
>MTKZ01001327.1_pt1 | contig 11667 bp, 9 predicted proteins | sample 1042781 | NCBI WGS metagenome assembly MTKZ01 (sample SAMN06212207, study PRJNA360539) | anaerobic digester metagenome | biome: Wastewater treatment plant; material: sludge; isolation source: anaerobic digester fed with sludge from wastewater treatment plant | place: Denmark: WWTP Viborg ...
GCGATGCGCTCGGAGTCGTGCTCATTCATCTGGCACCCGAAGGTGCGCACCAGGTACTTCCGAGCCATGACTTCATCCTACCGGTGCGGGTGGTCGGCGCCGGGGGCGCCGGCACCCCGGCGGTATAGTGGGGCTGACGTCGTCGCCGCCTCGGTGGGCAAACACACGTGGGCTCACCTGGCCCGGCCCGTGACGCTCGGCTCACGCCGACGCTTCCCCCCACCCCAGGAGCACCCACACATGAGCGGGAGAGCCGTTCGAACCCAGGCGCTAGCAGCCACGACCAGCCGTCCGAGCGCGATCCATCCCGGATCGGGCATCGAGACACCCGCCGAGCTGTTCGGCCGCAACGTGTTCACCAAAGCGGTCATGCAGAGCCGGTTGCCCAAGGCGGTCTACGAGTCGCTCCAGGCCACCGTCAACGAGGGCATCCGCCTCGACCCGTCGGTCGCCGACGTCGTCGCCTCGGCGATGAAGGACTGGGCCACCGAGCACGGCGCCAGCTACTACGCCCACGTCTTTTACCCCCTCACCGGTCTGAGCGCCGAGAAGCACGACAGCTTTCTCGATACCGACGGCGCCGGGCTGGCGATCTCCAACTTCTCCGGGGGCTCGCTGGTCCAGGGCGAGCCCGATGCGTCGTCGTTTCCCAGCGGCGGCATCCGGGAGACCTTCGAGGCCCGCGGCTACACCGCCTGGGACGTCACCAGCCCGGCCTACATCCTCGAAAACCCCAACGGCAACACGCTGTGCATCCCGACGGCGTTCGTGTCCTGGACCGGCGAAGCGCTCGACAAGAAGACCCCGGTGCTGCGTTCCCAGCAGGCACTCAACGTGCAGGCCCAACGCATGTTGCGCCTCTTCGGCGTCGAGGACCCCTCGCGGGTGGCGTCCATCGCCGGCGCCGAACAGGAGTACTTCCTGATCGACCGCAACTTCTACTTCGCCCGGCCCGACCTGATGTCCACCGGTCGAACCCTGATGGGCGCCCAGCCGCCCAAGGGCCAGGAGTTCGACGACCACTACTTCGGCGCCATCCCCGAGCGGGTGCTCACCTTCATGCTGGACGCCGAGCGGGAGATGCTCAAGCTGGGCATCCCCACCAAAACCCGACACAACGAGGTGGCACCCGGCCAGTACGAGCTGGCTCCCATCCACGAGGAGGGCAACGTCGCCGCCGACCACCAGCAGCTGGTGATGTCGACGCTCAGCCGCGTCGCCCACCGTCACGGGCTGGTCTGTTTGCACCACGAGAAACCCTTTGCCGGGGTGAACGGCTCGGGCAAACACATCAACTGGTCGTTGGGCAACGCCGAGCAGGGCAACCTGTTGAACCCCGGCGACACGCCTCACGAGAACGCCCAGTTCCTCGTGTTCTGCGCGGCGGTGATCCGCGGCGTCGACAAGCATGCCGATGTCATGCGCGCGGCGATCGCCACGGCGGCCAACGACCATCGACTGGGCGCCAACGAGGCGCCGCCGGCCATCATGTCGGTGTTCCTCGGCGACCAGCTGCACGACGTGTTCGAGCAGGTGGCCCAGGGCGGCGGGGCGTCATCGTCCAAGGTGCACGGCACCCTGAGGGTCGGCGCCGACACGCTGCCGCAGCTGCCCAAGGACCCGGGCGACCGAAACCGCACCAGCCCGTTCGCCTTCACGGGCAACCGCTTCGAGTTTCGGGCGGTCGGGTCCTCGCAGTCGATCTCGGGTCCGCTGGTCGTGCTCAACTCGATCATGGCCGACAGCCTCGACTACATGGCCACCCAGATCGAGCAGGCGGTCGCCTTCGGCTCCGAATTCAACGAAGCTGTCGAGGACGTCCTGAGGGACGTGATGGTCAAGCACGGACGGGTGATCTTCAACGGCGACGGCTACTCCGACGAGTGGCAGGACGAGGCAGCACGGCGGGGCCTTCCCAACCTGAAGGCCACACCCGAAGCCCTCTCGGTGTACGAGACGAAGGAGGCCCAGGAGCTTTTCGATCGTCTCGACGTCCTCACCCCTCGCGAGCTGCACAGCCGCTACGAGGCGTACATGGGCCAGTACGTCATGTCGATCAGCGTCGAGGCCCGCTCGACACTGGAGATGGCGCGGACGTTGATCTACCCGTCGGTCAAGCGTTTTCAGGCCAATCTGGCCGGTACGGAGAACGAGCTGGTCGCCCTCGGCCTCGGCGGCGACACCGAGACCCTCACCCGGGTGACCGAACTGGTGACCGAGCTGACCTGCGCTGTCGCGCCGCTGGCACAGGCGATCGACGGTCTCCCCGACGCGGCGCCGATCGGCGAGCAGGGCACCTACTGCCGAGAGACGATTCTCCCGGCGATGAACGCAGTGCGTGCTGCGACCGACCTGCTGGAGGAGATCGTCGACGACGAGCTGTGGCCGCTGCTCACCTACCAGGAAATGCTCTTCATCAAGTAGGGCCGACTCGGATAGCGACGGAGGCTGGAGTCAAGCGGTGTGAAGCCGGCTCCGCAGCGGGTGGTCGTCGGGGATTTGAACCAGCACCAGCTCCACGCCCTCCGGTGAGGTGATCCGCCACTCGATCAGGCCCCACGGCATCTGTTCGGGCAGGCCCTCGTGGGCAACGCCGGCGACGACGAGCCGCTCGGCCTCGGCGAACACGTCGGGTACCTGCAACCACAGGACGAGCGACGCCGGGTCGCTACCCCGGCCGGTGAGCTCGACGAGCACCCCTCCACAGAACAACGCCACCCCGGTCACCACGCCGTCGGCGCCGTATTCCCGGGCGACGCTCAGGCCCAGCGTGTCGCACCACCACGCCACGGAGGCCTGGAGGTCGTCCGTGGCCACAAGCACTCGCGATGACAACACGTCCACGCCTCGACGCTAACCGAGGCGCCGAAGGTTGATCATCCAACGGCCGCCCCTGGGAGCGGACCTCCGTGGGTAGGTTGGCCGCCATCGCTTCCGCTCCGTCCCCCGGCGACGCCCCGACCGAGACGCCCGCCACGCCGCCGGCCAAGCCCGGCCTGCGCGATGCTGCGGCCGCGTTCCGGTTTCGAAACTTCCGGCTGTTCTGGATCGGGGCGCTGTTGTCCAACAGCGGAACCTGGGTGCAGAACCTCACAGTGCCCTACGTCGTGTTCCAGCTGACCGAGTCGTCGACGTGGGTGGGCATCGCCGCCTTCAGTCAGCTGGCACCGATGGCGCTCATGTCGCCGCTGGGCGGCTCGCTGGCCGACCGTCTCGACCGGCGGCGCATCCTGTTGGTCACGCAGAGCGCCATGGCGGTTGTGGCCATCGCCATGGGCGTTGCCTGGAGCTCAGGCCGAGCATCGGTGCCGGTGATCATCGGCCTGGTCGCCACCGGTGGGGTGATCACCGGCATCAACGCTCCGGCCTGGCAGGCCTTCGTCTCGGAGTTGGTGCCCCGGGAGGCCCTGCTCAACGCAGTGACCCTCAACTCGGCCCAGTTCAACGCAGCGCGGGCCTTCGGCCCGGGGCTTGGAGGGCTGGTGCTGGTCACCCTCGGCCCGGGCCCGGCATTCTTCATCAACGCCGCCTCGTACGTCGCCGTGCTCATCGCCTTGTCGATGATCTCCCTCGCCGCCCGGCAGCGGGTGACCACGCCCAGGCCGAGGGTCCTCACCGATGCGGCCGACACGATCGCCTACGTCCGTCGCCATCGTGGCATGGCTGCCTGTTATCTGTCGGTGGTGGTGTTGGGGCTGTTCGGTCAGCCGGTCTTCTCCCTGGTCATCGTGTTCGCCGAGGAGGTGTTCCGCGTCGGCGGGCTGGAGTACGGGCTGCTGAGCGCGGCGCTGGGGATCGGCTCGGTGCTCGCCGCTCCGATCATCGCTGGACCCGGATCGGGCGTCGCCCGCAGCCGCCTCGCCGGGGTGGCGATGCTCGTCTACGGCGTCGCGCTGGTCGCCTTCGCCGCCACCCCGGTGTACCTGATCGGGCTGGTCGCCTTGCTCGTTGCAGGTGCCGCCTATCTGCCGATTGCCGCAACGCTCAACACCACGCTGCAGATCCAGGTGGACGAGGCGATGCGGGGCAAGGTGTTGGCGCTTTACATCACCCTGTTCACCCTCTCGATCCCCCTCGGGTCGCTCGCCCAGGGATGGACAAGCGACCTGTTCGGGCCGGGGCCCACGGTTGTCGTCGCCGGGTGCGCCTATCTGGCGGCTACGTTCGCCCTGCGCCGCCCAAGCTGGTTGGGGCACCTGGACGACTGAGGCCGGACGCAGCCACAAGGACGCCGTCAGCGCTCCAGCGGAACCAGATGGGCGCCGGCCCAGTGGGCAGCGGGCGGGGCGGGAGGCCCCACAAACACCCAAGGGATGGCGGGCCGCACCGTCGTCCATTCCGAGGGCGGCGGCACGGCTTCAACGACGCCGAGCAGGGTGGCAGCGTGGCCATCGGGGTCGACGGTGTCGCCGACGCCACCAACGCCCCCACCGCCGGACAGTGCGTCGACCACCCGGATTCGGGCGGGCATCGGGCCGGCGACGCCAAGTGCCGGCGAGCCGTCGGCCACCGCCGCCCACAGGTCTTCGGCGTCGTCCAGGCTGGCCACCCGAGGAACTTCCACCAACAGCGGCGTGCCGTGGGTGGTGAGCGCTCGGGCCGACGCTCCGTCAGCCGTTCCCAGAGCGTCGACCGCCTCGATCAGCGTCGAGAACCGCCAGACCGCAGTCAGCCACTGCGGCTCGCCCGCGGGGGCAGCCACGGCCACTCCAGATTCGGGATGGCGCCGAATCGCCTCGACCAGCTCGGCGACCACCGCGTCGAGCGGGGCCAGGTGGTCGGCGGCCAGCACCGCCACGAGGGCGCCGACGTTCGTTTCGGCGGGCTCGCCGCCCGCATCACCGTCCCGGGGACGACCCAGGGCATTGAGGGCGGCCGCAATGCCGGCTGCGGGTCCGCCGCCAGCCGGCCGTTCGGCCACCGACTCCACCGTGGCCAACCCCACAACCCGCCCGATCGGGTGCCGGTCGGGCGGGCGCACGACCAGGCATCGCCCGGTCACCGCAACGCCCAGGGCGTGGTCGATCAGACGTCGCCCGCCGACGACGCTGAGCGGCTTGTCCACCCCACCCAAACGCTCACCGCCACCGCCGGCGACGACGATGAGGTGGGCAAGCGCTGCACATCGATCGGCCATCGCCCGCACCCTGTCACCGTCGACGGACGATGTCACGCCGAAGCCCCGCCGGGCACGCGCTGCGCCGTGACACGATGTCCAGATGAGCCACCGCACCCGGGGACGGCCGGTCCTCCACATCCGTGCCGGCCGGCTGCACCCGGACGCCGCCAGCGACACGGTCGCCCACGAGGAGCCCCTCGAGCTCCGGCTCGACGGCCGGGTGCTGACGACGACGATGAGGACCCCCGGCGAGGACGTGGACCTGGCCCACGGGTGGCTGCTCGCCGAAGGCATCGTCACCGCCGTCGACGACGTGGTCTCGGCGCGGTTCAACCTGGGTGTCGACGGCGACGATGGGCTGAACGTGTTGGACGTCGTCCTCGCCGACGAGGTCGATGCGCCGCCGGCCGCCCGGGTGCGACTCGGCACGACAACGGCCTCGTGTGGCATCTGTGGGACCTCTGCGGTCGATGCGATGACCCTGAGCACGTCGTTTCCCGCTGATGGTGATCCCACGACCGTCGCCGCGGATGTGGTCCTCCAGCTGCCCGACCGGCTGCGGGCCGGTCAACACCTGTTCGAGCAGACCGGCGGCACCCACGGTGCCGCCCTGGCCACACCCGACGGCTCGATCCTGGCCGTCCGGGAGGACGTCGGCCGCCACAACGCGGTCGACAAGGTGCTGGGTTGGGCGCTGCAACACGGCCAGCTTCCGCTGGCGGGACGGCTGCTGGTGCTGTCCGGGCGGGCCGGGTTCGAGTTGGTGCAGAAGGCGGCGATGGCCGGGGTGCCGATCGTGGCCGCCGTCGGGGCCCCAACGGCGCTGGCGGTCGCCACCGCCGAAGCGGCGGGCATCACCCTGGTCGGCTTTGTCAGAGGCGACCACGCCAACGTCTACACCCGCCCCGACCGCATCGTGGATGCTCGCTCAACACGAGCCAAGTAACGCCAAAAGACGACGACGGGGAGAACGGGCTGGAGGGCCGTTCTCCCCGTCGTGAAAGCGGGACCGGTGGCTGGCAGGCTCGGGGGTCCCACGCCGGAGACGAACCTGGGAGGTCGTCTGCGGAATCGGAAGCCAACACCGGCTGGCCGGTGGGCTTCGTTGGATCAAGGTGCGCTCGACATCGAACGCTCGTGTTGGCTCAGCGGCAACTAGCCGTCGAGAGCGATCGGCACATCGTCGGCGGCGGTGAACTCGTCATCGCTGCGGTCGTCGGCAGGTTCGTCCGGCTGGTCGCCAATACCCATCTGGTTGCGGACCAACTCGGAGACCTCAACCATGATCTCGGCGTTGTCGATGAGGAACTGTTTGGCGTTCTCCCGGCCTTGGCCCAGCTGCTCGCCGTCGTAGGTGTACCAGGCACCCGACTTCTTGACGATGTTGAGATCGACCGCCAGGTCGAGGAGGGAACCCTCTCGGCTGATGCCCTTGCCGTACATGATGTCGAACTCGGCCTGCTTGAACGGCGGGGCCATCTTGTTCTTGACCACCTTGACCCGGGTGCGGTTGCCGACCACCTCGACGCCGTTCTTGATCGACTCGATCCGGCGGATGTCGAGACGGACCGAGGAGTAGAACTTCAGCGCCCGGCCGCCGGAGGTGGTCTCGGGGGAGCCGAACATGACGCCGATCTTCTCGCGCAACTGGTTGATGAAGATGCAGATGGTGTTGGAACGGTTGAGGTTGGCGGTGAGCTTGCGTAGCGCCTGGGACATCAGCCGGGCCTGCAGGCCGACGTGGGTGTCGCCCATGTCGCCCTCGATCTCGGCCCGGGGGGTGAGGGCGGCGACCGAGTCGATGACGATGACGTCGATGGCGCCGGAGCGCACGAGCATGTCGGTGATCTCGAGCGCCTGCTCGCCGGTGTCGGGCTGGGAGATGAGCAGCTGGTCGATGTCGACGCCGATCTTCGACGCATAGGAGGGGTCCATCGCATGCTCGGCGTCGACGTAGGCGCAGGTGCCGCCGTTGCGCTGGGCTTCTGCGACGACGTGCATGGCGAGCGTGGACTTGCCCGACGCCTCCGGACCGTAGATCTCGGTGACCCGACCGCGGGGGAGCCCACCGATGCCCAGCGCCACGTCGAGTGCCAGCGCTCCGGTGGAGATCACCTCGACGTTCATCGAGGTCTTCTCACCCATGCGCATGACCGAGCCCTTGCCGAACTGCTTGTCGATCTGGCCGAGAGCCATGTCGAGTGCTTTGCTGCGATCCGTATCTGTAGCCATGGTGATCTCCTTGGCGATTGGGGGGGACCGCCTGTGGCCCCCGGTGCTGTGCGGGTTGTTGATGTCGACTCTACGGAGGGGGTGTGACAACGAATCGGGGAGGCCCGAACCCTCACAACCCGGTCATTCTCGGCGGGATGGTTTGGAACCGGTTCTCTGGTCAGCTCGCAGCCTGCGGCAACAAGATGACGTCAGTGTAGTTACGAACGCCTGTTCGGGGCAAGCACCAAAGCTGTGTTCGATTACGATCGGTCCCGTGACGACCAACGATTCCTACAACGACCGTCAGGTGAAGGTGGGGGGCGTGGTCATCAAGGTGATGAGCCGGCTGACCACCCGGCTGTACCGGCTGACCGACGGTCGCATCGGCGGCAAGTTCCTCAAGGGCACCGACGTGGTGTTGGTGACGACCATCGGCCGCCACTCCGGCGAGCCGCGCACCGTGCCGCTGTTGTTCATGGAGGACGGGGCCGACCTGATCCTCGTCGCCTCCCAGGGCGGGATGCCAAGCAATCCTGCGTGGTACTACAACGTGATCGAACACCCGGAGGTCACCGTCAACCGGCGTGGCGTCGAGACCGAGATGGTCGCCCGCGAGGTCGGCGCCGATGAACGGGCTGCGCTGTGGCCGCGCCTGGTCGACATGTACGCCGACTTCACCGACTACCAACAACGCACCGACCGCACGATCCCGGTGATCCGCCTCAGCCCCCGCTGAGCGCCGCGAAGGCTGCGGCAAAGTCGGCTGCCCGCTCGTGGTAGGTACCCAGCCGCGACGGCGTGGGCGCGCCCGGGGCGAACAGCACCACCCCGTCCTCGGGGGTTCGGGTGGCCGCGATGCGCACCGCCTCCCCAACATCGGCGACCGCGAGCGCGTCGAGGCCAACCGGCTGGGCTGCGGTGTCCCCCACGCCGGTGCCCGATGAACCGGACGAACCGGACGAACCGGACGGGCCTGCCATCTGGGCGCACCAGGCCTCGCCGGTATCGGGCAGCCCGAGTAGCAGCGTCGGCGAGCGACGCTGCGCCAACGCGGCTGCCATCGGTGCCAGGGACACGTCCCTCGACTGCCCGCCGATCAACCAGGTCACCGGCACCTCACCGACGGCATCGAGCGCGGCCGCCGCAGCGAACGGGTTGGAGGCCAGCGCATCGTCGATGTAGCGGACCCCACGGTGCTCACCGATCGTCGCATGGCGTGACGGGAGGGCGACGTAGTGGTCGGCCAGTTCGGTCAGGGCGCCGTCGAGCGGTACGTCGCCGAGGCCCAGCAGGTCGCAGAGCCGCTCGGCGGCCGCCGCCGCCAGCGCCAGGTTGGACCGGAGGTGACGGGGAAAGCCCCGCTCGGCCAGCCGGGCCCCCGCAGCGCTGGCGAGGCCGCTACCGGGGTCGACCACCTGGACGGGCAGACCGGTGCGACCGATCGCCTTGAGCGCCACCGGGTCGCCGCCGTCGACCAACACCACCTGCGGCGGCTGCTCGCCTCCGCTGAAGAGCCGCAGCTTGTCGCTTCGGTAGCGCTCGATCGAACCGTGCCAGGTGAGGTGATCGGCGTCGAGCGACGTCAGCACGCCGATCGTGGGCGCATGGTGCGCATCGGCGGCCATGTAGGACGACACCTCGATCACCGCCGGCACGCCCGGCGGGGGATTTGGCGCCTCCGCCCAGATCGCCAGGCCGATGTTGCCGCCCATCAGGTGCTCGACGCCGAGGAGGTCGAGCAGCGAATCGAGCAGTGCGGTGACCGTCGACTTCCCCTTGGTGCCGGTGATCGCCACGATGGGGCGGGCGGCCCCGTGGGTGCCGATCCACAGATCGACCGCCGTCGTAAAAACGGCGCCGGCATCCTCCAAACGGGTGCACACCTCACCCCGGCGCGGATACCCCGGCGCGCGGAGGACGATCAACGGTGCGCTGGCCTCGCGCCCGGCATCGATCGCATCTTCGGCCGCGATCAGCACGATGTCGAGCGCGCCCAAGCGGTCCCGGTCGGCGACGCTCGCAGCGTCGGGATCGTCGACCGCAGCCAGCACGCGCCCCGGTCCGGCGGCCAGAACGGCATCGAGGGCGGCCAGGTTGTCGATCCCCAGCCCGAGGACCAGGACGGTCGCCCCGGCCAGGTCGTCCAACCGCACGGGCTCAGCCCGCCGAGCGCTGAGTTGGTTCCGGGGCCAGCCGTTCGAGCATCCAGCCCAGGTAGGGCTCCGGCACCCGATGATCGGCGCTGGGCACCATCAGGGCGGCCAGCGAACTGTGGTGGTCGCCGGCGTAGGCGGTGGCGCTCTCGCCGGTGAGGCGAACGACCGCCGCATCCGCCCAGGCATCCCGACCGGCCAGTTCGGCCATGGCCGCCGCGGACTCCACCATCTCGCCGACGCACTCGTAGGGCTTCGATACCTCGTCCCACAGCTCCCGGTAGCCCTCGGCCTGGTCCGGGTCGTGCAGCGGCCGCCCACCGAAGATCTCCTCGAAGCGTTCCGGGGACAGGTGCGGGGCCATCATCAGCGTCGTGAAGCGGCACTTTGGGCAGTTCAAACACCACGTGCCCTCTGCGCGCTGGGCGGTCGGCCGCCAAATGGTGAACGCCTCGTTGCACGAGAGGAACGCGCCGAGCTGAGCCTCGTCGGTGACCAGACCCGAGGCGATCGCCACCTCTGTGAACGGCCGCAGGATCGAGAACGTTCGCAGCCGACCCCCGCTGACCGCATCGAGCGCCCCCTGGGTGAGGTCTTCCGCAATGAGCGACTTGGCCCACTGGTGGTTGACCGCCTGCCCGCCGACCCAGCGGGTGGGCTCCGATGCCGACCGCTCGTTGCCGAGCACGACGTCGGTGCAGCCATGCGCCCGAGCGGCCAACGCCGAGATCGCCGTGACGACCGCCGTGACCGGGATGTGCCCGTTCAGGGCGCCCCGCTCGTTCCAGTCCCGCAGGGCGGGGTCGAGGCGGCGGGCGGCGGTGTGCAGGGTGAGGCCTGCCGCGGCCGCCACCCGGCGTGGCGCTTCGGTGGCGTTGATCGTGAAGGCGACGGCGCGATCGCCCAGCACCGACAACACGAGCGCCGAGTCCTTACCGCCACCGACCGGGACCAACGCACCGGCGGCCGCCAGCCGGTCCGATGCCGATGTGGGCCGCTCGCCGGGTGTGACCCGCTCAGGGGCCCGGCTGGCGTCGATCTCGAGCTCCCACCGCTGGTCGAGCGGCACCGGCAGGTCGTTGCGGGCCGCGAACTCTCGCATGCCGTGGTCGTAGAGTTCTCGGACGAACATCGCCTCGGCAGCGGTGATCGGGCCGAGCATTACGGCGATGGTCGTCGGCGCTGCCACCTTGTAGTAGCTGGTGCCCGCCGCCAACGCGACCAGCCGGGCGAGCCCGGCGAGGAGTGCCTCGTCATCATCGCCGCTGTCGCCGTCAGCGGCGTGCCCCCCGAGCGATTCGAGGCTGGCCGGGGCGAAGAACTCAACGACCTCGGAGAAATCGGCCACCGCGTCGGCGCCCCCCAGAAGCCGGTAGCGGAGGGTCAGCCGGTACCGGCTCGTCGATCCCTCGTCCGTCCCAGATACGCCCCCGGAGTCGTTCCCGGCCCCGGGGGCCGAGGCCTCGATCACCAGCTCCGGTTCGAGGATCTCGAAGCGATCCACCCCGACCAGGTCGGGGCAGCGGGCAGCGAGCAGCTGCTGGGGGGTGGTGGTCACGGCCGACCAGCTTGCCACCCTCAGGCCTCGGCGTCGTCGTCGACCAGCATGCGTCGACGCAGCAGGTCGAGCACTGAGATGCACGAGAACTCCCGGATCTGTTGGCGCCCACCCGGCAGGCCGAGCGTGGTCGACGCCTCGCCGCCGGGCCACACTGCGGCCAGACACACCGTGCCCACCCGTTGGCCCTCCAGCTCCTCGGGTCCGGCCACGCCGGTGGTGGCCAGCCCGACGTCGGCCCCCAGCGAGGAGCGGGCGCCGCGCGCCATCGCTAGGGCGGCCTCCTCGGTCACCACCGGGCCATCGGGCACGCCGAGTAGCTGTTGCTTCACCTCGGGGTGATAGGCGATGACGCCGCCACGGAACACCGCCGAGGCACCGGGCACCGACGCCAGCCGAGATCCGAGCAGGCCGCCGGTGAGCGATTCGGCGACCGCAAGCGTGTGGCCGCGTACCTCGAGCGCCGCCAACACCGTCGACTCCATGTTGTCGCCGTCGCGACCAAACACCAGCGGCCCCAGGAGGGCGCGCAGGTGGTCGGCCTCCTCATCGACGATCTCAGTGGCGGCGGCTGCATCGGCCGCCTTGGCGGTGATCCGCACCTTCAGCCCCTCGAAACCGGA
>MTKZ01029299.1_pt1 | contig 11659 bp, 12 predicted proteins | sample 1042781 | NCBI WGS metagenome assembly MTKZ01 (sample SAMN06212207, study PRJNA360539) | anaerobic digester metagenome | biome: Wastewater treatment plant; material: sludge; isolation source: anaerobic digester fed with sludge from wastewater treatment plant | place: Denmark: WWTP Viborg ...
CGTAGGTGGCTACCTATATCAAAACCAATCCATCTCACGAAAATTCCGAGGTATCAAAGATAATTGAAACATATAGCTATATAGTACACGTAGGGTTTTTGCAATGAGTGTAGCGCTTCTTTTCATCAAAAGATCATATTACTGAATAGAGAACATTGGGCCGTAGGTCCTTCCTGTTTGTAATAACGTATAATGATATGTAAACTTGCCCCGTAGGTGGCTACCTATATCAAAACCAATCCATATAGCAAAACACCGAGGAGTCAAAATTAATTGAACCGCATAGGGCCATAGATCACATCGAAGTATAAAAATTATATTGCTGAAAAACGAGTTGGAGTTATTAATTACTCAAACAAAAAAAGATTCTGATGACCAAGGTAGATAATTAGAAGTCAATCAGAATCTTCATAAAAAACGTTTACCAGGACCTTTGTCCATGGGTTTTCCTATTTTAACTTCTTTTCGGATCCCACAAGGTGAAAACCCGGGATAAATTAAATCCAAATCTAAATTCAAATTTGTCCCATTTATTAACCGTTTCGGTGATAAATGCATTTTCATTCATCCCCTGAGAATTGGTAAAATGCATTTGAAAAACATGTCCACCTGTTTCGAGATCGAAACCTACTGAAAGTGAATTTACATATTGTTCTGCTAATTGATCAGGAAGTACATAAATATATTCTAAATTAACAGTCAGTCTTTTTGTTATTTTCTGTCGAGCACCGATTCCCAAAGCGAAAACATCATTTACTTCTGCTTTCGTCTTAGTAAGGTTTCTATGCACCATAGAAGGGGTAAGTTGCAGTGTAAATGCCTCTGAGAACTTACGTGCTAGGAGCAAATGGAAATTATAATAACCTCTTGACCAGAAATAATTGACTCTGTCAGGTTCTGAGTATTTGATTGTCTTCAATGCCATTCCCGCAACTAAGGAAACTGAAATGGGCATATTTCTCTTACCCGAACTCTGACGCAATACTTTATACTTAATATAACCGTCAAAAGCTTTGTCAAGTGTAGAACGTCCCCCTCCGATGCATAATCTGTCTGTAATACCAAGATCATATCCGATCCTCATCTGCGCCACATCCAAACCAAAAATATCGTAAACACCCTGATTAATAATTCCAAATCTGTGAGATATTTTTACATCCATAACACCTGGAGCAGTGTTTTCAATAGAATGTAAATTGATAATCCTATTGGTTTTAAAACTCGCTTTGGCGTAATTTATAGTAGGTGCCTCCTCTTCATCCATGAAGGAAAGCATAGAACTTGTGTCTTCCTGACCATAGATTGCAGTAGAAATAACCAGACAAGCGAAAAAAACTAAAAATGTATAACTGGACCTCATTCGGAATTAATTCTGTTAATTAAAAAAAATAGGCTATTGCATTTCTTTATTAAATGTACAATAATAAAGATATGCAATAGCCTTATATAATTAATGATTGGTAAAATTAAATATAATACTTACTTAAGATTCGGTATTCAAATTAGCGTAAATTTAAGGAAAATTAATATCTTAATAAAATGTTAGATGGTAGAAGGTAGATTTTAGATGGCTTTTCATCAATTAATGGTAATTTTTATCTTATAAATCAAATAAGAGGAAAAATATTAATCAATTAACTAAATACCGTCTACCTTCTAACATCAGCCATCTACCATCGTTTATCAACTGCCGAAACTAGAAATACTTATTACATTGCTTTGTAATCAGAATTTACTGCTACTTCCACTTCTTTTGATATTTTATCCTTCACCACAGATGGTATTTCGATGCCATAATCGGCGAGTAGTATTTTGAAGGAGTTAGTAACGTTGATAGCACCCTTCGATACCTTAATGGTTCCTGTACTGCTCACATCCTTTGTCACACCATGTATCGTCATCTTACCCTTAACGGTTGCTTTATATGAACCATCCTTTCCAAAGTTAATATCACTCAGATTCGTAATGGTACCTGCGAAAGTTGCTTTTGGAAATTTATCAGATTCCATATAATTTTCATTGAAATGCTCCTGCATCAATGCTTTTTCAAAATGAAATGATTTGATCAAAACAGCGAATTCAACTTTTCCTGTTTTAGAATCTACAGCAGAACTCACTTTATTATTTTTTGCCTCTATTTTTTCCAAAGTCGCTTCAGATTTGAATTGGACATTTCCTTCTCTGGTAAAATATTTACCCTGACCAAACACACTAAAAGTCGCCGAGAGCATGAACATGAAGAAACCCATCTTCAATAATTCATTCGAATTAAAATACTTTTTCATTTTTCTTAAATTTAATTTACGTGATAAATTGTAGATATCTCTAATAATTAATAAGTTACTATTTAACAATATGGCATCTGTCCAGCACTACATCCGTGGTAAATCCCGAACACTTTCCTTTTAAGGTTATTGCCTGGCCAACAGCAAGACCTGCATGGTCCTGCTTTTGCAATGGATCAAGCTGACATAAGACAGTACTCATTGGATTCTCTGATTCAAGTAAAATATTAACTGACCCATCAGCAGTATTATCTATCTGAAATATTTTTCCACTTACTTGAATTAATTTTCCAACGAATTTAGTATTTGCAGCTTGTTCATTTGTCTCAAATTCTTTCAATAGTTGATTGGACTCTATACTCATTTCAGCTTTAGCACCAGCAATATCTTCATGTGGCTTATTCCACATCCAGTAACCCACGCCAGCCAGAACGATTAATATTACTAAAGCTGTTAATGCTATTTTTTTCATATTTTATTATTTTTTCCTAATGATGCCCCTATTATTTTAAAACTTTTCCTTTTAGCTGGAACTAAAGTGATCATAACTTTTGAAATATCAGTCATTTAATGCACCATTGCTTACCCATTCTTCTATGATGGAAATGTTACAATTAGACAATTTGGGAAGCACATACGGCATTGGTACCACACCCGATTCATGTCTGAGTACTTTGAGTAAAAGACCACTTTCAGCTAAGTTCTTCATACTTTCATAAGTATCTACCCTTATGCCGGCCTCCTGCAATCCTGCTCCATGACAACTTGTACAATTTGTAGACATGATCTCACTTACTCTTTGACTGTATTTAGCTTTCGTTAAATCACAAGTTACCACATTCCCATATACATCCTCTTCGTTGCTATAATAGCATGAAAAAAAGAATAGGGATAGAAAAAGAACTAAGAAAGTTGATTTAATTATTCGGTGCGCCATCGCTGATCCATTTATTGATTAATTTGATATTACAACTGCTGAGCTTTGCACCTGCTTTGGGCATCGGTTTAAAACCCACAGCATGAGAAATAGTTCCGGCCAACATTCCGTTTGCAGCTATAGCAGAAGCACCACTATACGTACTTAGGATCACTCCACCTGAAATAAAATTGGGATTATGACAACCATTACAACTTTTGGCCAGTATAGGAGCGACAGTTTTTGAATAGGTCACATTGCTATCATCACATATACTGCCTTCGTTGCAGGTTAGTTCTTTAGCACCTTGTTCGATCCATTTTTTAACAATGGCTATTTGTTCAGCAGTTAGTGCTGCATTAGGTGGGGGCGGCATCCTTTTACTGGCTTTTGTTTCAATTATTACTTTATAAAAATCACCACTATTCAAATTGCCACCTTTAATTTTACCTGTCTTGATTATATTGGTGAAATTATCCAAAACAATGCCTTCTTCATGTGTAATTACATCGTGACATCCGCTTTTAGCGCACGATGAGGCAATAATAGGCAACACATCTCTTTGGAAATATACTACATTCGGATCACAATCTGACATTGTTGTAGTATCTGTAGTATCAATAACGATAGTGTCAGTTGTATCAACGGAACCACCTACCAGGTCTATCTTATCAAATTGACATCCTACGCTTAATGTAAGCATAACTCCTATCAGGAAGAATAAAATAATAAATGTTTGATTAATATATTTCATGAGCTTATAACTGAATAAAGCTCAAAATTATTCCATAAATCGTTACACTGTATAAAATAAATGAATAAATTAGGAGATTATTATCCAATATCGCAATAAGATACCTGGAAAACGACCTATTCTTTAATCAGCGATGCTTTCAAAAAGTCGCGATTCATGGCAGCAATATTTTCTATGGATATTTCTTTTGGACATTCATATTCGCAGGCACCGGTATTAGAACAACCACCAAAACCTTCTTTTTCCATCTGATGTATCATGTCCTGAGTCCTTTTATATCTCTCAGGCTGACCTTGGGGAAGTTGATTAAGTTGGTTGACCTTAGCTGAAGTAAACAACATCGAACTGGAATTGGGACAAGCTGCCACACAAGCACCACAACCNNAAGCACCACAACCAATACATGCTGCTGCTTCAAAAGCTCTGTCTGCTACCTCCTTACCGATAAAAATATTGTTCGCGTCCTGAGCGTTGCCGGTATTGACTGATACAAATCCTCCTGAAGCAATGATCCTGTCAAAAGCGGAACGATCTACCACGAGGTCTTTGATGACAGGGAATGCTTTAGCTCTCCATGGTTCTACGATGATCGTATCACCATCATTGAATGATCTCATGTGCAACTGACAGGTAGTGATTCCTCTTTTAGGTCCGTGAGGTCTTCCATTGATGTACATGCTGCAACTTCCACAAATTCCTTCACGACAATCGTGATCAAATGCTATTGGCTCTGTCCCCTCTTCTATCAAACGTTCATTAAGAACATCAAACATCTCCAAAAATGACATATCTGGTGAAATATCATTTACCTCATAAGATTGTAAAGCTCCTGAAGCCTTGTTATTTTTTTGTCTCCAAACTTTAAGCGTTAACTTCATACCGGATCCTGTTTTTATATTTGTGGTGCAAATGCTACACCCTACTTATATTTTTTTTATTAAAAAAACTATTTATAGCTTCTTGCTGCTATTTTAATATTTTCGTAGACAAGTGGTTCTTTGTGCAATTCAAACTCACTTTCTCCTTTGTATTCCCATGCTGAGACGAAAGAGAAATTTTCATCATCTCTCAATGCTTCCCCTTCTGCTGTCTGATATTCTTCTCTGAAATGTCCTCCACAAGATTCATCCCTGCTTAATGCATCGATGCACATTAATTCTCCCAATTCAATAAAATCAGCTACGCGTCCTGCTTTTTCAAGTTCTGGGTTAAATTCATATGCATCACCCGGAATTCTTACATCAGACCAAAATTCACGACGAATCTCTCTAATCTCTTCTATAGCTTCACTCAAACTCACAGCATTTCTTGCCATACCACATTTATTCCACATTACTTTTCCAAGTTTTTTGTGGAAATGATCGACGGAATGTTTGCCTTTGATATTAAATAATTTATCAATATCACCTCTTACTTTGTTTTCAGCGGCTACAAACGCCTCATGATCAGTAGGAATAGCCTTTGTTCTGATCTCATTAGCAAGATAAGCACCAATGGTGTATGGCAATACAAAATATCCATCAGCAAGACCTTGCATTAAAGCCGAAGCACCCAGCCTGTTGGCGCCATGATCTGAAAAGTTAGCTTCTCCAAGTGCATACATGCCCGGCACTGTAGTCATTAAATTATAGTCCACCCATAATCCACCCATCGTATAATGCACTGCCGGATAGATTCTCATCGGCACTTCATATGGATCTTCACCAGTGATCTGCTTGTACATATCAAACAGGTTACCATATTTTTCCTTTATTATAAGTTTCCCAAGTTTTACAATCTCTTCTGCTGAAGGATTATCGAGACTTTGTTTGGTAGCTTCTGTCGTTCCGAATCTGATGATAGCTGCACCGAAATCCAGGTAAACTGCCATTTTAGATCCTCCTACGCCATATCCTTCATCACACCTTTCTTTAGCGGCTCTGGAAGCAACATCTCTTGGCACAAGATTACCAAAAGCAGGATATCTTCTTTCAAGGTAATAATCACGTTCTTCCTCCGGTATAGCATTAGGGCCTCTGCTATCCTCCTTTTTCTTAGGCACCCATATTCTTCCATCATTTCTCAATGATTCTGACATTAAGGTCAGTTTTGATTGATGATCTCCACTCACAGGAATGCATGTTGGATGTATCTGAGTAAAACAAGGATTGCCAAAATATGCTCCTTTTTTATGTGCTTTCCAGGCAGCTGTTACATTGCTACCCATGGCGTTAGTAGATAGGTAGAAAACATTTCCATATCCTCCCGTGCATAGTAAAACGGCATGTCCAAAATGCCTTTCAAGGTCTCCTGTAATCAGATTTCTTGCTATAATACCTCTTGCTTTGCCATCTATTGTGACGATGTCCAACATCTCATGTCTGCTATACATCTCAACTGTTCCCATTCCAATCTGGCGCTCAAGCGCTGAATAGGCACCCAATAATAGTTGTTGCCCCGTCTGGCCAGCTGCATAAAATGTACGTTGCACTTGTGTTCCTCCGAAAGACCTGTTGCTCAATAGACCACCATATTCTCGTGCGAATGGAACGCCTTGAGCCACACATTGGTCAATTATATTACCACTGACTTCAGCGAGTCTATGTACATTGCCTTCTCTGGACCGGTAATCTCCTCCTTTGATGGTATCATAAAATAAGCGATATACACTATCACCATCGTTTTGATAATTCTTCGCAGCATTTATACCTCCTTGGGCAGCAATGCTGTGAGCTCTCCTGGGGCTATCCTGAAAGCAAAATACTTTCACCTTATAACCCATTTCAGCAAGAGAAGCAGCAGCAGATGATCCTGCTAGACCCGAACCTACTACAATGATTTCGAGACTCCTTTTATTGGTAGGATTTATCAGCGAAACTGATGATTTATATTTTGACCATTTTTCGCCGATGGCGCCTTCCGGTATTTTAGCATCTAAACTCATATAAAATAACTTATAGTTGTTTGAAAATCAAATGGATGATTATTAATTTGTCAGAAATAAGTAAAAATAAATTGGAATATATGCAAATCCTAAACATATCAGAAATGCATATAAGTTACCAACAAATTTGATAGCCGGAGTGTATTTCCTATTATTAATACCAAGAGTCTGGAATGCACTACTGATACCATGCGTGAGGTGAAAAAATAAGACCAGGGTCGATAAGACATAAAAGCATACTAACCAAAGCTCGCTGAATGTTTGAGAAACAGAGAAGTAAAGATTCTTCTGTTCTACTCCATCTATCACGATCATTGGCAGAGAAGAACCAAACTTGTACTTTAACCAAAAATCTCCCATGTGGATTAGGATGAAGAATAAAATAAGCGAACCAAGTAAAGCCATATTGCCGGATGCCCATGATCTGGATACACCACTTGTCTTGGCATATGACTTAGCGCCTCTTGCTTTTCTATTTGCTATAGCAATCCATATGCCTTGAATGGCATGAATTAAGATTGAAATATAAAGACCTATTGAAACAAATTCGATAACAGGATTGTGCACCATGAAGTGTGCATAGCGATTAAAAGCTTCCCCTTGATCGTCTTTGAGTAATTGAAGATTACCGGCTAAATGGATCAGAAGAAAAGATGTCAGAAATAAACCCGTAAGGCTCATGACGATCTTCTGTCCCATCTTTGAGGTCAAAAAGGTACCAAACCAATTCATGTTTTTGCTTTTAATAATTTCGGCAAATGTAGGCACAAAATGCCAATTTTTGAAACGGAATAGTTAAGCAAAAGTTCAACTATTCAATTTAGATAAAATCTAAACAGGAAGTTGGGTTAAATTCAAAGAAGTTTAAATGAAGCATCACTGATTATTAAAAAATACCGTAGTTTGAATCCTGAGGATTAATGACAAATTAAATGTGTATTACTAATTGCACAACAACTTATAGATATTAATAGATAACTTATAAAAAGATGGATACGAATAAAGTAGTTGATTTTTATTTTGTAGATTCCTCACTTCAGTCGGAATGACAGAATCTTAGTTCTTAGGGGGGTATAAAATGGGGTGGCGGCGCCACCCCATTTTATACCCCTATCTCACCGACATGAGGTCTTTCCGAGCGAAGCGAGGAATCTCGACAAGTCTTTCCTTTTTCTGCCTAGTGCAATTTGTTATACACACACACAAATTAATCTACCTCCTGTTTTTTGAATAAATCTCTATATTTGTGCCCTTCACAAAATAAAAAATCGTTAAACATGGCATTACAGGAAGAATTTGAAAAACAAGGACTCTGGCTATTTAGATACAGAGGCGTATTGCCATTGATCATCCTAGGATTGGGTGCTGTAATGTATATCCACATGAAAATGAATCCTGAAACGTTTTTCCTTGAGAACACTCCATACGAAGGTTGGTATGAATTATTATGCCTCCTTGTTGGTTTGGCAGGTTTAGGCGTCAGAATTTATACTGTCGGCCACACACCGGTCAATACTTCCGGAAGAAATGTCGCTGAACAGGTAGCGGATTCATTGAATACAACCGGCATTTATTCCCTTGTAAGACATCCATTGTATTTGGGTAATTTTCTGATGTGGCTGGGTCCGGCTATGTTGACCGGCAATCTTTGGTTTGTAATTGCATTTTGTTTATTTTATTGGGTTTATTACGAGCGAATCATGTTTGCAGAAGAACAATTTTTGAGAGGAAAATTTGGACAGGCTTATTTGGATTGGTCCAAAGACGTGCCCCCTTTCTTCCCTTCATTTAAGCACTTCGTCGCGCCTACATGGCCATTTAGTTGGAAAAAAGTATTGAAAAAAGAAAAAAATGGCTTGGCTGCACTCTTCATTATTTTCTTTGTATTTAATTATGCAGGCAATTATGTTCAGGGCACTAACACATTTAGTTACCCGCTAATGATCGCATGTGTAGCCACTGGAGTTATGTATTTGATTCTAAAATATCTAAAGAAATATACCGGAGTATTAAATGAAGAAAACAGGTAATTAGCTTTCGAGCAATATTAATTGCGAATGAAATATTTATCTGACATTTTAAATTGGCTGCTCACAAACCGCTTTGCACTTAAGTTTGCGGAAAGGCATCCCAAACTCTATAAGGTCATATCGGACAGACTTTCTCTAAGGGATTTTTTAGGATTTCCACTTACTATGATCGTATTGATCTCTATTTCAAGTATATTAACTTTTAATGAGCTGGCGGAACAGTTTGAAAACAGTGAAAGTATGTTGACGCTTGACGCTAATCTGGCTAAATATGCTTTTGATGTCCGAGTAGATTGGCTGGCAATATTTTTCTTTTATTTTACAAAGTTAGCCTCTTTTCCATATGTGATTTCTTTAGCTTTAATTGCCATAGCGATAGCCGTTTATTTAAAAAAAAATATTTATATCATCTCGATATTAATTACATTAATAGGCACTGGAGCAACAATAATAATCGGCAAAAATTATTTTGAACGGATACGCCCTGTTGATTACAGTTATTATCAGGAGTATTCCTATTCATTTCCGAGTGGACATTCTATGGCAGCAGTTGCATTCTACGGAATGATTTTTTATTTAATTATTCGGAACAATTTATCACATCGGCTATTTTGGTTTGTTGCCGGTATAGTTTTTATCCTTTTAATAGGTTTCAGCCGAATTTATTTGGGGGTTCATTTTCTGACGGATGTATTGGCAGGTTATGTGCTGGGTTTGCTATGGTTGTTGCTGGGAATTAGTATTATAGAGTGGTATAAGATCAAATCGAAAAGAAAATTGAACAAACAATAAATTCTCCTAAATACTGATTTGAAATAGAAATGTCCATTATTTAAATTTGTTTATAAGATGTTTGGGGTTTGAAGTTTGCTGTTTGACAGTGTGTAAATAATAAATTGCAGTTTGTTATGAAATTATTCCAAATTATGAAAATCTCTCAAATTTTTTAGACAACCTATCCTCTTCGAGTTCAATTGCCTCCAACTTTAGTTGGAGGAAAACATTGAAATATTCTTTACCCTGATTAAAATCAAGGGCTATTGAACGCATGAATTTGATGTCCATTTCTAATTATCCTTTCTTTAAATTGTCAAATTAATAAATTCCAACTTTGCAAATCTCTCTAATATTATTGACAATCATCCTCTTCGCGTTCAATTACCTCTAACTTTAGTTGGTGCAAAATCCCCTTAGCCCCATTTCCAAAAGTATCATTAATTTCACCACATGATAATTGACCAAAATACCGTCTTACTTTGTCTTAGCTTCCTACTATTTGGTGGCCTAATTACATATTTTGTGGTGAAAGCAAGCCATGTGCCAAGAGCTGACTTCAATGCAGAAAGAGATAAATCAATACTTTCCGCTAATGAGCAGTTGAATTTGAAAACTCGAATTGAAGAACAAGGCGGCCAATTACAAAAAGCGGCAGAAATATTTTCAAATGAACAACAAATCACAAGGCAGCAACAGAACCGCATTTCGGAGTTAAGCGCCCGTCAGGAATCCAATCTTGAAAATTTATCAATACAATCACAAACAATCCATAAGCAGCAAGAACTTTTGGAAGAAAATCAACAACAACTAAATAAATTATTATCAGAAATATCAAAGTTGGAAGCTTATAATGATGGGCTGCATGAAAAACTCGAAACCAATAAATCAGAAGTAGAAGAAATTCGCAAGAAATCCTTGTTGGAATTCGAATCGGTTGCAAATAAATTACTTGAAGAAAAAACAGCTAAATTTTCCCTTTCCAATAAGGAAAGTATGGAACAAATACTGCATCCCCTAAAGGAAAATATTGTAGACTTTAAGAAAAAGGTAGAAGAAACTTATGATCGGGAATCCAAGGAAAGATTCAGTCTGGAAGCACGAATCAAAGAACTCGTCACGCTAAATAATCAAATAAGTAAAGACGCCAATAACTTGACCAATGCCCTAAAAGGTCAGGCCAAAACTCAGGGAGATTGGGGCGAGATGATCCTTGAAAATATCCTTGAATACTCTGGTCTAGTCAAAAACCGCGAATATTTTCTGCAGGAATCATACACAGATGAAAATGGGAGGAAGAAGCAACCCGATGTCATCATCAAATATCCCGGCGATCGCCACCTCATAGTCGATAGCAAGGTATCACTGACAGCGTATGAAAGGTTTGCCAATGAGGAAGATGTGGAGGCTCAAAAATTATACCTTGCCGAACACATCCGCTCCATTAAAACTCATATTGATGAACTTAGTAAAAAAGAATATGATAGTATTGAAAAGTCGCTGGATTTCGTCATGCTGTTCGTTCCCATCGAACCTGCATTTATGACGGCTATTCATTTCGATCAGCAATTATGGAATTATGCGTACAAAAAAAGGATTCTTCTCATCAGTCCTACCAACCTAATCGCGGCCCTCAAGATGGTAGCAGACATCTGGAAAAGGGAGCATCAGAATGCCAACGCCATGAACATTGCGAAGATGGGACAATTACTTTATGAAAAATTTGCCGGATTCATAGGTGATATGGAAGATTTAGGCAATAGCCTCGGTAAGGCCTCTGAAAGATACGAACAGGCTATGGGTAAACTTTCCACCGGAAAAGGCAATCTCATCGGACAAGCAGAAAGGCTCAAAAAACTAGGCATTTCGACGAAAAAGGAACTGCCGGAGAAGTTTTTGTTTGAGAATGAGGAATTGGAGGAAGATGTATGAATTGTTAGGTGTTAATTGCTAATTATTATTTTTTTGTATGTAGAG
>MTKZ01038044.1_pt2 | contig 11657 bp, 10 predicted proteins | sample 1042781 | NCBI WGS metagenome assembly MTKZ01 (sample SAMN06212207, study PRJNA360539) | anaerobic digester metagenome | biome: Wastewater treatment plant; material: sludge; isolation source: anaerobic digester fed with sludge from wastewater treatment plant | place: Denmark: WWTP Viborg ...
GTGCTGATACCTTTGAATTCGGAATCAATAATTGAGCCTTGCACCATATCACCTGAAATTGTGTACAAAACGTTCTTTTCTGATGCCCTTACCTCGTTGATGTATCCGGATAACAAGGCAATACCTCCTATTGCTTCGCCTGTTCCGGCTTCGAGTTCTGCCAGGAAATCGCCATGCATATCATTGGAATGTAATATTGTAAATCGCTTGGTATTCATGCAAGTCTCCTTGGAATTTTGAGCTGAAAAATATTAAGTTGTTGATCAAAATTATGTATGTATTATTATATCTTGTGTAAAGCTACATTCAAACATCAGGTGTACAAATGAATCGGATATTTCATAGTCTTGTGAATCTGGTCAAGTTCATAGCAAAAAATTTCCTTTGAAGGCAGCGGACCTTAAATTGAAAAAAACAGCCAGGAAACTAAAACTTGCAACGATCTATCAGGCAAAGTTCGGACCGGCGAGGACGGAATTAAGGAGACAAGCGGTAAAGATCCTTATGGCATGAGAAGGCTGGCAAGAACGATGTTCGCAAAATTCAGTTTGTAACTCCCAATAATTCGTTTCAAAACTACTCACATCCAGGTAATGCGAACATTTCCTGAAAGGTCATCCCGAACCGATCGATAAAATATTGCGTCATCAGATCCACCGAATGCAGGTAGATATCTACTATTGCCGGGTCGTTGTAGGCTTGGATGAAGTACTGCTCCACACTCAAATTTTCGTAACTGCACCATTCATCCTCATGCTCTTTGGTATCAAGAAAGTAATAAAATGCTGCTCCTCCCTGGTTGTTATCATCTGCAGAAACCCGTATTTTGTTACTATCGAGATGATAAGTTGCCACGATGCGGTATTCGTCACTGATCGGCGTGAAAAAGCGCACGTCGAAGTCCTTTCCGCCCCATTCTGGTCTGTGGATTTCGAGGTTATAGTCCCAATCACCCCGTTGCTCGTACAGGCAAACCGCATTATCCTTGTCCGGGTAAAAACCAAGGCTCTTGAGGGATTTCGGCTCGAAAGGCAGGGCAAAAAGTGTATCAGGGCTCAAATTAAAGACTTGCCTGATCACATCCTCGAACATTGAAACAGGTGCAAGTAATACATCTTCGCTTTCTATGTTGCCAAGCNNTCCATTCTTCCGTCTGTATAGATTTGAACAACATAAGCATCGATATCGCCATAATAGCCGACAGACATTTTGTATTGATCATCAACATACAACGAAATTCTGATGATGTCTCTGTCCCATTCCATTTCAGACATACCCCAGGAAGAATGGTTGATTACAACAGAAGCTTCGTCGCTATCAAATCTGGCTTGTTTGCTATTGTTGTCCATAACAAAGCCTAATTCCTGGAGCGTGGAAGGCAGGATGAAATCCTTTTGCTCGAGGTTGGGGTAAATTTCAGATAGAACAAACCAGTCTTCCACCGAAGTCTTCGTCAGATACAGGCGCTTGAGGTTTGTCAGCGATGCCAGAGTCCATAAATCTGAGATGGATGAGTTATCTAACACCAACACTTCAAGGTTGGAAAGATTAACAAGCGGGCTGTAGTCCTCTGCTGTACAGTCTGAAAGGATCAGACTCCTCAGGCCTGTCAATTCGCTTAAGGGGGAAAGATCGACCAGTTGGTTTCCAGCAAGGGAGAGAAACTTTAGTTTATGCAAGCCTTGCAGGGAACTAATATCGCTGATCGAATGATAGGAAAGATCCAGATACTCCAGGTTGGTGAAGTTCTCCAGACCAGAAATTTGTTGGATTACATCCTGACTCGTCTCATACTTCTGCCATTCATTACTCAGGTCCAGCCTTGTAACTGTCTGCGCTTCTGCGAGCGATAATGCTCCACTTGATTTTCCGATGGTCGCGCGCATCAAGGCTTCCAGAACCGGGTCAGCAAATGCAACCATCACAACAGAGTCTGTTTCCGCAATTTCTGGCGGGGTCGAGGTTGAGCGTGTGGCTTCGGTTTCCTCTTTTATGCTTTCCTCCGTTGATGCAGGTAGCATGCAGGAAGGGAGATTGAAGATGAACAGGATAGCCAAACATGCCAAACAGATTTTTTTCATAATAAAGCTCCAGTTGTGAAGTAGCTAAATGGAAATGAACAAAGCAGATGAATAGTTGCCATTCTTTTTATCCATGAAACATGGTCGGAAAAATCAATTTCAACGAAGAATTTCAAAATTATATCGCACTACTATTTTGATGATATTCATTTTTACAATGGATAATAACAAGACCCTGGGATTTCTCCCAGGGTCTTTTCTGTCGGGGCGAAAGGATTTGAACCTTCGACCTCTTGCACCCCATGCAAGCACGCTAGCCGGACTGCGCCACGCCCCGATAGGCAGTTATTATACACATTGTCGGTTTTTTCGCAAGGCTTTTGCTCCGATCAAAAAGGCTCAATCAGTCTTTTCAATTCGCCGCTTTCCAAATCCAGGATCACAAAAGAGCGATCATCAACCTTTTTTCCACCTAACGAACCCGGATTGATGACACGGGTTTTACCCACTATTTCATCCTTATAACGGTGCGTATGTCCATGGAAAACATAATCATTGGTTCCTGATTCAATTGCCTTCCTGAGGTCGGAAAGCACATGCCCATGGGTCACAAATACCTTTTTTGAACCCAGAACCAGATCAAGATTGTCATCCGCACAATTTTGTGTATTAAACCACCGTACCCGTTGTTCGATCTCCATGCCAAAATCGCCATTCCCAAAAGCGCAGTAAAGAACAAAATCACCAAAGTAATCCAAAACACCCGGCTCGGTAACATCACCGCAATGAATGATGGCATCTATATTTTCAGAGATGAGAATTTGCCTTACCGCCTGTATATTATTCAGGTTATTGTGTGTGTCACTGATCACTGCAATTTTCATACTGGCTCCTTTTGTCAGGTAATTTTAGTTTATCCTTATCCATATGGTAAAATTTCCTAATCAATGACCCCACTCGGAGCATCACTATGACAACATCTTTAGAAAAAGGAATCGAAGCAGCCAAGTCCGGTTTGATGGAAGAGGCTTTGGGACATTTGAAAGATGCGATCGTCGAAGAACCCGAGAACGCCAATGTGTGGGTCTGGCTTTCCGCCATCATCGAAGACGAAGACAAACAAACCATTTTTCTCAAGAAAGCACTTGAGATCGATCCGGGCAACCGCCCAGCCCAACGCGGCTTAGCCTTCATTGAACGCAAGAAGTATATTCCGCCCAAACCAGGCGAGAAACTTTCGGATTACACCCGCCCGATTGGCGTTTTTAATAAACCTCCCATCAGCCCTTCCCAGGCTGCCGCCCATGTTGCCGCTCAAAATCCCATGCCAGAGCCAGCCGTTTCAACCAAGTCTGAAACTCCGAATTTGTTGCAGGCTTCCCAAACCTCGACAACCACACGTACACGTAAACCCTGGCTGGATATCATGCTATACGGGTTGACACTAATGGTGTTTATCATCATCGGCATCCTGATCGGTTCCACTTTGCTCAATGTTGATATTCCTTACCTCAGCCGACCCACCCAGGTTCTCTCAGTCTTGCCCCCGGCTAATGGCATATTCATCCTTGAAGATGAACAATATGTGGAAATGGCAATGAACCAGGTGCTTCCAGAAGGCACAGATGGCGTTCCAGTCACCAAAAATCTGAAACCGGAAATTGTGGTCAACACTTTAGTAGTCAATTTGAACCGACTGGAGTTGCACGATCAGAAAGACCAACTGATAGCTTACCAGGCTGTTCCTGCAGAAAACAATATCCATATACTCACTCCTGAAACCGATTTGGAACCCGGACGTTACTGCCTGGTTTATTCCCTCAATCCCAATAAGGGTGAGAATCTCTATTGGTGCATGTTGGTGGAAGAAATCGAACAGCCATATCCTTAATATTTTTTCAGGAGCTTCCCATCGAACTTAACACAATCATTCAAAAAGAGACGTTGGCAGACCGCGTCAAGTCGTATAAGATCTATTCCCCTTACATTGCCAAAAAAGCCAAACCCGGACAGTTTGTGATCCTGCGATTGAGTGAGTCGGGTGAGCGGGTTCCCCTGACTATCGTTGATCACGATGCCGAAGCCGGCACCATCAGGTTGATCGTTCAGACCGTGGGGAAAAGCACCACCCACATGGATGAAATCCCGGTAGGTGGAACCATCCACGATGTGCTTGGTCCGCTCGGCAATCCCTCAGACATCCAGAAGTTTGGCAAAGTGTGTGTGGTTGGCGGGGGTGTGGGAGCTGCGGTAGCTTACCCGGTTGCGCGAGCCTTGAAACAGACTGGAAACGAAGTTACAACGATTGTCGGAGCGCGGACCAAGGATCTGTTGATCCTCAAAGAAGAGTTAACTGACGTCAGCGATCACCTATACTTCACAACTGATGACGGCAGCTTTGGTTACAACGGATTTGTGACTGGTAAATTGCAGGATCTACTTAATGAAGGACAGACTTTCGATCACGTCTTAGCCATCGGACCGCTTTTTATGATGCGAGCTATCAGTGATCTGACCCGCAAATACGCCATCCCCACCACCGTCAGCCTGAACACCATCATGGTCGATGGGACGGGTATGTGCGGCGGTTGCCGCGTGCAGGTCGGCGCTGAGACCAAGTTCACTTGTGTGGACGGACCAGAATTTGATGGTCACCTGGTGGATTACACCAGCATCATCCAACGTACGCGTGCCTACAAAGACGATGAAAATTGTCGTCTTGACGCGCAAATTGCTGATTTGAATGAAGAGGAATTGCTCGAAAACATCGCTATCCTTGAAAAACAACGCCAGCAAATGCCCGAGCTTCCAATCGACACGCGCATCAGAAACTTTGATGAAGTCGCCATAGGATTCACTGAAGAGCAAGCCCTGGCTGAAGCCGAACGCTGCCTTCAGTGCCGCAACCCTCGCTGTGTAGTGGGCTGCCCGGTTTCTGTGCAAATTCCGGATTTTATTCAACTGCTTAAGGAAAAGAAGTTTGTTGAAGCCGGCTTGAAAATCAAACAAGACAATTCCCTACCCATGGTTTGTGGCAGGGTCTGTCCGCAAACGGATCAATGTGAAGGCGCGTGTATCCTTCTCAAAAAGGGGATGCCAATTGCCATTGGGGCTTTAGAACGCTTTGCTGCCGATCGATTAGCGGAGAGCAGGCTGGAAATTCCCCAGCCTCCCCACGCTGAAAAAGCTCCAAAAGCCGCCATGGTCGGTTCGGGTCCTGCCAGCCTGAGCTGTGCCGGTGACCTGGCTAAAGCTGGTGTGGAGGTGACTGTTTTTGAAGCCATGCATGATTTTGGCGGGGTATTGCGGTATGGTATACCGGAGTTTCGCCTTCCAAAATCGATTGTTTCCAAAGAAGTTAATGATCTCAACAAACTGGGTGTCAATTTTGTTCCCAACACACTGATCGGAGCCACCTTTACCATTCAGGATTTACTGGAAGAGTATGGTTTCGATGGAGTATTTATCGGCTCCGGGGCGGGTCTGCCCCATTTTCTTGGAATTCCAGGCGAGAACCTGGTTGGGATCTACTCTGCCAACGATTTTCTGACCCGTATCAACCTGATGAAAGCTTATCAGTATCCCTTCGTCGATACACCTATTCACAACCTGCACGGTAAGATTGTGGGCGTTTTTGGCGGAGGAAACACAGCCCTCGATTCTGCCCGGGTCGCACTCAGGTTGGGAGCCAAAGAAACCTACATCATCTATCGCCGTGGGCAGGAAGAAATGCCTGGTCGAAGAGAAGAAATCGAACACGCGATTGCTGAAGGTGTTCGCTTTGTTTATCTTAGCAGTCCAATTGAATTCACGGGAGACGCTGACGGAAACCTGACCGGTGTCCGTATTCAAAAAATGGAACTGGGTGAACCAGATCAAAGCAACCGACGCAGACCGATCCCAATCCCCGGTTCAGAATTTTTACATTCAATCGATATTGCTGTTATTGCCATTGGCAATGGCTCCAACCCGATCATTCACAAATCTACTCCAGCTCTCGATGTCAACAAATGGGGCAACATCATCGTTGATAAAGAAACCAACGCCACCAGCATTCCCGGAGTCTTTGCAGGCGGCGATATCGTTACTGGTGGTGCAACTGTCATCCTTGCCATGGGTGCCGGTCGGAAAGCGGCAGCAGCCATGTTGGCACATTTCCGTACATTAGGATACACACTATGACCAAGATAACTTGTCTGGGCGCCGGCAGCCACTCCTTTGGGCTGAGCACTTTGATCACCCTCTTACAAAGCGAAATCTTGCGGGGAGCCGAGATTTCCCTGGTGGATATCAACCAGGAATCACTGGATCTTATCAGTGAGCTGGCAAACTGGCTCAATTCCGAGTGGGATTCAGGAAAAGTGATAAGCAGTCACTCCTCCCATCAAAACGCCTTAAATGGCTCGGATTTTGTCATCAGCGCCATCGAGGTTCAACCCCGTGAGAGGCTTTGGCAAAAGGATTTTCAACTTGGCAGTCAATATGGACTCAGACAGCCTTATGCTGAAAACGGCGGACCGGGAGGTTTTGCCCATGCTGCACGTAACGTAAACACAATCTTGCAGATCACACGCGATATGGAAATACAGTGTCCGCAGGCATGGTATCTCAACTTCAGCAATCCTATGCACCGCATTTGCTATTTGATCAACGAATATTCCAGCATCAGGTCAGTCGGTCTGTGCCATCAACTTGCTATCGGATATGCCATGGTTGCCAAAGCCCTGGCAAGTGATTATGCCATTGAAGGCTCAGAATCTTTTCTCAGTTCGCATGCTGACCCGGAAAACGCAGAGGCTCAACAAAAAATGGCTCTGGCTGGCATGCAGCATTTTAGAATCACTGCAGCAGGGTTGAATCACTTCACCTGGATGATCGGTTTACAGGATCGTGTTACCGGCGAAGACCTTTACCCGCTTTTCCGAAAGCGTTGGCAGGCGATCCCAATTAACTTTGAACCTCTCACTCATAAGGTTTTTTCGGTTTTTGGGCTTTTCCCGATCCCTGGAGATGAACACCTATGCGAATATTTGCCATGGATGAGCTGTAACCGTACTCAACCCTGGAAGAAGTATGATCTCTCCCTTTATGACTGGAATTATTTCGAAACCAACCGGACTGACCTTTGGAAACAAGTTGAGCAGGATATCCGTCTTAGGCAAAACTTGGATCATTACAGTCATACCCACTCTGAAGGTGCAATTGAGATCATTGAAGCTTTGCTGACCGATTCGAACGCTGTGTGGGAAGCCGTCAATATCCCAAATAACGGAACAATTGAAGGGCTCCCTGACAATGCTGTGGTTGAATTCCCCGCTCAGGTCAANNGGGAAGTGAGCACAGCTCAGCTGGGTATTGATGCGGTTGTTCATGGTGACCGGCAGCTTGCCCTGCAGAGTTTACTACTTGATCCAGTCATAGATGACCTGGACCTGGCAGAAAAAGTGCTGGAAGAAATCCTGATTTCGAATCAGAGCTATCTCCCCCAGTTTTTTAGATTTTCATGATAAGGTAAAAATAATGAAAGACCCAAAAATTATCGATATTGGCAATCCTCCGGATCCTGAAGAAGAAACAAAAAAGGCATTTTCCTTTCGTCCTCTTTCGTCGTATGGCTTACCCCGCTGGTCGGTGTTTGCCCTGGCGGCATTGGGCTTGCTCTACATCCTGAACCCCACCTTTGGGCTGATCGAATTCATCCCGGACAATCTGCCGATCATCGGCAATCTGGATGAAGGCGTAGCGTTTATGTTGGTCATGTATGGTGTAATGGAACTTTTGGAGGGCAGAAGAAATATCGAATAAATTGACAAACCATGAAAATGTAGTAAATTTATCAGGTTGTTCAGGACCAGTTAGCTATGAACAACAACGGTGTAAACACCAGAATATTTTTTTATCTATCAAGAGAGGAAGTAGTAAGAGCATGTCTGAAAGAGAAGTTGGAACGGTCAAATGGTTCAATGGTGAAAAAGGCTACGGTTTTATTGCCAGAAAATCCAATGACAAAGATGTTTTTGTGCATTTTAGCGCAATTATTGGCGATGGTTTTCGCTCATTAAAAGAAGATCAAACAGTTGAATTCAGTGTCGTCGATGGCGCTAAAGGCCCTCAGGCTCAGGACGTAAAAGTTCTGGACTAAGACATTCGAAGAAATTAGAAAAAGCTGGCCAAAGGCCAGCTTTTTTTTTATCTCTTAACTGTTATCAAAGTCGGAGATTACGGTCCCGCATCGTTCCGATAGCTGGTGGAACGGGACAAGCCCGTTCCCTGCACAGGTCCGGTGCTTCCAATCACGCCCTACAATTTGAGTTGATTCGCAATCAATTCCGTTTCAATTCCCGCATGGTGTCTTTACGGCTGACACCCATAGTTCGTCCATATTGTTTCAACTGGTACTCTTCGTAATCAGACCAGTTGCCCAGGAAAAGTTTGGGCTTAGCTTCACCACCTAAAGCCAGGATATGAGTAGCAATACGGTCCAGAAACCAGCGGTCATGGCTGACCACAATTGCACATCCCGCAAACTCTTCCAGCGCCTGTTCCAAGGCACGTAAGGTGTTGACATCCAGGTCGTTGGTGGGTTCATCCAGCAGCAGCACGTTCGCGCCAACTGTTAGCGTTTTTGCCANNGTGAAGTTAAATGACGCGCAATAAGCTCGTCCATTGACCGTAATGTCACCCAGTTGAAGATTATCCGCCCCGCCGGTGATCTCCTCAAACACGGTCGCATCCGGGTCGAGGGTGCGCATTTGGTCAGCATATCCTAACTTCACTGTCTCACCCAGCGTGACAGAACCTTTATCCGGTTGGATCATACCGGCAATAATTTTGATTAAAGTTGACTTACCCGAACCGTTTGGTCCGATCACGCCCACGATGGAGCCGGGCGGAACAGAGAGCTCCAGCTTATCAAGCAATACCCGATCTCCGTAAGCCTTGCTCACATTATCGAGTTCAATAACCACATCTCCCAGTCTCGGACCGGAAGGAATGAAAATTTCCAGGTCTTTACGCACCTTTTCGTGTTCCTGGGTCAGCAGCTTTTCATAAGCAGTCACACGAGCCTGTCCTTTTGCCTGTCGGGCTTTGGGTGACATTCGGATCCAGTCCAGTTCATGCTGGAGTGTACGCTGGCGTTTGCTTTCAGTCTTTTCTTCTACTCGCAAGCGTTCCTGCTTTTGTTCCAACCACGAAGAGTAGTTGCCTTTCCATGGGATACCTTCACCNNGCGATGACAGTTCCTTCATAATTCTGAAGGTGGTGTTCCAGCCAGGCAACAGATTCTGCGTCAAGATGATTGGTTGGCTCATCCAACAGGAGAATATCGGGTTCTTCCAACAGAAGTTTGGTAAGGGCAACCCGCCGGCGTTCCCCACCTGAGAGCACCTTGATGGGCGTATTGGCTGGCGGACAGCGCAAGGCATCCATCGCCAGTTTGAGGTGGCTGTCCAGATTCCAGGCGTCGTGATGATCGAGTTTTTCCTGCAATTTACCTTGTTTCTCGATCAGGGCTTCGAAATCCGCATCCGGGTCCGCAAAAGCTTCATTGATCGCATCATATTCAGCCAGAAGGTCAACAATCGGCTGAACGGCTGTCTTAATCACTTCGATGACTGTTTTTGACTCGTCCAGGACTGGATCCTGTTCCATCAGACCGACTGTATAGCCCTTGGAACGTGCGATTTCGCCGATGTAATCCTGGTCTATTCCTGCCATAATGCGCAGTAAGGTCGACTTGCCCGAGCCATTCAAGCCCAGTACGCCAATTTTCGCTCCATAGTAGAAACCCAGGGAAATATCTTTAAGCACCTGTTTGTTAGGTGGATGGATCTTCCCCACTCTGACCATTGAAAATATCACTTGTGTATCTGAAGGCATTTGCTTCTCCTGTGTTTTGAATCAATTGATTGTAACAAAGAATAGGCAGGCTTGTCCTCATTTCCAGCCTGCAAAAAATGACCTGAACTTACCCTCTTTGATCGGTTTTGGTAACATTGATAAAGTTGTTGAAGCCAGGCTGGATCGTCAAAATTGATGGTAAGAGACGAGCAAAAGCAAAATTCATCCTGTCTTTTTACTCGATAAATGATTTCATGAATAAAAATCGAAATAATTAAAATTTCCTGTATAAAGATTGTACAGATGCCAATCATTCTGCTTATATCAGTATAAACTATATATCAGTACGTTTACTTCATCCGTCTGGTAATTCTGGAGTTACCGTTCACTGTTGTCCCAAAGGAGCGAATTCAGATAACCTCCTTCTACATTTAATTACATACCTGAAAAGGAGAAAAATGAAACCTACTATTAGTAAGATTCTCGTTTTAGTGTTATTGACCCTCTTCATTTCGATCAGCACCGCCATGCCGGTTGGGGCTCAAGCGCCCGAGCCACCACAAATTCAGGAAAATGGTGAATATCCGCTCAAACTTGACGAAGTCGAGCAAGCCTTGGCAGAGCGAAGCCAAACAGCTGTGAATGGTGGCGGAAATGGCATCAACGCTGTAACCTCATGGTTCTCGTCCAGCGGCACAACCTATGTTCCATCTTCCAGTACGATCACCTATAATTACGGTGGTGAAGGCTGTGTGGACACAGGTGGTGAAGGTGATGTATGGCGTGGAAGTGTTAACATCCCCCACGGCTCAACCATTACAAGCATGTGGTTCAACTATTCTAATGAAGTAACAGATCCTATTGATTCAACCATCTATTTAAGACGTTACAGCTTCTCTGGAGCGTATGATGATATTCTTTCAGTCTCCGGAACTGCCACTGGCACTGGAAACAAAACCAAGGTGACTTATACTGTGACGAACAATATCGTAGATGGTTTTAACTACGCTTACGTGTTGGTATGGATCGGTAGGACGCAACAGAACCTGTGTGGAATCAACTTAGGGTACACGCCTCCACCATTATTCTTGTCGGCTTTGCCAATGATCAACAAGTAAATTCGCACAACGATAGAACTGAGACGAAACTTAACCTACGAAAAAAAGAGCCTCTGAGTCAATCATCCTGGTTGACCAGGGGTTTTTTGTTGAAGCAGACGGATTTGGTCAGACTCTGGTTGAGATCCTTCGAGTTCAACCATTAATTCAATCGGATTTTGGAATCAAAACAACCCTATTGCAAAAGGTGTTTTGTCGGGGCGGACGGATTTGCCCTGGTTCTGTAAGATATCCGTCGACCTCGCTCTAATTAAAAAACACCCCTATTGCTAAAGGTGTTTTGTCGGGGCGGACGGATTTGAACCGTCGACCTCGCGGACCCGAACCGCGCACTCTATCCGGGCTGAGCCACGCCCCGTGAGCCGTTATTATAGCACAATCGCAATTTTTCACAGGTGATTTCTTAAGGCTTAACCAGGATTTTCAATACTCCAGGTTGACCAGCACGCTCGATCGCATCCAGTCCCTGTTCAAGTGAGAAAACAGAATCAACCATCTCTCCCACCTGTACCAAACCCGAAGACAGCGCACGCAAGCCTGCTGGGTAATTACCACAGCGCGAACCTACCAATGTGATCTCATCAACCACCACCTTCGATAAATTCACGCTGACATCCCCGGCGAAGGTCGACTTCAACACCAGTGTTCCTCTTGCCCTGGTAAGCGAGCGGGAGAG
>MTKZ01013316.1_pt2 | contig 11655 bp, 16 predicted proteins | sample 1042781 | NCBI WGS metagenome assembly MTKZ01 (sample SAMN06212207, study PRJNA360539) | anaerobic digester metagenome | biome: Wastewater treatment plant; material: sludge; isolation source: anaerobic digester fed with sludge from wastewater treatment plant | place: Denmark: WWTP Viborg ...
GCGGAGATAGCTATCACGTCCGAGCGCGATCTGGCGTCACTCGGCGTGACGCTACCCGCCGTCCCCGACATCCCGGTCGTGACGTTCCAGGAGGCACAGCAGGTCATTCTCGACGAGTATGGTGAAGACGCGCGCCACGAGCCGGACCTCTCGCCCCAGCATGAACGCTGGCTCGGCGAGTGGGCCGCCCGCAAGCACGGTAGTGAGTGGCTGTTCGTCGAAGGCTATCCAACTTCGAAGCGCCCCTTCTACACGATGCCAGACCCAGCCGAACCAGAGGTATCCAGCTCGTTCGACCTGCTCTTTCGCGGTCTGGAGCTGATTACAGGCGGACAACGCGAGCATCGTTACGATCATCTGATCGCGGCATTGGCAGCGCGCGGCATGGACCCAACCCCGTTCGCGGGCTATCTCGACGCGTTTCGCTTCGGCATGCCCCCCGAAGGAGGATGCGCGATCGGTCTGGAGCGCTTCGTCGCCCAACTCGTCGGCGCGTCAAACGTCCGCGAGGTGACGGCGTTCCCGCGAGATATCAACAGGTTAGCCCCGTAGCAACCGCGTCCAACGTCGAGGTCGGAGGCTGGACATCGTGCCAGCCCCCCGGCCTCTGTTACAGTTCCGCCGATCGAAGGAGGAGACATGCGCTACAGCGGGATGTTCGGGAAGACTCGACGCGACGCGCCGGCCGGGACCGACACGATCAGCGCATCCCTGCTGATTCGCGCTGGTTTCGTGCGCCAGCTCGGCGCAGGCATTCATTCGTACCTGCCACTCGGTTGGCGATCTCTCCGGAAGATCGAGCGGATTATCCGCGAAGAGATGGAGCGCATCGACTGCCACGAGCTGGCGATGCCAGTTGTCCATCCCGCTGATCTCTGGCAAGAGACCGGGCGCTGGTACGACATCGGCGATGAGCTCGTGCGCTTCACCGACCGCGGAGAACGGGAGATGGTCCTCGCGATGACACACGAGGAGGTCGCGACCGACCTCGTCCGCCGCGAGGTGCGTTCCTATCGCCAGTTGCCAATCCAGTTCTTTCAAATTCAGACGAAGTTCCGCGACGAGCCGCGACCACGGGCCGGCCTGCTGCGTGGGCGTGAGTTCTTGATGAAAGACGCCTATTCTTTCCACGCCAACCGTGAGGATCTGCAGCGCTTCTACGACGATTGCCATCGCGCCTACCTCCGCGCGTTCGACCGCTGTGGAATCGATGTGCTCGTCGTCGAGTCAGCCTCGGGCATCATGGGCGGCGAAGGGTCCCACGAGTACATGCTGGTGGCTGACGCGGGTGAGGACGTGCTGCTGACCTGCCCGTCGTGCGGCTATGCCGCGAACCGCGAGGTCGCCCGCACCACGCTATCAATGCCCGACGAACCTGCGCTTCCACTCGAAAAGGTCGAAACACCAAACGCAAAAACCATCGAGGCGGTGGCTGCGTTCCTGGGTGTCGGCCGCGATCGGACAGCAAAGGCAGTCTTCTACCAGGCTGGTGAAAAGCTCGTCTTCGTTGTGATTCGCGGAGATCGGTCGGTCAACGAGATCAAGCTGGCCAACTTGATCGGCGCGGCGAATCTGTCACCTGCTACCGACGAGCTGATCCGGGCAAGCGGAGCTGTGCCTGGTTACGCCTCTCCGGTCGGGCTGCGCGATACGATCGTCGTCGCGGATGAATCAGCCCAGGCGCCGAACCTGGTTGCCGGCGCCAACCGCGAGGGCTATCACCTGTTGAACGTCAACCTCGGTCGCGACTACGAGCCGGATTACGTTGCCGACGTGCTGATGGTCGAGTCCGGCGATCCGTGTCCGTCCTGTGGCACGGCACTCGAGGAGACGCGAGGCATCGAAGTCGGCAATATCTTCAAGCTCGGGACGAAGTATTCCGCGCCGCTGAAGGCAACCTACCTCGATGTCCGGGACGAGGAACAGGTCATGATCATGGGCTCCTACGGATTTGGCGTCTCGCGAATGCTCGCCGCGCTGGCCGAGTGCCATCACGACGATCGAGGGTTGCAATGGCCGGCCTCCGTCGCGCCGTTCGACACGCATCTGGTTCTGATCGGCGCCGATGATACTGTCCGCGATATCGCCGAAGGCGTCTATCGACAGCTCACTGCTGAAGGGGTCGAGGTTCTGTACGACGATCGCGATGAATCCGCTGGTGTGAAGTTCGCAGACGCCGACCTGATCGGCATCCCGATCCGGCTCACCGTCAGCGCGCGGTCGCTCAAGGCAGGCGGGGTCGAGCTCAAGCGGCGGGATCAGTCAGCGAGCGAAGCCGAAGTCGTCTCGATTGAATCAGTCGTGGCGGCAGTCCGGAAAAGCCTCAGCGGACTGCACGCGGCGCTACAGCCAGGATTGCATTCCTAGGGGTGCTCGAAGTCATGCCACTCATCCTCGCCGATCTCCTCGCTACTCGCCGAGCGGTAGAGCAGCGCCAGGATCGCGCCAAGGATCAGCAGCGCGACCACGAGAACCGAGACGTTGCGCGTCCCTCCCAAGATGCCCTCACTTTCGTCGCACGGGGTCGCGGCGTACGTCGCGACCAAGCGTCATAGTCCGGTCGAGTATAGCAACCGACACCGGTGGTTCGGGTTAGAATCTCTCGGCCGAACGCCCGTCAAGAGCGAAGATCGGGATAGACACGTGAGCTACACCGGCAGCCCGGAACCAATCCAGGATCAGGTCTGGCGTCTATTGTCACCCCGCGGTGGCGCAGTGACGGATGGCTTGCGGCTGGCCGCGATCAACACAGTCTGCATCATTGCTGCGCTGATCCTGCTGGCTGTCGCATCGTTAGTCAACCGACTGATCAACGTCATTATCCCGCTGCCGTTTCTAGTCACTGCCGTACTCCTCGTTATCGTGCTCACAGCAGTCGGCGTCGTCGTCTGGTATCGATATGCGGGACTCTACGTCCGAGTCGCGCGCGGGTCCGGCAGGGCAGTGAAGCCAGATGTACTTGGCGGAGTGGCCGGCCTGCCGTTTGCGGCAATCGCTCTCTTTATGCTAGCCGCGGCCTTGCTACAGATCCTCCTGGGGATCATCAGCTTCAGCTCTGATCGCCTGATCGATGCACTCCGGCAGGCGGGTTTTTCCGGATTCTTCTTCGCCCTGTGTGCCGCCAACATCGCCGTCGCGCGCGCCGCCAGCACCAAGGAGGCATGATGGCCCAACGCACAGCCGCATTCATCCGCGAGTTCCAACCCTCGGATATCCCAGCGCTGAACGCTCTCCATAACGACCCCGATGTTGCTGCCAACCTGCTTCAGGTCCCATTCACGACCGATGCCGAGCGGGCCGAATGGATTCGACAATCCCCGACCCAGCGGACTCTGGTCGTCGAGCTCGATGGTGAGCCTGCCGGGCTGCTCGGGCTGACGCCATATACGCGCCGCGACGTGGAGGCAGCGATCCGCCGTCACCCCCAGATGAGCGACGTGTAATCACCGGTGAAGAAGACGAGCGGATCATCGTCATCACCGAGCCTGGCATCGACGACCTCGCCGATGAGAATCGTATGATCGCCGCCAGGGTAGGTAGCGACGCGCCGGCACTCGATCCAGGCAACGCAACCACCGAGGACCGGCGCGCCGTCGATTCCGGGGACAAACGGCACTCCGGCAAATTCAGCAGATACCAGCGGAGCGCGGCCGGCGAATCGCTCGGCGAGCGCGATCTGTCGCCGGGCGAGAATGTTCACGACGAACGCCGGCCGCGTCGTCAGAAAGTCGTGGCTTTGTGAATCACGAGAGACACAGACAAGCGCCAGCACCGGATCGAGCGACAGCGAGCTGAACGCGTTGACAGTGACGCCGTGCATTGCGCCACTCGCCTGGTCGGCACTGGTAACGACGACGACGCCTGTTGGGAAATGACCGACCACATCACGGAAAGAACGACTCTCCACGCGATCTCCTTGCCTGCCCTGTTGCCCTTCACCCGCCCGCCCGCGTAGACTCCCCGGCGACATACCGACGAGATAAGGGAGGTTGAGATGGACGAGCAGGCGCTACGCGATCTTTGCGAACGCTACCGGGCAGTATATTCCGGCGCCGTGGCGGACGTCCTCGACAAGCGTGGGCTTCGGGGCCAGATCGTCCACGGAGCAATCCAGGGGTTGACCACTGATATGCGGGTAGCAGGGCCAGCGTTCACCTGCAAAGGCGCGCCGGCCACGTCGCTAGAGCCAGATGACTGGGATTTGCGTAAAGCGTTTCTCGACGCCCTCACTCCGTTGTCTATTGCCGTCGTCGATGCCAGTGGCGACGAAAGTGCCGCACACTGGGGCGAGCTCATGAGCACCGGGGCGCGCGGCCGGGGTTGCAATGGCGTCGTGATCGACGGCGGCACGCGCGACGTAAGTCAGATTCTGGAGATGGGCTTCCCGACGTTCGCGCGCTACCGCTCGCCGGCCAGCTCGATCCGACGTTGGCGCATCAGCGGCTACGACCATGCTGTCCAGTGCGGCGGCGTGCTTGTTCGGCCGGGCGATTTCGTTGTCGGCGATGCCGACGGAGTCGTGATCGTGCCAGCGGAGCTGACGGTCGACGTGCTGGAGGAGGTCGAATCGCTCGCGACGACCGAGACTCGCATGCGCGAGGAGCTTCTCAAGGGCGGCAGATTCAGCGAGGTGTACGATCGCTACCAGGTTGGATAACACTCCAGGTCAACAGGAACGTCTCGCGGCCGCGCTTGGCTACGTCTTCACGCCCATCGTCCCGCTGCTGATGCTGACCGGCGCGGCGAAGGAGAGAGTGTTTCTTCGCCGCCACGCTCGGCAGGCTATCTTCTTCTCGCCCATTCTGTTGCTGCTTCTGGTCGCAACGGTCATTGTGGCGATCTGGCTGCTACGGCAGAGCCTGATTCTGTTTTGCATCCTGCCACTGCTACTGCTGGCTCCGTTTGTGCCCGGCGCGCTGATCGGTTGGGCTGTCTACTCCGGCCACGACCCGTCGCTGCCGGTTATCGGAGGCCTGGCAAATCGGCAGGAGGACGACCGCTAGCCCGAAGCCGCTCGGCAATCTCCAACGCAATCAGCAGCAGTTGCGCAGTCTGCTGACGATTCATTGCGTCCTGCTGCGCGAATGCCCGGACGATAACACCATTGAACGCGCGCTGATCCTCGATTACCCGGTCGATCTGACGATTCCAGGGGGTGAGCGCTCGCCGTAGCCGGCCCTCGCCCTGACGGCGTCGCTGCACCTCCCAACCGGCCTTCAATTCACCAACCGCCGTCTGGAGCGCCGCCGGCGACACTGCGCCAAGTGTCGACCCGGCTTCACTGCCATCGGTCAACAGAGATTCAATGGCGTCAGCGCCGGAGAACGCGCGCCAGTCATTCGCCCCTTCCTCGCCGAGGTCCCACCTGATGCGCTCGATCTCGGCCGGGAGAAACGATCGTCGCCACTCGACTGACGAGAGGTGCTTCAGGGCATAGCGCAGCCGATTGCGATGAAAGTGGCGGAAGTAGTCGTCAGACCGACCCAGCGTCGAACCCTCGTGATGCTCAGCGCGGAGTGCGGGCACGAAACGGACCCGCCAACCAGCGTCGCGCAACGACGCGCAGAGATCGACATCCTCGTAGTAGACCGGCGAGAATTGTTCGTCGAATCCCCCGACCGCATGGAACGCCTCCGTGCGCAAGGCTACGCAGCCGCCGGTGACGAAATCTACGTCGACACTGTCCGGGCCGATCGACTCGGCCGGCTCACGGTAGCCTCGGTGTCGCGTTGTCATCAATGGCTTCTCGAGGACGCCTCCTGCATGCTGGACAGTCGTCGTCTGCGGAAAGAGCAGCAGCGCGCCGGCCGCTCCGAGCCGTGCGTCACTCCCAAACGCGCCCAGCAATGCCGCGCCAAAGTCACGATCGACCTCGACGTCCGGGTTCATCAGCAGCGCATAGGGAGTCTCGACCGCTCCAAGTCCGACGTTTGCGCCAGCGCCGAACCCGAGGTTGCGCGGCAGGCGCATGACGTTGACCCGTGGAAACCCGGACAACTCAAGAAGCGAGTCGTCCGTTGATGCGTTGTCGACGACGACGATCTCCGTGGGCGGTGGGCTGGTCTGTTGGAGCGCTACGATACAAGCGCCAAGGAATGCCGCACCGTTATAGTTGATGATAACCGCCGACCAGCTCTCCCGCATGACACCCTCCCTGTTCGGACGGCATTATTCCAGTCACACCGAGGGAGCATCAGGTGACGACAAGCCCATCGGTCCTGCTGATCGCGTCCGACACCATCGGCGAGCGAATGGCAGGCTCCGGTATCCGCTACTGGAACATGGCGCGGGTGATCGGAGCCCAGCAGCCAGTGACACTCGCCACGCCCGGCCCGGTATCTTTGGCCGCGCCGCCCGGCGTGTCGCTTGTCGCATAAGGCGGGGACGGCGCAACCGAGGACGAGCGCGGCAATCACCTGGCCACTCTGGTCCGCGAGCATGAGATCATCGTCGCACAGCACCTGCCATTTCTCTACGCCGATCCCGAGGTTCTCGCGAATCGCCACATTGTCGTCGATCTCTACGCGCCGTGGATCCTTGAGAAGCTCGAATACGCACGGCTCGACCCCGAGCGAGGCGACCCGAACCGGCGCGACGACCTCACGATTCTGGAGCGGCTGCTCGGGCTCGGCGATTTCTTCGTCTGCGCGTCGGAGCGTCAGCGTGACTACTGGCTCGGCGCATTGACCGTCGCCGGCCGGCTGGAACCAGCGTACCTGCGAGTCGACCCCGCGCTGCGTTCGCTGATCGATGTCGTCGCGTTCGGGCTCCCCGCCGACAAGCCACGCAAGACGGGACCCGGCCCACGGTCGATCTTCCCGCCGATCGGAGATGATGACCCGCTGCTGATCTGGAACGGGGGCGTCTGGAACTGGCTCGATCCACTAACCGCTATCCGCGCAGTAGCAGCGCTGGTCCAGTCACGGCCCGAGTTACGGCTGGTCTTCATGGGTGTTCGTAGCCCCGGCGCCCAGGTGGCCGAAATGGAGATTGTCGACAAGGCGGTCGCGCTCGCCAGAGAGCTCGGCGTCCTGGACGGCAACGTGTTCTTCAACGCCTGGGTACCTTACGACGAACGTCAGAACTGGCTTCTGGAAGCGGACGCGGCACTGTCACTCCACGTCGAAACGGTCGAGGCAAGATACGCTTACCGAACCCGGGTGATGGACATTCTCTGGTGTGGACTGCCGGCCATCGTCAGCGATGGCGACGTGCTCGCCGACCTTATCCGAGGCGAAGACATCGGCGAGATCGCCCGGCCCGGCGATGTCGCGTCGGTTATGGCGGCGATCGAAAAGACACTCGATCTCGACCGTGGTCGCGCAATCCGCTCGCGCCTCACCGATGTCGCGTCGAGACACACGTGGGAGTACGTTTGCGAACCGCTTCTCCGTTATTGCCGGGAGCCGTGGAAGCTCAGCACGTCGCGCGGCGCTGATCCATCGGACGAATACCTGGCGCGGCTCGAACGGCTATATAGCGAAACCGCGCAGTACGCGCGGAAACTCGAGACCGTTGTTGCCGATCGAGATAAAGAACTGGCCGCGCGGCGCAAGCACCTGACGCGGCCAGACCTGAACTCGCTGTTCGGTCGAACGAAGCGGGGATGAGACCCGGCTAGCCTTCGGTGACCGACTGCTCGTCAGCGGCGGCTTCCTCGGCGACATCCTCGACCGCCACGCGCTGCGGCGCCGAGAGCTTGACGATCATCTCTTCCAGGTCGGTCAGGACCTCAACACCGTCCGGGATCGTCAGGTCGCGCAAGTGGATGGCCTGGTCGATTGTCTCGAAGCCGGTCACATCGACCTCGAACACCGCGGGGAGGTTCGCCGGCAACCCACGCACCTCGATCGTCTCTCGACCATAGGTCACAACGCCGTCCGTATTCGCCGGCTGGCCGACGACGACGATCGGAATGGCTGCGTTGATCTCGACTTTCAGGTTCGGCGCGAAGAACTCGATATGCAGCGGCTCACGGCGCAGGCGGTCGATCGACATGTGGCGCATGTAGACGGTGTACCTGGCGTCCTCCACCGAGAGATCGATCAGGACGTTCGGACCGTAGGCAACGTATGCCCGGTCGATTTCCTTCATGTCGATGCTCACGGCGACCGGCTCCTCGATAACCGGGCCATAGACGATGCCCGGCACGATGCCATCGCGACGGAGCTTCTTCGTGTCCTTGCCGATGACCGAACGGGTGGATGCTGTCAGCTCGTGTCGTTGAACCATGCGTCCCTTGGCCCTTCTGGATGACTCGTTCATTCGCGCCGGCGCGCGACACACGTTCCGGCTCTGGTTCACCCAGACCGGCCAACCGTAAACGATACCAGCGCGGCGAGACCATGCCAAATCCAGTCTCGAAAACGACGACCGACTAATCCGCAGGCGCTGCTCGGCGGATTCCGGCAACGATATTGAGAACCCAGGTGACAATCACTTCATCGCCGACCCGGATGCCGTCCGGAAGCGCATCAGCACTGAGTTGTGCCTGATGAATCGTTTCCGGATCGTCGTGCCTCGTGAAGTAGACCACGATGTAGCGTTCGTCATGGATCAGGTAGGGGCGTAGACCCTCGATTGTCGCGCCTGTCTCCACGAATCCCCCGCTCCTTCGTCCGCTCATCGCCACCAGGACGCTTTCCGCAACGCCCCACCAACCGCTTGTGGTCAGTATCCCACTTCGACGCACACACGATACGGTACAATGAGCTGTCCGAGCGACCGGGGTTGCTTTGTTTTGCCCGTCGCCTGATTGATTGAATACTTTACGACACCACCAATCCAGAACAGGGAGGGGGTGATTACGCGATGAAGATTGAAGCACGCGAGAGCGAAAGCTTCGAGGGCCTGCTCCGCAGGTTCACGAAGGAGATGCAGAAATCCGGCAAGCTGCGCGAGTACCGCAGCAAGCGCCGATTCGTTAGCAAGAGCGAGCAGCGCCGCGCGAAGGCCCGCAAGGCCGAGCACAAGCGCAGGCGCAAGGAGGCCAAGACACCCTGAGGTCTGGCCAACTCAGATCGACACAACGCGAAGACGCCGCCATGTGCGGCGTCTTCGTCATCTTTCCGGCGACGCGCCTGGCCGTGGGTGTGCCACAGCCTGCGCGTTCGGTCTCTATACGCGCTCGTCGGCGAGCATCACCATCGACGTTGCCAGCTCCTTGCGGCTGAAGAATGTGCGGATCTCCTGCCAGAGCTCGGGCCGATCGCGCCCGAGAGAGCGCAGATCCTCGGAGAACCGCATGTCGCCGCTCGCCATCAAAGACGTCATCAACTCCGTGCTGAGTTGCTCGGCCAGGAAGAATCGATCGAGCGCCGCGAACTTGGCACGATAGTACGCCTTCAGCTCTTCGACTTGTGCCGCCAGGAGTGGAGCGGCCCCGTCGCCGCCGAACATCTCCCGCCAGTCAACGCAGTCGAGCAGCCGCTCCAGCAGATCGATCTTCGCGCCTTGCTGGGCATCCTCGAAGAGCGCAACGACTGAGTCGAGAAGGTAGACCAGATCACCCGGTGTCTGTGGCCAATCCGATTCCCCGTTAGCTGCGTTCTCACCCGCATGTGTCGAAAGATTGTTCACCAGAACTCCTATCCCTGCACCGGCAGGCCGAGCCAGATCTCCAGAAGGAAGCGCCCAGCGGCGAGTGAGCCGATCATCACGAGCGCGAGAAACAACGCGATCGTCCCCGGCCCGGCCAGGTCGCTCGTCACGATCGCTCGATTCTCCCGCCGGCCAAGCAACAACACGAACGCCAGCATCAGGCCGGTCAACGCCAGTATCGCCGCTGCCATCAGTATCACCGTGATCGGCAACCACAGCGGGCGCCAGCGAGAAAGCACGAGCAGCGCGAAGAGCCATTGCGCCAGCAGAACGACTCCCAGGTCCCGCCACCCCGTCAGCGGTGAACCGTGTCGCCGCCCCGCTCGCGCAAACCCCACCTGACCAATCAGCAGCCAGACGAAGACGGCCAGCGCCGTTCCAACCAGCAGCCCTGTCAGGAGGCGCAGATCGTTGCGCGGCGTGTAGACATGCCACAAACGGGCATCGACGAGTGTCGAGTTCGCGCCATCAACGGCCAGTGCCACGACGCCGAACACCAGCGAAAGCACAACCCCACGGGGCGGAAATGCTCCCGCGCGCCATCGGCCGGCCACCAGCAGGACCAGCGACGCCGTGGCGAATCCGCCATAGATCCCCGTCATTCGCGCATCGAAGGGAAGACGCTGATCGCCAAAGTAGAAGGAATGTGTCGGCTGCTGAGCGCAGAGACCATGCAAGACAGCCAGCGCCTTCGTGCCAGCTGGCCATGGGAGCGCGACGAACACGATCGCCAACACGAGCCAGACGGCGCCGAAGACCAATGGCCAGCCCGGCGCAACCCGGCCGTTCCTTATGCGTTGCAGATTCAGGGAAGACTGACCGTGCACCAATACTCCTGGTTCGTCGGCAGGCAGCCGAGACTATAGCAGAGGATCGTGCTCGACGTTGAATAGACCAGAAACTTGCACGTACGTACACCCTCTGGTACTGTTCGGACACGGGTTTCGTTGCGGTCTCCCGTGGTCGATGAATGGCGCGGTGATCGTCGGGTGTGAGCCGGGTCGCCAAGCTTCTGGGTGAATGGAACATGGTTCTCTCAAGACGCTTTTCGCGACGACAGGTTCTCCGCATCGGCGCTGCCGCGTCTGCCGCAGCCGCCCTCGATGTGACACGCTGGACGTTCTCCGTCAGCGCGGCCGGCGCGGTGGAAGCCGTGCGATCGGAGTGGACGTTCAGGGAGGGCTTGCCGTCCGACGGTGACTGGGAGTCACCAGTTCTTGCACCAGAGACAGGCTTCGACGCCATCGATCTCTCCTGGGATGCCGAATCAGTCAATGATGATGCCGTCCGAGTCAACCTTCGCGTTCGGGCCAAAGACGGCGTCTGGTCGGACTGGATAGATTGCCACCCCGACCATCATGGCGAAGCGACGCCAGGCACGCGCCGATTTGTTGCACCGATTCTCTCCCGCGGAGTCGCGGCTCAGGCTCGCGTCTCGGCTGTCGCGAACGCCGGACTGCGCGAGCTTGTCGTCGGCGCGCTCGATACGTCGACGATTGCCGTTGGCGGATCGCTAGCTGAAGCTGCAGCGTCAGCGACGATCATCGACGGTCTCATCATCTCCCGGGCTGGTTGGGGCGCGGATGAGACGCTACGGTTCGAGAACAAGAACCCGAAGGGCCGAATGATCTGGCCACCGAGTTACGCCCCGATCGAAAAAATCATCATCCATCACACAGTGACCGACAACAACTCCCCCGATCCGGCAGCCGCGATCCGGTCTGTCTACTTCTACCATGCGGTCACTCGTGGTTGGGGTGACGTCGGTTACAACTACCTCGTCGACTGGCAGGGCCAGGTGTACGAGGGCCGGTTCGGCGGGGTCAATGTCATCGGCGGGCACGCGCTACAGTACAACGTGGGATCGATCGGCATCGCGCTACTGGGCAACCTGGACCTGACGAAACCACCTCAGGCAATGCTCGATTCGATAACGAGCCTCGTCCAGTTGCGGGCGAGCAACGTCGATGTCACCGAGGCGGCCGATTTCCAGGATCTGAACGACTGTCCCAATCTGTGTGGCCATCGCGACGTTATGTCCACGTCATGCCCGGG